>Ga0315281_10012334_pt1 | contig 11657 bp, 11 predicted proteins | sample YL17G07_0_MG_FD_204540 | JGI IMG/M metagenome (GOLD analysis project Ga0315281, IMG submission 204540) | Sediment microbial communities from Yellowstone Lake, YNP, Wyoming, USA - YL17G07_0 | ecosystem: Environmental > Aquatic > Freshwater > Lake > Sediment | place: USA: Wyoming | collected... | reverse complement strand
GGCATTATAGCTATTTCCTTAGAGACCGGCTTTCTCCCTCATTATAAACAAAACGGGAGATGTGGGGAGTGGATCAAGAGGCGGCTAATAAATAATTCGAACAGAACCGGAGAACCACCGCCAGCAGGGATAGGGCGCTGCTTCAAACAAGGGACGGAAGCTAGCTTCCGTCGAGAAATTGAGGCGGCGCTCTTTCAAAATAAAGTTTTTCACCAATCTTTTAGTCATTTGCATTTTAAAAAAAGGCGAGTTTTTAAAATACAAATGACTGATTCTAAATTTCCCTCTTCCCTCTTTGGGAGAAAGGAGCTTTGCCCTATGAGATATTTTATCTATGCGCGTAAATCTACCGATGATGAAGACCGCCAAGTCCTCTCTATTGAAGCGCAACTTAAGGAAGTAAGAGAATACGCCCAGAGAGAGAATCTCGATGTAGCCAAGGAGATAATCGAGGCTAAGACCGCCAAGAAGCCAGGGCGCCCACTATTCAATGATATGCTATTGCAGATTGAGCGAGGTGCCGCCGAAGGAATCTTAGCCTGGCATCCTGACCGCTTAGCAAGAAACAGTGTTGACGGCGGCAAGATAATTTACCTTGTAGATCAAAAGGTTATTCATGATTTACGCTTCCCCACTCTGCGCTTTGACAATAATGCTCAAGGTAAATTTATGCTCTCTATCATTTTCGGCCAGAGCAAATACTATATAGACGCTTTGTCTGAAAACATACGCAGAGGAATAAGGTTAAAGCTTAGCAAGGGAATCTGGCCGCAGTGGGCGCCTGTTGGCTACCTTAACGACCGCAAGACGCGCACAATCATCTTAGATACGGGCAAAGCTCCTTTCATTAAGGAAACATTTGAGATCTATTCTTCCGGTAAACTCTCCTTTGGCGAAATACGCGAAAAGATCAACGCCTTAGGCATGACCGGCAGAAGAAATATTCCTCTTTCTAATAGTGATTATCAATGCATGCTGAGTAACCCCCTCTATTACGGCGTATTTCGCTATAAGGGCGAGATGTATGAAGGCACACACGAACCAATTATCAGAAAGAAACTTTTTGATAAATGTCAGGAAGTTATGCGTTTGCGCGGCAAGGACAAAGGATCACGACAAGAGAAATTTGTCTTTAGAGGCTTAATGCGCTGCGGTGAGTGCGGACGTTCAATTACCGCTGAAGTTCAAAAAGGACATACTTATTACCATTGCACAAAAAGACTGGTCAACTGCTCACAGAAATACGTCCGCGAGGAGGAGCTTGCCGCGCAAATCAAAAGTTTCATTCAAAAAGTTTCTTTGAGCGATGATTGGACGCATAAGATTTTAGCACAGTTAGAAAAAGATAAAAATAGCGGCGTCCAATCATCCCTACCCCAGCAGCAAAATCTAGAATCCAAGATTAGAGAAATTGACGATAAGATCAGTAAGCTTATTGATATTTTTCTTGCAGAGAATTTAACGCTTGAGGAATACCAGGCTAAGAAGGAAGCTTTTATTAATGAGAAGAAAAAAATACAGGAATCTATGAGGGATTTTGCTGCTGGCACCAATAATTGGTTCGAACCGGCGAGGGATTTCGTAAACCTATTGAATTCAGCCCGTTGCGCGATCGAGGAGGGAAATTTAGAATCCCAGAGAGATTTTCTGGAAAAGATTGGTTCGAACTTTATTTTGAAAGAGCGCCGCCTCAATTTCTCGACGGAAGCTAGCTTCCGTCCCTTGTTTGAAGCAGCGCCCTATCCCTGCTGGCGGAGAGGCAGGGATTCGAACCCTGGAACCATTGCTGGTCACACGCTCTCCAAGCGTGCGCATTCAACCGCTCTGCCACCTCTCCAAAGATTATTTAGGAATCCGAAATTTTGCTTGTCGGGGCGAAACCCTTCTACGCCGCATAAAACGCGGCGTAATTCGGTAACAGGTAAGTCAGGGCGAATTAAGTGCCGTAATTTTTTCGCTTGTCGCGAAAAAATTACGGAGAGTGGAGGATTTGAACCTCCGGTCGTCTTACGACGACAACGGTTTTCGAGACCGCCGCATTCAACCGCTCTGCCAACTCTCCTTTAATGTACGTCCTCGCTTACAATGATATCCGGGCCTGAGGAACCACTTCTGGCCCGCAGTTTCTTTAAGTCTTCAATCAACGCGTGGCTTACCCGCTCTCCGGATTGCATGAGCGCAAACAACGCGTACCAGCTTCTCTGGTAATCCCGCTGATTATAATATATGATTGCCAATTTATATCGCACGGCGGGAAAACAATGCCGGTTTAATTCGAGCTCCTTATCAAAATCTTCCAGGGCCAGGGTATAGACTCCCATATTAGCGTAGGTTGCGCCGCGGTTATAGTAGGCGTTGAACAGCTTCGGCACCGTCTCCAGCGCGTCATTATAATCAGAGGTAGCCAAATCAAATCTCCCCTGATAATCATAAGCGAGCCCCCGGTTATTGTAGGCGTTCGCCAGGATGCCTTTAACATTACATTTTGATTCGATGATAGCGGTATAATCGGCGATTGCTTCGTCTAAAAGGCGCTTCTTTTGATAGAGCAGGCCCCGGCTATAGAGAGCCTGGAAGCATAAGAAAAAGGCGGGACACTGTTTAATTACCTGGCCGTAATCCGCGATAGCAGGATCAATATTATCCTGCTGCTCATATGCCTTTGCCCGTTGAAAACATGCCACGTAGTCTTTGGGGTTTACCCGTATCCCCTGGCTGAATTCGGCAATGGCCTTATCGATTTCGCCGTTTACGTAGTAAATAATCCCTCGTTCAACGAAAGTCGATATCTCCCTATCGGAGGCAAACGCGCAGGAGAAAGATAAAACAATCGCCAGAAAAGAAGCTCCGCATGTTACCTTCATTAATAACCGTCTCATTGTCATGGTTACCTGATCAGTGCGGGTTTTATTGAGGTGCTAGCTCCTGAGCTCGCTATTTTGCTTGTTAATTCGCCCTAATTTACCTGTTAGCGAATTACACCGCACGAAGTGCGGTGCTGCAAAAATTTTTCGGTGGGGCTGGGATTCGAACCCAGGGTGGGCTAATGCCCACAACAGTTTTCAAGACTGCCGCTTTCAACCGCTCAGCCACCCCACCCGAACCCTACCCATTTATTATAAGAATAATTGCGTGAATACCGCGCTGAAAATTCCTTTAACGACCTGGAAAGAATGATTACTGAAGTTTATGAAAGAAAATTTTTCAAAAATACTGCTGAAGTAAGCCGAAAGCAACGCCACGTTAATAACATAAATCAGCGAAAACCCGAAGAGGTAATTGCCCTTGAGGAAATCTTCTTTTTTCCCGCGCATGGTCCTGGCGCTGAAAATCAAATGCAGTGTCACGGTCAGGCCTGCGAGAAACATAAAATAGCCGGTAATGCCTTTTACGAACCAGGAAAGCATCGAGTAGAAAAGAAATAAAATCAGCGTATACACAGGCAGAAGATACGGGGCGACGCGCACCAAAGGTTTTAAGAACATGAAGATGAACTCCAGCAGATTCTGACCTTTTGTATAGATAATCACCGGCTCCCAGATAAAAAGATAAATGATGAGCATGGCGATGACGCCCGCCCAGAAATCTGCGCGCAGCGAGTGTTCAATCAAGCCAAACTCATTTAAGAATCCGGCGGTTGCGGCATAGACAAAGGGAAGCGCGCATATCCCTAAAATAAATTTGACGATATTAAAAAGCTTATGGAAAAAGCCGGAGAATTTCGCCGCCAGCCCGCCGCTTTTGATCGGCGGCTCGGGAAAATCTTTGGGAAGCTGCTGTTTAGGAAATTCTTTCTTTGCCATCGAGATAGGGTTTAAGCGCCTCGGGGATGAGGACTGAGCCGTCCGGCTGCTGGTAATTTTCCAGTATCGCGACCACGGTCCTGGCCAACGCAACCCCTGAGCCGTTCAGTGTGTGCACAAAATCGGTTTTCTTGGAATCTTTTCTCCTGAACTTGATATTTGCCCGGCGTGCCTGGAAGGATTCGAAGTTGCTGCTGCTTGAAACTTCCAGCCACTTATCGATTCCCGCCGCGTATGCCTCCAGGTCGTAACATTTGCTGGCGGCAAAGCTTAAGTCCTGGGTGGCAAGCATCACTACCCGGTACGGAAGCCCCAAGAGCTGCAAGACTTCCTCCGCATTGCCGACGAGTTTTTCCAGTTCGTCATAGGAAGACTCGGGAGAGACAAATTTAACCAGCTCGACTTTATCAAACTGGTGCACCCGGATTAATCCCTTGGTGTCTTTGCCGTAAGAACCTGCCTCCCTGCGAAAACAGGCGGTATAGGCGGTGTAATAGATGGGTAAGTTTTCTTCATTCAATATTTCATCACGGAAGATGTTGGTTACCGGGACTTCCGCCGTGGGAATGAGAAATAAATCATCGTCTTTCAGCCGGTACATATCCTCTTCCAATTTCGGCAATTGCCCTGTCCCGGTCATCGAAGCCCTATTGACTAAAAACGGCGGGAAAATCTCGGTATAACCGTGTTTTTTGGTGTGCAGGTCAAGCATGAAATTAATCAACGCCCGCTCAAGCCGGGCCCCAAACCCTTTATAGAGGACAAAGTTGCTTCCGGTCACTTTCGCTGCCCGGGCAAAATCAATGATATCCAGGTTCTGGGCCAGTTCAATATGCGTGGCTGCTTTGAAATTGAATTTCGGCGGCTCTCCCCAGGAACGAACAATCTTATTCTTGCCGGCATCGCCGCGCGGCAAAGACGCATGCGGGCAATTGGGAATGAGGAGCAGCGATTTATTCAATTCCGCCTCGACCTGCTTAAGGCCTTCTTCCAGCGCGTCTATTTTATGCGAAATCTCTTTGACCGAAGCAATCGCATCTTTTGGGTCTTTCTTTTCCTTTAAAAGGGCGGTGATTTCATCATTGGCCTTGTTCTGCTTTGCCCGTAAGTCCTCGACCTGCGTTAAAACCTTCCGCCGGGCTTCATCGGCTTTGATGGCGCTATCCAGGTCGAAATTCAAGTTCCGGTCTTTGAGCGACTGCCTGACAATATCTAAATTTTCGCGGATGAATCTTATGTCTAACATGTTTTTCTTAGCCTTTTATTACTCCCAGCGGGCGCATCCTGCAAACCCGTTTGGCAATACCGGCGTTATGGACAACGTTGACTACGTCGTTAACGTCCTTGTATGCCTGGGGCGCTTCTTCCACAAGCGTACCCCGGCCCGATGCTTTTACTATTATACCCTTAGATTCCAATTCTTTCAATAAGACATCTATATTAATTGACCTGGTTGCGGCAGTGCGGGATTTGACGCGCCCTGCGCCATGACAGGCGCTGCCGAATGTCTCTTCCATTGCCTTTTGCGTACCGACGAGTAAATACGAATTTCGCCCCATGTCACCCGGGATAATCACCGGCTGGCCGGTTTTCTTGTAGCGCTCGGGTAATGCCGGATTGCCCGGCCCGAATGCGCGGGTGGCGCCTTTACGGTGGACGCACAGGGTTTTTTCTTCCCCGTTGACAACGTGTTTTTCGATCTTAGCGATATTGTGGGCGACGTCGTAAATTAAAAACATCCCCAGCTTCTGCCAGGCAGCGCCTAAGACCTTCTCGAATGCCTTGCGCGTAAGATACATCAGGCACTGCCGGTTTGCCCAGGCATAGTTTGCCGCGCATCTCATTGCCCCCAGATAGGCCTTTCCTTCGGCCGAATTAACCGGCGCGCAGGCCAGCTGACGGTCCGGGACATTGATATTGTATTTTTGCAGGCAATGAATCATGCTTCTGACATAATCATCGCATATCTGATACCCTAAGCCGCGCGAACCGGAATGAATCATGAGCGTAATCTGCCCAAGCGTAAGGCCGAATGTATCGCACAAATCCCGGTCATAAAGCTGGTCAATGACTTGTATCTCTAAAAAGTGATTCCCGGAACCAAGCGTACCGGATTGCGCCTTGCCTCTATCGTAGGCCCGGTCTGAAACTGCCGAAGGGTCCGCGCCCTGTATCGCGCCGTATTCTTCGGTGCACTCTAAATCATCTTCGCTCCCGTACCCTTTTTCTACCGCCCATTTTGAACCTTTGACTAAAATTTCCTTTTCTTCTCTCGCGCTTACCCTGATGTCCCCTTTTGAGCCGACGCCCGCAGGCACATCCGAAAAGAGGCGGTATACCAAATCTTTGATTTTATCTTTGATGTCGTCAAATTGCAGGTCAGTCTTTAACATCCTAACGCCGCAATTGATATCATATCCTACAAGACCAGCACCAACAACCCCTCCATCGTCTATATCCATTGCAGCCACACCGCCTATCGCCATTCCGTATCCCCAGTGTATATCAGGCATAGCGAGCGAGGCGTTGACGATGCCGGGCAAAAACGCCACGTTCGCCACCTGCTCCATGGCCTTATCCTGGCGGATATCTTTGAGCAGCTTCTCATCCGCATAGATAATCCCCGGCACGCGCATCCCCGGCTTATAGGATTTGGGTATGCGCCAGCGAAAATCATCAATCTTCTCCAGGGGGACTTCCCGCATCTCAGACATCCAAAATCACCTCCGCCTGCCAGCCAGAAGATGCTTGCTTCATTTTCAGCTCGTGATACGTGGCAGCTTTAATCTCTACGTTCAGCCGGTAGCGCTTGAAGTCTTCTCCGAGGGCGCGCGCCTGAAGGTTGCGCTCATCCAACTGATCCATGTGAAAATCGGTAAAGATTAATTCTTTGGTAGCAGACAATGACAGCAGTTCGTTCAACCAGTTAATGAAAAGCTCTTCTACATTGTCAGCCGTTTGACGTATGGGTATTGTTTTTTGGCGGGTATTTTTTCCTGGCTGCCTCTCGGCAATGATATCGAACACCGCAAGGCCTGCATTCCTGAACAGTCCGGCGAGATTCTTACCTTTCACCCTGATGCCTATATCTGCCGTATGTTCGAGGATTTCGTAGTTTTTTGCCACGCTTGCTTTAGAAGCTGTGTGTCTAGAATTTTAGTACTTAGCTCAAACTTTAATGAGCTTAATTAAGGTATCGCTAAGTACAAAATTTTTTTGCAGGAGCTATTCTTCTCCGAAAACTACTCGCTGCGCAGCTTTCGGAGTAAATTCGCAGACGCCCTTTTGGGGCTACAATTTACGTAGTCCCGAGGGACTACATAAATTGTCTGCTCATTTATGAGCCGCCTTGGAATCGAACCAAGAACCTTGACCTTAAGAGGGTCCTGCTCCACCAATTGAGCTAGCGGCCCGAAATTACACGTTTTTGTTCCTTACCGCGTAGCGAAATGCACCGAGTATTTCGGTGCATGAGCTAGCGGCCCGAAAAAAGTTACTCTATTATATCATAATTTTACTTTTTGCTTTTAACTTTTTACTTTTACCTATATTAGTGCGCCCAGCAGGAATTGAACCTGCAACATCCAGCTCCGAAGGCTAGCGCTCTATCCAATTGAGCTATGGGCGCAAATTACACGTTTTGTTCCTTACCCATAGCGAAATATGCCAAGCATTACAGCATAGAGCTATGGGCGCAATCTATATTACCTCACACTTCTCTCCCAGAATCTCTTTAATCTCCTCCAGCCTCTCTCTGTCAACCGGAAAAACATCCGGCTCCGCGGGGGGACGGACAGGAGAATTCAACTGGATTTTATCCGGGTTGATCCTATCAATGATTTTCTTGAGCTTTTTGATGTGCGCCGGGTCGTCATTGATGCCTTTTACCAGCATAATCTCCAGCCAGAATTTGCCTTTAAATTCCTTCCGCAAACTTACCAGTCCCTCAATAATATCTTCCAGTTTAATGGATGCCTCAGGCCGGTCAACCCGCTGAAATATATCATGCGTTGCCGCGTCCAAAGAAGGCACAATCAAGTCCGCTTTCAACAGCGCCTTTCGAATCGTCGGCATGTTACATAGCGAAGCGTTGGTGATAATTGCCACGGGCACGGGAGTGATTTTTTTTATCTCACTAATCAACTCCCCGAACTTTACATGCAGGGTCGGCTCTCCAAAGCCCGAGAAGGTGATATAATTCAGTTTCTGCGCCTCGAGGCTATTGTGCTTTAGCCACACGGTCAGTTCGTCGAGTATCGCGCCCAAGGGGACATATTCTTTTACCTCAGCTGTGACGCTGTCTGTCCTTCCCAGCTGGCAATAAACACAGTCAAAACTGCATATTTTATAGGGGGTTAGGCTGACGCCTAATGACAGGCCGAGACGGCGCGATTTGACCGGACCGTAGAGGTGTTTCATGGGGAAAGTTGTGATTAATTCAGCCAACAACAATAAAACACCCCACCTTACTTAGTCGGATAAACCATCTAAAGTGACGAGGTGGGGTGAATATGTAAACCCGTTTTATTTTACTTCGACAACGCAGTTGTGGGACCCGTATGCGTTCGGAATACAGCTCGAACAACGGGGATCGTTAACCCAGTTGCCGTCAACGATAAATTTATATTCGTGCCTTCCGGGGATAAGACTTAGTTTTGTCGTCCAGTTACCCTGGGAATCTTTCCGCGCAGGATCAGACTTACTATTCCATTTGTTAAAACTACCGGCAATGTTAACCTTCTTAGCCGCAGGTGCATAGAACTTGAATTCCACAGCCTTAGCTCTCAATGATCTCACCATCTTCGCCCTCCTTGTGTTCAAATATGTTACACGAGAATTAAGCGTGTGTCAAGCAAAGATTTCATCAAACTCATACCGCCACAATGCACACATGCTTCTTGTTGGCGAGCGCCACAGCTAAATCCCGGTCGATAAAAAGGGTCTTGCCGGCTTCAATGGCCAAGGCCCTGGCGCCTGCTTTAACGAGATTTTTTACGGTCTGCAACCCCACTACCGGTATATCAAACCGCAAGTCCTGCTTAGGTTTACTGACTTTTACGATAATCGCTCCCCCGCCGGTAATCAGACCCGCGCGCCGGATCAGGCTATCCGTCCCTTCCATGGCCTCAACCGCCACCACTGCCTTATGCTTCACTGCCACGGCCTGGCCGATATCTAGAAGCGCAATCTCTTTTGCCAGGTCCAGCCCGAAATAAATATCTTCCCAGGCTTCAAAACAGGGAGTCTCACGGGTAAGCGCCCCCTTCTTAGGCAGGAGGTCTGCAACAAAAGTGGTCGAGTCTATTAACTCAAGGCCGAATTCCTTGAACTTTTCCGCCACCGCCCCGAAGATAGTATCCGCCTTTTTATCTTTTATGGTCTCGAGCAAACTATTAAGCATGGGGTCCTGGTGGACTTCTAAACTGAAGAGCCGGCGGGGAGAAATCTGGCCGGCCATGACAATTTTTGTGATTCCCTCCCGCTTGAATATCTCAAACATCCGGGAGAACTGATTCAGCCCTAACCAGTATACTTTATCCACATAATTTTTAATGGCGGGGGAGGTATCTCCCTTAATCGCAATAGCGACGATGTGATGGTTTTTTTGCTTTGCGGCCTGGGAGAGAAGAAGGGGAAACTTCCTGTTTCCGGCAATCAAGCCTAGTTTTTCCATTATTCGAGATTACAGGAACGGCTTAGCCCTCTTTGTGATTTTTTTACGAAATCAACAAGGTATACCGCTTCTTTGCTGAGGGCTGTTTCTTTTACGATTCTTTCCATCGCGTGTACCCGGGTAAGCCCTGAGTTGAATAAAATCTTAAAGAAGCGGCCAATCTGCTCTATGCTCTCCTTGGAGACGCCGTTTCTTCTTAAACCCACGAGGTTCAATCCGTAGATGCGGGCAGGATGCCCGTCGCAGGTCGAGTACGGCGGGATGTCCTGAACTACCTTAGAGCATCCGCCGATAATCGAAAGCGCGCCGACCCTTACGAATTGGTGTATGGCAACGAGCCCGCCGATTACCGCGCCGTCTTCAATAGTCACATGGCCGGCGAGGGTACCGCTGTTGGCAATCACGCAGTGGCTGCCGACCTGGCAATCATGGGCCACATGGGAATATGCCATGATCAGGTTATGATCGCCCACGACGGTGCTTGACCCTTCTTGAGTGCCGGGGTTAAACGTGCAATACTCGCGGATGATATTTCCCTTGCCGATGGTCAAGAAACTTTTTTCGCCTTTGTACTTTAAATCCTGCGGGCGGCTGCCGATAACTGCCCCGGTAAAAACCTCGCACCCCTCATTGATGGTAGTATTCCCTTCGATGACGCAGTGGGCGCCGATCTTTACCTTGGCGCCGATAGTGACGGCATCTCCCACAACGGAATAGGGGCCGATCTGAACGCTCTCGGCGAGGTTCGCTTTTTTAGAAACTATGGCGGTAGGATGTATCGGCATGATATTTAACTGTCTACGAGGGCAAACATCAGGTCCGCCTCCGCGACTACTTTACCGTCGACTAACGCGCGGCCGTGCACCTGGCCTGTCTTTGATTTCATCTTCCCTGCGACAACTTCGAGGACCAGCTGGTCTCCCGGCATTACCGGTTTCCGGAATTTCGCGTTATTGATAGCCATGAAAAAGGCGAGTTTCCCCCGGTTTTCTTCGGAAGCCAGCATCATCACCCCGCCGACCTGGGCCATAGTCTCAATAATAATGACGCCCGGCATGACCGGCCTGCCCGGAAAATGGCCTTTGAAGAAATAGTCATTGAGAGTCAGGTTTTTTATTCCCGTGGCGCATTTGCCGTTCTCCAGATGAGTAATCTTATCCACGAACAGGAACGGGTCGCGGTGCGGCAGTATCTTCATAATCTCGTTGACATCCAGTTCTTGCGCTTGAGTATGGCATCCTGCCCCAACGCCGCCCTTGAAATATCTTTCTCTCTGCTGGTGAAGTTTCTCCACTACTTTAAGATTTAAGGAGTGCCCGCTTTTCAGCGCAATCACATGGCCCTTGATCGGCTGGCCAAGGATATAAAGGTCCCCTAATAAGTCCAGTATCTTGTGGCGGATAAATTCGTCCTCAAAGCGCAGGGTATTGTTGATAACGCCGTCTTTGCCTACCACCAGCGTATTGGTATAATCGGCGCCCAATCCCAAACCCTGGCGCTGTAATTCATCGGCTTCATCCTCAAGGCAAAATGTACGCGCTGAAGCCAGCTCATTTTGGAATACTTCGTGATTGATGCCGAGCGCCAGGAATTGCGCCTTTAAAAGAGGGTGGTTATAATTAAGGGTATACGAAATCTTAAATTCGGCGGACGGAACAACCATGATCGAAGAGTCGTCCTCCTCCATAAAAAGGGGTTCTTTGACCATAAAATAATGCCGCTCTTTTTCCTGTTCTATGATCCCGGCCTTGATCAGGGCTTGCGAGAAATTTACGCTGCTTCCGTCTAAGCCGGGGATTTCTTTATTATCAATCTCGATATTGAGATTATCGATATTCAAACCCGATAATGCGGCCATAAGATGTTCGATGGTATGGACGACTGCGCCGTCTATTCCGACAGAGGTCCTCCGGGGCCGAAGTTCCGGCGCAAGCAGGCATTCCATGGAGGCTTTAACCACCGGCTTACCCGGTAAATCTACGCGGATGAAATTGATACCGGCGTCAATTGCGGCGGGCTTAAAGGTCAACGTTACCTTGCTGGCGGTATGCAGCCCTGTCCCTTTGAGCGTACATTCTCTTTTAATCGTGCGCTGTTTATCCATTTTTATCTTTCAGACGCCCCTCCAGCTCTTCTATTTTCTTTTTCAACTGTGCAACCGTTGCGTACAACTTCGGCAG
>Ga0315281_10012333_pt1 | contig 11657 bp, 9 predicted proteins | sample YL17G07_0_MG_FD_204540 | JGI IMG/M metagenome (GOLD analysis project Ga0315281, IMG submission 204540) | Sediment microbial communities from Yellowstone Lake, YNP, Wyoming, USA - YL17G07_0 | ecosystem: Environmental > Aquatic > Freshwater > Lake > Sediment | place: USA: Wyoming | collected... | reverse complement strand
TGCAAGCCATCGACCAGCCAGTACCAGTTGAATGTGGATTCGACAACCACGCCGACGAGTTCGTCTCGCCATGGCTTCAGGAATTCAAGAATCCTGTGCAGGTCGTTCGGTAATCGCTTCTCTGCCACCACACGATCCTCTTCGTCTGTAACAGTCACCACGCTGTTGTTCGAGTGCAAATCAATTCCGCTATACTTCATGATGTCGACCTCCTGTGGTTATCGCAAGTTCGCAAACTCACTATAACCCCACCGCCACCGGCGGTGGGAGGTCGGCTAGATGATTTTCAGGGTCGCATGATTTATTCGCTACAAGCCGTGAAGCCTAGAAACGGCAGTTCAATCCGCAGATTACGCAGATTAACGCAGATTTTCATGCAGTTATCAATGATTACAGCATCACCCAAAAGGTGAGCGCGCTAAACGGGGCAATTCTTTGTTTAATCTGCGGAAATCTGCGTAATCTGCGGACTGACGCAGGCGTTTGTTGCGGCGTAGACTCATATCGGCCTCATCGATGTGATGTCGAAACCAAAGTAGGTCATCGTCAGACTCCTTATCAACAACAAAACCCAACCTTGTGTTGGGCTTTTTGCTTTATGGTGTTCTCCTTGAGCCGGAAAATCCCTTGCGCCCTGAAATCAGGTTTCGCTTGCTCTATCCCCATACTTGGGATATGGTAATCGCGGCGTGGCGTTCTTGCTGCTTTTCCACGTCATCGATTAGGTTGTATGTGGCATCACTGACCTGTTTTTAATCACTACATGCGAGGGGAAATATCATGAAAAAGCTGTTGGCGGCATTTGCAATCACTTTTCTGGCTGCTCTCCCGGTACACGCCGGCGAATATGACGATTTGAGAACAAAAATGAGTGCGGCCAGGGACTCGTTGGTCGAAATGATGCTTAGCAAAGACAAGCGTGGTGCCGACCAGCAGAAACTGGTGAAAAATACAGCCGATGCTGTCAGCGCGCAGCTCGCGACGATGAAGGCACCGGCCGGAAAAGAAACCCAGTTCAAGGATTTGAATGAGACATGGGCCGCCTTCAAGAAGACGCGCGAGACCGAGTTGGTGCCGGCCATTCTCAAGGGCAACGATGAGGAAGCCAAAAAAATCGGCGGTGGCATTCAGAAGGAAAGGATCACGAAGTGCCAGAAACTTATAAGCGAGCTTGGCGGTAGCTGAACGTGTCCTATGGTTCTGCTGCCGGGGCGGAGGGAAGTTCAAGGTGTCCTGCATCCTGGTGGCACAATAAATTCACCTGATCCAACCTTGGTCTAGTAGCCCCACAAGTTCGATAAGGCGGCGAATCATGAATATAAGCAACATGAAAATTGGTGTCAGGTTGGGTTTGGGATTTGGACTGATTCTGTTGCTGGTGGTGGTACTGGTGGCATTTGTGGTGATGCAGATGTTCGCCATGTCCAGCGGCGCTGGAAAAATAGAAGATGATTTGTCTAGCAGGTCACGCGCGATCACGCTCATTACGTCTGTAAAGGATAACGGCATTTCCAGCATGGAGATGCTCTTGAGCACCAACAGCGATCACCACGCCACTGTCATCAAGCAGATAGAGGAGAGGAACAAGTCAATCGCGGGAATTGTTGAATCGATGGACCGTGACTTCGCCAACTCTCCGGAAGGCGAGAAGAAGTTGTTGGCGGACATGAAGAAATATCGTGGTCTGTATGTCTCGGGGCTTGAGAAGGTCATGCACCTGCTCAAGACAGGAAAACAGGAACAAGCCACCTACGTGGCCGGTGAAGAGATGATACCCGCGTTGGATCCGTTCTTGATGGCCATTAAGAGGCTGGATGAACATCAGGGCAAGAAACTTGATGCCAGTATCGCCCAGATAAGGCAAACGGCGGGCTCGATACGCAACATGGTCATCATGGTCGGTGCAATTGTCGTATTGCTTGGCATGTTCAGCGCAAGCTACATCGTTCTTTCCATCACCCGTCCGCTGAACCGGATGCGCACTACCATCACCGAAGTCGGGAAAAATGATGACTTCACCCGGCGTATTGCCATTAGCAGCACGGATGAAGTCGGAGAGACCGCGCAAGCTTTCGATGGGCTCATGGCCAGTTTGCAGCAAATCCTGGGGCAGATGCTTGAAGGTGCGGACAAGGTTTCAGCCCTGGCGAAAAGCCTGTCATCTTCCTCCGGCCATGTCGCCGACAGATCATCGAGCCAGAGCGAATCAACCTCCGCCATGGCGACCACGGTCGAGGAAATGACTGCCAGCATCAATCACATCTCCGACAGCGCACGTGAAGCGTTGGATATTTCCAGACAATCGGGCAATTTTTCCGCCGAGGGTGGGGAAATTATCCAGCAGGTTGCCGCAGGTGTGTCGCGGATTGCCGAAACCGTGCGCGATACCTCACGCAACATCGAAGAAATGGGGCAGCGTTCGAATCAGGTATCCTCAATTGTTCAGGTGATCAAGGATATCGCCAACCAGACCAACCTGCTCGCCCTCAATGCAGCCATCGAGGCTGCCCGCGCCGGGGAACAGGGGCGGGGTTTCGCGGTGGTCGCGGATGAGGTGAGAAAGTTGGCGGAGCGCACCACCAATGCCACGGAAGAAATTTCCGGCATGATCGGCATGATGCAGAGCAGCACCCACAATGCGGTTGCCACCATGAGTGCAAGTGTCGACCAGGTCAACAGCGGCGTGACGCTGGCGAACCAGGCTGGCGTGTCCATCGACCAGATCAAGAGTGGCGCGGCACGTGTCGTTGATGTTGTCAATGACATCTCGTCGGCGCTGGTGCAGCAAAGCAGTGCCAGCAGCGATCTCTCCACGCAAGTGGAAAATGTGGCGCGAATGACTGAAGAGAACAGCGCGGCATCCATCAAAACAGCCCTCGATGCAGACAACCTGCAAGAATTGGCAAGCAACATGCGGGCGGCGGTGGGACGGTTCAAGATTTAGCATCCCGCTGGCCGTTGGTGTTGCTCAGAGAAGGAGCAGCGTCGCCAGCCCCAGGAAGATGAAGAAGCCGCCGGAGTCGGCGACGGCGGTGATCATCACGGAGCCGCCCAACGCTGGATCGCGGCCAAGTTTGCGCAGGGTCATCGGGGCGGCGATGACGACCGCGGCGGCAAGCGCTGCTTGCCGTTACTTATGGAAACATCAACAGGGAGCCTCTAGAAATTCACTTTTGCGGGATGGCAGGCCGGGCACGGCGTTGCGAAGCATCCGGGGCGGGTAGGCCTGCTGCTCCGCGCTCCCGCACCCGTCGGCTCCGCCGCACCGTGTCGCGCGGGCACCGCAAGGAGCCGCGTAGCGAATGACGAGACATATTAAATTGATAGGCGAGGAATGGGCGAGCACGCGACGCAGCGATTTGCCCGCAAAATGAATTTATAGAGGTTCCCAATAGATTAACCTTGTTCCCAAGGTAGTCCAGCCGCGCGCCAGCCACCGATGGTGTTGCGGTGCCCATCGGCATCCTTTTCGCCCTCGAAACCTTCCAGCACGTTGTAGCAACCGGTATAACCAGCTTTTGTCGCGGCAGCGGCAGCGGCGCTTGAGCGTGCGCCACTACGGCAGATGAACAGCGCCAGTGCCTCTTTCTCTACCTGCTGCTCCAGTTGATTGATGAAGCTCGGATTGGGTTTCATACCGGGATAGGTCAGCCATTCGATTTCGACAGCCTTGGGTGCTCGCCCGACCCAATCCAGCTCAGCGCGGCTGCGCACATCTACCAGTTTGGCGCCGGGTGCAGACTGCAGGATTTCATAAGCCTCATCGGGGTAAAGTGTGCCTGCATAAGGCATATTCATTTCCTTGGAGCGTTGTTGTGCGGCTTGCAGGATGGCAGTAATTTTTCCCATGTTAGTTTCTTTCTAATTGAGGCTGGCTTTCGAATGTGAAGGCCCGATGCACCGTGCCCCCACGAAGGTTTAATGATGCAACCGTAAATGTTATGCTGCGGCGCACAGTTATAATGTTAGCGCAATCGGCATGAAAAATCACACTCATTCACAACATTCGAACGTTGCCAAAAACGCTTTCGAGCCGACGCACCCCGAGCGTTTTGCCGCCGCACAAAAGAGCACGTGGGTGAGTGTTGTCATTAATTTGTTGTTGACATTTTTCCAGGTGATAGGCGGGTTCTTTAGCCATTCTCAAGCGTTGATGGCAGATGGTTTGCACTCGCTATCGGATTTGCTTTCCGATGTGCTGGTGTTGTATGCGAATCGGCACGGCAACCGACATGCCGATGCCAACCACCCATATGGCCACGCGCGGATTGAAACAGCCGCGACGCTTATTCTGGGAGCGTTTTTAGCGGTGCTCGGTATTGGTTTGTTGGTGGCGGCTGCGATGCGCCTGCAGCATCCAGAGGCATTGCGGGCGGTCAATCCGTTGGCGCTCGCTATTGCAGCCATTGCCTTGATCGCAAAAGAAGGCATGTTTCGCTACATGCTGGCGGTAGCCAAGCGGGTGCGCTCGCAAATGCTGGTGGCGAACGCCTGGCATGCACGTTCCGATGCGGCATCATCGTTAGTCGTTATTGTCGGGATCATCGGCAATCTGCTCGGTTATACCTTTCTCGATCTGGTGGCTGCAGCCGTGGTTGGGGTGATGATCGCGCGCATGGGCGGCAAGCTGGCATTGGAAGCCATGGCAGAGTTGATCGATACCGGTTTGGATGACGCAGAAGTCCAGGCGATTCACCAGACTCTGATCGATACTCCGGGGGTGCTTGGGTTGCATGAACTGCGCACGCGCAAGATGGCGGACAATGCGCTGGTCGATGCGCATATCATGGTTGATCCGAAGATCAGCGTTTCCGAGGGGCATTACATCGCCGAGGCGGCGCGCCAGGCAGTACTTGCGAAACACCATGTCATGGATGTGATGGTGCACATCGATCCGGAAGATGACCACAAGGTCAAGCCGAACGCGCATCTGCCCAACCGTGCCAATTTGCTGGATCAGCTTGCCACGCAACTTGGCGATCCGACGATAAAGAATCAGCGCGTGATTTTCCATTATCTGGACGGCATGATTGATGCAGAAATCTATCTGCCGTCCAACGGTCAGCTTTTGGAGCAGGCCGATGCATTGCAGGCGCGCTGCAATGAGCTGGTGACTAAAGACAGTATTTTTCGCGCCATCCACATTCATCACAGTCACGCACAAAATTAGTGCGCAAATAGCCACGCTGCGCCCAATTTTGGTGCAAATATTTTGTATGTCGCACGGCAGCGCTTATGGCACAATGCCGTTTCGCTTTGCATGTGCCATTGGCACAATATCTGCATCTTAAAGCTCCGGGTTTTTGGTTCACTGGTTCAATTAGGTTATTATTTTTTGCATTTTTGGGAGAAAGCTATGTCGATGTCGGCAAATGATGTGTTGAAGATGATCAAAGACCACGACGTGAAGTTCGTGGATTTCCGTTTTACCGATACGCGCGGCAAGGAGCAGCACGTCGGCGTACCCGCCAAATACGTTGGCATGGAAAAGTTTGAAGACGGCCACGCCTTCGATGGTTCTTCCATCGCCGGTTGGAAAGGCATTCAGGCATCCGACATGCTGCTGATGCCGGATCCGTCCACCGCTTACCTCGATCCGTTCATGGACGAAAACACGCTGGTGATCACCTGCGACGTGGTAGAGCCTACCGATGGCAAGGGCTATGACCGCGACCCGCGTTCCATCGCCAAGCGCGCTGAGGCTTATCTGAAATCCAGCGGCATCGGCGATACCGCCTACTTTGGCCCGGAGCCGGAATTTTTCATTTTCGATTCGGTGAACTGGCATGTAGACATGTCCGGTTGCTCGCTGAAGATTAATTCCGAAGAAGCTGCCTGGGCGACCGGCGAGAAGTTCGAGGGTGGTAACACCGGCCACCGTCCGATGGTGAAGGGCGGCTATTTCCCCGTTCCGCCAGTCGACAGCCTGAACGACATCCGTGCCGCGATGTGTCTGGCGCTGGAAGACATCGGCATCGAGGTCGAAGTGCATCACCACGAAGTGGCGACCGCCGGCCAGTGCGAGATCGGCACCAAGTTCAACACGCTGGTGCGCCGCGCCGACCAGACCCAGGCATTGAAGTACGTGGTGCATAACGTCGCACACCAGTACGGCAAGACCGCGACCTTCATGCCCAAGCCCATTGTCGGCGACAACGGTTCCGGTATGCACGTGCACCAGTCTATCTGGAAGGACGGCAAGAACCTGTTCGCAGGAAACGGCTATGCCGGCTTGTCCGAGACCGCGCTGTTCTACATTGGCGGCATTATCAAGCACGCCAAGGCGCTGAACGCGATCACCAACCCCGGCACCAACTCCTACAAGCGTCTGGTTCCGCACTACGAAGCGCCGGTCAAGCTGGCTTATTCGGCGAAGAACCGTTCCGCTTCGATCCGCATACCGCATGTATCCAGCGATAAGGCGCGCCGCATCGAGACCCGTTTCCCGGATCCAACCGCGAACCCGTACCTGTGTTTCGCTGCCCTGATGATGGCAGGTTTGGACGGTATCCAGAACAAGATCCACCCCGGCGATCCGGCCGATAAGAACCTGTACGACCTGCCGCCGGAAGAGGATGCAAAGATCCCGACCGTGTGTGCCTCGCTGGACGAAGCGTTGGCCAACTTGGACAAGGATCGTGAGTTTCTGACCCGTGGCGGCGTGTTCTCCAACGACTTCATCGATGCCTTCATCACGTTGAAGATGGAAGAGGTCAACAAGATCCGCATGACCACGCATCCGGTCGAGTTTGATATGTACTACAGCATCTAAAGCGATTGATCTGGGTAGGCAAGTAAAACGGGGCTTTATGCCCCGTTTTGTTTGTGGCACTGAATCTCAAAGTGTTTGTCTATGCCATATGCTTGCCCTATACTTGCCGCATCGTTTTAAGGGATGCCTCTAAAAATCCAACTTTCGTCGCCATGCTGCGTTGCTCACAAAAAATTACTCCTTACATATCGGGCATATGCTGCGTCGCAATTTTTCGCTCGCGCCTTGCCTGGCTTAGAAACTTGAATTTTTAGAGGCCCCCTTAAGGAAAACGAACATGAAATTACGATATTTGTTTGCCATACTGATCGTTTGCCCAATGTTTGTGCAGGCGGAAATCTATAAGGCTGTCGATGCGAACGGGCACGTCACTTATTCGAGTACGCCCATCAAAGGCGGCAAAAAGATCGTGCTGGAGCCGCTTTCGACCATGGCTCCGCCGAGCCAGCGCCCGGCTGCCTCGCCTGAGGGCTTTCCCAAAGTGGATGGTGCAACACAAAGAGGGCGTGATGACACGCGCCGCAGGATTCTGCAGGACGAATTGAGCACCGAGGAAAAATTGCTCAACGGAGCCAAGCAGGCGCTGAAAGAGGGAGAAGAAAATCCCGAGGTATTCAAAATGGTCGTCGGCAAGAGACCCGACGGCTCACCCATCACAGAAACGCGGCGCAATGTTGCAAAGTATGACGAAAAGATAAAGTCGCTGAACGAGCAGGTTGATTTACATCAAAAAAACATTGAAGCGCTCAAGACCGAGCTGTCCAAGCTCAAATAAACCGCCCAACTGGCATGTTTTCTGCAACGTAGAAATATATGCCTGACTTTCATCATCTCACCCTTGAATCTCTTGCGACAGCGGTCATGCTGCTGGACGATGAGTCACGCGTCACCTACCTCAATCCGGCTGCGGAGATCCTGTTCGATATCAGCGGCAAAAACCTGTTGGGCCACCCGGTTCAACAAGTGTTCACCTACACCGAACAGCTTTCCAGTGCGATACAACAGGCCATACAGAACAACGCCAGCTACATCGAGCATGATCTGACGCTCGGCACGCATACGCACGGCAAATTACATCTGCGTTGTGCGGCAACACCGCTGCAATCCCAGCAACACCATTTGCTGCTGGAATTTCATCCGATCGACCGGCCGTTGAAGCTGGCGCGCGAAGAGCAAATGCTGGATCAGACACAAGCCAATCGCCTGCTGTTGCGCAATCTGGCGCACGAGATCAAGAATCCGCTGGGCGGCATACGCGGCGCGGCACAGCTGCTCGAACAAGAGTTGGAAAAACCGTTTCTGCGCGAATACACCCAGGTCATCGTGCAAGAGGCAGACCGGCTGCGTTCACTGATGGAAAAGCTGCTCAGCCCGCAAAACGCCTCGCACTATAGCGCGCTCAACATCCATGAAGTGCTGGAACGGGTGCGCAGTATAGTGCTGGCAGAAATGCCGGACGGGTTGAAAATACGGCGCGACTATGACATCAGTCTGCCCGCGCTGGTGGGCGACAAGGAGCAACTGATCCAGGTAATGCTCAACATCGTGCGCAACGCCGCGCAGGCGTTGCACGGCAACGGCAACATCATCCTGCGCACCCGCATCGCGCGACAGGTGACGCTGATCAAGCGTCGCCACCGTCTGGCGGTGATGGTGCAGATCATCGACAATGGCCCCGGCATCCCGCCAGAATTGCAGGACAAGGTATTCTACCCGCTGGTGTCAGGGCATGCTGACGGGCATGGGCTGGGGCTGACGCTGGCACAGGACTTCGTCAGCCAGCACAATGGCACGATAGAATTTGACAGCGAACCCGGCCGCACCTGCTTTACCGTGATGCTGCCATTACTTTAGGTGACAACCATGAAACCTGTCTGGATCATAGATGACGACCGTTCCATCCGCTGGGTGCTGGAAAAATCACTAACGCGCGAAGATATCGAGTTCAAGAGTTTCGCTACGGCGGACGACGCGCTGCGTGCCTTGAGCCATGATACGCCGCAGGTGGTGGTTAGCGATATTCGTATGCCGGGCAGCTCCGGGCTGGATTTTCTGCAAACGCTGCGCCAGCGCCATCCGCTCATTCCGGTCATCATCATGACTGCCTACTCCGATCTGGAAAGTGCAGTTTCGGCATTTCAGGGTGGTGCATTTGAATACCTTCCCAAGCCATTCGACATCAACCACGCACTCGATCTGATCCGGCGTGCGATCGAACAGAGTAAGCGCAAGTCGGGTGAAATGGAGCAGGTCGAGATCGCCGCCGATATTCTCGGCCAGGCACCCGCGATGCAGGAAGTGTTTCGCGCCATCGGCAGGCTGTCGCAATCACACGCCACCGTGCTGATCAACGGCGAATCCGGCACAGGCAAGGAGCTGGTCGCGCGCGCCCTGCACCGCCACAGCCCACGTGCAGACAAGCCGTTCATCGCCATCAATACCGCTGCCATTCCCAAGGACCTGCTCGAGTCCGAGCTGTTCGGTCACGAGCGTGGTGCGTTTACCGGCGCGGCAGCAACACGGCGCGGCCGCTTTGAACAGGCCGAGGGCGGCACGCTGTTCCTCGACGAGATCGGCGACATGCCAGCCGATTTGCAGACCCGGTTGCTGCGCGTGTTGTCCGACGGCAACTTTTACCGCGTCGGCGGGCATCAGCCGATCAAGGCCAATGTACGCATCATCACCGCAACCCACCAGGATCTCGACGAGCGTGTCAAACAAGGATTGTTCCGCGAAGACCTGTTTCACCGGCTGAACGTGATCCGGCTACGTTTGCCGCCGTTGCGCGAACGGCGCGAGGATATCCCGCTGCTGGCGAAATATTTTCTGCAGAAGAGTGCGCGCGAACTGGCGGTCGAGCAGAAGCAGTTCAGCGAGGCGACGCTGCAACACCTTGCCGCGCAGGAATTTCCCGGCAACGTGCGGCAACTGGAAAACCTGTGCCACTGGCTGACCGTGATGACCCCATCGCAAATGGTCGAGATCGCCGATCTGCCGCCAGAGTGGCGCGGCGAATCCGCCACCGGCACATCGGCACCCGCTAGCGACTGGAGCGCTGCCTTGGCGCAGCAAGCGGCGCAGGCTCTGCAACGCGGTGACCAAGGCATCATGGACACGCTTACCGCGCAGTTCGAACGCACCCTGATTTTGCAAGCGCTGCATCATACCGATGGACGACGCATCGAAGCTGCGACCCTGCTGGGTATTGGGCGCAATACCCTGACGCGCAAGATTCAGGAGCTAGGATTGGTAAACCAGAGCAGGTAGTGATGGGGGGTAGGTCGCACTTCAGAGTTGCCCTCTAATATCTACTAAACAGCTATAGGAATAACGTGAAATGCATTGAATAGATAGCAAATACCCCGCTATTCACCCAATTAAACCTTTACAAAATTCTTCATAATCGCCATGACCGCAAAATATATTACGTCATGGCAGAAGATATCTATCCAGAAAAGACTAAACCGCCGTCACAGAGGCGACTTGACCAGGCAGGGGGAAGAGGTCAAGGGGTGTGTTCGCGCGGATCGTCTGCATGTGTCCCAAGGTTGGCTACGGGCTGACTTTTTATGGAAATCCCGTACATTTCTTCGTTATTCAAGTCTAAAAGCCGCGATGGAGGCTGGTTTGCCGTCTGCCTGGGCAAACATGGTGTTCATCTGGCAAAAGTCGAATTTGGCGGGGTGATGCCGCGTGTGGTGCGCTGCGAATACCACGAGACCGGTAAGGTGTCTGCGGCCTTATTGGAGAAATTGCGCCGCGAGGCGGATATAGGCAATTACGCATTCACCACGCTGCTTGACCCGGAAGAGTACCAGGTCATTCTGGTTGATGCGCCCAATGTGCCTGCGGGTGAATTGAAAACGGCGATCCGTTGGAAGATCAAGGATAGCTTGAACTTTCTTGTTGATGATGCCACGGTGGACGTATTACAAATTCCCTCGAATAAATACGGTTCAGATCGCGCGCAATCAATGTATGCCATTGCTGCGGCGAACGCCACGCTACAGAAACGCATCGCGCTGTTCGAGCAGGCGAAGATTGCGCTTGAGGTGATTGATATTCCGGAAATGGCGCAACGCAATATTGCCGCGCTGTTTGAACAGGAAGACCGCGCACTGGTGTTATTGGCATTTGATGACAACGGCGGGTTGATGACATTCACTACAGGCGGCGAACTATTCCTGTCACGGCGTACTGAAATCACGGCCGGGCAGTTGCAGGATGCCAACGAAAACCTGCGCGAACAGTATCGTGACCGGGTCGAGCTGGAGTTGCAGCGTTCGCTGGATTATTTTGATCGCCAGTTCAACCACATCCCGGTGAGCCGCGTGTTGGTGAGCGCGCCGGACAATACCGGCCTGGTGGAATTTTTGTCTTCGGTGGTAGATGCCAAAGTAGAAAAGCTGGATTTGTCACAAGCCATGGACATCAGTGCCGTTCCCGCACTTGCCGAAAGTGAATTTGCGGCGCAGGCGTTGCCGGTGCTGGGTGCGGCGATGCGCCAGGAGCAGCGCGTCTTATGATGAAAGCCCATAAAATCTACTGCGCGATTCGACAGCTGCGTTACGCGGTGCTCGCTCCTCGCCTACCAATCAGGTATGTCTCGTTTGCTGCGCTCCGTGTGCCTTGCTCTCGAAGCGCTCGCTACGATTTTCCGAGGCTTTCATGAGCCAGCAGATCAATCTGTTCAACCCGATTTTCATGAAGCAGCGCAAGTATTTTTCGCTGCTGGCGATGTTGCAGGCGTTGGGCCTAGTTGTCGTGGGATCGCTGTTTTTTTACGGTTATGCGCACTATCAGGTCGGGCAGCTCGGCAAACAATCGGAAGAGGGCATCAAACGCAATAACGCTGAACAGGCGCGTTTTGCGCGTTTTTCCGCAG
>Ga0315281_10012332_pt1 | contig 11659 bp, 12 predicted proteins | sample YL17G07_0_MG_FD_204540 | JGI IMG/M metagenome (GOLD analysis project Ga0315281, IMG submission 204540) | Sediment microbial communities from Yellowstone Lake, YNP, Wyoming, USA - YL17G07_0 | ecosystem: Environmental > Aquatic > Freshwater > Lake > Sediment | place: USA: Wyoming | collected... | reverse complement strand
CCCGACGCGCAGCTTCACTTCGCCGAGGCCCACCTGAACACCGAATTCGTCGCCGACAGCCACCTGCAGCCAGTCAGCAGCGGCCCGCGAAAGAAAGACCCGGTCGGTGCGCAAAAAATCGAGCGCATCGTCTCCCTCGGTGCGCGCCTGCGTTGCGACCAGGCCCGGCTGCACCTGCACCGCGCGGAATGCGTCCAAACCCATGAGCTTGAGCGATTCGTGCCTGCCGACATGCCGCACAACCGGCTTCACATCGAGCTCCAGCACCGGGCTTGCCACCGCGACTTCCGGCATGCGTGCGACCAGCGCATAAAGCGATTCGTCGAAGCCGGTGCGTGCGCCGCGAATCTCGAGATTCGCCTGACCGGAGAGCACCTGCACCGCGTGCGACAATTCGCGGACCGCCACCTGGTTGATGAGCTGCACCGCGTAGCCCAGCGCAACACCGAGCGCGATGGCAAGCACGGAAAGCAGGGACCGCCCTTTGTACTCGGCGATCGGTGCCAACAGCAGCCGCAGGCGCAGCGACCGGGTGCTCAAGCGCATGCGCCGCCCGTGTCCGCGAAGAATTGCCGACCTGCCATTGCGCAGTGGATATGCACTTAGCCCGCCGGGCGCAGTCCGCTAGGCGAAAGTACGTAGGTGCGGTCGGCTGTGGCAGCGGCGGCCTGCGAGTGGGTGACGAGAATTCCCCCTGCGCCCTCGCGCTTCACGCCCTCGCGCAGCAACCCGAGCACCTGCGCGGCGCTCTCGGGATCGAGGTTGCCGGTGGGTTCATCTGCGAGCACAAGTCTGGGGCGATGCACCAGCGCCCGAGCGATCGCCACCCGCTGCATCTCGCCGCCAGAGAGTTCCCGCGGCAGGCTGCTGTCAAATCCGGTCAGACCAACGGCAACCAGCATGCGTTCGACCCGCTCGTTCATCTCCGCATCGGGCACGTGATTCAGCACCAGCGGAAGCGCGATGTTCTGTGCCACTGTGAGATAAGGCAGCACATGGAAGGCCTGGAACACGAAGCCCATATGCTGCCTACGCAGTATCGTCAGGGCATCGTCCTCTAGGGTCTCGAGTTGGACGCCGTCGAATGCGACGCTGCCGGAATCCGGTCGCTCGAGTCCGGCGATCAGATTGAGCAGCGTGGACTTGCCGATGCCCGACTCCCCCATGAGGGCGACATAATCACCCTGGGCGACATCGAGACTGATGTCAGCCAAAACCGTCTTGCTGCGGGGACCCGCGAACGTTTTTGACAGGTTACGGACTGAAAGCACGCCGCGAGATTAGCCCGCAAGGGGGCTGCGTGCAACTGAGCACGGCCCGTATCTCGCCACCGCGCGTGTGTCCCATGACCACGGCGCCCCGGCCGGCGCGAGCCGGTGTTATCGATGGCTGCTGAAGTGCAGTTGCTGTGCCCCGCCCATCACCTGCATGAATGCCTCGCCTGTCACGTGGATCAGTTCTTCATGATCCCCGGCCTCGAAATAGACGTCGTATCTCTCGGCGAGACTGTCATCCACGACTGTCGGCACGCCATAGGCCTTGCCCACCGGTGGGATGGCGCCCAGTTCGCAATCCTTGAACAGAAAGGCCAGTTCCCGCTCGCTTGCCAGTCGCAGGTCGCGGTTAAGCCGCTCCCTCAGCACACCAAGACGGACCCGGTGTGTAGCAGGAAGGACCGCCAGGACATAGCCCCTGTCGTCCTCTAGAACCACTGATTTTGCCATGCATTCACCGGAAACATGTGCCGCCTGTGCGGTCTCGCTGCTGCAGAGCGTACGGTGATGCGGGATCACTTCGTACTCGACTCCCTGGTGCATCAAATAATCCTTCAACGTTAATGCGATAGCCATGATGCTTCCTCGCGCGGTCGATAAATGGATGCCTCTCCATCCAGTATAGGAAAGAACTTTCGAGATTCCCGGATTCCCCTCGGAACGGAAACCTGATCCGTTTCTATCCCATGCTCTTGATAAGGGCACTGTTTTTTCAGTTGCGGCGGATAACCCTAACTCATTGATAGGACAGACACTACTCTCAGTTTGCTAACAGAAGATTCCCGTTGACTTGCAAATACTAATGAGATCGATTATCATTACTTAACTTCAAGGAGACTGCTGATGAAACTACCCTCACTGTCCAGCTTACTCATCGCCCTAGGCATGCTGCCGGGACTCGCCTTGGCGGCCGACCCCGAATTCACCTTGGCGATACGAAACCATCGTTTCGATCCGACTGAGCTGCGCGTCCCGGCAGGCAAGAAGATCAAGCTGATCATCGATAACCAGGACTCGACGGCAGAAGAATTCGAGAGTCACCAACTCAACCGCGAGAAAGTGGTTCCCGGGAAATCCAAAGCACCGGTCTTTATCGGCCCGCTTGCACCCGGCCGCTATCCGTTCATCGGAGAGTTTCATTCAGAAACTGCCAAAGGCGTGATCGTCGCGGAGTAACCACCATGCTAGGCGCAGCCATCATTATTTTCCGTGAAACGCTCGAGGCAGCTCTGCTGATCGGCATCGTCGCGGCCGCCACACGCGCAATACCCGGACGGGGACTGTGGGTATCCGGCGGGATATCCGCCGGGCTCGCAGGCGCGGCCGTCGTCGCTGCAATGGCGGGGCAGCTCGCCGCGCTATTCGACGGCGTCGGGCAGGAACTGCTCAACGCATCCATCCTGGGTGTCGCCGTCGTCTTGCTCGGGTGGCACAACGCCTGGATGTCGGCGCATGGCGCCGAACTCGCCGCCGACGCACGACAAATCGCACAAGACGTGCGAGAAGGCCGGCGACAGCTATCGGCCGTTTTGATCGTGATCGCGCTGGCGGTGCTTCGGGAAGGATCGGAATCGGCGCTGTTTCTCTATGGCCTGGTCTCCGGCGGCGAAGTCAGCGGTGTCGCTGCCGCGGGCGGCGGCGCGCTCGGCCTGCTCGCCGGCGCCACGCTCGGATTGATCCTCTATGCCGGCATGTTGCGCATCCCGATGCGGTGGTTTTTCACGGTCACAAGCGCGTTTATTCTGGTCCTCGCGGCGGGCATGGCCTCGCAAATGGCGCGATTCCTGATTCAGGCCGACATGCTGCCCAGCCTTGCGAGCCCGCTGTGGAATATCTCTTCGGTCCTGCCATCGGATTCGCCCGTTGGCATTCTGATGCACGCATTGGTGGGTTACGAGGCCGCGCCCGCCGGCATGCAAGTTGTGTTCTACGTTGCCACCTTGCTCACCGTGCTGGCCGCCATGCAGTGGGCGCGACGCGCTCCATCTTCTCTACATGAAAGGGCTTACCGATGAAACGCTTTGTGTTGTGCGTCGCCACTCTCGCGTGTTTGCCCGCATCAGTCGCCTTTGGCGGCCCAGCGGACTATGTGTACACACCCGCGGTCACTTACGGCGAACGCGAGATCGACTTCAAGACAGGCTCATGGAAGAGAACCGGAGAAGACAGACTGAGCGCGTCGTCGATCGGTTTTGGCTACGGCGTGACGCAACACTGGTTCACCGAGATTTACCAGAAATACCAGCGCACCGGCAGCGAGGGACTTCGCGTCGACGCCTGGGAGTGGGAGAACAAGTTTCAGCTTACAGAAACCGGCCAGTATCCGGTCGATATCGGTTTTCTCGTAGAGTTTGAGCACCCGAATGATCGCAGCGAGGGCAACGAACTGCGTTTCGGACCGCTGTTCCAGACCGAGGCGGGCAAGTTCCAGTACAACGGCAATCTGCTGCTCGAACGGCACTATGGCGCGACTTCACCGCAGCGCATGGAACTCGGCTACCAATGGCAAGTCAAGTACCGGTGGCAGCCTCAGTTTGAATTTGGCTTGCAGGGATTCGGCGATCTCGGCAAGTGGGACCGTTGGGATCCATCCGATCAGCGTTCGCATCGCCTGGGGCCGGCGATATTCGGCAAGATCGCGCTGGGCAATCGACAGGCAATCCGCTACAACGCCGCCTGGCTGGTGGGCGCATCGACCAATGCGCCCAACCACAACCTCAGAGTTCAACTCGAATACGAGTTCTAGGAGGCGGCTGGAGAACGCCAGGAATTATCCTGGCGGCGGCGACGGCGCTACCCGCTGCCAGCCGCCCGGGCATTGCTTGACATACGGATAGTAGGCTTTCGCGTCAGCGCAGTAATACCAGTAGCCCGGTTCAGGCGCCGCTTCTCCGCCGCCCTGCTCGATGTAGGTAGGCGGTGGCGCCACGAACGCCGATGGGTGGTAATAGGGCGCCGGGTAGTAGTAGGGCACCGGAAAATATGCGCGCGGATAGACCGGTGCACCGATGAAGACGCCGATGCGCGCATGGCTCCCACGGCCATGACCGTGACTGTGCCCGCGAGCGAGCGCCGTATTGCTCGCTATGGTCGCCAGCAGGACCATCAGCAATATCCAGGTCGCTTTCCTACGCTTCATGACGGCTACGCCCTTTGCGCCGGGGAACACTTTGAATACTAGCAAACCTGCACGGCGCTATTGGTAATAAAGTGTTCCCAATTGTTACTCCGTGCAGTGCCCTCCGGTGAAACCCTGCGACAGATCAGTCCGTCGTGTTCGAGTCGTCCGTCCCCAGGTAGGCCTCCTGAACCGCTTTGCTCGAGCGGATCTGCTCCGGCGCGCCGGATTCGAGCACGTTGCCGTTGACCATCACCGTGAGCACGTCGGCCACGGCGAACACCGCGTCCATGTCGTGCTCGACGAGCAGGATGGCATGATCGGACACGAGCTTCCGGAGCAGTTCGACAATGCGCGCCGATTCCTCCGCACCCATGCCGGCGAGCGGCTCATCGAGCAGCAGCACCTGCGGCCGGGTAGCCAGCGTCATCGCGATCTCGATCTGGCGGCGCTCGCCATGCGACAGCGAGGCCAGCGCAACATCGGCTCGGGTCTCCAGACCCACTTCAACCAGCGCGCGCTCCGCTGCTTCGTTGACGGCACGGTAGCGCGCCGCGGCCCGGAAGAAACGCATCGACGAAACCAGCCGCGACTGCGCCGCGAGCCGGCAGTTTTCGAACGCGGTGAAGGGCAGGAAAACGTTGCTCTTCTGATAGCTCCTGCCGACCCCCAAGCGCGATATCTGGTGCGAGGCGAGCCCGGTAACGTCGCGGCCGTGCAACTCGATGCGGCCCGATGACGGCGGCAGGTCGCCGGAGAGCACGTTGATGAGCGTGGTCTTGCCGGCGCCGTTGGGCCCGATCACTGCGTGCACTTCGCCCATGCAACACTCGAGCGAAACGTCGTTGACCGCCGCAAGCCCGCCGAAGTGGCGCGACAGGCCGCGCGCGCGCAGCACCGATGTGCCCTGTCTCAGAGGCTCAACCATGAGCCTTCTTCGCGCCGCGCTTTGTCAGCAGGCCGATGAGCCCCTGGGGAAGCAGCAGCGCCACCAGCACGATGAAGCTGCCCATCAGCAATTGCCAGTGCCGGCCGATGTCGAGCCCGCCGACTTCGGGCAGCGATTGCAGCCCGAGTTCGAGCAGCATCATCACCATCGCCCCCAGTGCCGGCCCGACCAGCGTACCCATGCCGCCCAGGATCACCATCATCATCACCGATCCAGACAGATGCCAGGCAAGCATGTCGGGATTCACCACGCCGAACTGGATCGCCGACAGATAGCCGGCCAGTCCGGCGAGCGCGCCCGCGATGACGAAACAGGCAAGCTTGTAGCGGAAGGTCGCATAGCCGAGCGACCGCATGCGGGACTCGTTGATGCGGATGCCTTCGATGACACGCCCGAACAGCGACGCGAGCACCACCCGCAGCAGGACGAACACTGCAATGAACACGGCGAGCACGACGAAATACAGGTGCACGACGTTCTCGAGATCGAACGGCTTCCAGCCCAGAATGTCGGCGACCGGGCGCACGTAAATGTAGATGCCGTCGGCGCCGCCCGCGATCTTGGTGTCGTGGAACAGAAAGAACAGCATCTGCGAAAATGCGAGTGTCACCATGATGAAGTAGATGCCCGAAGTGCGCAGCACCAGCATCCCTATCCCCAGCGCAAGCAGCGCCGCTGCGGCGACGGCGATCGGCAGACTCGTCCACAAGCTCGCGGCTGCGTACTGCGGCGAAACCAGCACAAGCACGTAACCGGCGCCGCCGAAATACGCCGCATGACCGAAACTCACCAGGCCCGAGTAGCCGATCAGCAAGTCGAGGCTCATGGCGAAGATGCCCATGATGAGAATCTTGGTAAACAACTGCACGTAGAACTTCTCGGAGACGAACGGCAGCACCGCCAGTGCGGCCAGGCACAGAACCAACGCAACGATTGCGGTTTTCCGGCGGTCCATTTTCGCTACAAGCGCCTGCCGAAAATGCCTTCGGGCCGCCACAGCAGAACGACGGCCATGAGGACATAGACGGTCATCCCGGCGAGTTCCGGCAACAGTTTGATCCCGGCGATCTCCACGTGCAGCACCTTGCCGAAGGTGTCCACGAGGCCGATCAGAATCGCCGCCACCATCGCGCCCTTCACCGAGCCGATGCCACCGATCACCACGACCACGAAGCAGATGATGAGCACCTGATTGCCCATGCCGGGGAAAACCGAGGACACGGGCGAGGCGATCATGCCGGCGAAGGCGGCGAGCGCGATGCCGAGCGCGAACACCACGCGGTAGACCAGCTGGATGTTGATGCCGAGCGACTGCACCATTTCCCGGTTGGACGCGCCGGCACGAATCATCATTCCGATGCGCGTGCGCTGGATGAGAAAATACATGGCGACCGCGAGCGCGATGCACACCACCGAAATCCACAGACGGACGACGGGATACGACAGCGTCTCGGTGAGCGGAATCGAAGCGCCGAGCGCAGACGGCACCGCCACGCCGTGCACATCATCACCCCAGAGGACGCTGCGCAGTTCCTCGAACACGAGGATCAGGCCATAAGTGAGAAGTACCTGGTAGAGGTGGTCGCGGGCGTAGAGTTTCCGGATCAGCAGCCACTCGAGCGCCATGCCGAGCAGCACCGTGAGCACCACGCCGACGGCGATCGCCGTCCAGAGATCGCCGAAGCGCTCCGACAGGGACCAGGCGAGATAGGCGCCGATCATGTAGAAGCTGCCGTGGGCGAGGTTGATGACGCCCATGATGCCGAACACCAGCGTCAGGCCGCTCGCGACCAGGAACAGCAGGAGCCCATACTGCACGCCGTTCAGCAACTGGATGAGGAAAGTGCCGAAGTCCATCTAGGCCACGCCCAGCGAGTATGCCGGCAATCCTCCGCCGACGCGTCGGTATGCCAACGCGGTCCTGCGCCACTGCAACAATTTCACTGCGTACATGAAAACAAGCCGGCGGCCGTGAGACCGTCGGCTTGCGGTTGTCGAATCGCCGGAATCAGCCCGGCATCTTGCACAACGATGCCGGCGGATAGTCGAGCGCGCGCTGCGCCACGCCGATGACCTTGTTCTCCAGACCGACCACCCTGCGCAGGTAGATGTCCTGGACCGGGTTGTGCGCCGCAGACATGCGCCACTTGCCGCGCGGGCTGTCGATCTCGGCCTTTTCCATCGCCGCGATGATTTGCTTTTTCTTGCTGATGTCGCCCTTGACCGCGTTCAGCCCCGCGATCAGCAGCAGTCCTGCGTCGTAGCCTTGCATCGCGTAGACATCCGGCTGCATCTTGTAGGCCTTGGCAAAGGCGAGGCGAAAGGCCTTGTTCTTGGGCGTCTCGATCCCATCGCCGTAATGCAGCGTGGTTTCAATCCCCTCGGCCGCAGTGCCCACCGCCTCCAGCACACCGTCGGTAAGAAACCCGGCCCCCATGAGAGTAATCTTGCCCTTGAGGCCCGCAGCCTGCCAGTCCCTGAGGAACTTGGCCGCGCCGCCGCCGGCAAAGAAGACGAACACGCCATCGGGTTTGAGCGAGGCGATCTCGGTAAGCAGCGCCTGAAACTCCACGTTCGGGAACGGCAGCCATAGTTCCTTCACGATCTTGCCGCCGTGTTTGGTGAAGTTGTCCTTGAACCCAGCCACCGACTCCTCCCCCGCACCGTAGCGCCAGGCCAGCGTCACCACGTTCTTGAGCCCCTTGTCGATGGCGATCTTGCCCATCGGATACGCCGGCTGCGCGTTGGCAAACGACGTGCGGAAAATATTCGGAGCGCACAGTTCCGCAGTCGCCGCACCCACACCGGCGTTCGGGATGATGCTCAGGACACCGGACTCGCGCGCGATCTTCACCATGCCCATCTGCACCCCGGAGTGGACCGTGCCCACCAGCACGTCCACCTTGTCCCGGTTCACCAGCCGGTTGGCGTTGTCTGCGGCCTTGGAGGGCTCGGACTCGTCATCCACGTTGAAATACTCAAGTTCGCGGCCCGCGATCTTGCCGCCGTTTTCCTGGACCGCGAGCTTGAAAGCGTTCGCGATGCCAAGCCCGATCTGGCCGTAGGTCCCCGTATAGGGCAGCATCAGTCCGATCCTGATCTTGCTCGCGCCCTGCGCCAGCGCGAGCGACGGCACGAGGCCCGTCAAAGCTGCCGCGCTTCCCAGCGCCGCGCCGTCCTGCAGAAATTTACGGCGACCCTCAATCAGTTTCCATTTTTCGCTCATCTTTTCCTCCAATTGTTCGTCCTACCCGTGGGAAGTTTAGCACTGCCCGCACGAAGCCGGTTATCGCTTGTCAGGGGATGCCGGGGCACCAATCCAGCGCTGCTGCTGCTGGTAGGCGGGGGACTGGGCTCCGTCCGCCTCGGTTTTTTTCATGCTTTCAAGGCGGGCTTCCTTTTCCGCCGTCGATTCGGGAATGGCATCGACCGCGTCCTTGAGCATCGTGGCGTAATCGTGACCCACCGGGCATACGTCGGCGCACCGCCGGCAACCCGTAATCACGCCGGAGCCGCGCAGTATGCTCTGCCACAGGTTGAAGCTGTCCTCGGAGCGCAGCATCGTCTTGCGCGCCTCCACGTCGCCCTGCTCCAGCATGCGCGTGAGGTAGTCCGTCAGACTTGCGAATCCGTGCGGCGAGCGGTAGCGATCGCAGGCACTCCAGTCGCGCTCCCAGTGGCCGATGACATCACCGGGGCAAGCTTTAAGGCAGCGGCCGCAGGACGGCCCCTGACACAACGCCTGTTGCATTCTTTGGTCGCATTCGACCTCGACCGAGCACAGCACGGCGGTCAAGATCACCCGCGGTCCGAATTCCGGCGTCAACAACTGGCCATTGAGTCCCAGCGTTCCCAACCCCGCCTCCACCGCCGCATGAGGAAACGACAGCAAGGTCCGCTGATGGACGCCCGGGTCGCCTTCATATTTCCAGGGATCGGTATGGGTGGGTGGAATAATGATCGCCGGGTATCCGGCGTCCTCCAGCCAATATACGAGGTCGAGCGACGCTTCTTCCAACTCGGTCAGCGCGAGTTCGTCGTTGTAGTATTTATTGCGATCGTTCCAGCGCAGAATCCGCGAGGTGCCGCTCGCGATGCGTTTGGCGAGCACGATCACCCGTCCGCTGTCCAGTTCGGTGATGTCGCTCGGACGCTGCGGCGAGGAAGGATCCGGGGGATATTCGTCGAGCATCTTTCCATCGGCGATGCCGACCAGATCGGCGCCGGCCTCCTTCGCCTTCGCCTTGACCTCAGCCGCGCTGAGGGTGCGCTTGAATATGCCGACCATACCTAACCTCGCTTATCGCTGTCTAAATTGTCCGCCGCCGGGCTGGCTTCGGCTGCCTGCTCGCGCTGCAGGCGCTTGAATTCCTGCAGCTGGCGCGCGACGATGCCCTGATAGCCCTGCTCCCCGACCCAGCGCAGATTCCAGTCGTTCAGACCCGATACATCGGCTTCGCTGCGTTCCCAGGCCGCACGGGACGCCTTGAACTGTTTCGCCTTGTCCGCCTTGGCCGGCGTCTTCTCGGGAATCTGCTTCTGCACCTCCGCGAGATGCGCGTGATAGTCATTGCCTACGGGACAAACCGCAAGGCAGCGGGGACAGTCGCCGAAGGAACCGACGACCCTCAGCAACCCTTGCCAGAATCCGAACAGATCGCGCGAGCGAATCGCAGCCGGCTTTTCCTGGTCGGAAAGAGCTAGAAATTCCGAGAAAAATCGCGTGATCTGTGCAAACCCGAATTCCTGCGCTGCGGTCGCACAGGCCGGTTTGTCGATGCCGAAGTGGCGCACCGCGTCCGACGGACACGCGTGCAGGCAGCGACTGCAGGATTCGCCGATGCAGACCTGCTCAGTCATGCGTGCGTCAGGTTCGAGTTCCAGTTCCGTCAGGATACCGGTCAAATAGAGTCTGGGGCCGAACTCCGGGGTAAGAATGTTGACTTCCAGTCCGAGCGTGCCCAGCCCCGCTTCAACGCCGAGATGCCGCGTCGAGAGGCTGCCGTAGCTGGCGCGCTTCAGGTTCCAGTCCGTTTCCTGCGCGGCGAGTATGAACGAAGGATGGCCGCATCGATCCAACTCCTCGGCGAGACGGTAACCCACGCGGTCCATCCGCCGCAGCACCATCATGTCCATGTATTGGACCGGCACGATCTGCTTGCAGCGGAACGCGCCGACCGGAATCCGCTGCACGATGACGACCACGCTCTTCACGTAGGGCGATATGCGATCGGGCGTTTGCGGGTAGCGCGGGTCCGGAGGGAAGGCGTTCAAGGTCGCCGCACTGGCGATGCCGACGAGGTCGGCGCCGAGCTCCCTGGCGCGCCGCTTCACATTTGCGGCGTCGGGGGGCGGCGCGAGTGGCGTGCCTTTGGGCCGGCGGGACATGCACGGCATCCTAAGAGGAACGATTGTGGTCTGTCAACGCGGCTTCAGTCATCCACCGCATTCCAAAAATCTGTCTGATGTCGCCCACCAATCTCCTTCCGATGATCCTGAAGTCCGGAGGCCGTGCCTCCAGGGAAGACTCGGTCAACGTACCATGCCATGGTGGAAGCGCGTCGCGTTCTCGGCTTACAATTGCGAAACTTTTTCTGAGAGAAATACCATGCGCGTATCTCGAGCTGTGCAATGGGGTTCGCTGACCGGCATGCGAAAGGTGGAAACACCTGAGCAGATGACCGAGGAATACCGGGCCACGCTGATCAAGATCGTCTATGCACTTGCGTCGACCGAGTTTGCATCGGTCGAGCAACACCAGCCATGGATCAACCAGGCGCCGACCGCCGAAGACCGCTTCATTCAGGCGCAGATCGCGGCCGACGAGGCGCACCAGGGGTTCATCGATTGCCGCATGCTGCGCCATTTTGGCCAGGAAGGCGAGGACATGGCGGACCGGCTGTTGACGCTGCGTATGGGTCAGCACCCGATCGCCGCGTTCAACGTGCCTATGGAGAGCTGGGTGGAAGTGGTCGGTTTCTGCTTCTGCATGGACCTGGTCGCGTGGTATCACTTGCGCGCCATGGAAGACTGCAGCTACGCACCGCTGGCGCGCGAAATGACCACGATGGTGGGCGAAGAGCGCTTTCACGCTTCGTTCGGAGCGCGGCGCATTAAGGATCTGGTGCGGGATCCGCGCTATCAGGGCCTGTGCAAGGCGGGCCCCGTTGAGGCCCAGAAAGCCATCGACAAGTGGTATCCGCATGCGCTGGACACCTTCGGCTCGGCCAACTCGAAATTCAGCGAGCTGGCCGTAGGCTTCGGCATCCGCCGGTGGGGCAACGAAGAACTGCGCCAGATGTGGCGCCAGGACATCGA
>Ga0315281_10012331_pt1 | contig 11659 bp, 8 predicted proteins | sample YL17G07_0_MG_FD_204540 | JGI IMG/M metagenome (GOLD analysis project Ga0315281, IMG submission 204540) | Sediment microbial communities from Yellowstone Lake, YNP, Wyoming, USA - YL17G07_0 | ecosystem: Environmental > Aquatic > Freshwater > Lake > Sediment | place: USA: Wyoming | collected... | reverse complement strand
TCGGCAGCGAGTTCGCCGGCGTCGTGAAGCTGATGGAGAAGGCGTACCGCGTGCTCGGCGTCGACGAATACTCCTATCGCCTCTCGCTGCGAGACCCGAAGGACAGCGAAAAATACGTCGGCAACGATGAGATGTGGGACCTCAGCGAGGACAAGCTACGCGAGGCGATAAACGACCTCGGCCTGCCCTACGTCGAGGCCGTGGGCGAGGCTGCCTTCTACGGCCCGAAGGTCGACGTCCAGATCCACGACGTCCTCGGCCGCGAGGAGACGCTTTCGACGATACAGCTCGACTTCCATCTGCCGCATCGCTTCGAGCTGACGTACATCGGCGAGGACGGCCGCGAGCACCAGCCGGTCATGATCCATCGCGGCGTCATCAGCACCATGGAGCGCATAACCGCCTACCTCATCGAGCTGTACGGCGGCGCATTTCCGCTGTGGCTGTCGCCGGTGCAGGCCGTTGTCGTGCCCATTGCCGACCGGCACGTCGAGTACGGCCGCAACGTCGCTGAGACGCTCAGGCAGGCCGACCTGCGAGTGGAGGTCGACGACCGCAATGAGCGGATGAACGCGAAGATCCGCGACGCGCAGCTTCAGAAGGTGCCGTACATGCTCGTCGTCGGCGACAAGGAAGCGGAAGCGGGCACCGTTAACGTCCGGTTGCGCAGCGGCGAGAACCTCGGCGCCATGCCCGTCGAAGAGCTACTGGCGCGGCTGCAACGCGAGGTCGCCGAGAAGGCGTAGCCCTGGAACGGACGTGTTTGTCGATGCGCCGCGCCTGTGCTAAGAAGGAGTAGACTGGTATCTGGACCGGAGGCTCCATCCGCGAGGCCGGGCGTCCCCCGATCCTTCGCGAAAAGCTCTGACCGGGCACCCTCCGGAGGCGGGCAGGCGACCGTCCGACCCTACGAGGTGTCAGGAGACAGGGAGACTTGTTCAAGAAGCTGCTGGTAGCGAATCGCGGCGAGATTGCCCTGCGGGTCATGCGCACCTGCCACGAGCTCGGCATCGCCACCGTCGCGGTCTACTCTGAGGCGGACCGCACGTCGCTCCACGTCCGCTACGCCGACGAGGCGTATCTCCTCGGCCCGGGCACGCCGGGCGAGAGCTACCTGAACGGCGAGCGCGTGATCGACGCCGCCGGGCGCTCGGACGCCGACGCGATTCATCCCGGCTACGGCTTCCTGGCGGAGAACCCCGCGTTCGTCGACGCCTGCGAACAGGCGGGCATCGCCTTCGTTGGCCCCTCGTCGCAGACGATGCGTCTCTTGGGCGACAAGATAGCGGCGCGGCGGCTGGCCGCCGGGGCGGGAGTGCCCGTCGTGCCGGGCGAAGAGAATGCGGCGAGCTTCGAGGAGGCGCTGGCGGCCGCAGACCGCCTCGGCTACCCGGTACTCGTGAAGGCGGTGTCGGGCGGCGGCGGCAAGGGCATCCGCGTCGTCGCAAGCCACGACGAGATGGAAGCGGCGCTACGCATCGCCGGCAGCGAAGCGGCCTCCGCCTTCGGCGACCACAGTCTATACATCGAGAAGTTCCTCGAAAGGGTCCGCCACGTCGAAGTGCAGTTCCTCGCCGACGCCCACGGCAACGTCGTGGCCCTGGGGGAGCGCGAGTGCTCGATACAGCGGCGGCATCAGAAGCTCATCGAGGAGTCGCCCTCGCCGGCCATCGACGCATCGCTTCGCGAGAAGCTATGCGCGGCGTCGGTCGCGGTGGCGCGTGCCGCCGCCTACCGCAACGCCGGCACCGCGGAGTTCCTGCTCGACGATACCGGCCGCTTCTATTTCCTGGAGATCAACGCCCGCCTCCAGGTCGAGCACCCCGTGACGGAGCTCGTGACCGGCATCGACCTCGTCGCCGAGCAACTGCGGATCGCCGCCGGGGAGCGTCTTTCTTTCGGGCAGGACGACGTTGAGCTGCGCGGCTGGGCGATGGAGTGTCGCATTGCCGCCGAGGACCCGTTCCGCGACTTCCTGCCGTCGCTGGGGCGCATCGACTACGTCAGCGAGCCGGCAGGCCCCGGCATTCGGGTCGATAGCGCGCTCTTCGCCGGCTGCGACATCCCTTACTACTACGACCCCATGATCGCGAAGGTGCTCGCCTGGGGTCACGACCGCGATGAAGCGGTCCGCCGCATGGGACGCGCCCTGGCGGAGTTCGTCGTCGTCGGCATCGATACGAATGTCCCGCTGCACCTGCGCATCCTTCGCGACCCTCGCTTTTTGGCCGGGGACATCCACACGACGTTCCTGGAGCGGGAGTTCGAGGCCACGCCGGGCAGGGATGACGAGGAAAGGCGCGTTGCCCTGCTGGCGGCCGCTGTTCTGGCGCATCGACGTGAGAAGCAGGTGCGGGCGGCCATCTCGGCGCGGGACGGCAGCGCCTGGAAGACGTACCGGCGACAGGCGGCGATGCGCGGCGGAGAGGCGGCAAGGGGAGGGCCATGGCGGCGAAGCACCGACTGAAGCTCGGCGACGCGGAGTACGACGTCGAGATCGAAGAGCGGCAGGACCACGTCGCTGCCAAGCTCGGCGACGTCTGGCACGACGTTCGATTGGAGCGGATAGGGGGCTCTGCCGAGTACTCCGCCATCATCGACGGGCGGCCGTTTCAGGTCTTCGCCGAGGGTTCGCCGCACGGCTTCGAGGTGATCGTCAACGGACGCGCCTACTCGATTTCGACGACGCGCGTCGCCCATCCGGCGGTGGCGCCGGCCGCGGACATGACGCCGGCGCAGGCGGACGAGGAGTGGGTGCAGATATCGCCGATGGCAGGCGTCATACAAAAGGTGCTGGTCTCGCCGAACGACCATATCGAGGCGGGGGCCGTGCTCGTCGTAATCGAAGCGATGAAAATGCAAAACGAGCTGCACGCACACCGCGGTGGCCAGGTGAAGGCAGTGTACGTTACCGTTGGGCAGCAGGTAGAGCCGGGCACGCCGCTTCTCGTCCTGCTCTGAGCCGGTGGCGCTGGAGAAGGGGACCAAGGTTTGGCTGCAGTCACCGGTCGTCTCGCCGCAATCTGTGCTCGCAGGCCGTGGTTCGTTATTGGTCTCTGGCTTCTCGTCCTGATCGCGGGTGGTCTCCTCGCGCGCAACATAGGCGACGTCGTCAACTCCAACTACAAGCTCTACTTCACCCCGGAATCGGCCAAAGGCAGGGACCTGCTCGAGCAGCGAATGCGCGGGCCCGCCCAGGCGCAAGAAGTCGTCATCGTGCAGGCGCCCGACAAGACAGTCGACGACGGCGCCTTCCGGGCGTTCACTAACGGCCTGAGCGAAAGCATCAGAGCACTCAAGAAGCCGGATGGGTCGCCGCTGGTGGCCTCCGTGCTCAGCTTCTTCGACACCAACGCCCCGGCGCTCGTCTCGGCAGACCGCCACACGACCATCCTGCCGGCGACCCTGAACGCACCGGCGGACCAGTCCAGCAGCAGCGTTGGCCCGCTCGTCGATTACGTCAGGGAGATGAACGGCCGCGATGGCTTCACCGTGCTAACCATGGGCGAAGGGAGCATCAACAACACCTTCATGGATACGGCAAACAGCGATCTGAGGAAAGCCGAGGTGCTTGGCGTTCCTATCGCCCTAATCGTTCTCGTGTTCGTCTTTGGCACGGCTGCTGCCGCCGGCCTGCCGCTCCTCCTGGCGGTGTTTGGGGTAGCTGTCGCGTTTGGCGTTACGACGCTGATCGGGCACATTGTCACCCTGGACACCATCGTTGAGAACGTCATCACGATGGTCGGCCTGGCTGTGGGCATCGACTACTCGCTCCTGATCGTGGAGCGCTTCCGGGAAGAGCGGCGCAAGGGGGTCGAGAAAGTGGAAGCGGTTCGCACGGCCGGCGCGACAGCCGGACAGGCGGTCGTCTTCTCCGGCGGCACGGTGATGGTGTCCCTTTTGGCCCTCCTCATGGTCCCGGAGAAGTCCTTTCTCAGCATCTCGTTGGGAGCGGCGGTAGTGGTGGTCTGCGCCGTGATCGCGGCGCTGACGCTGTTGCCGGCGCTACTCGGCCTCATCGGTGATGGCGTCAACCGGCTTGCGATTCGATTGCCGGGTCGTGGCTACCCGGTCGTGGAGGAGAGTCCGTTCTGGGCGCGCGTCGCTGCGATTGTCATGAAGCGTCCGCTGCTCAGTGTGGGCATTACCGTTCTACTCCTGGTCGCGGTGGCGGCGCCGTTCGTCGGCATGCGGCGCGGCTTCTCAGGCGTAAGCATGGTGCCGCCCAGCAGCGACGCCCACAAGGCGTTCGCGATCCTCAACAGCGAGTTCTCCGCCGGGCTGGTAGCTCCCCTTGAGATCGTCGTCGACGCTCCCGACGTGACGTCGGCTGCGGTGCAGAACGGCATCAACTCCCTGGTAACGCGATTGAAGGACGATCCCATCTTCGGGTCGGTCAGCGTGGAAGTGAACGACGCCGGCAACCTCGCCCTCGTCTCGGCGCCCATAAACGGCGACTACGCGGGCAACGCAGCGACGAACACCGTCCGCCGGGTGCGAAGCGATTACGTGCCGGCGGCGTTCGCGGGCTCGGACGCGAAGGTCTACGTCTCCGGCGAAAGCGCCCTCATCACGGACATCCTGATCATGGTATCGAACTACACGCCGATGGTTATCGGCGTCGTCCTGTTCCTGAGCTTCATCCTCCTGCTGGTACTCTTCCGGTCGATAGTCGTTCCCGTGAGCGCGATCGCCATGAACCTGCTGTCGGTCGGAGCGGCCTACGGGCTGCTTGTGCTCGTCTTCCAGCATGGCTTTCTACACCAGGTCTTCGGCTTCGAGCAGCTAGATGTCATCGCCTTCTGGGTGCCGCTCCTTCTCTTCGCCATCCTCTTCGGCCTGTCGATGGACTATCACGTCTTCCTGGTGAGCCGGATCAGGGAGCGGTTCGATGACACGGGAGATAACCGCGAGGCGGTGTCCTTCGGCGTGCGTCACACGGGACGGATCATTACCGGCGCCGCCCTCATCATGGTGACGGTGTTCGGCGCCTTCGCCAGCGGCCGGCTGAGCCAGTTGCAGCAGATCGGCTTCGGCCTGGCGGTGGCTGTAATCGTCGACGCTACGCTCATACGCAGCGTCCTGGTACCGGCGACGATGGCGCTGCTCGGTCGCTGGAACTGGTACTTGCCGCGATGGCTCGCCTGGCTGCCCGATTTCCGTGCCCGCGCTACAAAGCCCGACCTCGAACGAAGCCGCTCGACGTGAATTCGGCCCACGACGCGCTACCGTCGTGCTAATCTAGGGGTAGAGGCGCCGGGCAGCGGCAGGTTCCTGCCCTGCCCAAGAGGTGCGTCGAGATTCGTCGGCGAGATCACGCCGCCATCGGCAGTTGCTCGACGATCGAGTCGATCTGCTTGACGATCTTGTTCTCGATCTCGAAGTTCCAGAGCGTCTCCGGCACGTCGACGAGGACGAACAGCGGCGATATCAGGAGCGCCTCGACGGCAGTAACCCCCAGGTGCTCCAGCCACCTGCCGATGCCGACTTTCACCGTAAAGTCGTTCGGCTCACCCTCGATTAGCACCGTTAGCGCCCTGTCGGAGGCGATGACGGCGCTCAGGAAGCTGCCCTTCTGTGCCTGGATAATGGTCCCCTCAGGGCTCACTTCCGACGACTGTGTCTTGAAACCTTCCTGCTGCAGGTATTCTTCTATCTTCGACTTGAGGGTGCTCAGGTCTGCGCTCTTTCCTTCGTAGTGTCTGACTGTCTGTCCAACCATGGTTGTGCTCCTCTCCGAGACGTCGCGCTGGTGGCGACATTGTCTCTATTTCAGTTTAGGTTCGACGCGTGTACAGGCCGTGAGTTTGGCTGTGGGAACGTGAAGGAAGGATGAAGACTCTCAGCGCGGTGAAGTGCATTGCCGCCCGGCGAAGACCTCGGTATACTTGAGTGCTGGCGCGGGGGTAGCTCAGCGGTAGAGCTCCTGCCTTCCAAGCAGGATGTCGCGGGTTCGAATCCCGTCCCCCGCTCCAGCTGTTCAGTGGCCTCGCGCTGCGGCGCGTGGCCATCGTTTACGATCACGCCTAAGCGCCCGCTGACCCGATCTACATAGGAGTTCCGGACTGAACGCCCAACTGCTGAAGGTCGGACAGGTTTCCGAGAAACCAGTTCTCGTCCACATCCCTCACAGCTCAACCTGCATCCCCCCCGATCTCCGCAGCAGCCTGCTCCTAGGCGATGATGACCTCGCAACGGAGCTCCTCGCCATGACCGACCGCTATGTCGACGAGTTGTTTTCGGAAGCCCCCGTTCTAGGCGCGAGCATAATAGTGAACCCGCTGAGCCGCCTCGTTATGGATCCCGAACGTTTCCCCGATGACAGGGACGAGCCGATGGCCGCCAAGGGGATGGGCGCCGTCTACACCCGCACCTCAAATGGAAGGTTCCTGCGTCCGGCGTCGTTCGGGCAGGCAGAGCGTTCGGAGATCATGTCCCAATTCTATGAGCCCTATGCGGAGGCAGTCGAACGTCAGGTCACGCTCCTGCTTGAGCGATTCGGCCGCTGCCTGATCGTTGACGCTCACTCGTATCCGTCCCTTCCTCTTCCTTACGAGGGCCCCGCCCTGAGGCGCCCAGACATCTGCCTGGGATACGACGACTATCATGTTCCCCAGGGCATCGTTGACCAGTGGGCCCTGTGTTGTGAGGAGGCGTGCTGGACCGTAGGTTTCAACGAGCCATTCTCCGGCAGCTACGTGCCGCTGCGCTTCTACGGGAAGGATTCTCGGATCCGATCCGCGATGATTGAGATCAAGCGCTCAACCTACATGGACGAGCTGACCGGCAGTCGCCTCCCTCGATTCGGAGAGGTACAGCGCCTTGTGGGCGAGATTCTTGGCCTCGCCGTTGAGAGGATCTGATCCGTCCTTTGGTGTGATGCTTGGGACCATCCCGGACGTCTTCGGATGGAACCGTATCAGCTCGTACCCGTCATGCGAGCGATCAGAATGAGCCGTTCTAGGCTCCTACTGTGCGACGACGTCGGTCTCGGGAAGACGATCCAGGCCGGCCTGATCATCACCGAGCTGTCTGCCCGCAGGCTTGTGCACAGGCTGCTCGTTGTGTCACCAGCAGGTCCCCTCCTGGAACAATGGCGGACAGAGCTTTCGGAACGTTTCGGCCTTCGGCTTGAGACCATTGACAGGGCCAAGCTGGAGGATGTGCGCCGCCAGAACGAACTCGGCGCCAACCCCTTCGACCACGTGTCGATGGGACTCGCCTCCATCGACTTCTTGAAACAGGAACGCGTCCTGGACCTCCTGGAGCGCACGAGCTATGACGTCGTGGTGATAGACGAGGCTCACCACTGCATGGACCTGGGTGCAGCGCAGGACAGGGAAGACTCGCAGCGGCGCCGCCTTGCGGAGGTGCTTGCCCGTCGGTCAGACGCTCTTCTGCTTCTGACCGCGACCCCGCACGACGGCCATGATCGGTCCTTCGCTTCGCTTCTGGAACTCCTCGATCCCTCGCTCGTGGACGGAAAGGGTCAGATTCGGGGGGAAAGCTATCGGCCATTCACCGTTCGTCGACTGAAGAAGCACATCAAGGACCCCGTTACCGGCCAAGACCGATTCAAGCAACGCGAAGTTGTTCCCCGTGGGGTTCTGGCAGAGCCAGCCAAGCACCCGAAGTTCATCCAGTTGCAGCGAGCCCTGTTAGACCTGATCGCTCCGGAGCTCCGCGCCGCGTTCCGGTCAAGGCGCTACGACGATGTCCTCGCCTTCATCGCTCTGCTAAAGAGGTCGGTGTCCACTGTCAAGGCATGCGAGGGAACTCTGCAGGCCGTCGCCGACCGCTTCCAGAGGCTGGAAGAAGAGTGGAGCTGACGTCAAGCCCGATGATGAGCTCGCGGTGAGACAAGCCATCGCCGTCCTGACGCGGTGTCAAGACCGAGGACGACGAAGCATGTGTGGTACCGTCACCCTCAACCTCCAAGATCTACCCGCGATGCCATCCCCCGAAAAGGACGAGCCCCGCCGGCGTAAGACGCTCTGTAGAGTGGAAGCTCGGCTCCTGCGATCTCTAATAACACCAGTTGACATGCCCTCAATGAACGCTACCACAGGCTATGTTAGTGTGACCATGGCTCCTAGCCGTAACGAGGCGGAGCATCAGCCTGGCACGCAGGGGGTCGACGGGATCATCGAGGGTTCAAAGCGGGCTTGAGCCAGGATCTGCCGCCCGGAAGCTGGCTGGCGCTGCCCGCCGGCTCCACCGCCGAGGAGCTAATCGTTGTGCCGGAGCACTCTCTGTACTACGCCGCCTTGGGGACGGCTCTCTACGGGCAGCAGGAGGAGGGACTCGCAGGCACTTACGCCGGGACGGCGGCGCTGGAGGAGTACATCGACCTCGGCCGGCGGAAAGCGAAGCAGGACACCGGGCAGCAGGGTCCCCTCGCCCCTGGGGAAGACCTCGAGGAGTTCCGCCGTCTCTACGGCACAAAGCCCTTCACGCCTCTCGCCTTCTCACCCGGCCAGGTCGTGGAAGCATACATGGGGCTGGACGGCGGTTCAACCTCGACGAAGGCCGTCCTCACGGACGGCCAAGGCAATCTGCTGGCGAAGGCGTATCAGCTCTGCAAGGGGAACCCTCTCCAGGACGCGAAGGAGGTGCTGGGCGAGCTGCGCCGCCAGGTGGAGGGGCAGGGCGCGCGCCTGCGCATCCTCGGCATGGCCACGACAGGCTATGCCAAGGACCTGCTGAAGGAGGCGCTCGGCGCCGACATGGCGATCCCGGAGACGGTCGCCCACGCCCGGTCCGCCCTCCGCTACTACCCCGACGTGGACGTCATCGCCGACGTGGGGGGGCAGGACATCAAGGTCATCATCATGAAGGCGGGCGCCGTCAAGGATTTCAAGCTCAACACGCAGTGCTCGGCCGGCAACGGCTACTTCCTCCAGAGCACGACCGCCCGCTTCGGCTATGACATCAGCCAGTGGGCCGACATCGCGCTCAGCGCCGAGCGGGCGCCGGCTTTTCACTACGGCTGCGCCGTCTTCCTGGAGCAGGACATCTCGCACTTCCAGCAGCTCGGCTGGCAGCCGTCGGAGATCATGGCCGGCCTCGCCCTGACCCTGCCCAAGAACGTCTGGCTCTACGTCGTCCAGGAGACGAACCTGGCCCGCTTCGGTAAGACCTTCCTCCTCCAGGGAGGGACACACTACAACCTCGCCGTGGTCAAGGCCCAGTACGACTTCATCAAAGCTCGCGTGCCGGACGCGAAGATCCACGTCCACCCGCACGCCGGCGAGAGCGGCGCCCTCGGCGCTGCCAGCGAGGCGATCCGCGTGAGCGACGGCGGGGAAAGCTCGTTCATCGGGTTCGACCGGGTGGAGGCGCTCACCTTCACCACCCGCGACGAATCGACCCGCTGCTCGTTCTGCAAGAACAAGTGCCTGCGCACCTTCGTCGATATCAGGACCTCGCCTGAACACACGACCCGCTTCATCTCTGCCACCTGCGAGCGAGGGATGGCGGAGAGCATCGACGCGGTAAGGGCGTTCAACACCCGCGAGAATGCGGTGAAGAAGGCGAACCCCAACTTCGTCGAGATCGCCGCCCGCGAGGCGTTCCACAGCTACTCGCCGCAGAGCGTCGCCGCCACCAACGGCAGCGGCCGGCGCTTCCTGTTGGGTCGGGACGGCAGCGGGACGGCGGCGCGGCTGCGGGAGCAGCGGGCGACAGTGCGCATCGGCATCCCGCGGCTGCTCACCATGTACTCCTACGCCCCGTTCTTCACCGCCTATCTGGAGAGCCTGGGCGTGCCGCATCGCAACATTCTCTGGTCCGACTACACGGACGACCAGATGTTCCGCGAGGGCTCGCGTCGCGGCTCCATCGACCCCTGCTTCCCGGCGAAAATCGCCGTCTCCCACGTCCATAACCTCCTCACCAAGAAGCAGCCGGACATCATCTTCTTCCCGGAGATGATGAACGTCCCCAGCGACATCCATGAGTGCCAGGCAGGCTGGAGCTGTCCCACGGTGCAGGGGATACCGGAGGTGGTAAAGGCCGCCTTCACCACGGAGAAAGACGCCTTCGCCGAGAAAGGAGCGTCCTTCTACGACCCCGTTTTCCACATGGGCGAGCCCAACCTCTTCGAGCAGCAGATGTTGACCTTCTTCCGCCCGATCCTCGGCGTGAGCCCTGAAGAGAACACGGCGGCGATGGCGGAGGGCCACCGGGCGCTGGCGGCGTTCCGCGGCGGCCTGAGGAGACGGGCGCGGGAGGTCCTCGACCGGCTTGAGCACGAGGGCCGCGTCGGGGTAGTGCTGCTCAGTCGCCCCTACCACAACGACCCGGGCGCGAATCACGATATACCGGAGCTGATCCAGCGGCTGGGCTACCCCGTCTTCACCATCGACTCGCTGCCCATGGATGATGATATCCTCGACCGGCTCTTCGGCGAGGAGGTACGCCGGGGGGAGATCGGCGACCCGCGGGACATCCATGATGTCTGGAAACATACCTTCAGCGAGAACACCAGCCGCAAGGTCTGGGCGGCGAAGTTCGTCGCCCGCCATCCCAACCTGACCGGTATCGATTTCTCCTCCTTCAAGTGCGGCCTCGACTCCCCCATCTACCACGTGATCGAGGGGATACTTGAGGCGGCCGGTACGCCCTACTTCGCCTTCCATGACCTCGACGAGAACCGGCCGGTCGGCTCGATCAAGCTGCGGGTGGAGACGATCGACTATTTCCTCCGCCGCCGGCTGGAGGAAATGCAGGGTCGCCGTGAGGCAGCGCAGGAGATTGAGCGGCGGGTGGTGAGCTATCGCAAGCGCCTGGAGGAAGAGATGCTTCTAGCCGGAGGGGAACGTGTCCACGATAGAGTCAGCGGTTGAGATCGAGGCGAAGGTTGAGGCCTTCCGCCGCGCCCTAGCTCAGGAGATGGGCGTGGAGGGACCCGAGGTACGCCATTTCAAGCGGCCCGCCGAGCCCACCACGCCGATAAGCAAAGCCGAGACGACCATCGTCTTCTGCGCGTTTCCCGCCACTCTCCAGGAGGTGCTCTTGGGTGTGCTGGAGGGGCTCGGCTACAAGGCGCAGCGACTTCCCACCCCTAACCAGGAGTCGCTCGCCATCGGCAAGGAGTTCTGCAACCGCGGCCAGTGCATCCCCACCTACTACACGATCGGCACCCTGCTCAAGTTCCTATTTGAGCGACGGCGGGAAGGGCTCTCCGACAGCGAGATCGAAGAGCGCTTTGCCCTCCTCTGGGTGAGCGACTGCGGGCCCTGCCGGATGGGGATGTACGAGGCAGACATGCGCAAAGCGCTCAAGGCGGCCGGCTTCCCCAACTTCCGGATCGCGATGCTGGACATCGCCCACGGCCTCAACATTAATCAGGAGTCGGCGGGGGTGCAGATGACGCCCAAGATATTCCTGCGTCTCGGCAAGGTAGCGATCGCCGCCGACCTCCTGGGTGACCTCGCCTGCCAGATACGGCCCTACGAGGTCGTCCCCGGCGCAACCGACGCGGCGCTGGCGGAGGCCCGCGAGATGGTGCGGGTCGCAGCAAGAGAGGGACTCTCCATCTCGAAGACGATGGCGGCTATCAGGGTCAAGCTCGGCCGCATCAAGGTCGACTACCTGAAGGTCAAGCCACGGGTGAAGGTCACCGGCGAGTTCTTCCTCAAGCACGCGGAGGACGAGT
>Ga0315281_10012330_pt1 | contig 11660 bp, 9 predicted proteins | sample YL17G07_0_MG_FD_204540 | JGI IMG/M metagenome (GOLD analysis project Ga0315281, IMG submission 204540) | Sediment microbial communities from Yellowstone Lake, YNP, Wyoming, USA - YL17G07_0 | ecosystem: Environmental > Aquatic > Freshwater > Lake > Sediment | place: USA: Wyoming | collected... | reverse complement strand
GCATGATGAAGGTTTCGATGAAGCGATAATGCTCAGTGATGAGGGGCATGTTTCAGAAGGCACTGGGGAAAATATTTTTATTGTCAGGGACGGAGAGCTATATACCCCGCCGCTCCACGACGCGGTTCTCGCAGGCGTGACGCGCGATTCATTGATCAAAATGGCAGCAGACATGGATATCAAGGTGAATGAGCGCAGCCTTTTGCGCGATGAGCTCTACACAGCAGATGAAGTATTCCTTTGCGGCACAGCAGCTGAGATCACGCCAGTGAATCAGGTCGACCACAGGCAGGTGTCGAGCGGCCCTGGCCCGATCACAAAAAAACTTAAAGACGCTTTTTTCAATGTCGTGAACGGAAGGGATGACCGTTACATCTCCTGGCTTGAATTCGTCGATGAATGAGACGTGCATATTTTTTTCCTTTTTTGATGGCTATTTCTTCTCATCTAAGTGCTTTAATGAAAAATATCCCATTAATCCATTAATACCTACGACGAGTTCTATCTTTGGGTCTATCTTCACTCGCTTGGCCCGGTGGTGTGGTGCATGGACTTGGGAGCAAAGGAATGTCGGAAGGCAGTGTTTTGGGAGGTCTATTGGAGGACCAAAGCGGCAATGACTATTCCTGAAGAAATTAAGCGGTGCAAGCTTGCATTGGCTTTCATCCGCTTGGGGGTGGGAAAATGCAGCGCAGCATAAGCACATGCAAGCATTTGGCATTCTGGGACATCTATGAAAAGAAAAATGATAAGCTAAGCGGCGCGATCATCGGATTAAGGTGCCCCTACTGGAGCGTGGATTGCGAGCATCGGGAGACAAAGGACGGGAAGGGGTTCTGCAGGAATTTCCCGATGCACGAAGAGATACGGAGGGAATTCAAAGACAAACAGGAGAAAGAGATGAAGAAAAACAAGGAAGATCCTCCGGATGAGAAAGAGCAGAAGAAGGCAGCGTAAGGAGTCTTATGGTTTCTTCGCTATCTTCAGTATTCTTTTTTCTCCAGCCCTACTCAGTCTCCCTATTGTTCGACGATTCGACCCTAATTTTCGACGCTTCGAAAATTGGGCCCCATTTTCGTATTGACGAAAATGTGGGACGATGGGCCCCATGTCAGCGTAAACTGACATGTGGGCGTCCTCTTGCCCGCTGAAAAAAAGCGGGCAAGGGACCCCGTGCCCTTACAAAGGGCGCGAGGTCGCTGAAGTTCGGCTACACTCCTTCCGCTCCGAGGGCAATCAGGTGGTTTTCTTATCAACGGGGGCTTTCTTGCAGATGAATTTTAAACAGTTCCCATATACAAAAAAAGGCATGGCAAACCCAACAGTTGTTTTCGAGACGGATAAGGGGAAGTTTAGCGCAGTTATCTTCGAGAAGGAAGCTCCGATAACATCAGGCAACTTCCTTGAGCTTGTGAAAAAAGGCTTTTATAACGGCCTGACTTTCCACCGCTACGAGCCCGGCTTCGTTGTACAAGGTGGTGATCCCAAAGGAGATGGGACGGGTGGCTCTGGCCAAAAGATTCCCCTGGAGATTGTCCCGAACCTGAAACATGACCTTGGCGCCCTCAGCATGGCAAGGACCAATGACCCGAATAGTGCAACAAGCCAGTTCTTCATAGTCGTCGGAGATGCCCATTTCCTCGACGGAAAATACGCGGTTTTCGGCCAGCTCAGTTCTGGTGCAGATATCGCGATGCAGCTCCGGAAAGGGGACAAGATGAAGAAGGTTTATACGGAAGAATAAGAGGATCTGAAGTTAAAACTAATAAACAAAACCGGAAACCCGAAACAGAAAACTGATTTAGGGCAGTTGTGGCTTTGAGCCACTTCCTCCCCATTTTTCCTGAGCAAAACTCAACACTCAAACCTCGAGACAAACGAAAAATGGGGCCACTGTGATTTGAACACAGATCAAAGCCTTGTTCTGGCATTTTGACTAATTTTACCTCAGGGCTTTTTCGCTGGCGTTTCCCTATTGTTCGATGCTTCGAACAATGGGCGCCATGTTCGTTGCGACGAACATGTGCGTTGCCGTGAGTTTGTATAAGTCAAAAAGGCCACCCGAAGGCTCCAGTCTACCAGGCTAGCTGCGTGTTCGGTTGCCTGTTGCCAGTTTCCAGAAGGAAAAGTTACTGGAAACCCGAAACCGGGAACCGAAACAACATTGTCGCAAAAGCGACAATGTGCGCCTTTTTCGCCGAGGAGGCGAAAAAGTACGACGCTTTAGCCCATGGCCCCTATAGATATATTGTAAGAAATTGTCGCAGGAGACAGTTTTTAAACCTTCAACCCGAATTTTATTCATGGAAAAACCAGTCTCTGGCCCTGGAACAATGATGCGCTGCGTCGGAAGGACGGCGAATCTCGAGGAAGCGAACCGGATCGCCGAGCAATACGAAGCGCAGGGTTTCACAACTGAAATAATAAAGAAGAAGCAGGGAAGCCTGGCTATGTACGAGGTCTGGATCGGAAAAGAGCCAGAGATCTTCAGTGCAGGGAAAGGGACTGTGCGGGAAATCTGAGGAGCGAATCTCATTCATATCTATTTTTATACATTTCTATACACAATATAATTATGAACAAAAATAAAGGTACAGCATACGGATTCATCAATTGCAGGACTTCAAGAGGGGATGTGAAGTGGATCGCAAACGACGTGAAGGAAGTCCTTCAGATGCCGCCTCTCCAGGAAGGGCCGCAATATGTTCCGTTATCCCAACAGTTTAAGATCGACGTAGCACAAGGACTTAAATCAGAGTGGGAGATCCAGGCAAAAAAGAAATTGCTGGCATTTATGCAGTATGCAATCGGAAAGGGGTTGATCATTCCTTCATCTGCTGTCGATACGATAACTGCGGATAAGGCCCAAAGCTGCGGCAACCTTTATGTGCTCCGTGCGGAAGTGCCTGGGGCGCAAAATCTGTCTGTTGCCAATGACCTTGCGGATATCATGAATAAGATGTATCAATCTCCTTTATTCCAGGAAGGCGAACCGTTCCATGGGGCCATTGCATATTACGATAATAATCTTCGAAACTATGTCATCCGGACAGGAAACGAGGCAAAATCCCCAGAGCCTACCTGATATATGGCATAGGCCCTGGTGCAGCAGATGCTGACTCTGATTTCTGTTTCCTCTTGTCATATTCCTTCTCGAATTCTTTGAAGATCCTCTTTCCGGCATCTCCCCGTAATATTTTCGTTATCAGCATCTTCCTGTGGGGCGAATCCGGCGAGATCGGGCTGTAATCAGCGATTGCGAAATCCCCTTCCTTCAGCTGGTTCGCGATTTTCTTGTCCACTTCCAGAAGCAACAGGTTATCATCCCACATGCGGACCATCACCTGCACGATAGCATCTGCGCTGATGATCCCCTTTCCTTTTGGCAAAATGACTCTTTCGACTTTACCGATATGGAACATTTATCCGACCTCAAGGGAAAAGAAGTGAAGGGACAATTTAAAAGCATTATGATGTGGCCATCACCGAAACATTCCATAAGCTATATAAAGCGCCAGAGAGTAGTTTAACTCAATGGAAGAGGAAAAAATCGTCCTGGACAAAAAATCATTCGGAGCGCTCGCAGTGGATTCCAGGGTGAATATCCTCAAGGCGCTCCGGGAACGGAGAAAGACGCTTACCGAGCTGTCGGACGAACTGAAGCTTTCCGTGTCTTCCACAAAAGAGCATCTGGACAAGATAACCGATGCTGGCCTTGCAAAGAAAGTCGAGGAAGGCCATAAATGGAAGTATTATGAACTGACAAGAAAAGGCGAAAGGCTCGTCTCCCCGGATACTGAAGTCCGCGTTTGGGTGCTGCTTGGCATCTCGTTTATCGCGTTCATTTTCTCAATGATGTTCATTGCCGGGCCTTCTTCAATGACGGTTTCCCAAGAGACGGAGAAAGCAAGCCCGTTTATCGCAACAGGGAATTCGCAGGATATTGCAGATAGAGGCATCAATACCAGTGTTCCAACAGCCGCATATTCGGGTGAACTTCAAAATGTCAGCAACAGCGGATCCAATGCATCAGTTCTATCTCTAAGCGAAAACAATTCAGATGCATCTATGCCGACAAGCCAAAATATGTCCGGAGCGTTAAATGCGCTTGGCAACACTGGCATTCTCGGATCGCTTCCCCCCGCCCTTGCAGCCATAAGCGGCATCGCCGTATTCGTCTGTTTCGCGTGGCTTGTGAAGAGAAGAATCTGGTTTTGATGTCCATCAAAGGGCAATTTTTGCAAATCTTCGGTCGAAGCATTTAAAAACCTCACCGTGAAAATCATTACAGGTGCTGTAGATGGTGTCTTCAAAACTCAATAGGTTGTCAAATAAGGAGCTTTTTTTGATCGTCATCGCGCTTCTGGTCGTATTCGGATTTGTGAGCGCGTTTATCATCGGTTCAGGACAGAAGGCTGAATTGGCCGGATGCTGCGATTCAGGAAACCTCGTTATGAACAAGAACCGTCAAAGTACGGGTTTCTTTTATCTGACTTATTGGAATATAGAGAAATTCGCAAATGCTAATACTGTCGTCAATTCAAGTAACCAACCGGTCAAATATTGGGTAAATGTCACCGAGCTCACGACTGAGAACGGCACCCTCATAATAAATGGGGTCGTGAGTGTAAAAAACACAGGCAATGCAAAAAGCGATTCTGCTTTTCTTGGCAATGTGGTCGTGAATCTTGTCAACAAAAGCAATGGCTGGAAAAATATAGTTGTAAGTGATATTGTAGATTATAATGATTCAAATACTGTATTCACATGTGATGTTTCTGGTGGTGGGGGAAGTGTCGTTCCCTATTCAAAGGAATTAGGGTCTGGCAATCTTCTTTTTACTGACCAGAACGGGAACGATCCTTTTGCACTAACCAGCCCCTACGAGATCCCACCAGACACCAATTTTTATCTTTTTAATTATTCAGCATCTTTTGACCTGGCTGATCTGAATATTTCACCAGGGTCTGAATTCAGGGAGGAGGTTATTGTCACTTTTTTCAATTCCTCGAAAACAACCGGTGCAGGTACCTGTTCTGGAATTGATGTTAATGGCGATGGAATAACCGACAATGAAACCCAAAGCCTTGATGATTTTGGAAAAGACGCTGGGTGCGGTGGCCCGAACAATCCTTGCCCTACCGTACCGCAGGGGATATCTACAAAGAGCATAAATCTCTCGGACCAGATCTCATCTTCACCCGACCCATCCATCGTTTCGGTCCCTAATTTCACGATTAACAACACGGGCATCCTGAGAACTGATGGGAGCAATACCTTCAAGATCCAGCTCAATGGAACTGGAGTTTACGGAACGAAATTCTCTCTCCTTCTCAACAGCACTGCGACCTGCAAGCCAGCGGTGAACGGAATAACTTTCATCAGGAATAAGGCATGGATAGATGCCGCTGACCTTTCTGTTGTTTCAGGTAGCCCGACATACTCGCAGATCAATTTCATTTGCGGAAATGTTACGCCTCCTAATATATCCATTGGTGACGTCTGCACCTTCACCCAGGATTCTTACGGGGGGTTGAACACCACTGGTTTCAATGTCATGGATGCGAACGCGACATTCCCTCTTGTTGTCGGGAACAATGGAGGGCCTTACACGCTAACGCTCACTAATGCCACAAATGTGCAGGATTTTCTTCCTCAGAATGGCACACCATCCTATCTTACTGCAAGCCTGACCGACCCTGGGCCCCCCCCATCAGGACAGAACTTCAGCACGAGCGCGAAGCAATTCGCAGGGGAAGTAGTCGCACTGGCCCTGAATGTTGAACTTTCCGATGCTGGAAAGATGCCGCAGAATTCATCCACAATCTTCGGCGATCTCCAAGTGCAGAATACTAGCACAACTCTTGATGGAAAGACAGTCCGGACAGTCCTTGGAATCGCGAACTGCCTGCTTGCAAATGGCTCAAGCTGCAGTGGTTATACAACTGCGAATATAACGACTGTGAATGATGTTCTGGTGAAACTCAACCTGAATTATTATAACTGCCAGAATGATTTCAACTACACAAAGCCGCCGGATAATACGCCGCCGGTTGTCTGGTCGGTAGAGGCGGTTCCAGGCCTTGTTCACGGCGGGCAACAATACAAGGTAAGGATAAACGCAACTGATGATATAGGCGTGGTTTTTGTAAACATAACAGTCAACGGAGTTCCTTACAATAGTTTTGTGTATAATTCTTCATCAGGATTCTGGGAGCGGATGATCATCAATGCTCCTGGAAGCGATGGCACTTATACTATCTATGCAGATGCGTTCGATGCTTCAGGAAACAAGGGAAGCGGCACCGGAAGCCTGGTTGTTGATGCGAATGCTCCGGTAATTAGCCTGATCCCGCCCCCAACTAATAATTCCGTAATTAAACCAGGCATTATCCTCAATTTCTCAGTCACTGACGCGAATCTCGATTCTGTTATGTACAACATTAGTTTAGGCTCATCTCAAGGAAGCACGCTCGTGCCGTTCCCAAGCCCGTATGATATCAATACCAGCGGGTGGGCAGATGGCCAGTATACGATTTACATCTATGCAAATGATACAGTCGGAAATAACAATTCCAAAGTATACGCCTTTTATATCGATTCGACACCGCCAACTGTTTCTGTGACTGCAGGCCCGAATGTAACGAACACTTCTGGCACAGTGAACTTCACATCAATTGTAAACGACCCGCATCTTGATACATCTTCAGTGTACCTGCAATGTTCTGATAGCGTTTCATTCTCAGTACAGATGACATGCTCTGTATCCGGCCCCTCATACACATGCACGTATTCATGGAATCCGACGAGCGATGGGCTTTACACATGCAACGTTACTGCTTCTGATACTGCCGGAAACAGCGCAACCAGCTCTGACATAGATGTAATAATCGATTCTACAGCGCCGGAAATACTCCTCAACAGCCCTTCGCCATCTGGTGATACGACATACATCCAGCCAGGGACCAAGATAAACTTAACAGTCACGAATGAGGAATTCGATGGCCTCGAATCAGTTTGGTATTCGGTTAATGGCAGTGCCAACACAACTCTTTCGAATGCAACCGATCCTTATTATTATATTACAACAACAGGAGAATGTGTCCACATCTTTGATATCTGGGCAGAAGATACTGCAGGAAATATCGGGCATGAGCAGTACGTATTCAATATCGATGCCACTCCCCCTGCGATCAACAGCGTAAGCGCATCTCCGGATCCGATGTACACTGGTGATGTCTATCACCTTGTCGTAAATTCGACTGATTTGAAAATGATGAAGAATGTCTCTGCAGTGATAAATGGCGTTTTCTACGAGCTTACGCACAACCTTTCATCCCCAAATCTCTGGTATGCTGATCCGAGCGCGCCGGGTGTGGCTGGAACATACCCGATTGCCGTGACTTCTTTTGATATGGCAGGAAACAATGCGACAAACAGCGGCACGAGTATAACCGTGAACTCAAAACCAGGCCCAGTCATCACGTTATATAGTCCGACAAACGGTGACACGATAAAGAAAACCGTGCCTGTAGTGGTTAATATAACCTCTCCAGTGTATGCTCTCAGTAGTGCGTGGTACTACTCAAGCAATGACCCGGCAAACAGGTCATTCGACCCCATCAGCGTCCCATTATACACAATAAACCTGAGCGGATACTCAGACGGGCTATATTATTTCTACATTTTCGCGAACAATACACAGGGGATAACGAGCAACGAGACATACTGGTTCACAATCGATTCCACCACGCCGGTTCTCGGTCCGCTTTCAGTGAATGACACCATATTCCCATCCAATACTTATGTGAACTTCAGCATAAACGTCAACGAATCGTATGGCATTGGCAACGCAATTGTCAGATGCGATTATGACAGTTCTTCATTCGAGTTTGCGCTTTCATGCCCTGGCTCAGGTCCAAGTTATGTCTGTTCTGCTGCTCCGCAGGTGTCAGAGCCGGATGGGGTCTATTATTGCACTGCGACTGTAACTGATGAGGCAGGCAACAGCGCAACCTCCAGCCCGCCGGTTTCAATAACGATCGACAGCACTCCACCAAGCATAATTCTCAACAGCCCGCTTCCGACAGGAATATACATCACTGCCGGAACCATAATAGACCTGAGCGTCACAAATGGAGTCTACGATGCCCTTGACAAGGTAAGTTACCAGGTTGACGGAGGTTTATGGCAGCCATTCAATCCGCCTTATGATATTAATACGACAGGTTACTCAGACGGCTTGCACTGCTTCAATGTCACTGCGAATGACACTGCTGGAAATACGGCAACGCTTTCTGACTTCTGCTACAAATTCGACAGCACTCCGCCAGTGATACATTCAATCAGCCCAATGCCAAACTACATCACGCCATCAGGCCTGTTTGACATCTCTGTGAATGCCACGGATACTCCATTCCCTGCCGAATTCCAGCAATATGGCAATGTCACAGTCAAATATGGCCTTGCTCAGTTCGAGCTTTCGTTCAATGCAACCAGCGGGCTTTGGGAAGGAACTGGCCTTCAGCTCATTCCGCCTCCTGAGCAGTGCGGATATTATGATATAGAAGTTATTGCCACGGATATGGCAGGAAACAGCGTTTCTGACAATGCTACGATTGCTGTCATAGGTTGCTACCCTGAAATTGTGCTCTATACCCCTCCTGAGGGTGTGATTGCTGCTGGAACTACGCTTGATTTTGACATCCACCACCCATTCCCAGTCACTGCGAATTACTCTGTGGATGGGGGCGGCAAGATTCCTTTCTCCTCACCATTTGATGTGAGCAGCTCAGGGTGGCCTCCAGGCAACCATATTGTTTTCATCGAGGCAGTTGATCAATACGGATACTACTCCAATGCGACCTTCAGCTTCACTGTGCCGACCATCATCCCGCCGCACAATGGAGGAAGCAAACAGTTCTCAGTATCGTCAGGCACTTCATGCGAGCCAGATAAAGTGACATTCACAACAATGTTCAACAGCGAACCGGTAAGCGGTGCGACCGTACGCCTTGTTCTCTATGATCCATGGGAAGGGATAGTTGGCGAGCTCGACTCAGATTCGAATGGCCACGTTTCATTTACGCTGCCCAATGCAGGCAATTACAGGTATTACGTGACAAAACCAGGTTACACGGGCTATGATGGCAGTTTTGATTATACCCTATGCATAAAGCCTCCTGAATGTGAAAATGATAGCAATTGTCCTTCAGGGGAAAAATGCGTGAATGGCGAATGCAAGCCAGAATGCGAAAAAGACGCTGATTGTCCTTCAGGGGAAAAATGCGTGAATGGCGAGTGCAAGCCTGGATGTGAAAAAGACAGTGACTGTCCAACAGGCGAGATATGCATTGGCAATTCCTGCAGGCCTGAGTGCATTAGTGATGCAGATTGCAAGACTTGCCAAACCTGCGAAAACAGCAAATGTGTACAAAAGGCAGATGGATGCATAAAGGATGCAGATTGTAGTAAAGGGTATACTTGCGATGCTTGTGAATGCAAGAAGGTAACGCTAGGCATCGATGGCCAACCGCCTGAAAACCCGGTTGTCAATCCGAACAGCACCGCCACGCTCGAGTTCACAATAACCAATAACGGGACCGCTCCGATACATGATGTGTTCGTTACTGTGGATGGCGGCTTCACTGGATCAAGTACCACAATACCAGTGCTCAATCCGGGCGAGAGCGGCACAATCGCTGTGACAATGCCGGTCGGGAACGTACTTCCTGGAGATTACACCATTACTGCGATATACGGCTCTGATGAGATTTCATCTACCGGGCAGTTCGTGCTGAAGGTCTCTGAGGTCGTTACGCCAGGCTTTGTCTGGGCTAACCTTGTGCAATGCCTGATACCCGCGCTAGTGCTCCTGCTTTTGGGCCTGCTCTACTGGTTCTTCTTAAGGAAGAAGATTGTCGTTGACCCCGAATCTCTCAAGGAGCTTGCCAAAGCTAACAAGCTGAGCTTCATGAATAAATATCTTGTTCCAGAAAGCGTTTTCGCCAAACTTGGCAAGGATCTTCGGAGCAAGTGCGAAGCAGTCAAGGTATCCAAGGCAGAGGTAACCGCGATTATGAAGAAGGACAACCTCTCTGAGGATGATGCGATGCTCGTCGCAGTAGCGCTGAAGGCAAAGGCGAAGAACATCATCTCCGAGAGCAAGAGTTTCGCCAAATTCGCCAAGCTCCACGAGAAGCTCGAAAGCGTCGAGTTCGCTTTACCCGAGAGCATCATTAAAGGCGGCAAGTGAAGCCCCTTCTTCCTTCTTTTTTCCTTTGGATTTTCAAAATAGGATATTTTAAATAAATGTTGGTAACAAATAGATTAACATGGAAGGTTCCTTTGTATCGCGTTTTTGGGGCATGTTCATTGAATCCCTCAAGATATTCCCTATCCTGGTCATTCTTGTTATATCGATATATGCTCTGAACAGCTCTGCAAGGCAGGCCATCGATGGATTCATCCTCCAGACGCCTGCAAGAGACCTTGTCGCTAGCAATTACGACAATTATCCTGCTTTCCTGAATGATAGCGATGTCATTGTGAAAAAGGCATTTTTCAATGATTCCGGCGAGATGGTGGAAGGCCTGATAATCGAGATACATCGCCCTGCGGCTCTGGCGAAAACGCCCACAGAGTCCATGAAGCCCATGTTCGGCCCTGGAAACCTGCTAGTTCAGGAGAAGGTTGATTCCTCGACAAACCTGAGCCTTGGGGATATAATAGTATACGAGACTGACAAAGAGGAGCTCATAATCCACCAGCTCGTCTCATACGACGCCAGCAAAGGCTGCTACTCCACCAAAGGCCTTAATAACGCTGTTCCGGACAATATCTGCGTGACCAAAAGCATGGTCAAGTTCAGGCTGCTTTTCTCAATACCGACGCGATAGCTGCCCATTATAGCATCATCATTGTATACACAAATTTCCATAAAAAAGGATACATTTAAATACAAGTTCTGCTGCATATATATACATGAATAACCTCCTAGACACACTCATAAACTCATCCAAAAAGCTCATTATAGCCGCTCCAGTGATATTGCTGGTTTCACTGGCCCTTTACTCAGCAGGAAGCGATTCAGGGAAGCAAACCCTTGATTCTCTCATTCTTCAGACTCCTGCAGCAGGGCTGGTAAGCGGCGGTTATGACTATTACCCGAAATACCTTAATGACAATGACGTGGTGGTGTACCAGAAGAAATTTACTGACGAAAACGGAAACGAGTACACTGGTGCGGTGATAGAAGTAAGGAAACCAGTGGCATTCGCCACGCCTGCAGACACAAAATCGATGCAGCCGATGTTTGGGGCCGGAAATACGCTGGTCCAGGAAGTAGTGGATGATGATACTGTGCTGGAGAAAGGCGACATAATAGTCTATGCAGATAGCGGAAAGCTCATCATCCACCAGATTGTAGGCCAACTGGAAGGATGCTACATCACAAAAGGCATAAACAATGCAATCCCGGATTCGGTTTGCGTGACAAAGGACAAGATAAAATATAGGCTGCTCTTTGCTATTCCGACAGGATAGGATTAAGGAGATTTTCTTACCCGACTACCCTCGGAGCGGTTGGAGAAAGACCGAACTTCAGCGACGAGGCTGAGTATGCAGAAGGAAAGAGTTTGCATAAGATGGCTAATAAAACC
>Ga0315281_10012329_pt1 | contig 11660 bp, 8 predicted proteins | sample YL17G07_0_MG_FD_204540 | JGI IMG/M metagenome (GOLD analysis project Ga0315281, IMG submission 204540) | Sediment microbial communities from Yellowstone Lake, YNP, Wyoming, USA - YL17G07_0 | ecosystem: Environmental > Aquatic > Freshwater > Lake > Sediment | place: USA: Wyoming | collected... | reverse complement strand
ATGAGCAACTGGCTTGAAGGCAGGGTGCTGGAGAACCGCGCGTGGACGGAAACCCTGTTTTCGCTCCGCGTCGAGTCGCCGCGCCTGGGCTTCGAAGCCGGCCAGTTCGTGCGCCTCGCCCTGGATCCGGGCGGCGAGCGCATCGCGCGGCCGTTCTCGTTCGTCAATGCCCCCGCCGATCCGGTGCTGGAGTTCTACGGCGTGATCGTGCCCGAGGGGCCGCTGTCGCCGCATCTCGCGCGCCTGAAGACCGGCGACAAGCTGTGGATCGCCGACAACCCTTCCGGTTTCCTCGTCCTGTCGGAAGTGCCGCCGGCCGAGGACCTCTGGCTGGTGGCAACCGGTACCGGCATCGCGCCGTTCCTGTCGATCCTGCGCACCGAGGCGCCCTGGCAGCGCTACCGCCGCGTGATCCTGGTGCATGCGGCCCGGCGCGCCAGCGAGCTGGTTTACAAGGATTTGATTCTTGAATTGCAATCGAGCAGGAAGCAATTCGGATACATCAGCTTTGTCAGCCGGGAACCGCATCCGCAATCCCTGGCGGGCCGCATCCCGGATGCGATTCGCGATGGACGGCTTGAAGCGCTTGGCCAGCCCATTTCGCCGGAGCGTTCGCAGTTCATGCTGTGCGGCAATCCGGCTATGCTGAAGGATGTTGCTGCAGAGCTGGTCCTGCGCGGCTTGCGCAAGAACCGGCGCCGCGCGCCGGGCCAGATTACCGTGGAGAGTTTCTGGTGAAGGCAAGATCGATTCTGGTTTTTCTCGTACTGGCCTTCCTGCAGGGTTGCAGCGTTACGCGCATCGCCTACGACAACGCCGACGTGTTCCTGCGCTGGCAGGCGAACAGCTACTTCGATTTCCAGGGCGGGCAGTCCGAGGAGCTCGACCGCGGCCTCGCCGCGTTCCTTGCCTGGCACCGGGCCAGGGCCCTGCCGAAGTACGTGCCGATTGGCGAGGAGGCGGCGGCGCGCATGCTGCGCGGCGTCAGGCGCGAGGACCTCGAATGGAGTTACGATGCAGTGCGGGTCCAGGTCCGGGAGGCGCTGGCTGCGGCCGCCGGGGAAGTGGCCGGACTGCTCGACCGGCTCAGCCCCGAGCAGATCGGCCATCTGGAACGGCGGCTGGACGAGGAAAACCGCAAGTTCGAGAAGGAGCAGGTGCGAGGCACCGTGGAAGAACGCCAGCAGCGCCGGGTGAAGCGAAATGTCGAGCGCCTCGAGGAATGGTTCGGGTCGCTCGACGACGCGCAGGTCGAGCGCGTGCGGCGCTACAGCGCGCGCGCGCCGTTCTCCGCCGAAATGCGCGAGCGCGACCGCAAGCGCCGCCAGGCGGAATTTGTCGCCATGCTGCGCGCGCGGGAAGCAACGCGCCGCCTCGCGCAGTGGGCGCAGGACTGGGAGGCCGGCCGCGAGCCGGCCTACATGGCAGCCTCGCGCGCGACGCACGCCGAGTATCTCGAGCTGCTGCTGGATCTCGATCGCACGCTGAGCATGGATCAGCGCGAGCATGCCGCGCGGCGCCTGAAGCGCTACGTCACGCTGTTCGAATCGCTCGCGCGCCGGCAATGAGCAGCGCTCCCTTGCCGTTCGAGGACAAAACGCCGGCGCCCGCGGGTGGCGTGGCAAGCCCGCCCGCAGGCTATGCAGGCCGGCCGCGCGACGCGCAGCTCGAGTACAAGGCGATCCTCGCCAATGCCTCGATCGGCATCGCCTTCACGCGCGACCGCAAGTTCACGCTCTGCAACCCGAAGTTCGCCGAGATGTTCGGCTGGAAGCCCGCCGAACTGATCGGCCAGCCGGGCGACGTGGTGTACCCGTCGCGCGAGAGCTACGAGGCGATGGGTGCGATCGCGATCCCGGTGCTGGGCGCCGGACGCCAGCTCGACGTCGAGTGGGAAGTGCGCCGCAAGGACGGTTCGACCTTCCTCGCCCGCATGATCGCGAAAGCGGTCAGCCAGACCGACGCGCAGCAGGGCACGGTCTGGATCGTCGAGGACATCACCGCGCGCAAGCGCCACGCCGACGAGGTGGCGCGCCTGCTGCGCGAGCAGGAGGCGATCCTCGACACGGCCTCCATCGGCATCTGCTTCGTGCGCGACCGGCACATCGTGCGCTGCAACCGGCGCATGGAGGAGATGTACGGGTTCGCGCCTGGCGAGCTGAACGGCAAGCCCACCTCGGTCACCTACGCCGAGGAGAGCGACTATGCCAAGGTGGCCGATAGCTATGCCCAGATGGCGCGCGGCCAGACCCACACGCACGTGCTGCAGGCCCGGCGGCGCGATGGCACCGTGTTCTGGCAGCGCGCGACCGGTCGCGCGGTGGATCCCGCCGATCCGGCGCGCGGCTCCGTGTGGCTGCTGGAAGACATCACCGAGCAAAAGCGCGCCGAAGAAGACCTGCAGCGGGTGCTCGCCGAGCAGCAGGCGATCGTCAACAACGTCGTCGTCGGCATCGCGTTCCTGCGCGAGCGCAAGGTGGTGCGCTGCAACCGCCGCTTCGAAGAGCTGTTCGGCTTCGATCCCGGCGAGCCGAACGGCATGTCGACGCGGCGCTACTATTTCACCGACGAGGATTTCGAGGCGAACGGCCGCTACCTCGCGCAGCTCGACGCGGGCGAAACGCCCGATCTCGAGCAGTGGATGCGGCGCAAGGACGGCTCGGGCTTCTGGTGCCGGCACACCGGGCGCGCGCTCGAGCCCGGCAACCTCGCCAAGGGCTATATCTGGCTGTTCGAGGACATCACCGAAAGGAAGCGCGCCGACGGCGAGATCCGCCGGCTGGTGGAGGAGCAGAGCCTCATTTTTGACAACGCCGCGGTCGGCATCGCCTTCGTGCGCAGCCGCGCCATCCAGCGCTGCAACCGCTTTTTCGAGGAGATGGTCGGCGCGGCGCCCGGCGGGCTGATCGGCCAGCCGTCCTCGGTGCTGTTCGCGACCGAGGCGGAATGGAACGAGGCCGTACGCCTCGCCTACGGCAACACCGAGCCCGGCGACACGCACGACGCGGAATGGCGCTTCAGGCGCGCCGACGGCTCGACGTTCCTTTGCCGCACGCGCGGGCGGAGAATCGATGCGGGCAGTGGCGAGCAGGAGTGGATCTGGAGCTTCGAGGACGTCACCCTGGAGCGCGAAACGGAGGCGCGCGTGCAGCGCGCGCTCACCGAGCAGGAGCTGATACTGGCCAATGCCACCGTCGGTATCTCGTTCGCGCGCGACCGCCTCCTGCAGCGCTGCAATCCTCGCTTCGAGCAGATGTTCGGCTACGAGACCGGCGAACTGGCCGGCAAGGGCAGCGCGGCGCTTTTCGCTTCGGTCGCGGAATACGAATCCGCGGTCGAGGAAATGTACGCGCACCTTGCGGCCGGCGAGGCTTACGTCGTCGAGCGGCAGCTGCGGCGCAAGGACGGCTCGCGGTTCTGGTGCAAGGTGGTCGCCAAGGCGATCGACCCGAAGCGTCCCGAAGAGGGTGCGATCGGCATCTACGAGGACATCAGCGCGGAGCGCGCGGTGCGCGCATCGCTGGAAGCCTCGCGCGACGCGCTCGAACGCGCGGTGGAGGAGCGTACGGCAGAACTGCAGCACGAGATCGCCGACCGCAGGCAGGCCGAGACGCGGGCGCAGCACCTCGCCGACCATGACGCGCTCACCGGGCTGCCGAACCGCCGGCTGCTGGAAGACCGGCTCACCCAGGCGCTCGCGCTCAGCCAGCGCAACCGCAAGCAGACCGCGGTGATGTTCGTCGATCTGGACCGCTTCAAGAGCGTCAACGATATGCTCGGGCACGCTGCGGGCGACGTGGTGCTGAAAGAGGTATCCGAGCGGCTGGTCAAGCAGCTGCGGGTCGTGGACACCATCTGCCGCATGGGCGGCGACGAGTTCGTGGTGGTGCTGCCCGAGATCAAGCGCGCCTCGGATGCGGCCAATGTCGCGGCCAAGATCCTCGAGACGGTGGCGCAGGCGGTCATCATCGAGGGCCGCGAGCTGCACATCACGCCCTCGGTCGGCATCAGCGTGTTTCCGGACGACGGGCGCGACGCCGAAACGCTGATCCGCAACGCCGACGCGGCGATGTATCACGCCAAGGAAACCGGGCGCGCCAACTACCAGTTCTTCACCGAGCAGATGAACCATTCCGCCGCCAAGCGCCTCGCGCTGGAAGACGACCTGCGGCAAGCGGTGCTCAAGGGCGAGATGCGCGTCTACTACCAACCGGTGTTCGAGGCGGCCGCCGGCGCCGTGGCCGCTCACGAGGCGTTGCTGCGCTGGCAGCACCCGACGCGCGGCTTGATCGAACCCGTGGACTTCATCCATCTCGCCGAGGACACCGGCCTCATTCTGCGGTTGGGCGAATGGATGCTGGGGGAGGCCTGCCGCTGGGGAACCTTCATCGGCACCGAGCGCGGCCTGCCGGTGTGCGTGAATCTGTCGATGCGCCAGTTCAACGATCCCAGGCTCATCGATGTGGTGGCGCATGCGCTCAGGGAAACCGGGCTGCCGCCGGCGTTGCTCGAGCTGGAGGTATCCGAGCCGACAGTGATGCACAACATGGACCTCGCGCTTGCGGTTCTGAAAAAACTCAGGGAGATCGGCGTCAGCGTGGCCATCGACGGCTTCGGCGCCGCCTCTTCGAGCCTCGTCGGCTTGCGGCAACTGCCGGTGGGCAAGCTGAAGATCGACCGCTCGCTCGTTGCCGAAGCGCACAAGGATGGCAAGGCGATCGTAGCCGGCATCGTCGGCCTGGCGCATGCGCTCGATCTGAAAGTCACCGCCGTGGGCGTCGAAAGCGAAGCGCAGAAGGTGATCCTGACCGCCTGCGGCTGCGACTACCTGCAGGGCTTCCTCACCGGGGTGCCGGTGGACGCCGAGACCGCGTCGAAGGACTACGTCTAGCCCTGCCCGGCGAGGCATTGCAGGACCAGTGGCCAAGCCGATCCTCCAGTTCTCCCACGCCAACGGCTTTCCGGCGTCCTGCTATGCGGCGATGCACAGGGCGCTCGCGCACAAGTATCGCATCGGCGCGGTAGAGGCGATCGGCACCCAACCGCGCTACCCGGTGTCCGAGGGCTGGCCGCTCCTGGTGCGGCAGCTTGTCGATACGCTGGAGCGCGAATATGACGGCGAGCCGGTCTTTGGCGTCGGCCACTCGCTGGGCGCCTACCTCACTTTCCTCGCCGCCGCGCAGCGCCCGGAGCTGTTCCGCGCCATCGTCATGATCGATGCGCCCGTCATCGGCGCGCTGAAGGGCAGGCTGCTGGGCGCGACCAAGCGCATCGGCATCGTCGACCGCGTCACGCCTGCGGGCGCGACGCGCGACCGGCGCGCCGAATGGGACAGCCGGGAGCAGGCGAAAGCGCACTTCCGCGGCAGGAAGCTGTTCAGGAACTTTTCCCCGGAGTGCCTGGACGACTATGTCCGGCACGCTCTGGTAAGAAAGGAAAATCACTTCAGGCTGAAAATCGATCCGTCTATCGAATACCAGATCTACCGCACCATTCCGCACGACATGCACCGGCAACTGCGCCACCTGCGGGTGCCGGCGGGATTCATCGGCGGCACCGAGTCGGGCGTCCTCCAGCGCGTCGGCATGGGACTGATGCAAGGCAGGAAATTTCTCAAGCGGCGGGTGCCGGGCGGCCACTTGTTCCCCTTCGAGCATCCGCAAGAGGCGGCGCGCGCGGTGGACGAACTGCTGACCGAACTGGGCGCCTAGATCGCGCGGCCGCGCTTTTCTTTCAACAGTTCCTCGGCGCCCTGGATGTTGATTTCGACGCCCGGCATGTTCGGATTCACTTCAAGTGCGCGGCGCCAGTAGCCGATCGCCTTGTCGTACTGTTCGAGCTGGAAGTGGATCTGGCCGTAGCCCGCGAGGACGCCGAAATGCCGGGGGTTGCGCTTCAATACCTCGTCGCAGTCGCTGAGCGAGCGCTTGTAGTCGCCCGCGAGGAAGTAGGCGGTCGCGCGCTTGTTCCAGCCCTCGGCGAAGGCGGGCTTGCGGCGGATGACCTCGCTGAAGGCCGCGATCGCCTCCGGGAAGCGGGCCGCCTGCATGTGTTCGACGCCCTCGGTCATCAGCCGGTCGAGCGCCGCCTCCCCCGAGCGGCTCCAGAGGTGCCACAAGCCCTGTTCGGCAAGGCCGCGCACGAACTCGTTGTCGTCGCGCAGGCGCTTGAGCAGCAGCGGCTGGTCGGCCATGCGGCCGTGGTTCGCGATCCAGGCCACCGCTTCGGCGCGCCGTTCGGCGACGACGTCCTCGAGGGCGGCCAGCGCCTGGGCGCGATTTTCAGGCGCCGGGAATGCAACCAGCGGCGCGCATGTTAACGTAGCGCCCAGCAGAACCCAGAGGAGCTTTTCATGAACAGCGCGCGCAGCCATGTATTTATCTTAGCCTTTGTCACCGCCACCGTGGCATGGGGGATGGATACCCCCGAGCCCAAGGAACCCAAGGATCCGGCGCTGGAGCAGGCGCGGGCCGCGCTCGGCAAGCAGGACTGGAGCGGCGCGCAGAAGATCCTGCGTGAGGCGGTGGCGCGCAACCCGCAGGACGCCGACGCCCACAACCTCTACGCCTACTCGATGCGCAAGGGCGACAAGCCGGCGATGGACCTCGTGTTCCGCCACTACAACGAGGCGCTGCGCCTGGAGCCAAAGCACCGCGGCGCGCACGAGTACATCGGCGAGGCCTACCTGATGTCGGGCAATGTGCCCAAGGCGAAGGAGCACCTGGCGCAGCTGGACAGGCTGTGCACCTTCGGCTGCGAGGAATACACCCGGCTGAAGAAGGAACTCGGGGCCTACGAGCAGCAGCACGCGAAGAAATAGGTTGCCGGCGTCGGGCTGAGCATGGGGTTGCTTTCGATCCGCGCCGGGCGCGCCCGGCTCTCGGCCTCGGCCACCGCGGCGCAACGCGCGCGCGAGCTGCGCGCCGCGGGGATGGACATCATCGAACTTGCGCAGGGCGAGCCCGATTTCAACACGCCGGACCACGTCATCGAGGCGGCGCACCGCGCGATGCACGCCGGGCAGACGCACTACACGCCGGTGGACGGCACGCCGGAGCTGAAAGCCGCGATCGTGGCCAAGTTCCGCCGCGAGAACAGCCTCGAATTCAAGCCCGAGAACATCACCGCCAGCGCCGGCGGCAAGCAGGTGCTCTACAACGCGCTGATGGCTACCCTCGACCCGGGCGACGAGGTGCTGATCCCCGCGCCCTCCTGGGTCGCCTACGCCGACATCACGCATTTCTCCGAAGGCGTTGCCGTGTGGGTGCCGACGAGGCCCGGAAACGGCTTCAAGCTGCGCGCCGCGGAACTCGAGGCGGCGATCACTCCGCGCGTCAAATGGCTGATGCTCAACTCGCCGTCGAACCCGAGCGGCGCGGTGTATTCGGCCGATGAGCTGCGCGAGCTCGCGGCGGTGCTCGAGCGCCACCCGCAGGTCTGGACGATCTCCGACGACATGTACGAGCACATCCTCTACGACGGACGCAGCTTCGCCACGCTCGCGGCGGTGGCGCCGCAGCTCGGCGGCCGCATCCTCACCCTGAACGGCGCGTCCAAGACCTACGCCATGACCGGCTGGCGCCTCGGCTACGCGGCGGGGCCGGTGGAGCTCATCCGCGCCATGGCGCGCCTGCAGGCGCAGAGCTCGCTCAATCCGTCCTCGATAAGCCAGGCCGCCGCGGTGGCGGCGTTGAGCGGCCCGCAGGATATCGTGCGCGAGCGCTGCACCATATTCCAGACGCGCCGCGACGCCATCGTGCCGCGCCTCGCGGCGACCCCCGGGCTGGCGTGCGAATCGCCGCATGGCGCGTTCTACCTCTACGTCTGCTGCGCGGGCTGGCTCGGCAAGCGCACGCTACAGGGCAAGGCGCTCGAGACCGACGCGGATGTCACGACCTACCTGCTCGAATCCGGCGTCGCGCTGCCCAACGGCGCGGGCTACGGCCTGTCGCCGTATTTCCGCATCTCGTTCGCGAGCGCCCTGCCCAAGCTCGAGGAAGCCTGTCGGCGCATCGATGCGGCGGCGCGCAAGCTGAGTTGAACGTGCCGGCGCGGCCCAGTTTCGTTTTCATCATGGCCGACGATCTCGGCTATGCCGACCTCGGCTGCTATGGTGGCAGGTCAAAGTGTTCGCCGTCACTCGACCGCATGGCGCGCGAGGGGCTGCGCTTCACGCAGGGCTACGCCAACTCTTCGGTGTGCTCGCCGACACGCTTCGCGCTGATGACCGGGCGCTGGCAGCACCGCCTGCGCGGCGGGGCGGATGAGCCGATCCGCAGCGGCGCGGCGCGCGGCGACGCCCGGCTTGGGCTGCCGCCCGCGCACCCGACGTTGCCCTCGCTGTTGCGCGATTCCGGTTACGCCACCGCGCTGGCCGGCAAGTGGCACCTCGGCTTTCCGCCGCATTTCGGCCCGCTGAAAAGCGGCTACCAGGAATTTTTCGGCGGGCTCTCCGGCGCCATCGACTATTTCACGCACAAGGACTCATACGGAGTTCCAGATCTTTTTGAAAATGAAACCCCGATAAACAGGAAGGGATATCTCACCGATCTGATTACCGATCGCGCGGTCGAATACGTGAAACGCGAAAGAAAGGAGCCTTTTCTGCTCTCCGTGCACTACAACGCGCCGCACTGGCCGTGGGAGACGCGCACGGACGAGGCGGAGGCCAGGCGCATCGAGAAGCTCTACCACTTCGACGGCGGCTCGGTGGCGACCTATCTCGCCATGATCGGGCAGATGGACGAGGGCATCGGCAGGATTCTGGCGGCATTGAAGTCCCGCGGCATCGAAGAAAACACCATCGTCGTCTTCACCAGCGACAACGGCGGCGAGCGTTTTTCGGATACCTGGCCGCTCGTCGGCAAGAAAATGGACCTGCTCGAGGGCGGCATCCGCGTGCCCTACATCGTGCGCTGGCCGGCGAAGGTGAAGGCGGGCGGCGTCACCGCGCAGCAAGCGATCACCATGGACTGGGTGGCGACGTTTCTCGATGCGGCCGGTGTCGAGCCGCATGCGCAGTATCCGCTGGACGGCATCAGTTTGATCGATGTATTGAAAAACCCGAAGCGGATGATGAAACGGGATCTCTTCTGGAAGATGCTCTATCGCAACCAGAAAGCGCTGCGCTCGGGCGACTGGAAGTACCTGTCCATCGAAGGCGACGAATTTCTCTTCAATCTCGCGAAGGACGAGCGCGAGCGCGCGAACTTCGGCAAGCGCGAGCCCAAGCGCCTTGCCGCGCTGCGCGCGCGGTACCTGGCATGGGAGGAGGCGTTGCCGAAACATCCGGATGCGACCTACTCGGTGCCTGCCACCAGGGCGGATCTCGCGCAACCCTCTTAGCGCAGTCTAGGCGAGCGAGTCCCAGTGCTCGGCGATACGCTTGCGCATTGCCGCATCTGGCATCGGACCCCTGCCGGCCTGGAGGTTGTCGAGCATGTATTCGGGCTTGTCGGTGCCCGGGATGACCGCAGTCACCGCCGGATGCGACAGGATGAACTTCAGAAACAGCTGCGCCCAGCTCCGGGCGCCGAACTCGGCGGCGAATCCGGGCAGCGGCCGCTTGCCCGCCTTGCGGAACAGGGAATTGCGGCCGAAGGGCAGATTGACGAGCACGGCCGCGCCGTTGTCCCGCGCGGCCGGCAACACCGCGCTCTCGGCCTCGCGGTCGCCGAGCGAATAGTTGACCTGCAGGAAATCGGGCTTCTCGCGCGCGAGCACCTTGACGATGGCGTCGTACTGGCGCGCGAAGCTCGTCGTCATGCCGGCGTAGCGGCAAAGCCCCTGGCGTTTCCATTCGCGCAGCAGGCCGAAGTCGTAGTCCGGGTCGCCGACGTTCCAGGCCTGCATGAGATCCACGCGGTCCGTCCTCAGGCGGCGCAGCGAGGCCTGCATCGAGGCCGTCGCGGCGGCGCGGTCCGCGGCGAAGGCGAACTTGGTGGCGAGAAAGAGCTTGTCCCGCGCGCCGAGATCCGCGACCACGTCGCCCAGCCGGTCCTCGGCGCGGCCATAGCCCGCGGCCGTATCGATCAGGCGCCCGCCGCCCGCGACAAGCGCCTGGATGACCTGGCGGCGTTCGTCGTACTTCACCGGATCGTTATCGAAATCGAAGATGATCGCGGTGCCGATTCCCACGATTGGCAGCCGCTCGCCGCTCACCGGGATCGGGCGGGTCGCGAGCGTCTCTTCGGCGGCCGCAACCGGGCGCGGGAAGTCGCAGAGGAGAGCGGCCAGCCCCGCGCCGGCGCTTGCGCCGAGGAGCCTGCGGCGCGATCGGTCGAATCGAGCGTTCATACCCCCTCAAGAACGTTGGAGAGGCCCGGGCTTTCTGACGACTCCATGCTACCCCCGACGCCGCCGGATGATCGAATGAACGCTTCCGGGGGCGAGTTCAACCGGTCGCCGGCTAGCGTCAGAGGTAACATGCACCGGCAGCACGGCTCGGGGAGGGGCCAGCACCGATGAGCGGGTCCGATCTCAAGCAGCGCCTGGCGGCGATCCTTGCCGCGGATGTAGCGGGCTATTCGCGCCTGATGGCGGCGGATGAGCGGGCGACGGTCGCCGCGCTGGATGCCGCGCGCACCGTCTTCCGGGCTCAAATAGAGTCCAGGCAGGGCAGGGTCATCGATATGGCGGGCGATTCGGTGCTGGCGGTGTTCGAGACCGCCACTGGCGCGGTGTCCGCGGCGCTTGCCGTTCAGGAACAACTCAAGGCCCTTGTCGCCGAAGTCGCGGAAGAGCGGCGCATGCGCTTTCGCATCGGCGTTCACCTGGGCGACGTGATCGAGAAGGACGACGGGACGATTTATGGCGACGGCGTGAACATCGCCGCCAGGCTCGAGGGCCTGGCCGAGCCGGGCGGGATCACGGTGTCGGACGCGGTTCAAGGCGCGGTCCGGGGCAAGGTATCCGCGAGCTTCATCGATCAGGGCGAGCAGACGGTCAAGAACATCGCGCATCCTGTGCGCGCATTCGGCGTTCAGGCGGGTGGATCTTCGCCATCCCAGGCAGCCCCGGCTGCCAGCCCGCCGCATGACCGCTTTTCGGAAAAACCGTCGATCATCGTCCTGCCGTTCGCCAACATGAGCGGCGTGCCGGAGCAGGAATTCTTCGCCGACGGCTTGACCGAGGACATTCTGACCGACCTTTCGCGCTTCCGAGAACTGTTCGTCATTTCGCGCAACACCTCGTTCAAGTACAAGGGCCAGGCGATAGACGTGAAGAAGGTTGCGCGGGATCTCGGCGTCCGGTATGTCGTCGAGGGAAGCGTGCGCAAGTCCGGCAACCGCGTGCGGATCACGGTGCAGTTGATCGAGGCCGAGTCCGACCATCACATCTGGGCGGAACGCTATGACCGCGATCTGGAAGACATCTTCGCGATTCAAGATGAGGTCACCTCCGCCATCGTCGCCACGCTGCCCGGGCGCCTCGAGGCCGACGCGCGCAACCGCGCAGAGCGCAAGCCGCCCGCGAACATGGCCGCTTATGAGTGCGTGCTGGAGGCGAAGATCCTGCACCATCGGTCAAGCCAAGACGACAATGCCCGCGCGATCGGGCTGATCCGGCGTGCAATCGATCTTGATCCCCGGTACGGGCATGCGCACGCCTGGCACGCCTGCATCCTCGGCCAGCAATGGGGTTACGGATGGTGCGAAGAC
>Ga0315281_10012328_pt1 | contig 11661 bp, 9 predicted proteins | sample YL17G07_0_MG_FD_204540 | JGI IMG/M metagenome (GOLD analysis project Ga0315281, IMG submission 204540) | Sediment microbial communities from Yellowstone Lake, YNP, Wyoming, USA - YL17G07_0 | ecosystem: Environmental > Aquatic > Freshwater > Lake > Sediment | place: USA: Wyoming | collected... | reverse complement strand
CTTTCCAGTTGCAGGATATGGGCGGAACCCCGACGGTGACGATCAATGAAGGGCATCTTAAGACGTTCGGGGCGGCGGAATTTGACTACGATCTGGTCAGCACCACCCTCTCGATGGGCACCTCTGTCCTTAACCTGGAAAACAGCTACACGCAATCGTATATCCTGAATCCGAAGGTCGCCAAGGGCCGATTCAGCGGCGGGGCAACAATGAGCCTTCAGGGTTCTATCAAGAATCGTTCGACAAACAGCATTATCTTCACCGGGACGATCTTGCAAGCGTACGTCAGTGGGGATTTCTGGGTCCAGGAGTGGAGCACATTTCCTGCAAACACGATGGACTCTCGGCAGAACATGATTATTACGGGCGGGGAGTTGGCCAGCCCCGGGGTAACCGGCTTGCAGATGTCGGACTTTTTCGCGGACTATCTGTTCGTCGGCTGCCAGCAGGACGGCAATACCGGCTCGAAGGTCGAGGATTTTCAGAGCACGATATACAATGGAAACGGGGGCACGATCCACTTTACCGCGCTCACCCCGGAACCGATGTGCCTGTCGTTGTTGGCGCTGGGTTCGTTGTGGGTGCTGAAGAAGGGAAGGACCAGGCAGGGTAGTAGATGCCGATGAGGCAATGAACTCATACGAAGATGTAAAGGAGCAGGAAATGAGCAAGAAGGCAATGTGGGTGTTCGGTGTGGTTGTACTCGTCGCGGGTTGGTCGGCCGTTGCGTCAGCCGCCGATATAGCCAAGATCGAGGTGACCGTAGTCACGGGGATCAGCGGCAGCTTTGATGCCAACGGTGGCCCAACGCTGGACGGCCAGTTGAGTTGGGGAGGCGGGTCAGGCGGCGCGATCTACATGGACGACTTTATCACTACGTACGAGTTTGATGACAGCGATATTGTGGCTAACTTCTCGAGTCTGGTCGACCAGTCCAGCGGCGGCATTGCCAAGGCGAGATTCAACACAGGGACATGGACCTTTCAGCTTTATTCTGCCGGCAACCTCGTTGTAGACTTGGCGGGGACGACGGACTGGTATGACGAGCTGGAGACGGATGTAAGCAAACTTGAGGGCAGAGGCGTCGTTACGCCCACCTACGTGGCGATCGATCAGACGTATTTCGGTGGTCCCGGCGTCGACTGGGACAGTCCGAGCGGAAAGAGCGGTTTCGTCAGCATCACGACAGGCTTGACTCCGGATCCTGCCAATTACCAGGCTGACTTCAACGGCAGCTCGGTGACGCTGATTATCTATGCGGATTCGAGCTATATTCCCGAGCCGGCGACGATGAGTCTACTGGTGCTGGGCGGCGTGGCAGGGCTGTTGCGACGAAAAGGCTGACAAGCAGAGTGCGGCTCTCCAGTCTGTAAAAGTGAATTCTTGACAGAATGACCCAAGCCAACCGCGAAATATATGTCAGCGGCCGGGTCAGTTCGGTGGAAGAATTTTAATACACATTTCGCAAAGGCGTTCAAGCAACGATCTTTGCCTGAGACGCCAGATTAGAGGATGGTCAGGCTAACTGCACTGTGGCCTGACCATTTTTATTTGGCGTTGACCCGCAAGTTGGTTGGGTGTGTGTTTTCTCTGCTCCAGGAAGACATAGCTCGGTCAGTGCCGGGATTTCAACGATTGGGGCCAACCAGCGAAACTGCCAAGAGCAAACGACCCTGCAAAAAAACGGCCGGCGGCAATGAATTGCCACCGGCCGATCGGTTTGTGGTAGAGCAAAACAGAAACAATCTCTGGCGACTACCTCTTGGCTTTCTTTTTCGCCTTTCCCTTGGCTTTGACCTTGGCGGTGGGTTTGGGCTTGGCCTTGCTGGTTTTTCCCTTGGCGGCGAGTGTTTCCTTCGCCACAGCCTGAGCCGCTGCGTGACGGGCGATGGGCACACGGAAGGGCGAACATGAGACATAGTTCATGCCGACCCTGTGGCAGAACTCGATACTGGCTGGATCGCCGCCGTGTTCACCGCAGATGCCGACCTTGAGCTTCGGCTTAGTGCTTCGGCCACGTTCGATGCCGATCTTGATCAGTTCGCCGATGCCCTCTTGATCGATCGTTTGGAACGGATCGGCGGGCAAGATATGCTTTTCGAGATATTGCGGGAGGAAACCGCCGATATCGTCACGTGAGAAGCCGAAGCCCATTTGTGTCAAATCGTTGGTGCCAAAGCTGAAGAACTCAACGGTCTCAGCGATGCGACCTGCGGTCAGGGCTGCCCGCGGGATTTCGATCATCGTTCCGAGTAGATGCGGGATCTGCTTGACGTTCATCTTCCGACAGACTTCGCTATAGACCCTCTTGATGATGGCGATTTGGTTGGTCAATTCGGACGCGGCAACGACCACGGGGATCATAATCTCAGGCAGAACCTTCTTGCCCGCTTTCTTCAATTCAGCGGAGGCTTCATAGATGGCCCGGGCCTGCATTTCGGTGATCTCGGGATAGGTTATGCCCAGCCTGCAACCACGCAGGCCCATCATCGGGTGACTTTCGTGCAGAGCGTCGATACGGCTCTTGAGCTGATCCATATCGATGCCGAGTGTTTGGGCCAGCTCCATTTGACGGTCTTTGCTGTGAGGCACAAACTCATGCAAAGGTGGATCAAGCAGCCGGATCGTCACCGGCAGCCCTTCCATTGCTTCAAGAGTGGCTTTAATGTCGGCTTTGACATACGGGAACAGTTCATCCAAAGCCACTCGGCGCTCCTGCTCGCCGGTGGACAAGATCATCTTGCGGAGCCTGAAGAGTGGCTCTTCACTTCCGACCCCGTAAAACATGTGTTCGGTGCGGAACAGGCCGATGCCTTCTGCCCCGAACTTTCGGGCCTTGGCGGCGTCTTCCGGCGTATCGGCATTGGTCCGGACGCCCAGCGTACGCACGCTGTCGCATATCTTCATAAATGCGGTGAACGCGAGGTTTTCCTCTGTGGCATCGACCGTCGGCAGCTTGTCCAGATAGATGATTCCCTTTGAGCCGTTGAGACTGATCCAATCGCCTTCCCGGACGAGGACACCGTTGCCTTCCACGCGGAAGAGCCTGTTGCCGTTTTCAATCGCCAGCTTGCCGGCGCCGACGATGCAGCACTTGCCCCAGCCACGGGCAACAAGGGCGGCATGGCTGGTCATCCCGCCGCGAGCGGTCAGAATTCCCTTGGCGGCCCGCATGCCTTCGACATCCTCGGGGTTTGTCTCTTCACGGACGAGGATCACACTCTTGCCGGCTTTGGCCCAGGCGACGGCATCATTGGCGCTGAACACGACCTGGCCGGTGGCTCCGCCGGGACCTGCGGGCAGACCCGAAGCGACAACCTTGGCAGTTTTCTCCGCGGCCGGATCGAGGATCGGGTGCAGCAGTTCGTCGAGCTGAGACGGGCTTACCCGCAGTATGGCGGTTTCTTTATCGATCAATTTCGTCTTGACCATGTCGACCGCCATTCTCACTGCTGCCGGCCCGTTGCGCTTGCCCACGCGGCATTGAAGCATCCAGAGCCGATCTTGCTGGATGGTGAACTCGATATCCAGCATGTCATAATAATGCTTTTCGAGTCGTTTCTGGATCCCGTCAAGCTCTTTATAAATCTTGGGCATGGTCTTTTCGAGTGACGGCAGATGACTGCTTTCAGTGCCCTTGCCGGCTTCGTTGATCGGATAGGGCGTACGAATGCCGGCGACGACGTCTTCGCCCTGGGCATTGGGCAGCCATTCGCCGTAGAAGACATTTTCGCCGGTGGCCGGATTACGGGTAAACGCGACACCGGTGCCGCTGTCGTCGCCCATGTTGCCGAAGACCATCGACTGGACATTGACCGCGGTGCCCCACTCATGGGGAATGCCTTCAATATTCCGGTAAGCGACGGCCCGCTTGCCGTTCCAACTCAGGAAAACCGCCCGAATAGCGCCCCAGAGCTGTTCCTGGGCATTGTCGGGAAAGTCTTTGCCAAGAACTTCTTTGATCTTGGCCTTATAAATCTCGACGAGTTCCCTGAGGTCCTCGGCGCTGAGCTGGACGTCGTTCTTGACGCCGCGGGCCGTTTTCATCTTGTGCAGTTCGCGTTCGAGTTGTTGGCGGACACCCTGGCCCTCCTTGGGTTCGATGCCTTCAGACTTTTCCATGACGACGTCACTGTACATCTGAATCAGGCGTCGATGGGCGTCGTAGACGAACCGCGGATTGCCGGTCAGCTTGATCAAGCCTTCGCGGGTCTGGGTGGTCAGGCCCACGTTGAGGACGGTTTCCATCATGCCGGGCATGGAACTGCGGGATCCGGAACGCACGGAAACCAGCAGCGGGTTGTTCGGATCGCCGAACTTCGCCTTCATGACCTTTTCAACCTTCTGCAGGGCGGCTGCCACCTGTTTGTCCAGGCCCTGAGGATACTTGTTCTTATAGTTCATGAAATAAGTACATACGTCGGTTGTAATCGTAAATCCCGGTGGGACAGGTACGCCGAGATTGGCCATTTCCGCCAGATTGGCCCCCTTGCCGCCCAGAAGATTCTTCATCTCCGCCTTGCCGTCGGCTTTACCCGGGCCGAAAAAGTAAGCCATTTTTTCGCTCTTCGCCATGACCGTTTTACCTCCAATTCTTATCGCAATGTGGGAATTCGCTTGCAGGTCCGCTTCACAGACTTTGCGGCAAAAAATAATTGAAAGGGAGCACTATACCAATGCCATTTGGCCAAGTCAAAATAAATAAGATCATTTGACGCTTTGATCTGCGGATCGCTTACGCGGGTCTTGGCGCCGGCTACGACGGATGCTTTTGACTTCCAGGAGGGTTTGCTCAGGGCTATAATGCCGAGTATTTGCAGGGCTTGGAGGAAGGAACGTCCATAACCTGTTGGTACGAAGAATGGTACACGCACTCAAATTTGATCCCATTTATAAGGAACGCCTCTGGGGCGGGCGCAATCTGGAGACGCTGCTCGGACGGTCATTGCCCGCGGGGGTCAGAATCGGCGAATCGTGGGACTTGGCCGACTTGCCGGAGGATACGTCCCGAGTAGCAGAGGGTCCATCGAAGGGAAAACGGCTGGACGAGCTTGTTCGCAGGTGGGGCAGTGCGCTTCTTGGATCCGTCGATCTCGACGCAGGACAGTTTCCCTTGCTGGTAAAGTTCCTTGATGCCCAAGACGTGCTGTCGGTGCAGGTTCATCCGGATTACAAGACGGCGGCGGCGATGGGCGGTAACGTTCGAGCCAAGTATGAGGCCTGGTACGTGCTTTCAGCGGAACCCAACGCGTGTATCTATCGAGGCTTCAAGCCTGGCGTTACGCACCAGGCGGTGAAAGAAGCGATCAAGGCGAACAAACTCGCTGAGTTGCTGGTCAAATGGCCTGCCCGGCCCGGTGACTGGTTTTATCTTCCGGGGGGCACGGTGCACGCCCTGGGCAGCGGCTTGGTGGTTGCGGAGGTCCAGACGCCGTCCGATACGACATTCCGGCTGTACGACTGGGGCCGGGTTGATCCTAAGACCGGAAAAGGCCGACAGTTGCATATTGAACAAGGGCTGGCGTGTCTGGATTTCGACGGACTCGCCCCCCACATCGCCAACGGGTCGACCCAGCCTGAAATGACCTGCAAGCTCGTCGATGCGGGAACCTTTCTGCTGCACAAATCATTCAAACCTGCAGGTTCTCGCGGGACACTTGACGTTGGCCAGCCGATCGTCTGGATTATTCTCGCGGGCAGCGGTTCGCTGGGAGATAAGACATTTGCATTGGAATTCAACCGCGGAGAGGTTATCCTTGTCCCGGCGGGTGTCCAACAGGTGGATTTTGTGATTTCGAGCGATTGCAGTTATCTTCATGTCGATTTGAAGCGGCAAATGTAGTCTGTATTTTGGAAGAAGGTGTACGATGAAACGAAGTTATTTTGTTTTGATTGCAGGGGCAGTGCTGGTAAGTATTTTGTGGTTTGGCAGTAGCGCCATCCCGGCGGCGATGAACATGGAACCTGCCGCTGAACCGGTAAAGATCGGCGTCGTCGATATTTCTCAAATCACTACCGACTATGAGCGTAGCCGGGACATGAAGGATCAAATCACCAAGAAGCAGCAGGATCTTGAAGCGGAGTTCAAACAGAAGGCGGATCGCATCAAATCGCTGCAGGCTGAACTGCAGAATTTCAACTCCAAGAGCAAAGACTATCAGGATCGCCAAAAGGAACTCCTGAAGTTGTCTTACGAATTCGAAATGGGCCGGCAGTTGAACCAGAAGATGGTCGAAGCGGACATGAGAATCGCCGCTGAGGATATCTATAACGAGATGTCGGATGTCATCGAGGCCTTGGCGAAGGAGAAGAAATACGACTTGGTGGTCGCAAGAGACACCACTCCGATCCAGGGCGAACCGGCGCGGATGGCCCTGCGAAAAGTGCTGTATAACAGCGACCGTCTGGACATTACGAATGAAGTGCTCCAGCGGCTGAATCAGGCGTATCGGCTGAAGAAGGTCGAAAATACGAAACAATAGGTTTCGTCACAGATCAACGATGGCTGTTCACAAGATGCCAAACAAAAAGAAACTGGACAAACAGTCTGGTCAGACAGGTTCGCTTTGCTACCGTCTTGGCGAGCTGGCGGAGAGGCTCGGCGGGCGACTCGAGGGTGATCCGAACCTTCTCATTCGCGGAGTCAGCGATTTGGCCGGCGCTTGCGAAGGGGATATCAGTTTTCTGACCGACGAAAAATACGCCAGGCAAGTGCCTGCCAGTTTGGCGTCGGCTATTTTAATGGCGCCAGGACTGCCGATGGATCGGCCAGCGATTCTAGTCGATCGACCGGACCGTGTTCTGGTGAAGCTGCTGGAGCTTTTTTCTCCGCCGTTGCCCCACCCGATCGCGGGGATACATCCTTCAGCCGTGGTTGAAACGACGATTCCGGCAAGCGTGGGCGTCGGAGCCAACAGCTATATCGGTGCCGGTACAGCCATCGGTGAAAACACGGTGATTTATCCGAACGTTTATATCGCTGCGGATGTGACTATCGGCAGCGATTGTGTGATCTGGCCCGGGGTCGTCATCCGCGAGCGGACACGCATCGGCAACAGGGTGACACTCCATCCCAACGCGACGATCGGCGCTGACGGGTTTGGCTACAATTTTGTTGACGGCCGACATCAGAAGATTCCGCATATCGGAACCGTGATTATTGAGGACGACGTGGAAATCGGGGCCGGCACGTGCGTTGACCGAGCGAAAATAGGGGCGACGGTGATCGGTACAGGAACGAAGGTTGATAATCTGGTGCAAATCGCCCATAATGTAAAGGTTGGCCGGCATGTGATCCTGGCTGGCCAGGTTGGCATCTCCGGCAGTGCCGCGATTGGCGATTATGCCGTCTTGGCCGGTAGCGCGGGCCTGCATGATCACGTAACGGTCGGCGAGGGTGCCCGGCTGGGTGCAAGGGCCATTGCGACAAAGGATATCCCACCGAATATGTCGGCCAAGGGTGATCCGGCGATCGACATACACGAATATCAGCGGCAGCAAGTACGAATCCGACGGCTGGGCCAGATGTTCGAAACAATGACAACGCTTGCCAAACGAGTTGATGACCTTGAGCAAACAATACACGATATCGAAGGAAAGCGAACTTAAAGGACGAGGACTTTTCACGTCTGAGCCGGTTCACGTGCGGTTTCGCCCTGCCCCAGCCAACAGTGGCGTTGCGTTCGTGCGGACTGATCAAGGTACGCCCGCGCGCATCCCGGTTCGCCCGGAGAACATTACCAAGCGCCTGCGACGGACCTCGCTTCGCAACGGGACCATCGCGGTCGAGACGGTCGAGCACTGTCTGGCGGCGGTGTCCGGACTGGGGATCGACAATATCGAAGTCGAAGTCTGCGGACCCGAGCTTCCGGGCTGCGACGGAAGTTGCCTGCCGTATGTTGAATCGCTGCAGCAGGCCGGCTTGCAGGAGCAGGAGGTGCCCCGGCAGGTGTTCAAAATCACCGAAGCCATGACCGTCCGTCAGGGCGACGCCATGCTGGCCGCACTGCCCTCCGAAGAGCCGGAACTGAACATTCTTTATGACCTGAATTACTCGCAGCGGGCGATCGGTCGGCAGGTGTATGCGATCAGCCTGACGCCTGAACTGTTCGTCAAGGAGATTGCTCCGTCCCGAACGTTTCTGTTGCAGGCCGAAGCGGACCAGTTGCGGCGCAGCGGGTATGGTCGGCACTTGACATACAAAGACATTCTCGTGCTCGGGCCCGACGGACCGATCGAAAACGAATTGCGCTTTGAAGATGAAGAGGTCCGCCATAAGATCCTCGACCTTGTCGGCGATCTGGCGCTCTTGGGTCGGCGGATCCAGGGGCGGATCGTCTGCTACCGTTCCGGACACGCTTTGAACCAGGAATTGGTGAAAAAGCTCGCCTTGCGGATCAAGGCGATGGAACTCGACCGCAAGCTGGTGGCCAGGCCCGCGCTCGATATCCGTCAGATCCAGCGAATACTGCCGCATCGCTATCCGTTCCTGCTCGTGGACAAGGTCATCGAAATGGATGGCGATCGTCGGGCGGTGGGGATCAAGAATGTGTCAATCAACGAACCGTTTTTCCAGGGCCATTTTCCGTCCCAGCCAATCATGCCGGGCGTGTTGATTATCGAGGCGCTGGCCCAGTTGGCGGGATTGATGTTCAGTCAGACACTGGAGCATACCGGCAAACTGGCCGTGCTCTTGAGTATGGACAAAGTAAAGATACGCCGACCCGTTGTGCCCGGAGATCAATTGATCCTCGAGACGTACAAGGTTCGCGTCAAACAGCGGACCGGGCACGTACGAGGTATCGCCCGGGTCGGAGAGGCCATTGCTGCGGAAGCGGTGATCAAGTTTATGCTCGTCGATTCCGACGGCGAATAGTTGGCCGTTTTGACATGAGCTGTAAATTCTTTTGATCGGGATATGTTGCTGTCATGACCAGAGTAGCTGAAACCGCATACGTCGATACGCAGGCTCAGATAGCCGGCGACGTCGAGATCGGACACAATTGTTATGTCGGTCCGAAGGTCAGTATCGGTCCGGGTTGTGTGTTACATAACAACGTGACGATCGTCGGTCGGACCACCGTCGGAAAGAACAGTCAATTCTTTCAGAATGCAGTCATCGGAACCGCGCCGCAGGATCTGAAATACAAGGGCGGCGAGACGGAAATTCTCATCGGCGACGGCAATGTCTTTCGTGAAAATGTCACTGTACACCTGGGCACCGAACTGGGCGGCGCCAAGACGCTGATCGGCAGCGGCAGTTTGTTCATGGCCGGCGTGCACATTGCCCACGATTGTCACATCGGTGATGATGTGATCATCGCCAACAATGCCCTGATCGCCGGGCACGTCACTCTCGAACAGCGGGTGGTGATCGGCGGCGGAGCGGCGTTGCATCATTTTGTGACCGTAGGGCGAAACGCAATGGTCGGCGGGCTGAGTCGGGTGGTTTACGACGTACCGCCCTTCATGATTTTCGAGGGCAATCCGGGTCTCGTTCGCGGGGTGAACGTTACGGGCCTGGCTCGCAACGGGTTCAGCGAAGCGCAGATCGAAGCGATCAAACATGCCTACAAGAAACTCTTTCGCGGCGGGGCGGTTCGTCCGGCGCTGGACGAACTGACCCAGACGAATGGCGATGATCCTGAAGTGCGATATCTGATCGATTTTGTCCGGCGGAGTTTCCAGGGCCGGCACGGACGATATCTTGAATCCCTCCGGGTGGACACGCCCGAAGACATCAGCGGCTTGCGTGCCACAGACGAAAACGACCAATGACCTTTGAGCGGGAGATGATTGTGACCTCGGCTGACGGAAACACAAAACTGAGGGCCGCTGTGATCGGTGCGGGCCATATGGGCCGGCATCACGTGCGGATTTATTCCGAATTGCCCGATACGCAACTGGTCGCGATCATCGATACCGATCTTGCTCGGGCGAGCGAGCTGGCTGAGAAATACCAAACCAAGGCCTGCGCCGCCGCCAGCGAGATCATCGACCAGGTTGATATCGTCACGATCGCCGTGCCGACCGTAGCCCACCTCAAAGTCGCCCAGCCGTTCATCGAGGCGGGCAAAGCGGTGCTTATCGAAAAGCCGTTGGCGTTTTCGGTCGATGAGGCCCGCGAAATTGTACGTCTTGCTGAAAAACACCATACCCTCGTGCAGGTCGGCCACTCCGAGCGGTTCAATCCGGTGGTCCGGGCGATGCAGCGGATGGGGATCGTTCCGAGATTCATCGAAAGCCAGCGGATCAGCCCGTTTACCTTTCGCAGCGCCGACATCGGCGTGGTGATGGATATGATGATCCACGATATCGACATCGTGCTGAGCCTGACCGGTCAGCCGGTGGTGAGTGTCGATGCAGTTGGCGTCAGCGTACTCAGCTCGCACGAGGACATTGCCAATGCCCGTCTGACCTTTGCCGACGGCTGTGTGGCGAATCTGACCGCCTCCAGGCTGGCCCTGAAGACGGAACGCAAGATTCGCGTGTTCTCCAACGAAGCCTATCTGAACCTCGATTATCAGCGACGAACCGGGCTGGCGATAAAGAAGGATACCAACGCGGACGTACTGAAGGTGGCCCGCGAGCGAAACATTCAAGACTTGGCTGAGCTGGCGGGTTTTGATTATTCCAAACTGGTCAAGGTCGAGCCGCTGGTCATCGCCGACGAAGAACCCCTTCGGGCGGAAGTCCTGGCCTTCATCGCCGCCGTACGTAACAACACCGAACCTGCCGTCAGCGCCAAAGACGGCCTGGCCGCCGTCGAGACCGCCGACCGCATCGTCCAATCGATCAAAGAGCACAATTGGCAACTGACGTAGACCCTTCGAGAATGCGACGGCAAGAACGACGAAACTGATTTCATTCGGAGCATCGGTTGAGAATATGAGTGACGCATCGCTATTGGAAACGTTTGAAAACCCCTGCCCGGATCGCGACTATGAAATCTTCATCGAGCAGCCGGAGTTTACGAGCTTGTGTCCGAAGACCGGCCATCCGGATTTTGCCACAATCCAAATACGCTATGTGCCTGGCCCCAAGTGTGTTGAGCTCAAGTCATTGAAGTTTTATTTACAGAGTTACCGCAACGAAGGCGTGTTTTACGAGCGGCTGGTCAATCGGATCCTTGATGATCTTTGCCAAGCCTGTCAGCCGAAACGGATGGAGATCGTCGGCCAGTTCACGCCTCGCGGCGGCATCCGCACGCACGTCACCGCCCGCTATCCGACGTAGTCCCTTCTCATTCTCTTATTGTTCGTCCACTCCGATGTCGTAACCGCCGCCCGGTCGGGGAATCGGCACAAATACAAACGAATGGAAATCTACCAATCTGCAGGTTTGCTGATGAGGCCGCCGTGTCCGTCGGGAATCTGTGGTGGAAACTGGGCTTTTTTGAGCAGTGCCAAGGGAAAGGTTCGCGCTTTATCCGCTGCCGAACGCAGTTCTACGGCGGCACCTCGAATAGGATTTCGAGAAGGCACATAGACAAATATCTTCTTTTCTGAACGCAAGGACTTTATCTTATCAACTGCCGGGACTTAGAGCCTATCCGAATAACCCGGAACAACGGTACGTGATAATGGCGCAGACGAGATGAAGCAAGGCCAGATAATTCTCCGGTTTCTTTTCCCACCGCGTCAGGACGCGGCGAAAACGGTT
>Ga0315281_10012327_pt1 | contig 11662 bp, 11 predicted proteins | sample YL17G07_0_MG_FD_204540 | JGI IMG/M metagenome (GOLD analysis project Ga0315281, IMG submission 204540) | Sediment microbial communities from Yellowstone Lake, YNP, Wyoming, USA - YL17G07_0 | ecosystem: Environmental > Aquatic > Freshwater > Lake > Sediment | place: USA: Wyoming | collected... | reverse complement strand
GGCCCAGGCGCAGCTGGGCGGCGGCCCGGCTGGTCCCCAGCGCCTTCGCAGCGTTCGGGACGGAAATCAGCCCGGTCCGCGAAGCCCTGGCAAGCCTGGCGATCAGCGTTCGTTCTGCGTTGGGCATGAAGCGACGGTAAGTATACTACGAATGTAGAAACACGTCACTCTGTGGTTGTTTATACGTAGATAGTATCTCTGACTCGAAGGTGGGAGCGCGAAGCCGACCGCAGGGAGCCTAGAGTTGCGGCGGTATATAAGAATGTATATATTTCGTCCCGTGCCAACGAGGATTCGACGCTCCAGCGGTAACGTGTTTCGCGACCTCGGTTTCTCGAGCGAGGAAGCTGAGAATCTCAAGATGCGTACCGACCTGATGATCCGGCTCAGCAAGGTGATCCAGACTCGTCGGCTCACACAGGCCCAAGCGGCAGATCTGTTCGGGGTGACCCAGCCCCGGGTGAGTGATCTTGTCCGAGGGAAGATCGATCGATTCAGCATCGATACCCTGGTCGCCATGCTCGGACATGCCGGCGTTCGAGTACAGATCGTCGTCGGTCGAAAGTCCAAAGTCGCCTAAGTAATGTTTGCGTCCGAAGGGCTCGAGAAGTACGCTTCGACGTACTGCATGAGGCGCACTATGGTCAGAGTTCCCGCCACCATCCCCGTCACCGACTTGCGGCAGGACGCTGCCGCGGCGCTGAAGCGCGCGCGCGACTCCCGCCAGCCCGTCGTCATTACCCAGCGCGGGCGTGCGACCGCGGTGCTGATCAGCATCGAAACCTACAAAGCCGCCGAGCATGAGCGGCATCTGTTGCGTCTGCTCGCGAAGGGCGACAGGGAAATCGCGGCGGGCAAGGGCCACGCCCTCGATTCGGTGCTGGCCGACGCCGACGAGTTGCTCGCGAGGGAGTGAGACCGGTGCGCGTCCGGTTCACGCCGTCCGGGCGCGCGCAATTTCTGGCGGCCGTCACCTACCGGTTCTTCTATCGCCCGCTGGACGACACCGCCTGGATTGTCGCCGTATGGCACGGCGCGCAACTCCCCGAGCGACCGCGGTGAATCCCGCCGAGGTTCGAGATCGCCTGACCCACGCCCTGCGCCTCGATCTGATCGGGCCTGACCCTGGCGAGCCGCAGATTTCAGAGGTCCTCAACATTCCACCCTCGCGTTGGTACCTCACCGGCTTCCTCGTCCCCTGGAATGCGCCGGTGTCGCAGAAGCAGGACGTCGAGGACACGCAGGGCGAGCTCGAGCTCGGCGAGGCGGGCAGCGGCGGCGACGAAGACGACTCACCGCCGGAACCGCCGGCCGCGCGGCGTGGCCATTTCCCCTCGTCCATCGGACTCAGCGTGCTCGTTTCTGGAGATGCGCAGGATCTTCGCGTTACCGCGCGCTGGGGTGACTACACGCCGATCGAGAAGGACGGCAGACCAACCGGTGAATGGCAACGCTGCGAACGTGAAGAGACCGTGCCGGTTCGGCTCACCGGCAACAAAGCAAACCCACCACCGACGCCCGTCCCGAACAGCGACGGCCTCGAGATCATCACCTCCGTCCGCCGCGTGCGTCGTCTCGAGAATCTCCCGGGGCTGCCCACGGGCGTGCTTGCCGTGTCGGTGTTCCTGGTCAACCGCCGCACCGCAGAGGATCGTCCGGAGCTCAAGGACGTGCGGTTCGCGTTTCAGGCGAGCTTGACACTCGACGCGGACCGGCCGCTCGTTCCGCGCCCCAATCCGCGCGGGCAGGACGCCGGCGATGATGCGGACGAGCGCATCGCAGACCTGCAATACCGCGACGTGATGGAGTTCGCCGTCGGCCATGGCACCGCGACGCGAGCCACGGTTGTTGCCGGCGCCTGCCAGAAGGTCGCGACCACCTGGATGCCCCAGGCGGAGGTCGAGCGGGTCGAGCCTTCCGCAATCACCGGCGTCGAGCTCGGAATGGAAGCGCTGGCCGCCATGCCAGACGCCGCCAGTGTGCGCGCGGGTCTCGCGCCCATCGTCTCCGAGTATCGCGGCTGGATCGACACGCAGCGCGCGAAGGCGCCGAGAGACGGAGTTCAGGGCGAAGTCGCGGACGATCTGCTCCAGCGTGCGTCGCTGGCCGCTAGTCGAATCGACGCTGGTCTCGCGTTGCTGGACGACCCGGTTGTCTTGCGCGCCTTTCTGCTGACGAATCGCACGATGGCCATGGCGGCACGTCAGCGCCGCGCCCAGGAACAGAACATTCAACCAGCCGCTGCCGAGGCACCAAAGTGGCGCCCCTTTCAGCTCGCGTTTCTGCTGATGAACCTTCGGGCGTTCGTGTCGCCGACGCACGCGGACCGGGAGATCGTCGACCTGCTGTTCTTTCCGACCGGCGGCGGCAAGACCGAAGCGTACCTGGGTCTTGCGGCGTTCGCCATTCTGCTGCGGCGGATGCGCGATCCAGCACTGACGTCTGCCGGCGTGACGGTACTGATGCGCTACACGCTTCGCCTGCTGACGCTGGATCAGCTCAGCCGCGCATCGACGCTGATCTGCGCGCTCGAGTTGGCACGGCAGGAAACACCGGAGACCCTGGGAACCTGGCCCTTCGAGATCGGGCTATGGGTGGGGAAGGCCGCGACGCCGAACAGGATGGGCGAGAAAGGGGAGAAGGACAAGACGACCGCTCGCGCCAAGACCGGTCGTTATCAACGGGGCACCACCAAGGTGTCGCCCGTTCCGCTCGAGAGCTGTCCATGGTGCGGCACCAAGCTAGAGCCCACATCATTCAGGCTTGTGCCGAACGCCGACGAACCGACGAATCTCGAACTGACCTGCCGCAATCTGTCGTGCGCGTTCAAAGGCAAGAACCCGCTGCCCATCGTCGCGGTCGACGAACCGCTCTACCGTCGCGTCCCCTGCTTTGTGATCGCGACGGTGGACAAGTTCGCCAGCCTGCCCTGGGTCGGGTCGAGTGGCGCACTGCTGGGTGGCGCCGATCGGTACGACGCCATTGGCTTCTACGGCGCTGCGGATCCCGGCATCGGACAGAAGCTGGCCAAATCGCTGCCGCCGCCGGATCTGATCATCCAGGACGAACTCCATCTCATCTCAGGACCGCTGGGGACGATGGCGGGGCTGTATGAGACGGCGGTCGACGCGCTGTGCGAGCGAACGGTGGACGGACAGACCGTGGGCCCGAAGATTATCGCGTCGACCGCAACGGTGCGTCGTGCGACGGAACAGATTCTTGCGCTCTTCGCGAGGTCAGGCGTCGAGGTGTTTCCGCCGCCTGGTCCAGACCGCCGCGCATCGTTCTTTGCCGAAACCGTTCCGCTCGCAGTGAGGCGCGGCCGTCTCTATGTCGGGCTTGCCGCTCAGGGGCGGAGCCTGAAGGTGGTCCTCCTGCGTTCGTATCTGGCCCTACTGGCTGCGGCGCAGAAGGCGTGGCTGGAAGCAGGCGGCGCGAAGAACGCGTCGAATCCCGCTGATCCGTTCATGACCCTCGTCGGCTATTTCAACAGTCTCCGCGAGCTCGGCGGCAGTCGCCGCATCGTCGAAGACGAAGTCGCATCGCGCGTTTCTGACTACGCCCGTAAGCGGCGGGTCAACGATCCGGAAGGAACATTCGTCGACCGGAATATCAGCCGCGAGGTGGCGGAGTTGACGTCTCGCGAATCGACATCCGCCGTGGCCGATACGAAGCGCAGGCTGGCCGTCGATTTCTCGTCGAGGGACGAACGGGTGGATGTCGCGTTGGCCACGAACATGATTTCGGTCGGCCTCGACATCACGCGGCTCGGCCTGATGGTCGTGCTCGGCCAACCGAAGGCGGCGGCGGAGTATATCCAGGCGACCAGTCGCATTGGACGTGATCAGTTGAAGCCCGGGCTCGTGGTCGCGCTGCTGAACGTACACAAGCCCCGCGATCGATCGCACTTCGAGCGGTTCGAAGCGTTCCACGCATCGTTCTATCGCGCGGTGGAGGCGACCAGCGTCACGCCCTTCGCGCCTCGAGCGCTCGACCGCGGTCTTGCGGCCATCGTCGTGGCCCTTGCGCGTCACTCACGGGCGTTGCTCGCTCCTCCACGAGGCGCCATCGAGATTGTCGGCGAACGCCTGAGCCTGAACTCGATCCTCGACGTCTTGGCCAGGAGGGCGCGTCGACATCGTGCGATGACACCTGCCGAGGAGCAGCGCCTTGACGCCGCCCTTCGCGGACGGGCGCAGGACCTGCTCGATGCGTGGGCGAAGATCGGCCAGACCAACCGGGACACGTCTTCGCCGCTCAGATATCAGTCGTACGAAGGTGGAACAGGGCCGGCGCTGCTGCACACGCCGCTCGATCCTGAGCTGGACACGCTCAGTAAGAATTTCGCGAAGTTCACGGCACCTCGCTCCATGCGCGATGTGGAACCGTCGGTCTGCCTGTGGCTGAAACGACTGGACGGGGTCGCCGTTGATCTGGCCGCGGACGGGGACGACAACTGATGCCTCCTCGAAAGCGGCGAGGCAACGTCAAGCCGGCCGGGCAGATCCGCCAGAGCCAGATCGTGACGACGTTCGGCCCTGGAGCGATGGTCGATCTTCCGGAGCATGCGTGCATCATCGGCGGACTCGATCACTGGAGCGGCTACAAACAGCGGCCCGTCCAGGAAGAGCGGCTCGCCGCCAAGGTGAAGACGCTGCTCGGATGGCCGTCGGTTGAGTTCTTCGCTCCGCCAGCCGACGTGGACGATCCGAACGCCGAGATCACGGGTATCACGGCCTGGGTGTTCCCCGAGTGGTTCATCGCGCAGTACGAAGAGAAGGATCCGGCCACCGGGGTTCGTTCACGGCCGCTCGTGCACCGGAACGCGCTCGAGAAGGGCATGTGGCGAGATGCCGACCGAAAGGCCAGGAAGGTTGTCCCCGTACGCTTCGTGCAGGCTTGCGTCAGAGGCCATGTCAGCGACATCAACTGGAAGCTCTTCGTGCACGGCACCGAGGACCCGTGCTCGCGGAATCTGTGGATGGATGAACGCGGAACAAGCGGGGACCTGACAGAGATCACCATCCGCTGCGAGTGCCAGAAGTCCGCCGCGCTGTCGAAAGCCACGAAGCGGGACGATGTGCCGCTCGGCTTCTGTCAGGGCCAGAGACCATGGCTTGGGCAATACGCCAAGGAGAGGTGCGGTGGGCCGGGGACCGGAAGTCCCAACCGACTTCTCGTGCGTGCGGCGTCCAACGCCTATTTCGCGCAGACGCTGTCGGTGATTTCGATTCCTGAACGTGAAGGTCCCGTGCGGGAAGTGGTCGAGCGCGTGTGGGTGAAATACCTCCAAGCGGTCGAGTCCCTTGACCTGCTGAAGTTCGTGCGCCAGCTTCCAGAGGTAGCCGCCGCGCTCGAAGGCCTTGCGGACGTGGACGTCATGGCCGAGGTGAAGCGCCGAAAGGATGGAGGCGTCGCCGCGGCAAAAGGTATTCGTGAGGCAGAGTTGGAGACGCTGCTGTCGTCGCCTGACACCGTAGGAGACGATCGACCGGGCGGCGATTTCTTCGCGCGGACGATGCCGCTGCCGAAGGGCGAGCCGGAGCTGACCGGCCGGATCAGCCGCACCGTGAAGGTGTATCGGCTCCGCGAAGTCATTGCTCAGGTCGGGTTCACTAGGTTCGAGGCCGCTGTCTCGGACGTGAACGGAGAGCTCGACGTCAACGTCGAGCGCGCGTCACTGTCCATCGATCAGCAATGGCTGCCGGCTGTCGAGAACCGCGGTGAAGGGATCTTCATCGGGTTCAAACAGGAAGCCATGCAGTCGTGGCTCGAGAGGCCGGACGTCAGGGCTCGAGAGCAGCAACTTCGAAATGGCTTCGATGCGTGGGCCAAGGCGCATCCTGGGAGCAGCGCGACATTCCCGGGGGCCGCGTATGTGATGCTGCACTCGCTGTCCCATCTGCTGATCACGTCCGTCGCGTTGGATTGCGGATACGCCGCGAGCTCTATTCGAGAGCGGATTTACGCAATGAGTTCCGGATACGGCATTCTGCTCTACACAGCGAGCCCGGACGCCGAGGGTACGCTCGGAGGCCTGGTCGAAACCGCGGATCGTATGGACCGATATCTTCGAACGGCCGTCGAACTCGGGCAGCTGTGTTCCAACGATCCCGTATGCGCGCAGCACCAGCCTGACGCGCTGCAGGAAGAGCGCTACCTCCACGGCGCGGCCTGCCATGGATGCCTGCTCTTGGCTGAAAGCTCCTGCGAGCGTCGCAACGATTTCCTGGACCGCGCGCTCGTGGTTCCCACCGTCGACTCGGATGGTGCGGCCTTCTTCGAGGACGCGTGAGGATGTCGGCTGGACCATTCGCGGAGGCGTCGGCCGGAACACTCCGAGCGCTCGCTGACGCGTTACGGAACGGCCAACTGGGTCCGGCGATCACTCGCATGGCGCTCGCACGCGTTGCGCAGTGTCCCGAATCGATCACCACTGAGTTGTGCCGGCTCTCGGCCGAGGGGCTCGCGCCCTCGCATATGGCGCTACTGCTGGAGATTGCCGCCGACGCCGCGGAGCAACGGCTCTCTGGTGGTGCGCCAGTTTCCCTTGTCTGGACAGGGCCGGAGTCCGCGGTCTCTCAGAGTCGAGACACGGCCGTCGTTGTGGAGGAGCTCTTCGCCCACGCGGAGCGTTTCGTCCTGGTGAGCAGCTACGTCGTGCAAAAAGGGACGACCGTGTTCAGATCGTTGGCCGACCGGATGCTCGCGCGCCCGGGACTGCACGTGCAGGTGTTCCTGCACATTGGCCGCGAATGGCGGGACACCCGCGACGAGTCCGAGCTGCTCCGCGAGTTCGGCGCGGAGCTCTCAGCGCAGTGGCCCGGCTCGCGCCGGCCCGAAGTGTTCTATGACCCTCGCACGATGTCCGCAGATGCCGCGGTTCGCGCGGCGTGGCATGCCAAGTGTGTGATCGCGGACGACGATCTCGCGTTCATCACGTCCGCGAACTTCACCGAATGGGCGCAGCAGCGCAATGTCGAAGCCGGTGTGCTGATTCACGATCGTCATTTCGCCAGGCAATTGAGGCAGCAGTTCGATGGACTCGTGCAGTCCAAACAGGTTCGCCGCCTGCCGGGCTTCTGAGACTCAGTGCGCGGCCGTCGCACGCCTCGCTTGGCCGACGCGACGGTCGTCGGCCTGAAGTAGGATCGGGCGATGATCCTCGGCCTTCATCACGTCACCGCGACGGTGGACGACGCGCAGGACGATCTTGATTTCTGCCTGGGCGGCCTCGGCCTGCGGCTCGTCAAGAAAACCGTCAACTTCGACAACCATCACGTCTACCATTTCTACTACGGCGACGCGCAGGGCAGGCCCGGCACGCTCTGGACGACGTTTCCGTACAAAGGGCGCGGCGTGCCGGTCGGCCGCCAGGGCGCCGGCCAGGTGACGGCGACGACGTTCTCCGTGCCGCCCGGATCGCTCGACGTGTGGCGGAAGCGGCTCGCCGCGCGCGCGTCTGCGGTCACCGACCTGGCCGCGCGGTTCGGCGATCCGGTGATCGGATTCGCCGATCGATCCGGTCTCGCCTTCGAGTTGGTGGCCGCCGGCCACGACACACGGACGCCGTGGGTCGCGGGCGGCTTCGATACCGCCGACGCGATACGCGGGCTGCACAGCGTGACGCTCGTCGTGCGGGACGCGACGAAGACGGTCGAGCTGATGACGCATCTGCTCGGCTATGCCGTCGTCGGCGAGATGGACGGCCGGATCCGGCTGGGTGTCAACGGCGGCGGTCCAGGCAAGACGATCGACGTCGTGTACCACGCCGACGCCGAGCCGGCGATGAACGGCCTCGGCACTGTCCATCACGTCGCGATGGCGGTCGGCAGCGCGGACGAGCAGCTACGCCTGCGCCAGGAGCTGCTGCGGTACGGTTGCAACGTGACGGAAGTGCGCGACCGCTGCTACTTCCAGTCGATCTACTTCCGTGAGCCGGGCGGCGTGCTGTTCGAAGTGGCGACGGTGCAGCCGGGTTTTGCGATCGACGAAGCGCCGGCGTCGCTCGGGTGTGACCTGAAACTCCCGCCGTGGGAAGAAGCGAACCGCGAGAAGATCGAGCGCGGGCTGGCGCCGGTCAGGTACTAGAGCGTTTTTCACTTATGTGTAGTGCGGACCTTCAGGTCCGCCGTTTCGAGCAGGCCTGAAGGCCTGCACTACATGGTGGTGAAAAACGCTGCAAGCGTCCGGCGACGGCAAACGGCTCTAGACGAGCTCTGTCGCGGCGGTTGGCAGGAGTACGGCGTCGCCGCCGAGCACCCCCTGGGTGTCGACCAACCAGCCCACGATGCACTCGAAGTTTCGGCGGACGCAGCCCGCCGCGAGCGCTTCCCGCTCGTCGGAAGGACGCAGGCATCGCATGGCCAGCAGGTCCCCGGTCGAGCGGCACCGATCGCTGATGGCGTCGAGCAAGGCCGGAAAGGCGTGCGGCGGGATCGTGCCCCAGGTGTCGGCCAGATAGACGGTGCGCAACTGGTGACGGTAGCCGCGGCGGGCGTGGGTCAGCGCGACGAATCCGTCCGCGCCCAGCGCGGCATGGCGAAAGCGGTAGACGCGAGCGTCGACCTGCGGCACGTCGAAAAACCGCCAGCGGATGAACGCCGCGTCGCGGACCGGCTGCACGCCCTCGCCGGGCGCCGGCGTCACCGCGTCCTCCGGTCGATCGACCGGCGCAAGTTCCCCGCCTGACCGGCGACGCGACCCGAGCCCGCGCAGATTCCCCAGCGGTGCGACGGCGCGCGCCAGCAGCGTCGCCCGTGGTCCGAGGCGTCGCACCAGCATCTCTTCGAGCACCGCCGGCCAGCGGATCGGCCGCAGCACTTCGTAGTCGGTGTGCGCGAGCGGTTTGCCGCCGGCCGACCGCCACAACCGCGCGGTCTGCGTGTTCGCTGTGGTCGCGTACAGGACGAAGCGCGCGCTCAGCGCGCGGTACATCAGAAAGATCTGAATGCCAGCCCCGCGAATCGACGCATCGACGTAGAAACCGCTCGACATCAACCCGGTGTGCTGAACCGATCCGCTGATGAGACGATGCGGAATACACAGCATGGCGCCGGCGATCGCGCCGGAGGCGGCGCGACCGTACATCACGAGCGGCACATCCGGACGGCGCGACGGATTGCGCGCCTGCCATTCCAGCCGTTCGCGGATAGGCTCCGGCGGCTCGCCGGTCTGCGACGAGAAGAAACGCGCCAGCTCGCCGAAATCGGGCTCGGCGGTATCAATCGCGAAGGGCGGCATCGGTGTCCGTCAGCAGGTCAGGCCGCCATCGACGACGAGGGTTTGTCCCGTGATGAAGGCCGCCTCGTCGCCGAGGAGAAACGCGACAGCCGACGCGACATCGTCGATCGTGGCAAGGCGTTGCAGCGGTGTCCGGCGTGCGATCTGCGTGAGCTGATCGGCGCTCAACGTGTCGGAGAGCTCGGTCTTCAGGTAGCCGGGTGCCACCGTGTTCACCGTGATGCCGCGACGCCCGACTTCTCGAGCGAGCGACCGCGTCATGCCGTCGACGCCGGCCTTGGCCGCCGAGTAGGCGGTGAGGCCGCTGTAGCCGCGCAGCCCGACGATCGATCCGATGCTGACGATGCGACCTCCGCGCTGCTGCGTGAGGAACACGCGAAGCACCGCGCGCGTCACCGCGAGGACCCCAACGAGATTCACCGCGATAATGCGCTCGGTCTCGACCGTCGGAAAAGTCGCCAGCACGCCCTCGCCGGCAATTGCGGCGTTGTTCACGAGGCCCCAGAGTCCGTCCGCGCCGGCCCAGGCGACCGCGCTCGCGACGAACGTTTCCGGATCGTCCTCGCCGATCCGGCACGGAAACCATCGCAGGCGATCGACGTGTTGCGCTTGCAGTCGCTCGAGGTCGGTTGAAAGTGAACGGCTGCAGGTCGACACACGGTACCCGAGGTCGAGCAGGTGCGTGACGAGCCCGAAACCAATCCCGCGGCTGCCGCCGGTGACGATGACATGTTTCATGCGCGCGCTTTCTTTCCTGAGTCGGCTGTCTGCAGCGCATCAACGACACTGATGCGCACGGGCCGCTCCTGTTTCGCGAGCGTCCGCGCGGCGTGCGCTTCGACTGCCGCGACCACCGCGGCCGCGTCGAGACGCCGGTCGCACACGAGTTCCGCGACCAGCACGTTGCCCGTGATGGCATTGGCGCGCGGATAGACGTACGCGTCCGCCACCCCCTCCACCTCGAGGAGCACCCGCTCGACCCGCTCGGGCGCCACCTTGTAGCCGCCGACGTTGGCGATCCGATCGCTGCGGCCGCAGAAGACGATGCGGTCGCCGTGCGGTTCGACGAGATCGCCGGTGCGCAACCAGCCGTCGGCGGTCATCGGTGTCGCGTCGGCCGATCGGTATCCGCGCATGGCGCGCGGGCTCCGCACGTCGAGGATCCCGTCGACCACGCGTAATTGCGTGCCATCGATCCCCGTGTCGAGCCACGCGGCGGGAAAGCCGGCGCGCCGGTCGTTGACCGCGAAGAGGGCGCCCGCCTCGGTGGACGCGTAAATGTGGGTGATGCGCGCGGATGGGTATCGAGTCGCCAGCCGATCCAGCGTCGTCTGATCGACGGCTTCGCCGCCGATCGTGATCTGTTCGAGGGGTGGCTGCGGCGCGGCGCCCACCGACGTCAGGAGCCAGGCCCGCCAGAACGTCGGTGTCCCGCTCGCGTGCGTCACGTGGTGCGAGACGGCCGCGTGGAACCGGTCGACCACGGCGCGCGAGATGGGCGCCACCACCAGCGCGCGCGTCAGCAGCGCCGTCAGGATCACCTGCAGACCCGCAAACGCGGTGGCGGCGTAGGTCAGCAGCCAGACGCCGCCGGTGTCGGCGGAGCGTATGCGTCCGGCGAGCGACGCCAGATCGTGCGCGGCGATCTTCGGTCGTCCGGCGGTGCCCGATGTGGCCAGCAGGACGTCGCAGGCGCCGACGTCAACAGGGCGGTCCGCCGTCGTGGACAGCAACACCGTCCGCCGCGCGCGGCCGCCCGCCAGCAGCGCGGCGATCACGTCGGCGGCAGAGTCCGAGGCGACGCGCAGGATCGGCGCGGCGCCAGCCGCCGAGATCAACGCGTCGGCGCGGCGCCACAACTCCGCCGCGGTTGCCGCGCCGTCCTCCGAGACGACGACCGGTGCGTCACCGTAGAGGGCGAGCGCGTCGGCCAACCTATGCATGGACGGCAAACAGCGCGGCCAGCTCTCCGAGGGTGTGAAACTCGATGAGGCCGTTGCGGAACGGATCGAGGCCGGTGGTCACCTCGAGCTCCACGACCAGCGCGGCGAGATCCAGTGAATCAATCGGCAGGGCGCCTTCGAACAGCGGCGTGTCCGCGACCAGTGCCGCCGTCTCGACGCCTTTGTCCGCCGCGATCTCGCGGATGCGCCGATCGATGAGGGCCGTGACGGCCGCGCGGTCCATGTGGAATGTGATCCGAAGCGCCTTAGCGTACAGAAGGGACCTGGCGGTTGGCAAGGCGCGACGCGAGCTCGCGGCCCGTGACGAACTCGGCATCGCGCCGCTCGCGCAGCATCGCCACATTGCGCACGACGTGTGCGATGCCGTCGGTGGAGAGATCTTCCGGATGAAAGTAGAAGGCGAGCACGTCGGCCTCGGGCGGCAGCCCGGACCACGGCTGCGTCAGGAAGCGTGT
>Ga0315281_10012326_pt1 | contig 11663 bp, 13 predicted proteins | sample YL17G07_0_MG_FD_204540 | JGI IMG/M metagenome (GOLD analysis project Ga0315281, IMG submission 204540) | Sediment microbial communities from Yellowstone Lake, YNP, Wyoming, USA - YL17G07_0 | ecosystem: Environmental > Aquatic > Freshwater > Lake > Sediment | place: USA: Wyoming | collected... | reverse complement strand
CGTGTCGACCATCGAATCGACATCAGACACCTCATTCACATAGAGCGGAACACAACTGGAAATACCCCGACCATGCTCAAGCAACTTCCCGGCGTGCTCGACTGATGGTTTCTCATCCTTGTGGAATGTTACCGTGCCGAAGGAGACGTAGGCGCCGCCGAAGAAGATGATCAGATCGAACATGTTGCGTGCGTATTCGGTTCCGTCCACGGCGGCGAACTTCACTCGTTCGGAACCGAACAGCCTCAAAGCGGTCTCGTGAGCCCGCTCCGCGCTGAAGTCTTGAATGATAAGGTTCGAGAGGAGCGCGTCATAGACGTCGCTTGCCGAAGAGAATCGTTTACTGTAGTCGGATATGCGGTCTAAGGCGCCGGCTTTCAGAAAATGGCCTGCTCGCTTCAGCTGACTGCTGAGGAATGATGTCTCCATTTCTGAAAGCCTAGGCGTCAACCCATGCACGCTCCCGTTGCTTATTTCGGATGGGAGATCGAACGCTTATCGGGAGAGAGTTGCGTCAGCGAGTATTTAACACGGGCTCACAAGTGAAACTACTCTGCAGTCGCTAGAGCTCATGCCTAGGGATCTCGCATGGTTTGATATGACGATGTCGAACAGGAGGTCACACACCAATCTCTTTTCGGAGTTGGGCGAGCGTCACGAAGCCGCCTGTCTCGATTTCTCGGCGGCGCTGGGCGATCTGTCTCTTCTCCGATGGGGTGGGCCGGTCCTCCGGTAAAAGGTCGGCCCGCAGCCGCAGAACCTCAGCTTTCACATCGTCAAGCTTGGTGATTACCTTGTGAAGTTCAGTCTTAGTGTCTGCCATGACCCCTCATCTTGAGAGAACGCATGTTCGCATACTAAGACTTGCTGTGCACGCATCGCATCCGGGAGAGAGCTAGACGAGCCTAAGATATTGAGGACATGCCCGGAGAATCAGACTTCATGACTCCCATGCTCATTACGGTGTTTGGACTGTTTCTATCAGACCCCACGAGAGAGTACCATGAAAGAGAGGTCGTGCGAGCAGAAAAAAGAAGCAAGGGCTCTGCAGACAAGGTGCTACATGTGCTTGCAGCCCAAGGTTTCTTCTCGATTTCTCGCCGGCTCACGGCGATCCGCCTTTTCTCCTTACCATGTGTTTCCATGCGACGCTTGTGTTCCAAAGCGCTCCTTGAGCGGTCTGCTCAGTATGTAGCCCGTGACATTGATGAGTTGCCTTCTGTATGTGGCACAGGTTGTGGCTCGGATTTGTTTCCAATCCAGAATCTGCACCCCCAAACAGGCACACATGACCCTAGACGGCCACACGCCAGCACAAGAAGCCGCAATACCAATACAACCAGGAACGAACTGATGGTTAGACCTGATCAGGCAAGCTGCAAGAGATCGATCTAGTGAGTGAGAAGGATTCCCTCAACGATGCTTCAAGTGGCGCAGTTGAAGGTTCTCGGCCCATGCTATCAATTCATGCAGATCGTTTCTCACATCAAACCTGTAGGTCTGAGCGTTCCCAACCTTTCTGGAATGCTTGACCAGTCCCAATCTGTTCAATCTTACGATGGCTTTTTGCACAGTCTTATATGTCAATCCGGTCGATTGAACCAACATGGGAATCGTCTGCTCCATGCCACCCACATACATTGCTTGGTCAAGAACCTTGGCGGTGGGACCTCCGAATACTTGCGTCAGAGTTCCATCCCGAACATCCTTCAACTCAATTCACCACTACCCTGTTCCACTACTACTACCACTACTACCGCTGCTGTAACTGCTATTAAGCGTTGTCCTTTTCTCCAAAGATAATGGACTAGATTCCAATGACCACAAAACTAGGCACACTCAACCATGCCAAGGGGTACGTGATAAACAAGTTGTGGAAACAAGGAGAATTTGGAGGCTGCCATGTGCCGGTTCAGTTTTTGTCTCAAGGGTACCCGCTGAAGTGGCGACATCTTATCACCAAAGCAGTTGAAGAGTTGGAAAACCAAGGGATAATCAACATTCAGAAAAAAAGAACAGGTCGAGGTAGTGGATCACACGCTAGGCTTGCACCGAGCGCAATGGCGAGAGCGAGAGGACTTTTCAACGCTTTTCGTAGAGCAGAAGGTCTCCCAACTCTTGGGGAAGACTTGAAGACTCTACTGCCAGCAAGGAGAAGGGGTTCTGCACCTCCTGCCACTCGTTAAGTTAACAGAGCACCAAACAGGGTCCACGATCGAGGTTAATGACTTTCTTATGCGTGCCGTTCGTCGGCGAATCGTATCCGATACGGTTTTGTATCGGTTGAGTGTATCCGATATAGAAGCGTATCGGGTGATGTAGGTGAGCCTTCTTGAGAGAAGAGTGCACGAAAGGATCGTAGAGAAGAAGAAGAGGCTTGATGCGCGACGCCACTTGCGAGCGTCAGTGGTGCACAGAGTCCAGCAAGAGATGGAAGTCAGCTACGTCTTCAATTCGAACGCTATTGAGGGCAACACCATCAAACTAAGAGAAACGCAAATGATCCTCGAAAGGGGTTTGACTATTCAGGGGAGAAGCCTCCGAGAACACCTGGAGGTCAAGAACCACCCGAAAGCCATCCGTTACATTGAGAGAATCACGAAGCGCGACCTGAAGGAGCAGGATATTCTTGTCCTTCATCAGATAATCATGAAGGGAATCGATGACGAAGCAGGTGGATTTCGGACCACAGAGGTCAGAATAGCAGGAGCCGACTTCATACCACCTCCAGCCTACGAAGTGCCTCACCTCGTCAAGGAACTGGTCGACTGGTACAACCGAAACCCAGACGAGCTGCGACCGATAGAGCTGTCCGCAATTCTGCACCACCAATTCGCTTGGATACATCCTTACCACGACGGAAACGGCAGAGTTGCAAGATTAATTATGAACTTGGCGTTGGTGCGTTTCGGATACCCGATAGCGGTAATACTGAATGTGGACAGAGCCAAGTACTATGAGACGCTGAAGAAAGCAGACCGAGGGGACAAGGCTCCATTCGTTGGTTTCGTGGCTGCCGCAGTTGAAGTCTCCCTAGACCTCTATCTGAGATCATTGGAACCGACCGGAAAAGGCGACACACTCATCTCTCTTTCAGACGCTGCCAAGGCCTCTCCCTACTCTCAGGAGTATCTCAGTCTTCTATCCAGAAAGAGGCGCATCGCGGCAGTGAAAGTTGGCAGGAAATGGATGATTACTGAGAGAGAGCTTCATCGATACGCGAAAGAAATGGAACAAAACAACTCCCCCGGGAAGCGAAAAAAGCAAAAAACGCTGAAAACAAGAAGTTGAGGTAGTCCCGAAAGACCGCGAAATCGCGGCCTTCGAGAAAGCCAGAATCTGCACCGCCAAACAGAAACTACAACGCCTACTAGACCTGCTGGAGACGTCTCAGGATCCAAACTTAAGCTGGCTGCTGAGGAATGATGTCTCCATTTCTGAAAGCCTAGGCGTCGACCCATGCACGCTCCCGTTGGTTATCTGGGATGGAAGATCGCATGCTTATTGGGAGAGAGTTGCGTCAGCCTGTATTTAACACGGGCTCACAAGTGAAACTACTCTGCAGTCGTAAAGCCTCACACTCGGGGATGCAAATCTAGCCATGAATGGTATCGCAAGAGTCGACCATGGGGTCGACTTCATATCCCCTGCAGCCCGGATTACTTGGTGGCTAGGGAAATTTGCGTGTGTTTGTCTCGGGGGTTGAACTAGCTTGAAGGCCTTGAATCCTTTCAGGGGAAACATTAGGACGATTGTGCGACGTGCAAGCGCATTTTCAGTCAGAAGAGGCAAACGAAAGGAGTTGGCGATTGGATTTTTCGATCTCGCGGGCTCAACAGCCCGGAAGCTTAGACTCGGCCACCTCGAAGGACTGCGCGCCATGTCCGTTCATAACGAGACATGCGGACAGATAGGGCGACTGTTCGAAGGGGAAGTGATCAAGACATTAGGTGATGGTGTCCTGATGATTTTTGCCGACCCTCTCGAAGCTGTTCTTGCAAGTGCGAATATCAAATTCGGCCTAGCGAAATTCGCAAAATTGTCCACAAAGATAGGTCTTACTGCGGGATTGGTAGAGACTGTGAAAATCGGCTCACGAAGAGATGTGCTTGGATTGGCTGTCGACCGGTGCAGTCGGTTGGAATCACTTGCCTCGGCCGGGCAGATACTAATTGACGGGCCTCTCTTCGACGCTGTTCGAAGTTTTCTCAAAGACTACGCGATGATACGGATTAGTGCGCCAACGATCCGAGCGCTTGCTGGAATAGGCGAAACAGAAGTGCGGGAGGTGCTCGTTGAGCCGGTTCGTGGTAGTTTACTGCGCTCCTCAAAGGAAGCTTTCCAGCTAAATGAGGGCGGTCGATTGCCTCTTTCCGAAAAGGTGGCCTTCTTGGAGGGTACAACGTCAGAGATAATTGAGATGGGGGTAGGCCTTTCGACGTTTGCGAGCTACTTCCACAAGTTCGACAAAGCACTGTTCAAAGAACCCGTTCGGAGACTAATCAGACGGGGTGTATCGTTCAAGTGTTTGGCGATTGACCCTAGGTCCTCGGCGGCAAAGGCATACTGTCACGATCGACAGGAACAACACTATCTACGAGATGCCAAGATCGCTATGGATCAGTTGCGGAGTGTGAGAGATGAATTCGTGCAGGAAAAGCTCTCCGGTTCATTTGAGTTTTATACACACTCTCACGTACCCTATTTCCATGGGATGTGTTCGGACATTGGCTACGATCAACCTAGTCGGCATGGGAGAATGATTGTATCGAACTACCTGTTCGCAACCAAGCGCGCTGATTCTCCTGTGATGCGTTTCTCGGCCCGCTCAAATCCGAAGTTGTTTGAGACATATTGGAAGTCCGTTCGAGCATTGCTGCGCACAAGCAGTCGGCGCTGGTAGGAAGCTGAATAGACCTTGACTTCAACCAGATGATCAATCTGACGTGATAAAGAGCATGTCGAGGCGACTGCCATAGTCGTCATATGACAGAAGAGACCGACTCTTAGGTCATCGTATTGAAATGGCTCATCCCGGCAGTATGGGTGCAATCTGGTCTTGTGCAACGAGAAATCGGTTTCGGTGCTCTGCAAAGAGAGTCCGTGATCTAGACCTCAAATCCCCCAGGTACTTGGGGCCCCCACGCACTCCAAAGAGGTGCATCTAGATGAGAACAGCTATTTGATCGCGCGTCGAAGTGTTAGTGGGTTGAAATGAGTCGACGTAGACAGGTTAGACTACCCAGCCTTGACACGCATCCAAACATAAACAAACGCAAGAGGTTTGTCTGTCAGCACGTATTCCCCGAATTGACCTCGGTGTGCCCTGTGACTAGGCTCCCGGACTTCTATACCATGAAGTTTGTGTACGAGCCAGATTCAAAACTAGTAGAGCTGAAATCGCTCAAACTCTATCTAATGGCATACAGAGATATGGAAATCCTTCACGAGGAATTGGCTAATCAGATCCTCGACGATTTGGTCAGAGCCATCGACCCCAGATGGGCAGTCATCCAACTTGATGTCAACGTTCGCGGCGGAATTCGCACAATTGTATCTCGACACTGGAGGAAAAAGAAAGGTGACAAGATACCAGCAGCGTGGACACACGATGCTGAGGAATCGGCGTGATGATATCTCGCATCATTTACAAGTCCCGGATGTCATCGAGAGTCGCTGAGATCAGTCTCAGAGACAAGAAGCTAGTGACTCCAACGTATTTCCCTGCAGTCTCAACGGCTGGAGTCGGATACTCCGCAGAAGGTCTCATTCGGTTGGTCCTCGCCGCGAAATATCCCCGTCTGCTGGTCTCTGCCTATGACACTTGCAATATGCGCAAGGAGAACAAGTCAGACCTGCTTTCTCAACTCTCCAATTTCTCGAGATGCAACTCGTTTCTTCTACTTGACAGTGGTGTCTTTGAGGGCTATTGGAGAAGAGACAGAACTTGGACTTTTGAATCATATGCTGACGCGATAAAACAGATAGAAAGCGACCTCTACTTTAGCTTCGATATGCTGGCGGATCCAAATATGAATGGGAAGTCCTTTATTGAAGAAACATATCGCAGCATTACGGATTCATATGTTCTATTGGGCAGAAGCCAATGCGTGCCGATCTTGCATGGAACTGACCCAGAAAAGGTAGTTGCCCTGGTACAATCATTTGCGGACCTAGACCAAGACAAAGTCTGCATGATCGGGGTGGCGGAGAGAGATTGTGGAGCCACTCTGATTCAGCGGGCTGGGACGGTTGCAAGGCTCAGAGAGGTGCTGAACAGCAAGAGTGAGAATAGCATTCTTCACATTCTCGGCTGTGGAAACCCAACTTCACTCCTTGTGTATTCGTACTGTGGCGCTGATACCTTCGACAGCACGGACTGGTCTCGATATGTCCTTGATAGAAGGAGTTTGAAGATCGCAGACATAGCACACCTGCGACTGCTGCGGTGCGATTGCCCGATGTGCAGGAAGGAAGTAGGGCCTCCCAATGAAAGGCCGCTCCTACATAACCTCCTTTTCTATCAGAACTTTGTGGTCAAGATTCAAAACATGATCCGCGACAGTACGATTGCTTCTTATTTGTCAGATCATCTTGGCGAGGATGTCCTATCGGAAATTGAGGGCAGGTTGGCATAACAATGATGGATCCAGCACAAGTCGAAGTGCCGTTTGACATCATGAACGAGTATTCGCAGATGCTTCTGGCGCGACAACACCGAATCGTCTGGAGAAGCATGCAAGAGAAAGAGCTTTGGTATGAACTCGTTAGATGTATCCTTTCGAGCAATGTTCCGTATGAATTAGCCGTGTCTGCCTGGGCTCATCTTCGAGATTCTGAACTAATCGATCCTGCTCGAATAACCAGCTCAACATTCTCACGATGCTTTGAGACGATATCAAGTGATCTCAAGAAGTCGATCTACCTGCCGAAGAAAAAGGATGGCTCGTATCGCAAATACAGATTTCCGAACGTGAGAGCAAGGGATATTGTCGATGCAGCTCTCTTTCTCTATTCGCAAAACCTCGGGTTGCGGGGACTCTTAGAACACTTCAGTAGCGAAACTGACGCTCGCGACTTCCTGAGGAAGAACGTTTCGGGTGTTGGGATGAAAGAAGCGTCCCACTTTCTGCGTGACATAGGGTATGCAGACTCACTGGCGATAGTGGATTCCCATATCATTTCTTTCCTGAGAGAGATGGGCGTGGCTCAGATCCAGCAAGTGACCCTAACACCCAAACGGTACGAGGAGCTTGAGCAGTCTCTCAGGAAGATATCCAGCGACAGGGGACTAAATCTGGCTGTATTTGACATGGCGATCTGGAGATGCATGAAAGGGAGCAATGGACATTGAAAATCGTGGTGATGTCTTCAGGAGGAGTCGATTCTTCCGTGATGATGCTGCTGCTTAGAGAATTCGGGCACACGGTCTCGCCATTGCATATCAACTATGGACAGCTTGCCGAGGAGCGGGAGTGGCGAGCAAGCCGTCAAGTCTGTCAACATATCGGTCTGGATGAACCGCGTCGCTTGGACCTCTCGGGGTTTAGAGAGATCCCAAGCGGACTGACCAATCCGGACCTCGATATAGTGGAACATGCGTTTCTCCCTGGCAGAAACATGCTTTTTATCCTTGCCGGAGCCGCGTACGCATACTCAACATCCGCCGACGCCATTGCTATCGGCCTAATCTCAAATCCCATTTTCCCGGATCAGACTGTGGAGTTTGTCAAGTCCGCTCAGCAGTGTTTGAATGCAGCCTTGGGAATCAAGATCAAGTTGCTGACGCCACTGATAGGTTTGGATAAGAGGGATACCCTCAACCTTGCGCGCAAGTACAACTTGCCACTGGAACTCACCTATTTCTGTCACTCGGGAAAGGAGAAACCCTGCGGCCGCTGTATCTCATGCAAAGAACGCATCGCGGCAGAGGCCACTGGCAGCCTGCGCTCCAAGGACTAGCTGTTTCCGCATGCTTGCCCATTTTGCCAAAAGATTTAGCAGAGCAAGCGCATTGAGTCAGTGTGGGCCCTATGGGAGGAGGCAGTAAGTACGAAGGACCTTCCAGTAAGACAGCTGAAGAAGCAGAGCAGATCATCAGATCCGCAGTTGAAGGTACTGGCGAGGAAAAAGCCGATACTATACTGCGCAATGTTTTCATTAGTTTCAATGTCGAGGACAAAGCCCAAGTCGATTTGCTAAGATCACAGGCCAAGGATGAGAGATTCGGACTGGAATTTAGAGACTATTCGGTTAAGGAACCATTTGACGAGAAATGGAAGACCAACTGCAGAGATCGGATCGCTCAGACATCCGCGACGATATGCATGATGGGCCCTGATACGGCTACGAGGCCAGCTGTGATCTGGGAGTTAGAGGAAAGTTACCGGCAAGGTAAACTGGTGATCGGGGTAAGGATATATCGAGACAGAAATTACCCGATTCCGAAGCCCCTCTTGGACAATCGGGCGCCGATCATCAACTGGGACATAGACGAGCTTAACAGACTCCTCAGTCAATGAGATTCGGTTTTGGTGGGTCGGAGACCGGTTCAATGTGCGGAGACAAGAGTGAATCAGATTTGTTTCCACTCCGTGAAGGCGACTATGGCAAGGGCTACAAAGAGCATCTACTAGAACAATACAAGCTATGTGTTGAGATGGCAGACAAGATCAGTGAGAGACGTGCGACTGCAAATGCTTTCTTCCTTAGTGCGAACGCCTTGTTGCTTTCAGGCTTGGGCGTGGTTTCGAATGACTATGTACACATTACGTTTTCAATGCCTCTGACAATGGTTGGTGTGTCGCTAGCCGGAATCCTATTATGCTTTGTTTGGATTCTCCTAGTTCGATCTTATCGACAACTGAATAGCGCGAAGTTCGCCGCGATTTGCGCAATGGAAGCAAGACTACCTGCTGCACCTTATGAAACTGAGTGGAAGAAGCTGAGAGGTCAGAATGAATCCAGAGAATACCGACCTCTCACTAGCGTGGAATTGGTCATTCCGGCTATCTTCATCATTCTCTATGTTCTGCTGCCCATCCTCACAGTTATCATGAGAACTGACCCGATCTAGAACAAAGAGAGCCCGAAATCCATCGTCCTTCTGGCACAGAGGCCAAGAGGCGTGTCATCTTGACATTCTAGGTCCTGAGAAGTACGACCTTTCTCTGTCTGACGACCTACTTCCGTTGTGCCCTGATAGCTGACGACGCAAATTCCACTGTTCAGGGACCAGCTTCACATTCTTGATCCGGGCACTGCTGATAGGAACAATTCGGTGTAGATTGGCTGGACTTCCACGAGTGAGGGGCACCTTGAACCGAGATTCGAGGCTTGCCGGAATCAAATCCTCTGGGAATTCCGGGCGTTTCAGAGGTTCGCCTCTATTAGTCGTAGTCGCCCCCAAGATACTCGTCAAAATCCACCACATTCTCAGCCATGACAGCCAATGCCGTGGCCTCAGGCCTGAACTCTTCGAAAGCAAGATCAAGAGGCGTGAACGAATCACACAACCAAGCTTACAAGCTGCATGAGCCAGCCGCGCCACACCAACGAGAAAAACAAGAGAGAAGAATTCCGATTGGTGTCGAGATGAAAATTCTCGGCGCCTAGAAGCTCTCTTCTAGCTGGCTTCTCGATTTGATGTGTGGCCGGCCAAGCCCGAACGCCCGCTGAGCCACCGAACGGCTCGTTTGGTGAATGGGCTCAGACTCAGCGACTACTCGAACTGGGCTCCACACATGGAAGCTCGAATTGATGCATGTCGCTGTAGGCCAGCCAACACAGGAGGTCAAGGAAACCCCCATGAATAGTGTAGGACTAGATGTCCATAAAACCCGCTGCGTCGCATGCGTCAAGACGCAGGAAGGAAGAATCCTAGAAGAATTCGCGTTCCAGAACACCCCACACGGCCATGAAGAACTCATCACACACCTCAAAGCCTACCCTGAAACCCAAGTTGCCATCGAGTCGACAGGCAACCTCTGGATTCCCATCTACGACCGCCTCGAAGACGAAAACATCCATGTCGTTCTCACGAACCCCAAGAAGACCCGCCTCATAGCCGAAGCCAAAATCAAGACCGATAGACTCGACGCACGAATACTCGCAGATCTACTACGCGCCAACCTACTCTCAGCAAGCTACGTCCCGCCTCAAGAGATCCGCATGCAAAGAAGCATCATACGCGAACGAGCACGCCTAACCCAACTCCGCACGATCATCAAGAACCGAATCCACACACTCCTCGACAAACACGCATACAAATCACCATACACAGACCTCTTCGGCAAACACGGCCTAGAATGGCTCTCCAAACTGGAACTACCCGCTGGCGACCGAATACTCCTGGAAGTCAACCTGGAACAACTCAGCAGCCTCAACCATTCAATCCACAGACTGAACGAAACGATCGCAACCTCCGCTGTCGAGAATCCTGAGGTCAAACTCTTGATGGGATTCACAGGCATCGACTACTACAGCGCCATGTTCCTCATCAACGAGATCGGACCAGTCGCGAGGTTCTCATCGCCGAAGAAGCTTGTCAGCTACGCAGGCCTCGCACCCAGCACACACCAATCCGGCAACCACACAACACACGGACCAATCACGAAAGAAGGCAACAACCACATCCGCTGGATACTCGTCGAAGCCGCCCAACACGCCTCACGACACGACCCAAGACTCAGCCAATTCTACATGCGAATCATGAAACGTCGAGGACACAACAGAGCCCTCGTCGCAGTCGCCCGCAAGATGCTCGTCACCATCTACCACGTCCTCAACCATCACAGCCAATACCGTGGCCTAAGACCCGAACTCTTCGAAAACAAGATTAGGAGGCTAGAACGAATCACAAACTCAAGCCTACAAACCGCATGAGTCAGCCAACCCACATCAAAACGAGAAACGGAAGAGAAGAGAATTTTCATTGATGCGGGCGTCGCAATTTGAACCGTCGCTTCTGGTTTGATTTGTGTGTGCGCGGGTCTCGTGGTGCGCACACACACACAAAACAAGGGTTCAATTTACGACGCTCACACCAAGAAAGCCACACATTGAACTCCAGCCCTTTTGTTGCCTCGTGCGAAGAAGAGGACCAATGTCGTGAGTTCTGCGTTCTCTTGAGCCTTAGAGCTGACTTGTCGCGAGGTAGCGATTCAGGCCTTTGAACCCTTCTTGCATAATGTCAGAGTGCATCTTCCCCATCTTCACAAAGGGAGCGAGCATTCGATACGCCCACCTGTGAGGCACCACATTCCATCGGTATCGCACCTTTGTTTTTCCATCTATTGGCTCGAATTTCCACTCGCCGTTGCCTAGAAAATCTCCGTCGAAAAAGTCGACTTTCAACAATTTGCCTTCGATAGCCTCAGTTATCCTAGCGCTGAACTTCGTCCCCCGCGTGCCAGGTCTAGCTCCAGCGCGATGAGTCGTGATATCAATAGCAGAGCCTTTCTGACCGAACTCTATTGTGTCCCTAGGCTTTGCCTCCCAATATGGCATCCACCAATGGGTACGTCCATTCGCCTCGTCAATCAAAGCTTTGAAGACCCTTAGCCGATCAGCATCTATTACGGCTTCATCAACAACATCAATTCTTGCCATTCTAACCCCTAATTATGTGTCATGCTGAACCTCAAATTGATTTCGTCCCTTTT
>Ga0315281_10012325_pt1 | contig 11663 bp, 10 predicted proteins | sample YL17G07_0_MG_FD_204540 | JGI IMG/M metagenome (GOLD analysis project Ga0315281, IMG submission 204540) | Sediment microbial communities from Yellowstone Lake, YNP, Wyoming, USA - YL17G07_0 | ecosystem: Environmental > Aquatic > Freshwater > Lake > Sediment | place: USA: Wyoming | collected... | reverse complement strand
TCTCCAGCAGCCGCAGCGCGGCACGGGCCACGCCATGCTCGTGGCCAAGCGCGCCCTCGCCGGCGCCAAAATCGCTCTGGTCCTTCCCGGTGACGCTCCTCTCGTGCGCACGGAAACCCTGCGCGCCATGCTCGCCGCGCACCGCTCCGGGCAGGCCGCCGCCACCATTCTCACCGCTGTTCTCGAGGATCCCTCCGGCTACGGCCGCGTCGTGCGCCGCTCCGCTTCCACTGTCGCCGCTATCGTCGAGGAGTCCCAGCTCACCGACGAGCAGCGCTCGCTCAACGAAATCAACTCCGCTATCTATTGTTTCTCCCTGGAAAAACTTTGGCCCGCGCTCGCTCAGGTCAAGCCCGACAACAAGCATCACGAACTCTATCTCACCGACGCCGTGGCTCTGCTCAGCGCCCAGGGCGAAACCGTCCTCGCCCAGGTGGCCGCCGACTCCCGCGAAGTTCTCGGCTGCAACACCCGCGCCGACCTCGCCGAGGTGGACCGCATCTTCCGCGAGCGCAAGCGCCTGGAACTGATGGACGCCGGCGTCACCATTCAGCTTCCCGAAACCGTCACCATCGACCCCGAAGTGACCGCGGGCGAAGACACCATCCTCGAGCCCTGCGTGCAGCTTCTGGGAAAAACAAAACTCGGTGCGCGCTGCACCATCCGCACCGGCAGCGTTCTGCATGACGCGCTTCTCGCCGACGGCGTCACTGTCGAGCCTCACTGTGTCGTTTCCGAAAGCCGCCTCGACGCCGGCGTCATCATTGGCCCCTTCGCCCGCCTGCGCGGCCATTCGCACGTGAAGGCCGGCGCGCGCATCGGCAACTTCGTCGAGCTGAAAAAATCCGTGGTCGGCGAAGGCGCCAAGTCCATGCACCTCACCTATCTCGGCGACGCCAAGATCGGCGCCAAGGCCAACATCGGCGCGGGCACCATCACCTGCAACTACGACGGTTTTCACAAGTACCCCACCACCATCGGCAACCGCGTCTTCATTGGCAGCGATTCCGCTCTGGTCGCTCCAGTGCGCATCGGCGACGGCGCTTACGTTGCCGCCGGCTCCACCATCACCGAAAATATTCCCGCCGACGCTCTGGGCATCGCCCGCGGCCGCCAAGTGAACAAGCCCGGCTGGGCCGCCAAAAAACGCCGCGAACTCGCCGCCGCCGATAAACCGAAAAAGAAATCCGCGCGCCACTCCGCGCGCCCCAGAAAAACAATTTCTCGCGCGAAAAAGAAATCCGCCCCGCGCCGCGCAAAATCCAGGCCGCGCCAAAGCAAGAAGTCCCGCCGCCGCTGAACCGTCTCCCTCGCTCCGCCCACCACCGCGCTGTCATCCTGAGTCCCGCTGCTTTTGCGGGACGAAGGATCTCAACCTCAAGTGCGGATCAGTATTCCCGCCCCGCTGTGTTAAGATGGAACTTCCCAGAACGCAGCAGGGAGCCGCCACCGCATGAAATTTGGAGTCGTCGTTTTCCCCGGGTCCAATTGCGACCACGACGCGTTTTACGCGATCAGCAACGTCCTGCACCAGCCCGTCGAATTCATCTGGCACCAGTCCGAGAATCTCGCCGGATGCGACGCCGTCATTCTTCCCGGCGGCTTTTCCTACGGCGATTACCTGCGTACCGGCGCCATCGCCCGCTTCTCCCCGGTGATGAAGTCCATCGAAAAATTCGCCAACGCCGGCGGCCTGGTCCTGGGCATCTGCAACGGCTTTCAGATTCTCTGCGAAGCCGGCCTGCTCCCCGGCGCGCTCATCCGCAATTCCGGCCTGCGCTTCATCTGCCGCCCCGTGCATTTCCGCGTGGAGCAGACCGACACGCCCTTCACCTGCGCCGCGCAAAAGGGACAGATCATCCAGGCGCCCATCGCCCATTCCGACGGCTGCTACACCTGTGACCCGGCCACGCTCGCCGAACTCGAATCCAACCGCCAGATTCTTTTCCGCTACACTACGCCCGACGGAACCAACGATGCCGCAGGAAATCCCAATGGCGCCATGAACAATATCGCCGGCATCTGCAACCGCCAGCGCAACGTCGCCGGACTGATGCCCCATCCGGAGCGCGCCGTCGAATCCGCCCTCGATTCCGATGACGGCCTGGTGATTTTCCGCTCGCTCGCCGAAACGCTGGTCAGCGCGGCGAAAGCGTGACGCAAACCGCGCGCACAAAATTCGTAGGGGCACGGCATGCCGTGCCCGTTTATCCCGAGGGGAAATGGCCACAGCAGGCACGGAAATAATCGTCACACCCCAAATCGCCACCGAACACGGCCTCTCCGCCGCGGAATACGCCCGCGTCCTGGAAATTCTCGGGCGCGTCCCCAACATCACCGAACTGGGCATCTTCAGCGTGATGTGGAGCGAGCACTGCTCCTACAAATCCAGCAAGGTCCATCTCAAGCGCCTCCCCGTGCGCGGAAAACTCGTCGTGCAGGGCCCCGGAGAAAACGCCGGCGTGGTGGATATCGGCGACGGCCTGGTGGCTGCCTTCAAAATCGAATCGCACAATCATCCCAGCTACGTCGAGCCGTTTCAGGGCGCGGCCACCGGCGTCGGCGGCATCCTGCGCGATATTTTCACCATGGGCGCGCGCCCCATCGCCGTGCTCGATTCGCTGCGCTTTGGTCCCCTCACCGCCGGCCCCGGAACGAGCGAAGAGGACGCCGCGCGCAACCGCCGCATCCTCGACGGCGTCATTCGCGGCATCGGCCACTACGGCAACTGCTTCGGCGTGCCCACCGTCGGCGGCGAAGTCGCCTTCGAGCCGTGTTACACGCCCAATCCTCTGGTCAACGCCCTCGCTCTGGGCATCGCCAAAAAAGATGAAATTTTTCTGGCCAAGGCTCGCGGCACCGGCAATCCCGTCATCTACGTCGGCGCAAAAACCGGCCGCGACGGCATTCACGGCGCCTCTCTCCTGGCCTCCGCCGAATTCACCGAAGAGTCCCAGCAGAAGCGCCCCAACGTGCAGGTCGGCGATCCCTTCATGGAGAAACTCCTCCTCGAAGCCTGCATCGAAGCCATGCGCACCGGCGCGGTCGTGGCCATTCAGGATATGGGCGCCGCCGGGCTGACCTGCTCGACCTGCGAAATGGCCTCGCGCGGCGAAACCGGCATCGAGATCGATCTCTCTCGCGTCCCCCAGCGCGAGACCGGCATGACTCCCTACGAAATCATGCTCAGCGAATCGCAGGAGCGCATGCTGCTCGTCGCCGAAAAGGGCAGGGAAGCGGAAGTTCTCGCCGTTTTCTCCAAATGGGGCCTGGATGCCAGCATCGTTGGCGAAGTCACCGAAGGCGGCCTGCTGCGCGTGAAGGACCACGGCAAACTCGTCGCCGAAATTCCCGCGCATCCCCTCGCCGAAGAGGGTCCTGTTTATAATCGCCCGCTGGCCGCGCCCGCTCCGCGCAAAGAAACTTCCGCGGACTGGTTCCCATTCGCCGCGCCGGGAAAAAACCTCACCGAAAATTTCAAAAAGCTGCTGGCCTCTCCGGCCATCGCCTCCAAGCGCTGGATCACCGAGCAGTACGACTCCTCCGTGCGCACCAACACGCTCGCCGGACCCGGCGCGAGCGACGCCGCCGTCGTGCGCATCAAGGGCACCCCGCGCGCTCTCGCTCTCTCGACCGACAGCAACAGCCGCTGGTGCCAGCTCAATCCCAAGCTCGGCGCCATGCACGCCGTCGCCGAAGCCGCGCGCAACGTCGCCGCCAGCGGCGCGCGGCCCATCGCCGCCACCAACTGCCTCAATTTCGGCAGCCCGGAAAAGCCCGAAGTCATGTGGCAGTTCAGCGAAGCCATCGACGGCCTGGGCGAAGCCTGCATCGCTCTGGGCACGCCCATCACCGGCGGCAACGTCAGCTTCTACAACGAAACCCTCGGCAAATCCATTTTTCCCACGCCCACCATCGGCATCCTCGGCGTCATCGATGACGCCGCCAACGTTTTGAAAATCGCCTTCCGCGAAGAGGGCGACGTCATCGTCCTTCTTGACGGCGTAGGGGCACGGCATGCCGTGCCCCTACCGGCGGCCGCGCCGGGCGTGAGTTCGGAGCTTTCGGCCATCGCCCGCGAATTTTCCTCCAGCGAATATTCCAAGACCATCTCCGCCATCGTTGCCGGCGATCCCCCCGCCATCGACCTCGCCGCCGAAAAGCGCCTCCAGGAATGCCTCGTCGCCCTGGCCAACGCCCGCTCCGTGCATTCCGCCCACGACATCGGCGACGGCGGCCTGGCCGTCACCCTGGCGGAATCCTGTTTCGCCGTAGGGGCACGGCATGCCGTGCCCGCCCTGGGCGCAAACGTAACCCTGCCCGACGCCACCACCCCCGCCGAATCCTCTCTCTTCGGCGAACGCGGCGCCCGCGCCATCGTCTCCGCCCCTGCAAGTTCAGTTGCGGCAATTCTCGATACTGCGAGACAATATGGTGTGGCCGCTACCACCATCGGCACCGTCACCCGCGACGCCTCGTTCCGCGTCGCGATCAATGGCCAGCCCGCGCTCGATTCCGGTGTAGACTCTCTGCGCGACCCGTGGGCCAACGGTCTTGCGCGCGCCATGAAGATTCAATGACCAGCGAACTCGACATTCTCGACGATCACTTCCACGACCACTGCGGCGTCTTCGGCGTCTTTGGCCATCCCGAAGCCTCCAAGGTCGCTTATCTGGGCATTTACGCCCTGCAGCATCGCGGCCAGGAATCCGCCGGCATCATCACCTCCGACGGCGCCGAACTGCACGCGCACAAGGCCATGGGCCAGGTTGCCGAAATTTTTCAGCCCGAAGTGCTCGCCACCCTTCCCGGCAACGCCGCCATCGGCCACACGCGCTACTCCACCGCCGGCGACAAAGCCCTGATGAACGCCCAGCCTTTCGTGATTGACTGCAACAAGGGAAAAATCGCCGTCGCGCACAATGGCAACCTCACCAACGCGGGCGACTGGCGCCGCAAGCTCGAGCACAAGGGTTCCATCTTTCAGACCAACAGCGACACCGAAGTTATCGTGCACCTGCTGGCCAAATCCCAGGCGCGCAATCTTTCCGGCGCTTTGGGCGACGCCTTCAATCAGGTGGAAGGCGCCTATTCCCTGGTCATCCTCACCGCCGAGGAACTCTTCGCCGCGCGCGACCCGCGCGGCTTCCGCCCGCTCGTTCTCGGCAAGCTCCCCGGCGTGAACGGCGGCGACGCCTGGGTGGTGGCCTCGGAAACCTGCGCCTTCGATCTTCTGAACGCCCAGTACGTCCGCGAAATCGAGCCCGGCGAAATGGTGCGCATCTCCCGCTCCGGCGTCGAATCCATCCATTTCGCTCCGCCCAAGCCCCGCCAGCAGTGCATCTTCGAGCATGTCTATTTCTCGCGCCCCGATAGCGTCATCTTCGGCCGCTCGGTCAATGACAGCCGCGAAATGCTCGGCCGCCTGCTCGCTCGCGAACATCCCGTGGACGCCGACGTCATCGTTCCCGTGCCCGATTCCGGCGTTCCCGCCGCCGTGGGCTTTGCCATGGAAGCCAAAATTCCGTTCCGCATGGGACTCATCCGCAATCACTATATCGGCCGCACCTTCATCGAGCCTTCCCAGGCCATTCGCGATTTCGGCGTCAAATTAAAACTCAATCCCGTGCGCGAACTCATGGCCGGCAAGCGCGTCGTTCTCGTCGACGATTCCATCGTCCGCGGCACCACCAGCCGCAAGATCGTGCGCATGGTCCGCGAAGCCGGCGCCAGGGAAGTCCACGTGCGCATCTCCTGCCCGCCCACCATTTCCCCCTGCTACTACGGCGTGGACACGCCCACCCGCGAGGAACTCATCGCCTCCTCGCATTCGCCCGCGGAAATCTGCAAATACCTGGGCGCCGATTCCCTCGGCTACCTTTCCATGCCCTCGCTCAAGCAGGCTGTTGCCGATACCGCCGGAGACTTCTGCACGTCCTGTTATACTGGGGTTTATCCCACCGATCTCGTGCAACTGGAAGTCCGTGAAACCGCGTCGAATGGTAAGGAGGGCGCTCCGCCGATGGAAAAGGTGCCCGTAACGGTGATTCGTGAAAGCTGACAATAAAAAGACCACTACCCCGGAAGCTCAGTTGCCCGTGGGCACCCGCATTCAGCGAGAAGTCATCGCCTGGCTCTGGGTCGGACTCATTTTCCTGCTCATCAACGGCACCGTCGGCCAGGCCCGCGTCATTCCCTCCGGCTCCATGGAGCACACCCTGCTCATCGGCGACCATCTCATCATGAGCCGCATCGGCTTCGACGCCGGCATTCCTTTCACCACCATGCACACTCCTCTCTGGCGCACTCCGCACCGCCAGCAGATCGTTATCTTCAAGCCTCCCTTTGGCGACAATGCCCCGGACTACGTCAAGCGCGTCATCGGCCTGCCCGGAGACACTCTGGAAATTCATGACGGCTCCGTCTGGGTCAACGGCAAGAAACTGGACGAACCCTATCTCGACGCTCCCATGAATTCCGCGGAGCGTTTCGGCCCCGTGCAGGTTCCCGAAGGCCATTTTTTTATGATGGGCGATAACCGCGGGAATTCATACGACAGCCGCTTCTGGGGCTTTGTTCCCCGCGGCAATATCATTGGCACACCCGTGGTCATTTATATGTCCCTCGAAGCCCCCCAGGAAGCCTGGGACTCCGGCGGGATTCGCATGCGCCTGCTGGCCTATGCCAACGCCCTCATTCATCCCGGCACGGTTCGCTGGAAGCGGCTTTTTCATACGTTTTAGGTTTCCCGCCGGAGTCCGGCGCGCGTCACGAGTCACGAATTTCATCTCAGGATTCACAGGTCACCAGCCACCATGAAATATTCCGACGCAGGAGTGAACATTCAGGCCGCGGACGAGGCCAAGCAGACCATTCGTCATCTGGCCAGCCGCACCTTTACTCCCGCCGTCTTGAGCGGCATCGGCGGCTTCGGCGGCCTCTTCGCCCTCGACACGAAAAAGTGGAAGGAGCCCGTTCTCGTCTCCAGCGCCGACGGCGTCGGCACCAAGCTCAAAGTGGCCATGGCCATGAAGGTCCATTCCACCGTCGGCGGCGACCTCGTCAACCACTGCATCAACGACATTCTCGTGCAGGGCGCCGAGCCACTTTTCTTCCTCGACTACCTGGCCATGGGCAAGCTCGATTCCCACCTCATCGAGCAGCTCGTCGACGGCATGAGCCGCGCCTGCCGCAAGGCCGGCTGCGCCCTCATCGGCGGCGAGACCGCCGAGATGCCCGGCTTCTACGCTCCCGGCGAATACGACCTCGCAGGCTTCATCGTCGGCGTCGTCGAACGCAAGAAACTCATCACCGGCAAGGCCGTCCAGGCCGGCGACATTCTCCTCGCTCTTCCCTCCGCCGGCCTGCACACCAACGGCTATTCGCTGGCCCGCAAACTCTGTTTCGAAACCGCCGGCCTCAAGCCCGAAACCTACGTCCCCGAAGTCAGCAACAAAATCGGCGCCGAACTCTTGAAGCCCCACCTCTGCTACGCGCCCGTTCTGCGTTCTTCTCTCTCCCGCGGCTGGATCTCCGCCCTCGCTCATATCACCGGCGGCGGCATCCCCGGCAATCTCCCCCGCGTTCTTCCCGCCGGCGTCCGCGCCCATATCGAACTTTCCTCCTGGCCCGTTCCCCCCATCTTCCGCTATCTGGCCAAGCTCGGGAAAATGGACCGCGATGAACTCCTGCAGTCCTTCAATCTCGGCGTGGGCATGATTCTCTCCGTTCCTCCCGCGCACGTGAAAAAAGTCGAAGCCGACCTCAAGCGCCGCCGCGAAAAATTCTTCCGCATCGGCCGCATCGAACGCAGCGACGCCTCCCGCACCCGCGTCGTCTATAGCGGCGCGCTCGCTCTTTAATGCGCCTTTCGCCGGTAGGGGCACGGCATGCCGTGCCCGCTGCTTCACGAGCGCGATCGCATGTTCAATCGTGCGAGTTTCTTGAGCCTATCTAGCCGCCTGGCTAATCCAAAAAAAAGGGGACAAGCGTCTCCGCCTGTTCCCCTCGCAGCTATCGATTTGCCTTAGCGCCGCAGTTGCATCACGTCAATGATCACGTTGGTCCGCTCGTTCAGGATCAGCAACTTGGCCCCGATGATCACCCTGCGGTGGCCCTCCGGCAGCGGTCCCAGGTTCCTGTCCAGATCCCGCGGGCACGGCTCCATCCTCTTCTCCAGTCCCGGCGGCAGCCTCCCGTTCCTCTGCAGTTGCCGCTCCAGCCCCGGCGGCAGATTTCCCCCGCGCTTGGCCAGTCCCGGCGGCAGATTCGCATCGTTCCGCGAATAATACCGCGTCACCACGTCGCGGTCCCGCGTGCTGAAGATCACGCTCACCCGCGTCCTCGTGTTCGGCCGCACCGTGCGCGCCTGCTCGCGACGTTCTGGCTGGCGCCCGCGCTCCCGGCTCTCCCGCTCCTGGCGGCCTTTGCCATGCTTTCCGCGGTCATCTTGTTTATCGCGGTTGTTATCCTCGTCCTCTTCCTGATGCTTCTGGTGACCCTTCCCCTTGCCCTGGCTGTTGCCTTGCCCGTAGCCCGGTATGGCCATCAAGGGCCCTGCCAAAACTCCAAATACCGCTACTCTCCAAAATCGTGACAGCATCTCTTCCTCCCTGTGGTATCGAGGACTGGGCCTCCACTTCAGCCTACTCTCGTGCTTTTCCGCGTGCCACCCGCGATGTCCTAAACTGCAACCTGACCCCCAACGGCGATGTGGTCGGAATAAGTATCCGCGTATGCACTACTTCTTCTTCCGCCGCCGGCTCCACCACCACCATTGGCATTTCTCCGCCGCCAGCCGCGGATTGCGCGCCTGCGCCACCGCCGCGCAAAAAACGTCCAGGCAGCAGATGTCCACCCGCGTCCCCATCCGCCGGCAAAGTGTTTCATACAGGCGCCGCGGATTCTGCCGCGCCAGCTGTTCCACGCTGCCAATCTTCAGCAGCTCAAAATCCCGCAGCATCGCCGGCCCGATCGAGATCAGGTCCGCGAGAGCCCGGCCCTCTTTTTTATTTCGCTTTACTTTCGCTTTAACCATATCCACAATCTACGCCGGAGCCCCGCGCCGGACAAGGAAGAATTTTTCCTTCCCGCCGCCAGCGCATTCGTTTCCCTCGCGAAACGAATCCATCCGGAAGGGAGCAGACCCATGGACATTCCCGTCGTCAGAAAAATCACCGCCGTTCTCTTTGCCGCGGAGATCGAGACCTGCGTCCAGTTCTGGACCGATCGCCTGGACTTCGAAAAAACCGTCGAAGTCCCCGAGGGCGATAAGCTGGCTTTCGCCATCGTCCAGAAAGACGGCGTCGAACTCATGTACCAGACCTACGCCAGCGCCGAGAAGGACGTCCACGCTCTCGCTCTCGGCGTTCGCAAAGGCCCCACCTTTCTCTACGTCGAAGTCGAAAATCTCGACGCCCTCCTCGCCGCCATGCGCGGCGTGGAAATCGTCCAGCCCCTGCGCACCACCTTCTACGGCGCCCGCGAATTCGGCGTGCAGGACCCCGCCGGACACAGCATCATGTTCGCGCAGCAGATGGCCTCGCCGCCGCATTGATCAGCGCATTGACCGGCGCAATGATCCGCGCTCCGCGTTTTGCGCCCCCGCGCGGATATGCTAGTGTTTTCTGCGTATGAAGAAACGCATTGGCGTGCTCCTGAGTGGCCGCGGCTCCAATTTCGAAGCCCTGGCGGATGCCATCTCCGCCGGCCGCATCTCCAACGCGGAAATCGCCCTGGTCATCAGCAATCGCGAAGACGCTCCGGGCATCGAACGCGCCCGCGCGCGTGGCATTCCCGCTCTGGTCCTTCCCTCCAAGGGTCTCCAGCGCGAAGCCTATGACCGCCAGGCCGTCGCCGCCCTCCGCGAAAAACAGGTCCAACTTGTCTGCCTAGCCGGCTTCATGCGCCTGCTCTCTCCTTTTTTCATTCAGTCCTTTCCCGGCGCCATCCTCAATATCCATCCCTCCCTGCTTCCTTCCTTCCCCGGTCTCGAGGCCCAGAAGCAGGCTCTCGAATACGGCGTCAAATTCGCCGGCTGCACCGTCCATTTCGTCGACGAAAATCTCGACGCCGGCCCCATCCTTCTCCAATCCGTCGTCCCCGTCCGCGACGACGACACCGAACAAACCCTTTCCGCGCGCATTCTCGCCGAAGAGCATAAACTCTATCCCGAAGCCGTGCGCCTGCTCCTCGATGGACGGTTTACAATTCAGGCGAGGCGCGTGCTTCTCGCCGCGCAGGACAAGAAATGACCGCCGCCAATTTCAAGCCCGTCGACGAACAACTCGCCTTCCTCTGCAAAGGCGCCGCCGAAATCATTCCCGCCGACGGCCTCAAGGCCAAGCTGGAAAAATCCGCCAAGACCGGCAAGCCCCTCCGCGTAAAACTCGGCGTCGACCCCACCGCTCCGGACATCCACCTCGGCCACACCGTGGTCATCCGCAAACTCAAACATTTCCAGGAAATGGGCCACACCGCCATCTTCCTCATCGGTGATTTCACCGCCATGGTCGGCGACCCCACCGGCCAGTCCGAGACGCGCCCCCCGCTCACCCGCGAACAGGTGGATTCCAACGCGCGCACTTATCTCGACCAGGTCCATAAAATCCTCGACCGCGAAAAAACCGAAGTGCGCTACAACAGCGAATGGCTCGGCAAACTTTCTCCCCACGAAATCGTCAAGCTCTGCGGCCATTACCGCCTCGCCCGCATGCTCGAGCGCGAGGACTTCCGCTCCCGCCTCGCCGGCAATCTGCCCATCTCCGTCCATGAACTTCTCTACCCGCTTTTCCAGGCCTACGATTCCGTCGCTCTGCAAGCCGATGTCGAACTCGGCGCCACCGAACAAAAATTCAATCTCCTTGTCGGCCGCGACATCCAGCGCGAATACGCCCAGGAATCACAAGTCGCCTTTACCATGCCCATCCTCGTCGGCCTCGACGGCCAGCGCAAAATGTCCAAAAGCCTCGGCAACTACGTCGGCATCACCGAAGCCCCCGGCGAAATGTTCGGCAAGCTCATGTCCATTCCCGACGAGCTGATGTGGTCCTACTACGAACTGGTCACCGACCTGCGCCCCGATGAAATCGCCGCCCTGCGCGCCGAATCCTCCAGCGGCAAGCTGCATCCCATGGACCTCAAGATGCGCCTGGCCCAGGAAGTCATCGCCGGTTTCCACGGTCCCGCACCCGCACAAAAAGCCGCCGCCGAATTTCAGCGCGTCTTCCGCGACCGCCAGGCCCCCGAGGAACCCCTCGAACGCCGGCTCCCCATCGGCCCCGTGAAAAAATTGACCGCGCTGCTCGTCGAATTGGATCTCGTTACTTCCAAAGCCGAAGCCGAACGCCTCATCAAACAGGGTGGCGTTGAATGGGACGGCGTGCGCGTCGAGGACTCCCGCAGGGAAGTGAACCTCGCCGCCCCCGGCGCATTCCTTCTCCGCGCCGGCAAGAAAAAATTCCTGCGCATCGTTGTCGGCTGATTTCCTCCGCCCCAAAGAAAAAGCCCGCCAAACGGCGGGCTCTTCAAATCCTCTTCGGAACGAATTCTAGAAGTGCAGCACCACTCCGGTGGTGGCCTGATAGTGGCGCTGGTGCGCCCCGAAGAAGGCCGTGCCCACCAGATCCACCTGAATGCGGAAGGAGAGGAACTGATTGAAGCGG
>Ga0315281_10012324_pt1 | contig 11663 bp, 8 predicted proteins | sample YL17G07_0_MG_FD_204540 | JGI IMG/M metagenome (GOLD analysis project Ga0315281, IMG submission 204540) | Sediment microbial communities from Yellowstone Lake, YNP, Wyoming, USA - YL17G07_0 | ecosystem: Environmental > Aquatic > Freshwater > Lake > Sediment | place: USA: Wyoming | collected... | reverse complement strand
TTACCTTCCTATGTGAACATTTCAGTCTGATGGTTGTTCCAAGACTATTAGTTGCCAGAAGCAACACTCAGAATTGGCAGGGCATATAAAAAAGCGGAGTTCTGTGAGAAGGGGATTCTGCGCTGTCCACCTGCTACTACGCAATTTTAATGACTTAAAATTATTGAGAATTACCGGTTGGAATGAACACTTCCAATTGTTCCTTTCTGGAGTCTTCACCATTCCGCTCTTTTTTTTAACAGAGTGGGTTTCTGACGAGGCAATTCGTTGACCAGACATTTTTCTTAAAAAAGACTATAATTTATCCAGTAAAATTAACTTATTGAAGGTGTTATGTCATTAGGTAACGGTATCGAAAACAAACTTTGGACAATTGCAGACCAGTTACGGGCAAATTCCAGGCTGAAATCCTCTGAATATTCATTTCCTGTCCTCGGTCTCATTTTCCTCCAATATGCTGACCATAAGTTTACTCATGCCGAGCAAGAAATCAAAAAGCAAACTTCAGGAGGACGCAGAGGCATATCCAAAACAGATTATCAGGCTAAAGGGGTTATGTATCTTCCTGACAATGCCCGATTCTCATATCTATTGAAGCTCCCTGAAGGTGAAAACATTGGTAAAGCTATCAACGAAGCAATGAAGTCTATTGAATCTGAAAATGAAGAACTCAAAGATGTGCTTCCAAAATCGTATAACCGTCTGGAGAATGATGTTCTGATTGCCCTGCTTAAATTATTCTCAGGCATCCAGATGGATATTGAGGGAGATGTTTTCGGAAAGATTTATGAATACTTTCTCGGCAAGTTTGCCATGTCTGAGGGTCAGAGAGGAGGAGAGTTCTTTACTCCTACATCCATAGTCAAGCTTATTGTTGATGTCATAGAGCCATTTCACGGAAGGATTTATGACCCGGCCTGTGGCTCTGGAGGCATGTTTGTTCAGAGTGCCAAATTTGTCGAAAGGCATAAGAAAAGACCAAGTTCTGAGATAATGGTCTATGGTCAGGAAAAAGTGGCTGAAACAGTAAGACTTTGCAAGATGAATCTTGCCGTACATGGTCTGTCAGGTGATATAAGACAGGGCAATTCTTACTATGAGGACATTCACAATTCATTTGGCAAATTCGACTTTGTAATGGCTAATCCTCCCTTCAATGTGAATGGTGTAGATAAGGAGAAAATAAAAGAAGATAAGAGGTTTTCATACGGTATCCCTAAGCCTGACAATGGCAATTACCTTTGGATAGAAATATTCCTTAGTGCTCTCAATGGAAATGGAAGGGCTGGTTTTGTCATGGCAAATTCAGCAAGTGATGCAAGGCAGTCAGAGCTTGAAGTAAGAAAGAAGATTATTGAGGACAATTTTGTTGATGTCATGATAGCTATAGGGTCAAATTTCTTTTATACCGTCACCCTTCCCTGTACCCTTTGGTTCTTCGACAAGGGGAAAAAAAAGACAGACCGTAAAGACAAGGTTCTTTTTATAGACGCCCGGCATATCTATAACCAGATAGACCGTGCCCATAGGGATTTTCTTCCTGAGCAGATTGAGTTTATCTCGAACATCGTCAGGCTATACAGAGGCGAACCTATTGAGACAGAGAATGGAAGTGCCAAGCTGATGAAGGAACACTTCCCAAAGGCCAAGTATCAGGATGTGGCAGGGCTTTGTAAGGTTACTACCATTGAGCAGATAAGAGGACATGGCTATTCATTAAACCCTGGGCGATATGTTGGAGTTGCTGAAAAACAAGAAGATGATTTTAATTTTTTCGAGAGGCTTGAGGAATTGCATGAGGAGCTTGAGCAGTTGAATGTTGAGTCAAGGGAGTTGGAAGAGAGGATAGGAGAGAATATAGCCGGTATCATGGAGTCTTCCAGATGACTGTTGTAGTAGAGGAATCTCTTGGCAGTGTTGCAAACATTATAATGGGATTGTCCCCAAAAGGTGACACATATAACAATGAGGGGATTGGAACTCCTCTCTTAAATGGACCGATAGAATTTGGAGATACTAATCCAGATTGTTCGCTTTTTACAACTGATTCAAAAAGGGAATGTAAAAAAGGCGACTTGATTTTCTGTGTGAGAGCATCAACTGGTAAAATGAACTGGGCGGACAGAGTTTATTCATTAGGGCGAGGTGTTTGTTCGATAAGTGGTGAAACACAGTTAGATACAAAATTTATTCGGTATTGTCTTGATTTTAAGTTAGATGCATTACTAAAAAATGCAGGGGGTGGAACATTTTCTAACCTAAGAAAAGACGACTTGAGAGACTTCAAGATACCATATCCACCATATCGATCTAAAATCGCCTCTATCCTTTCCGCTTATGATGACCTGATTGAGAACAACTTGAAGCGGATTAAGATTCTGGAAGAAATGGCACTGATGATTTACAGGGAATGGTTTGTCAACTTCCGCTTCCCGGGGCATGAGAAGGTTAAAATGGTTAAGTCTGAACTGGGGATGATACCAGAGGGATGGGGGGTGAAGAAGCTCGGAGAAATATGCAATATTGTTATGGGTCAATCACCTAAATCTGAGTTTTATAATGATACAGGAAAGGGGTTGCCATTTCATCAAGGGGTTACTGATTTTGGTGGAAGATTTCCTTCAGACCGAATGTATTGCACAGTGCAGAATCGTATCGCAGAAGCAGGAGACATACTCTTTAGTGTCCGCGCTCCCGTTGGCAGGATCAATATTGCAAACAAGCAAATAGTAATCGGCCGTGGGTTGTGTGCGATTCGAAGCAAGACAGGTTCGCAAGCGTTTGTCTATCAGCAATTAAAGAATGAATTTAGCGAAGAAGATATCATGGGCGGGGGTACAATATTCAAGTCCATTACGAAAGATGATGTTCATGGAATCAAAGTAGTAATGCCTATAGAAAAGGTTGTGAAAAATTTAGAAGAAATAATTAAGCCTATCTTTGAGCAGCTTGAAAACCTCTATGAGAAGATAGGAAATCTTCGAAGCACTCGCGATTTTGTATTGCCGAAATTAATCAGCGGGGAGATAGATTTGGAGACAATATTTGCCTAATTACGACTTTAGGACACTATCGCCCATAGACTTTGAAATATTGGTGCGAGACCTCTTGCAAGAAGAACTCGGGATTAGGTTAGAAAACTTCAAGAGTGGTTCAGACAGTGGAATAGATTTAAGATACTGTCCGAATAAAGATAGCACGCTAATTGTTCAATGTAAACATTATGCCGAATCATCATTTGCTCAATTGCGACGTGTCATTAAGGCAGAAGAATTAGAGAAAGTAAAAGAGTTGAACCCTGAGCGATACATTGTAGCGACATCTTTAGGACTGACTCCAAATAACAAGGATGAAATTATTGAAATTTGCGACTCTTATATCAAGGGCACAGCAGATATACTCGGCAGAGATGATTTGAACGGCCTTTTATCTAAGTACCCAAAAATTGAGCGGCATACATTTAAGTTATGGTTATCTAGCATGGCTGTCTTTGAAGAGATATTGCATAGCAAAATAAAGAATATCTCACACGCTGCGCTTGAGAAAATATGTTTGCACGCCAAGTATTATGTGCAAAACAAAAGCTTTCAAGAAGCTCTAACCATTTTAGATAAACACCACTTTTGTATTATTGCTGGCATCCCCGGCATCGGCAAGACTATGCTTGCTGAAATGCTTTGCCTCTATTTTATTGACCAAGGCTATGAGATGATCAAAGTTTCAAGTGATATCTCGGAAGCCTGGGCGATTGATCCTACAAAGCAAAAGAGAATTTATTTCTATGATGACTTTCTCGGCCAAACCTCTCTAACTGATAAACTTAATAAGAATGAGGACCAAAAGTTATTGGATTTTATCTATACAACCAGAGAATCTAAAGTGTCAAAATTGATACTGACAACAAGAGAATACATACTTAACCAAGTGCGACTAATCTATGAAAAAATTGCACGTGAGCGGTTCGATGGCGAAACATGCGTCGTTGATTTGTCCAAGTATACCCGAATGAATCGCGCAAAAATACTTTTTAATCATATCTATTTCTCTAAACTTCCATATGAGTACAAAGAAGCTCTGCTGCATGAGAAGAACTATCTGAAGATAATTGATCACAAGAACTATAATCCGAGAATTATTGACTTAATGACTCAGTTTACCAGAATTGAGCACATACGAGCAGAAAATTATATCAAAAGCTTCAGCACGAATTTAGACAATCCAATGACAATATGGAAACATACCTTCGAAGAACAATTATCTGTGGCGGCAAGGAATCTTCTGATAGTGTTGCTAACCTTACCAACCGAAGTTTTCTTGGAGGATTTACAAGAGGCATTTCAGTCCTTCCATATGCAACAAGCAAAAAGATATAACTATAGCATCTCGTCACAAGACTTTATGCACGCGCTCAAAGCATTAGAAGGGAATTTCATTGTTAGTGAACGATCACGAGACAAAATACTAATCCGTTTTCACAACCCCTCTTTGCGAGATTTCTTAGAAAATTATCTATCAGAAGATGAATTGATAGTCACAGATTTGATTCAATCATCAGTTTTTTTTGATCAAGCGTTGTTCTTGTGGGAGTGTAATAAAGAGGACTCGGAGGCATCGTGCTTTAAAGGCATGATATTAAAGCATGCAGAATATTTCGTATCATTATTGAGAAGAGTCCTAAGTTCAAAAACTTGTCGATTGATTAATTACACCAGCGAAAACTTACGATATAAAGACAGATGGTCAATATCTTTTGAATCTAGAGTTGTTCTAGTTGCTGAAGTGGCTGCAGCTTCAGGAAATCATACAGCAACGAAACTATTGGAAGAACTGATAGGGAGTCTTGAAAAACTTTTTGACAATAACAGTGCTAAGCCTGAGGATCTTTCCAAATTGTTGAAGAGATTAAAAGAATTGAAGCTTATTGATTCTGAAATCCATATATCGCTGCTCGAAAAAGCAAAGAGGTATTTAATGGGTCATTTAGACTGGTGGGATGAATTCAAGGCGTTTTGTGATTTTGAAAATTTGTTTCGCGAACTTGTTACCGATGAAGACAAAAAATTTGTAATAAAAGAGTTTGAAGGGGTGGCACATAGTGATTGGGACTATTTATCTGATGCACCCGATAACTATCGGGATGATGCTCATCAAATCCGATCCATCTCAAAAAAACTCGGCATTGATATGTCAGAACGAGTTAAAGAGTTAGAAGATAAGGCAGACGAGATGGAGGCTTCAGGTGAATACGCTACAGATGAGCATGATTATGAATACTGGGGAAGCCAATCAGGCGATTATTGTAGTGATCAGGAAATCGACTCGATATTTAACACGTTACTGGAATGAAATTTTCTGAAGACAGTCTCATAGAACAACCTGCGATTGAATTATTCAAATCCCTTAGCTATGACCACCAAAACTGCTACCATGAGACCTTTGGAAAATCAGGAACATTAGGAAGAGAAACTCTCTCAGATGTTGTCCTTATCCCAAGACTAAAGCAATCCCTTATAGCCCATAATCCTTCAGTATCTTTCGAAGCAATCATCCTCGCCACTGAAGAACTGACCTGTGACCTTCTTTTACCAAAACTGATAAATGGGGAGATTGATGTGGAGAAGTTGATATCGAAAAATAGTTAGGCGTATAATAGGCGTATAACATAAAGGAGGTTACTCAAATGCATAAAGGCAAAGTAAATATAACGCTGGATGAAGATCTGATAGAGTATATCAAATCATATGCCGAGGAACAGAGAACCACAGTCTCTGAGATCTTAACCCAGTTCATTTTAAACCTGAAGAGGACGAGCGAGAAGGAGCCAATGGAAATAATTCTTGCTGATCCTGATTTCAAGGAAAGTCTTCTTGATTGTATTTCAAAGATCAGGAGCGGCAAAATGAAATGGCATACATATGAAGAGGTCTTTTGATGGAAGTGCTATTCAGTGATGTGTTCGTAAAATCCCTCAAAAAGCACAGTTCAATAAAAAAGGAAATTCAAAGGAAAGTGGATATGATAATGGGAAACCCTATCGCCCTCGGCGAGCCATTAAAAGGAAACTTCCGGGGATATTACAGCAGCCCTGCCAAGAAAAATTTTCTCATAATCTACCTGTATTGCAAGGCATGCAGGGCGAGGGGTGATGACAAAATAGTTCTCTGCAAAGATTGCCGGACATGCAGGGATGAGACTATTAAGTTTGTGGATATAGGACCGCATGATGAGGCATACAAGAAAAAATCATATTGGTCCTGAAAATAGTAATGTTTAATGAACTGGAGCTCATCGAACAAACCGCTATTGGCCTCTTTCAATCCTTAAGCTATGCCCATCAAAACTGCTACCATGAGACCTTCGGCAAGTCAGGAACATTAGGCAGAGAAACCCCGTCAGATGTTGTTCTTACATCAAGACTAAGGCAGTCCCTTATAGCCCTCAATCCGTTAGTATCTTCCGAAGCAATCAACCTTGCCATTGAAGAATTGATCCGTGACAGGAGCGTTTTAAACCCTGCGAATGCTAATAGGGAGATATACAAGATGCTTCGAGATGGAGTTAAGGTTCCTATCAAGAAGGAAGACGGAAGTGAAGAAATAGAAACCATTAAAGTCATAGACTTCAATAATCCCGATAAAAATGACTTCTTCCTTGCCTCCCAGTTCTGGATAACAGGAGAGATGTATAAAAGAAGGGCTGACCTTGTTGGTTTTATAAACGGCTTACCCCTTATTTTTATAGAACTGAAAGCTGTTCACAAAAAACTGGAGAATGCCTATAAAGACAACCTTACTGACTACAAAGACACTATCCCTCAAATCTTCTGGTATAACGCCTTTATAATCCTTTCAAACGGGGCAGAATCAAGAATCGGCACTATCACAGCAGATTATGAGCATTTCAATGCATGGAAAAAAATAAACAGTGAAGGAGAGGAAGGCATAGTTTCGATTGAGACAATCATAAAAGGAACATGTGAAAAAAGCAGATTACTGGACATCCTGGAAAACTTCATCTTTTATCAGGACACAGGAGGGGCATTAAACAAGATAATCGCTAAATACCATCAATATCTTGGTGTCAACAATGTCATTGAATCCTTCGAAAGGATAAAAGAGAATCAGGGTAGGCTTGGTGTTTTCTGGCATACCCAGGGGAGTGGCAAGAGCTTTTCCATGATTTTCTTTTCCCAGAAGATACTCCGAAAATTTGAAGGCAATTACACCTTCCTGATAGTTACCGACAGAAAAGAGCTTGATGAGCAGATATACAAAAACTTCCTGAGTTGTGGTGCTGTCACAGAACAGGAGGTACATGCTGAAAGCGGAGACAATCTCAGGCAGCTTTTGACGGAAAATCACAGGAATGTTTTTACCCTGATCCATAAATTTGGGAATATTAGGGAGAGTGTTTCTGACCGTTCAGACATCATTGTGATAACCGATGAAGCCCATCGAACTCAATATGACCTTCTTGCTCTCAACATGAGGACAGCCCTTCCAAACGCTGCCTTTATAGCCTTCACAGGAACTCCTCTTATGATTGGAGAGGAACTTACCAAAAAGACCTTTGGAGATTACATAAGCATCTATAATTTCAAGCAGTCTGTAGATGACAAAGCAACGGTTCCTCTTTATTATGAGAACAGAATTCCAGAGGTTCAGCTAAAGAACGAGGATTTAAATGAGGATTTAGAAAGCATTATCGAAGAGGCGATGCTCGATGACAGACAGGAGGAGAAACTACAGCGTGAGTTTGCAAGGGAATATCACATCATTACACGGGATGACCGGCTTGAAAAGATAGCTGAGGACATCGTAGCACACTTTGTCAGTCGTGGTTATCAGGGAAAGGCTATGGTGGTTTCAGTAGACAAACCCACAGCCGTAAAGATGTATGACAAAGTACAGAAATACTGGAAGCAGTATATTGAAAAACTAAAAAAGGCATTGACCAGTATATCAGCAGTAAGTAATCCCCCCTTGCACCCCTTTACTAAAGGGGGGATGGGGGGATTTTCTGATAAAGAACAGATCAAAGCAGAGATACAATACATGAAAGACACTGACATGGCTGTGGTAGTAAGTCAGGAACAGAACGAAATAGATAAGTTCAAAAAGCTGGGTCTGGATATAGCCAAACACCGAAAAAGAATGGTGAAAGAGGACCTGGCAACAAAATTCAAAGACCCGGATGACCCGTTCAGAATAGTATTTGTATGTGCGATGTGGATGACAGGCTTTGATGTGAAACCCCTTTCGACTATCTACCTCGACAAGCCCCTTCGAAACCACACCCTTATGCAGACCATCGCAAGGGCTAACAGAGTATTCAGGGACAAAACAAATGGGTTGATAGTTGATTATATCGGCATATTCAGAAATCTTCAGAAGGCATTGGCAATCTATGCAGATACAGGGAAAAGAAAAGGGGATACCCCTATAAAACCAAAGAGTGAGCTTATTAAAGAGCTTGAACTGTCGATAAAAGATACAGAAACATTCTGCAAGAAGAGGCAGATTGAAACGGAGAAGATAATAAAAGCTGATAAGTTACTTAAGATTAAGCTGATAATGGATGCCACTGACGCCATATTAACAAATGATGATTCAAAAAAGAATTTCCTGCTTCTTGCCGGCAATGTCAGGAAGCTCTTTAAGGCAATCCTTCCCGACCCCGATGCGAATAAGTATTACCCGAAATATTCTCTTTTTAATGTGATAGCTGACAAGATAATAGCTGAGTCTGGTGATGTAGATATATCCCAGGTCATGAGTAAGGTTGAAAAGCTTCTGGATGAATCCATAGGGGCTGAGGGGTATATAATCAGTGAGCCTCTTGCCCCATATGGAGAGCACGTCACTGACCTCTCAAAGATTGACTTTGAGGCTCTGAGAAAGAAATTTCAAAGGGAACGGAAGCATATACAGGCTGAAAAGTTGAGAGGAGTAATCAACAGCAAGCTCACTCAGATGGTAAGGCTGAACAAAACACGAATAAACTTTATGGAGAAATTCCAGCAACTGATTGATGAATATAATGCCGGGGCGATAAACATTGAGGTTTTCTTCTATCGGCTGATGGACTTTGCCAAACAACTCAATGAAGAAGAGAAAAGAGGGATTTCTGAGAACCTTACAGAGGAAGAACTGGCTTTGTTCGATATGCTCAGTAAACCCAACTTGAGCAACAAAGAAAAACAAGAGGTCAAATTAGCTTCAAAGAAACTTCTGAAGGCATTGAAAGAGGAGAAGTTTGTTTTGGATTGGAGAAAAAGACAGCAGACAAGGGCTGATGTTCTATTCACGATAGAGACCATTCTTGATAAGATGCTTCCCGGAACATATACCCCTGAGATTTATAGACAGAAGTGCAATGTTGTCTATCAGCACGTTTATGATTCCTATTACGGAGCTGGGAAGAGCATATATACCCACGCTAACGCTTGAGAACTTTTGCGACGTAATAGATAAAGCTTTATATTGCAGACAATTCAGATTATTTGTTGATTAATGCTTTCCTGAAGAAACAAACAGAATTAGTGAGCTACACAAAAACGCGGATTTCTGTGAAAACTTCAGACTGACCGTTGGATCACCAGACTTTTTATTTATATGTATATTTGATAATCAGGAAGAATTTTCTTGGTCATAACTTTCTCATCAAATCTACATTTAAAACTTTGTTGTATTCTGCAAATAAGTCTCTACGTTACATTAGGGGTAGACTTTGAAAATATTTTACATTATCCTGATAAAGGGATTTAAATCTGATACCACTTCACCAACCTGAACAGCAGTTTCAACACCTTCTTTTTTAAGCTTGTATATTAAATCTCCAGCCTGAGAACGAGGTACAGAGAAGAGAAGCCCTCCGGATGTTTGAGGGTCAAACAGTAATTCCTCCTCTTCCCTGGAAATTTTAGTCTTTATCTCCAGATATCCTTCTGACAGTTTCCTGTTCGCCTTGTTACTCCCTGTGGTTTCACCTTTTCGGTACATAACAAGTGCATTTGGATAAAATGGGATCTCTTTATAAAAAAGGTTTATTTGTTTTCCACTACCTTTTGCCATTTCAAGAGTATGCCCGATGATACCAAATCCTGTTATGTCTGTGCATGAATGAATGTCAAACTCTAATGCTATATCAAGAGCCTTTCTATTAAGAGATGCCACTTGAGGTAAGATAAGTTCCAATTCCTTAAAAGAGAGTTTTTTTGACCTGCCGGCATTAAAGAGAACTCCTGTGCCTATTGGCTTTGTAAGAATCAGGACATCCCCTTCTTTAGCTCCGCAGTTAGTGAGTATTCTATTGGGATGCACGACACCAGTAACAGCTAAGCCATACTTCGGCTCATTATCATCCACAGAGTGTCCACCACCCATAGAAGCACCTGCTTCGATAACCTTATCATTTCCACCGCGGAGTATCTCCTTTAAATACCACTTGTCGAGTTTCTTTAAAGGAAACATAACAAGATTAAGAGCAGTAAGAGGCTTACCTCCCATAGCATAGACATCAGAGAGAGAATTCGCAGCAGCAATCTGTCCAAACCAGTAAGGATCATCTACTGGCGGTGTAATATAATCCACGGTACTTATAAGGGCAATCTCAGGCGACAGACGGTATACCGCCGCATCGTCACATGTATCAAAACCAACTAATAAGTTTGGGTCCTTTGACAAGCTAAGTGCTGTCAGTGCGTCCGAAAGATCTGACGGACCGATTTTAGCTGCTCAGCCGCAAGTGCGGGAAAGTCCAGTTAATGTTTTCTTCTTCCTAAAAAAATTCATTTAAATATTATTACTGCAACACCATTCGATAATATACTTAATATAATTATTTATTAAGATAATTCTATAAATCAAATAGAAAATATCGATATAAATAGAGGAATCAATCGAAATAAACTATATTGTAATTTTATAAGACTTTTCATTTAAGGCCGGATTGATCGGTAGTAAAGTTTATACAAAGGGAAACTTAAAATTGATGTTACACTATCGCGATTATAAATACCAATTAAAAAAGTATACAGACTATAACTTTTTATTGTTATTACTATAAATTATCGATGGACCATTAAGCATCTCAAAATCTGCTTCCTGAAACATCGCCATACAAGATAGAACATCAATGCCTCTTCCTTTAGAAGTGTCGTCTTTTGTATCGCGTGGATTTGAACCCGCTTCTGCCCAAAATAGATTTGCCCCCGCTGTTGCTCCTAAAATATTTGGCTCATGTGTACAATTACCAATAATATCTCTACCCATTGCCAAACGAACAATCGCAACCAGAAAAGCCATTCTGTATTCACTTATCATTCCATACTTTTCTAACTGAGAATCTGGTATAGTGATTCTTCTCATTGCTCCACTGTAACAAGGTCTTAGCTCTCTACCTATGAGAATTTTCTCTGTGATTTCTTCAATTGAATGTTCAGGACCAACAGGTTCAACACATGTTCCTACCAACAGCCCTGCCTCATGAGCGGCTCTGACAGTGTTTAAACGAGTTTGAGGTTGAATCTTTGTATCTCTTCCTTCACCCATCCTGACGGCGTGATATATACCCGTATAGCCGGCATCTCTAAGTTGCTTTGCCTCTTCATATCCAAAATCTCCTATGTTCGCTATCATGACTGTTTGAGGATTTAGTTTCTT
>Ga0315281_10012322_pt1 | contig 11664 bp, 12 predicted proteins | sample YL17G07_0_MG_FD_204540 | JGI IMG/M metagenome (GOLD analysis project Ga0315281, IMG submission 204540) | Sediment microbial communities from Yellowstone Lake, YNP, Wyoming, USA - YL17G07_0 | ecosystem: Environmental > Aquatic > Freshwater > Lake > Sediment | place: USA: Wyoming | collected... | reverse complement strand
CACCGTGGAGGCAGGGGTATCATAGGCATGGAGACAAAGGAGGCAGATACCGTTCGGCAACTGCTTGTCACCAGCACCCACCATAACTTGCTGTTCTTCACCGACCGGGGACGGGTATTCCAGCTAAAGTGCTACGATATCCCCAGGGAGAGTTCCCGGACGGCTAGAGGCCTACCTGTTGTTAACCTGCTTTCAATAGAGACCAAAGAGCGAGTTACCGCGGTTGTAGCTATCACCTCCTTCTCAGAGGACAAATTCCTAGTGATCGCCACCATCAAAGGCGAGGTCAAGAAGACAAGTCTCGCTGAGTTTTCTTCAGTGCGCTCCAGCGGGCTTATCGCCATGGACTTAGAGCAGGGCGATGAGTTAATTGCGGCCAGGCTTGCAGGGGCAGATGATCAGGTCATCCTGGTAACCGAGAGCGGTCAATCAATCAAGTTCGCTGTTTCAGAATTGCGGGCCGCTTCCCGAACCAGCGGTGGTGTGCGAGGCATTCGCATTGCCGATGACGACCGTGTGGTCGCTATGGATGTCGTTGACCTCGATGCCCACCTCTTCGTAATCAGCGCCAATGGGTACGGCAAACGTACGCCTCTGGATACTTACCCGCTCCAAGCACGGGGAGGCAGCGGTGTGCGTACTTTCAAGGTCGTAGATAAGACAGGCAAAGTCATAGCGGCATCCGTTGTTTATCCCCATCAGGGTCTTATGCTCATATCCGCCAAAGGTATAGTAATACGAACCACCCTTGATGACATCCCATCCCTGGGTAGAGACACGCAAGGCGTGAGCGTGATGAAGGTGGAGCCGGGCGATAAGGTAGCCTCCTTCAGTTGCCTGCTTAGAGAGTAAGCCTTTCAGTCGGCTCATCTCTGGTTGAGATGTGCCACGGACGATTGTTCTTAGTAAGCCGCTAGGTAAGCCTTTCGCAGAAGAGCGGGCTGCGATTTCGCTCGGTCTACCAACGCCCTCACTTTATTGTTTCCAATACGGAAAATCGCCAGATCTGAAAATCCAGCCACATTTACCTCTAGAGCCTAGTCAACGTATTGCCTGTCCAAAGATAAGAACAATCGCACACCACAAGCAAGCTCTAGATAGTCTTTTGATTTTAGTCTCACAAGCACGGCATGCATGCTAGCGATTTACCAGCCAAGTCATTTCGCTTCAAACTCCATAATTTTCGATACCCGTCGTGGGAGAAAAGTGCGACAGAGGTTAAGTAAAGAGAAGATAGGGCAATTGAAAATGTGCAAGCAATGATGTATAATCCTGCCCGATGTTCTATCAAATGAGCGGTGGGCGAGATCACGATGTACCTCTTCTCTGGCCAGCAGGTCACTTGATGACATAGGCTCTACGTTCCACCTTGCAACTCTATAGACAAAGCGACTAATAGCCGGGGGTCCAACACGTACGTGGCGTTTCGCATACTACTCGTCATCTCCCTAGTCCTCTTAATTATCCTGACCTTGTCATCAACATTTTCAGATGTCTCTGTCCAAAATCAGGCAGTCTACGCCGCTGAAGTCACGTCAACTCCAACGCCGGAGGTGACGCCAACACCTACACCTGAAATCACGCCAACTCCAACACCTGAAGTCACGCCAACTCCAACGCCGGAGGTGACGCCAACTCCAACACCTGAAGTCACGCCAACTCCAACACCTGAAGTCACGCCAACTCCAACGCCTGAGGTGACGCCAACTCCAACACCTGAAGTCACGCCAACTCCAACACCTGAGGTGACGCCAACTCCAACACCTGAAGTCACGCCAACTCCAACACCTACACCTACGCCCACGCCAACGCCTACACCCACGCCTACACCCACGCCTACGCCTACGCCCACGCCAACGCCTACACCCACGCCTACACCCACGCCAACGCCTACACCCACGCCTACACCTACAACACCTGCACCGCTGGGCGGTGGGGGCGGCGCAATGCCCCTGGCGACACTTACGCCAACAGTCACAACTAGACCTACACCAACACCTACAACATCACCAGCGCTGGCGCTACAGCCCAGCCCAACATCAGCAGCCACGTCAACTCCGACTGCAACGCCGAGCCCTAAACTCACGCCCTCGCCAAGCCCCGCAGCAACGTTGCTCAACTTGTCAAGCTATGTAGATAAGAGCGGTGTGGTAAAGCTAGACATGGACTTAACCTTCTCCAATGGGTTGGTTAAGATACAGATACCCAAGGGCGCTGTGGCGCTTACAGCTGACGGGATCCCACTGAACACAATTCAGGTACAGTCTGCTGAACAGATGCCTGTGCCACCGTCCGATTGCCAAATAGTCGGGCTTGCTTATGATCTGGGTCCACACGGAGCAACCTTTGCCCCATATATAACCCTGACCCTTGGGTATGACCCTGGCTTATGCCCTCAAGGAACCTCCCAGCAAAACCTGGTCATCGCTTACTTCGACGTTGAGACAGGGAAGTGGGTTAAGCTTAAGTGCGCAGTGGACACGACAAATCATCTTATTACGGCAGAAGTGCAGCACTTAACGGTGTTTGCTATTGTGGCCGAAGCTATCCCGAGATCGCCATCCACGATCGGCGTAAGCTGGTCCTTGACCGGCGGCATCATTGGTGGTTTGGCAGTGTTAGCGCTCGTATGGCAACGGCGTTTGCTCAGGCTGCCGAGGACAGGTAGAGAGTGGTACTGGAACGGGACCGGATGGGTTCCACCCAGCAGACACTCAGGCAGAGAGTGGCATTGGGATGGGGACAAATGGGTCCCACCCCGGAAATGAGAAAAAGGTTCAGTCTGCCATACCAGATTGCCGGACTGGGTAACGAAAACGTATTATGCCCCGTATAGGGGAGCTAGTCTGGTGCCATAGGACCAATTCTTTGCAAGGCCAAAAATTCACTATTCCTTTCTCGAATTTAAGAACGCCCGCACATGACCCGATTGTTCTAGAAGCCGCTATTTCCCCCTCTTTAGCTAGGTGCAGTCCCCTTCGTCTTCTTCAACCTTGTGCTGGCCAAATAACGGCAGGTTTCCCTATTTCACGCGAAAAACGTTTAACCGCCATTGTTATTTCCGCGTATATCTACAAAGGCTAGAGCTTCTTGCTTTCCGACGCTGGCTCTTCATATGCTATATAATGTTGCGTAAGAGGGATATTAGAAAATGGCAGAGGAAGATCCGACACTCAGTGCCGCTAGTGGCGATGATAAAAGTGTAGAAGCAGGCGCTAAACAGCAAACCAAGGCTGCAAGACGACCTTTCTTGTCGCGTGAGCTGTATCTACGTATCTTAGTCCTCATACTTGTACTAGGCATCACCGCCAGTATTTTCGTATTTCGCGACAGGTTGGCGAACCTTGCCGGTTATGGCTACCTGGGTGCTTTCCTCATAAGCCTTCTCAGCAGCGCCACCGTACTATTGCCTGTTCCCGGTATAGCAGTGATCTTTGCCCTGGGTGCTACTTACGACCCATATCTGGTAGGACTGGCAGCAGGTGCAGGGTCAACCCTGGGTGAACTCAGCGGCTATATGGCAGGTTACAGCGGCCAGGGAGTCTTCAAGAAGAGCAAGGCATACCTGCGCATGGAACATTGGATGAGGCGAAGGGGCTCCGTGGTTATTTTTGTGCTCGCCTTCGTGCCCAATCCTATTTTTGACCTGGCAGGCGCCGCCGCGGGGATATTAAAATACCCCGTCTGGAAATTCCTGTTTTTTTGCTTCCTGGGGAAAACACCCAGAAGTATACTCGTTGCTTTCGCTGGTGCCTGGGCGCTTGAGGGGGTGCTCAAGTTTCTGCAGAGATACTTCTAGCCCGTTCTCGCAAAATGCTGCAGGGCAAGTTTTATCTTGTCCTCCAGAGAGAGGTCAGGAGCATCAGGGAGCATGGCAATAGCGGAGTTCGCCTCAGCCGCTGAATAGCCCAAACCAATCAATGCTGCCTTAACATCTTCTTGCGGAGACCGGCTGGCCACACCTACCTGCTCAAATTTGCCTTTTAATTCTAAGACAAGGCGCGCCGCTGTCTTTTTACCCACCCCTGATACCGAGCTCAGTACTTCAACATCGCCTCGAGCTATAGCAACCTCAAATCGTTCCGGGCTGAGAGCTGAAAGAAGCGCAAGTGCGGTTTTAGGGCCGATTCCAGACACGGCGATAAGCAGCTCAAACAGCCTGAGCTCTTCAGATGAGGCAAAGCCGTAAAGAGCTAGATTATCTTCCCTTACATGAAGATGTGTATGGAGTTTCACTCTGTCACCGGGAATTCCCAGTGTGCTTATGGTGGAGGTCGGTGACTGAAGACGAAAGCTAACGCCGCCAACATCCACAACAACCCCATCTTCGCCACGTGATTTCAATATTCCTTCGATGCCAGCGATCATTGTCGATTCATCACTTTTATGAGCTATTTGCCAATAGACGGGAAAGGCGTGCCTCGCTTATGTGGCAGATAGCAACTGCCAGGGCATCGGCTGCATCATCCGGCTCAGGGATACAATCAAGCCCAAGCTGCATCCTTACCATCTCCTGAACCTGTCTCTTCTCACCACGTCCGTAGCCTGAGACCCTCTGCTTCACCTGAAGCGGCGTATAATCGTAGACCGGGAGGCTCTTATTAGCTGCAGCCAGGAGAGCTACTCCCCGGGCCTGCCCCACCATCAGCGCCGTTCTCAGATTGCGAGCTACAAAGAACTCAACAGCAACTTCTTTAGGGTTATGGCGTTCAATTATGGCGATGATACCTTCATAAAGGACGCGTAACCTTTCGGAAGTAGCTTGTTTGGCCGGTGTGGATAATCCGCCGTATTCTATAGCGGTGAGATTGCCTTCGCTTTCCTCAATGATGCCATATCCCATCATCGCAATACCGGGATCGAGGCCTAAAACACGGATTGGCATCGAGGTATCTTCATCCCTGATACTTACCCACTACATCGTCAGGAAAATCAGCATTAGTGTATACATGCTGCACCTCATCAAGCTCCTCCAGCTTGTCGAGAAGCTTGAGCGCCTGAAGCGCAGACTTCTCATCGAGTTTGACCATCGTCTTGGGGACCATAGACAGCTCTGAGGAGGAAATCGGAACCTTTTTTAGCTCCAGCGCTTTTCTCACTGCTTCAAGGTCCTGGGGCTTAGTATTTACTTCCAGAGTGGTTCCCTCTATTTTGACATCTTCGGCGCCAGCATCTATGGCAAACAGAGCTACCTCCTCGGCATCTACTTTAGTGGCGTCAGCGATGATAACCCCCCTGGAATCGAACAGCCAGGTCACAGAGCCACTCTCACCCAGGTTGCCGCCCCCCCGGCTCAAGATATTGCGCACCTCAGACAGTGTCCGATTCTTGTTGTCAGTCAAAGCCTGCGCTAAAATGGCGCTACCGCCGGGGCCATATCCCTCATAGGTCACCTCAGATAGTGCTGCTCCATCGGTGCCTCCGCTAGCACGCTTGATGGCACGATCAATGTTTTCCAGGGGCATGTTGTTGTCTCGTGCCTTCTGCATTATGAGTCTTAGCTTAAAATTGGCCTGTGTGTCGGCACCTCCCTGGCGGACAGCAACGCTAATCTCGCGAGCTAGCTTGGTGAAAAGCTGTCCCCGCTTGGCATCGGCCACTCCTTTTTGATGTTTAATTGTTGACCATTTGGAATGCCCCGACATACTATCCCCCTCCTATCGACAGCCAAAGACGCCGCCCTATTTCGCCTTCTTCTCAGGTACAGCTTTTCTTATGAACTCAGCGATATCCTTGGTAGGAGTACCGGGCCCAAAGATACCTTTTATGCCTATTTTGTGCAAGGCTGCGTGGTCTTCCTCTGGGATAATGCCACCAGCGATGACAATCGCTTGCCCTACCCCTCTCTTCTTAAGTTGCTCCACAATGAGCGGGAAAAGCTCAAGGTGTGCCCCAGAGAGGATGCTAAGTCCCACAACATCAACATCCTCTTGCAATGCGCTCTGTGCTATCATCTCTGGGGTTTGCCTGATGCCGGTATAAATTACCTCCATACCATAATCGCGCAGGGCCCGAGCCACAACTTTAGCCCCTCGATCATGTCCATCGAGACCGGGCTTCGCTACAAGAACACGAATTTTCTTTTCATCAGCCATGGTAAACTTCCCTCTACTATGTGAATTACCTTCAGCTGCTTAAACCTTTTGCGCCAGCTCTATCAGCACCCCTTTGGCAGACTTAGGATGCAGGAAGCCAATCTTACCTGCCAGCCCCGGCCTGCCCTTCTTATCTATAGTCTCAACACCTTTGGCTGCCATCGCCTGCAGTTCTTTGTCGACATCATCGACCTCGAAGCAGATATGATGTACCCCCTCACCTCTGCTCTCCAGGAATTTGGCCACACCAGTTCCAGGGTCAGTAGGCTGCATCAATTCTATCTCAACATCGCCTACATGAATCATCGCAGCCTTAATCTTTTGGTCGGGTACTTCTTTCACCTGAGCGGCTTTATGCCCGAGCAGGTTCTCAAAAGTTTTTAATGCCTCATCGAGGTTCTTCACCGCAATAGCCACGTGGTTAACCCTTTTTATCATTTTCCCTCCGTTTATTATGGCTGCTTCTCATCACCATTCCAGCAGCTTAGAATACCAGAAACTCCTGTTGCTCTCCGAACACGCCGCGGAGCACATCGCAGATCTCGCCTAAAGTAGCGTAAGACTCAACGCACTCGATAAACGCAGGCACAGTGTTTCCTTTGCCGCTTGCCACTTCCTTCAGATTATTAAGCACCTGAGTAACCTTCTTCTTATCCCTCCTTGCCTTAAGCGCTATAACGCGCTGCTTCTGCTTTTCAGCTTCAACCGGGTTGACTTTCAGCAGTCCGGTTATCGGTGGATATGGGGAGACAAACTTGTTAACCCCTACTACCGTTCTCTTGCCATTCTCTATATCTTTCTGGGCACGATAAGAGCTCTCCTGGATTTCTCTCTGTTGGAAGCCACGTTCAATGGCAGCTAAGGCACCTCCAAGCTGGTCGATCTTCTCGATATACTTCTCAGCCTCCGCTTGTACCACATCGGTGAGATGCTCCACATAGTAGGAACCACCCAAGGGGTCAACGCAGTCACCAACGCCGTTCTCATAAGCTAAAAGCTGCTGGGTGCGCAAGGCAATTGTTACAGCCTCAGCGCTGGGGGTGGCATACGCTTCATCGCGAGAGTTGGTATGTAGCGACTGAGTCCCTCCCAACACAGCAGCCAATGCCTGCATAGCGGTTCTTACTATATTGTTATCCGGTTGCTGCGCCGTTAACGTGTGCCCACAGGTCTGCGTATGGAAACGCAGCATCATGGAACGCGGATCCTTGGCCTTGAACCTTTCATTCATAATCTTAGCCCAGAGCCGCCGCGCCGCTCTGAACTTGGCCACTTCCTCAAAGAGGTCATTATGGCCGGCAAAGAAGAAGGAGAGACGGCCAGCGAATTTATCTACATCCAGGCCGATGTCTATCGCAGCCTGGACATAGGCTATACCATTAGCCAGAGTGAAAGCCACTTCCTGGGGCGCGGTAGACCCCGCTTCTCGAATATGGTAACCGCTTATGCTGATAGTGTTCCATCTGGGAAGTTTCTCAGTACAGTAACTGAAGATATCTGTGATCAACCTCATTGATGGTCTGGGTGGGAAGATATAAGTGCCACGAGCGATGTATTCCTTGAGCAGGTCATTCTGGATAGTCCCATCGAGTTTTGACGGGTCAACCCCCTGCTTCTTGCCCACAGCGATGTACATCGCCAGCAGGATGGGGGCAGTAGAGTTGATGGTCATCGAGGTGCTAACCTTATCAAAAGGAATCCCCTTAAACAGAGTTTCCATATCCTCGAGACTGGATATGGGCACACCCACCTTGCCCACCTCACCCTGTGCCTTCGGGCTGTCTGAGTCATAGCCGATCTGTGTGGGTAGGTCAAAAGCTACGCTGAGACCGGTTTGCCCTTGCTCCAGCAGGTAATGATAGCGTTTGTTGGACTCCTCGGCCGAGGCAAAGCCTGCATACTGGCGCATCGTCCAGACTCTTCCCCGGTACATGGTTGGCTGCACTCCCCGGGTGAAAGGATACTCCCCGGGGAAACTCAGCTTCTGGACATAATCGAACCCTTGAAGATCATCAGGGGCATATAAGTCGTCGACTTCAAGCCCCGAATTGGTCAGGAAACGTTCTTCGCGCTCCGGGGCGCGCTTCAGCGATGGTTTCAGGGTCTTCTCCTGCCACTCTCGCTTATTTTTGCTGGTGTCCATTCATGCTCCTTTTAGTTTCGAAAATTCACTGGCCCACAAAAGTGTATATCATCTACCGAGTGGTGTCAATTACATATAAAGAGGTTGTTTAGCAACTAGGGAGTGCAGAGCGGCAAAGTCCTTCTTCTATCTCAACCTCGGCAAAGAAATCGTAATCTGATATAATATGCCACAGTTCTGATGAAGAGGAATGATGGAGCGGATAATATCGGCTAAACCCAGAGCAGAAGATATTGTTCTTGATAGGGGCCTTCGCCCTAAACACCTTGTTGACTTTGTTGGGCAAGATAAGGTCAAAGAAAACCTGAAGATAGCTATGGCTGCTGCTCAGGGAAGGGGAGAAACTTTAGACCATATCTTGCTCTATGGCCCGCCGGGCCTGGGCAAGACGACCCTAGCTTATATCATCGCTGCTGAGATGGGAGTGAACATCAAGATCACCTCCGGCCCTGCTATAGAACGCCCCGGTGATATTGCTGCTATCATCACTAACCTCAACAAAGGAGATGTTCTGTTCATCGACGAGATACACCGCCTGGGCCGTGTAGTGGAGGAGGTGCTTTACCCGGTGATGGAGGATTTCGCCCTCGATATCGTCATGGGCAAAGGTGCAGGAGCCAGGAGCCTCAGACTGAACCTACCTCGCTTTACCCTCGTCGGAGCGACAACACGCTTCGCACTGCTCAGCCCACCGCTTCGGGATAGATTCGGAGCAGTGTATCGGCTCGATTTTTATGACCAGAGTGCTATCGAAGTCATACTCGCAAGGTCGGCCCGCCTCCTCGCCATAGAAGCCGAGAAGAGGGGATTAGAGGAAATCGCCAAACGTGCCCGTGGCACCCCAAGAGTGGCTAATAGATTGCTCAAGCGCGTCAGAGACTATGCTCAGGTAAAAGGTAAAGGGGTCATCACAGAAAAAATCGCTTTAGAAGCCCTAGGTAGGCTGGAAATTGATCCCATTGGGCTCGACGAGATAGACCACAAGATTCTACGTATCATCATTGAGAAGTTCAACGGTGGCCCTGTTGGGTTAGACACCATTGCCGCTGCCATCAGCGAAGAGGCAGACACTATCATGGATGTCTACGAGCCCTATCTTCTGCAATTGAGTTTTATGGAACGCACCCCGCGGGGTCGGGTGGCTACCCGCTTCGCCTATGAACATCTAGAATTGCCTTATCCCAAGGGAAAACCCGACCAACCCAGTCTTTTGTAATCAGAAGCTAGTTTCTAGGTGGAAAGATGTCTTCCATTCTTCTTCATGTATGCTGTGGCCCCTGCTCTACCTATACAGTGAAGGCCTTACAGGATAAGGGGCTGAAAGTTACGGCTTTCTGGTATAACCCCAATATCCACCCCTTTCGGGAGCACCAGCTCCGCCTGGAGGCTATGCAAACCTTTGCCCGAGCGACAAACCTGCCTCTAGTCATCGCTGAGGGCTACGACATGCTAAAGTACTTTCAGGCTGTTGTAGGACATGAGAGCAACCGCTGCCCCGATTGCTACAGGTTGCGGTTGCAGAAAACCGCCGAGGTTGCCCAAGAAAAAGGGTTTGAAGCTTTTACTACCACCTTGCTCATCAGCCCCTATCAGAAGCATGACCTGCTGCGGGGGTTGGGCGAGCAGTTTAGAAAAGAAAAAGGAGTCAGTTTCTATTACGAGGATTTCCGACCGGGCTTCAGGGAGAGCCACCGCCTGTCTCGAGAACTCAGCCTCTACCACCAGGGATACTGTGGCTGTGTCTACAGCGAATGGGAACGTTATGGTAAGGTGAAAATTTAACCGCTACTACAATTAGTGAACTAGCCAATTCGCTTTCAACACACAGCAAATTGACATAATATCGACCACCAAGGCCCCTCTATCTGCCTGTCTCCCCTAGTACTCAGCAGTACCATTTTCTTATCAATAAGCGCCTGAAAGGACTATTTATCCTTCAAACCGAGTGTGTTAATATTCGGCTATGCGTATCTAACGCGAGCGGATGTCTATCGGGGCTCGGAGGATGTAAGTGGAAAAAGTCGAGGTAACCATATTAATAGTCGATGATGAAGAGTCAATAAGAAACATCCTCTCTCGGAAACTAGAGTTCGACGGCTACTACTGTGAGGTTGCAGCCGATGGCAAGGAAGCCTTGTATAAAGCCTCTATGCAGAGCTTCGATCTGGTGCTCCTTGACATCAGTATGCCAGGCCTTTCGGGAATGGAAGTACTGCGCAGACTTACTGCTGACCATCCTGATACCTGTGTCATTATGATAACTGCGATGTCGGACACAAAAATATACATAGAAGCCCTGAGATTGGGAGCCTACGACTATGTGACCAAACCCTTCGACCTTGATGACGTTAGCGCAAGAGTAAAAAGAGCCCTCGAAATAAGAAGGTTGGTATTGAAAAAAGGAGGCCGTCAATTATCACCGGAGCAAAATGAAGCCATCAGGTCACTGATATGTGGTCAGGTTTCTCCCGAGGAGTTGAAAACCATACATTGGCCACAGGATGGGGAATCTACACCAGGCGCGGAGTTCGCCATACTGACTTTCGGTTCTACAACTCACCCCGGAGAGCTGGCGAGGTATATGCAAATGGCGCGGAAACTGCTGTTGCTGGGTGAGGCATTCCGAGCCTCGGTCGGTGGCGATGGGGAATGGGCGAGCCTGCTGGGTGGGGAAATTGCAGACCAACTTGGTAGTTACGACGACCTGATTGAAATGATAAACGGGCTGAATATTGCTACCACGCCAGATGTCAGCGGCAGGATTCACATCCTGGACTATGGCCTCATTGAATCAACACCATTAACACAGGCTGAGTACAGCAGGATAAGAGTACGGCATATATCTACTGACATGTTAATGCCCCAACTGGAGCGCTTGAGAGATACTATGCTCATTGCCGGGGAGCCCAATAAGCGGCAAAGAAAGGCGGGGTATTACAATAATGCGACCTACCGCCAACCTTATCCGGTCCATCTTAGCAATGAGGAGGCAATTGAAGCCTTCCTGAAGTTATCCCGGGGACAAAGGGATTCCTGCGCTGTGGATTCTTTACTGCAAATACTTGGGCAACAAGTGATGATGTCGCAAGTACCCACTCTTGTCGAAGCATAGCGAAGTCACATATCAATATGTTGCCCAAGATTAGAAGATGACCTTATCCTCCACGAGATGTTCAAGGTCATCCTGTGATAAGCCCAGCAGTTCCTTGAACACATATTCGTTGTCCTGGCCCAACAAAGGCCCGCTGCTGCGAACCTCGCCCGGCGTATCGCTCAGCTTCCACGGGATGCCATAAAATACCTCGTGTCCACTCCTGGGATGGTTGACCTCCACAAAGATTCCTCGTTCTCTGAAATGAGGGTCATGGTATTGTTCCTTGGATATCATAAAGGGGGCTGCCGCCACCCCAGCCTTCTGTAGAATCT
>Ga0315281_10012321_pt1 | contig 11665 bp, 10 predicted proteins | sample YL17G07_0_MG_FD_204540 | JGI IMG/M metagenome (GOLD analysis project Ga0315281, IMG submission 204540) | Sediment microbial communities from Yellowstone Lake, YNP, Wyoming, USA - YL17G07_0 | ecosystem: Environmental > Aquatic > Freshwater > Lake > Sediment | place: USA: Wyoming | collected... | reverse complement strand
AATTCCGCTTCCCCCTGATCACCCACGCGCCCTTCGGCAGGAACTCCCCGCTCTGAGGGGTCTTGCTGACCTGCTCGGGGGTCACCCAGTACGCGGAACCGCTCCCGTGTCCGGCGTTCCACGCCTTTGACATCGCAAGCGAGAAGACCGCCGCCTCCCTGAGAGTTGCTTCGGTCATCCCCTCCTTCGCCTTGACGACGACGCTCGGCGCGCCGTGGATGTCGGCGTGCACGTACCGGTCGCCCGGTTGAAGGTGCTTCTTCACCAGCTGGTCGTTGCTCTTCGCATCCGTTCCGGCCACGACGAGCACTCCCTCGGACGAGATGAACCATCTGTACCGCTCGTGCCATGCCGTAGCCAACCTCCTGGTCTTCTTCTTGGTCTCTTCTTTTCTTTCCAAGCTGTCCTGCTTGTGCTTTTCGATCTTCTTCTGCGTCTCCTTGATCGCCTCGGTCGCGCCTTCGAGCTTTGCCTTCAGCTTCTTCACGTCGTCGTAATAGTCCTGCGCGTTCTCGGTCACGTTCCGCTTCCAGTTCAGGATCATTTTCGTCTTCCCGACGGAGGCTCTGAACTCCCCTGTCGCCCTGTCGATTATCTCCAAGTCTCCCGGTCCGGCCTCGGATTCAATGCATTTCTTGGCGTGGTCGAGGACCTTCTCGACGGTCGCGTAATTCGAGAACAGAAACTCCGCCGCCACCTGCGATTCTTCGATCTCGTAACCCATCTTCTCGACGGCTGCTAGCTGGGTCGCGAGCGTCCTCTCGAGCCTACCTTTCTCTCCGCTGTCCATCTCTTCCGCCGGCTGGTCCTTGGGGAGGCTCCTGACAAACTCATCGATCGCCTCGGAGAAGGTCGAGAAATGCTTGATGTTCAATCCGGCGTCCTTCGTCTGTGCTATCGGTGCGACGTCGAGAGACTGGTCGCCCTCAAAGGAGATACGTGGAGCCGGTTCCCAATTCAACCTGCCGATCAGAGCCTGGATCTCGTCCCAAATCCTCATCATGAGGTCGAAGTCCATCTTTGTTGCAGAGGTTTCCTTCGGAATGCACGCTCTCTGGCAGATCTCCTCCGCGTAGTCTCCCCCCAGGTTGACTTTCGTAGCGAGTGTCCGGACGATGTCCGCATTTGAGTTCCTGATAAGGTCGATGAAAGCTTCCTTGGTCGCCGCCCGCGGATCAAAAGCCTCGGGCGGATACGAGTACGGCCCCCTTATCCTCAATTCCCGGTGCTTCATCTTCTTGTGCCTTAGGAGGGCCACGATTGCATCATCCGCCACAAGCAGGACGTTGCCGTCCCCGAACAGCTCGAAGATGAGTTTGCTGGCCGTCTCCTTCTGGAGGGAGAGCTCGATGATTCTGTCGCATCCGTGCTGGGACACGGCGGTTATCCTCGCGTTCGAGATGTGCTTCCTGAGTTGGCTCGCGAAGGATGACGGCAAGACCGGCATCTCACCAGACGATTTGGAAAGCCAGATCCATCCGTTCAGCCTGACCTTCAGCCTGAGCTTGCCTTCTCCCTTTGCCGCGATCGAGATTTCGATCTCGCCCTTTTCCGGCTGATAGACCTTGTCCACTCTGCAATTGACAAGAGTCTGCAGCTCCTTAGTAACGGCGATCAAGTCCAGGCCGCTCAGGGACTTCTTCATGGACGACTAATCGCGAAGCGAATTATATAACATGGGGGTGGCAAAACCTTTTAGTATTGGACTCAATGATGCCAACTGGCTGTGCCACTGTGGCTTAGCGGTAGGCCGAGGTCATAATCTGACCAGGTCCGCCAAATAGCGACGCCTTGGTAAGGCGTAGGTCGAGGGTTCGATTCCCTCCAGTGGCTCTTCCTCTTTTATCATCCAGGATGAAGGGATTGATTTCAAAGTCAACGGGGTGTTTGTGTATTTATACCACAATACCCACTAATCGCAGTGATTGATATGCAAAAGCAACTCGCAGTCTTCATTGCGATGATAGTGGTCGCGGGCGGCATCACCGCGGGCCTGTCAGCGGTTCTGATCACCTCCCAGGATAGTTACACCGGGCAGGACGCGATGCCAGCCTTCAGCAATTACGCCGAGATGTCCAAGTTCATGGACTCCGCGGATCTGAGCGGTTACGGCGGAGGCTCGCTTATGTTCAGGCACCCCTCTAGCGGTGACCAGCAATTGAGCTACGGCGGCGGATCGTCTGATTATTCCAAGACGAATGTAAGGACCGAAGGGGTGGACGAGGAAGACACCGTCAAGACGGACGGGGAGTACATCTATTCCGCCGAATGGAACTCTGTGAGGATCATCAAAGCTTACCCTCCCAACGATGTGTCGATAGTCTCCTATGTCAATGAGACGGAACTGATATCCATAATCGCGGACACCGAACTCGAGCCCAAGTACGACAATTATTCTCTGTCGGCGTCGATCACCGGCATCTTTGTCACGCCCGGCAGGCTGATCATCATGGCCTCCGTGTACCAGTGGTACAATTACAGCTATGATCAGACCGTCGGCATCTATCCTTACGGCTCGTCCGGGACAGAGAGGGCCAGTACCAGCTACATGCCGTGGACGCCCGATATGCAGGCGACGGTGGTCTTCATCTTCAACGTCGAAGATGCGAGCTCCCCGACCTTCGAGACCCTCTACGCCTCGACCGGATACCCCCTCACCTCCCGGTTGCAGGACGGTTTCCTTTACTCGATGTCGCAGACGATCATCTGGAAAAGCATGGACGGAATCTATGAGACGCCTGAGATAACAGAGAGCGGAAAGTCATACGTCATGGACGTCACGGACATCCACTACGACCCAGAGACGGAGAGCCCGAGCAGCTACCTGACGATAACGGCCATCGACCTGGCGACCGGAAATGTAAAAACTAAAGCCATTGTGGGCGACTCGTCGTCGACAATATACAAATCCCTCGATTCAATGTTCATAACATTCGTGAAATGGACCTACACGGTAATGCCGATGCCAATGGCTGGCCAATCCTCTTCGCAGAGCGACATCGTGACCACGACGATATACAAAGTCATCGTCGATGGGCTGTCGATGCACATCTCCGCGCGCGGCGATGTCAGCGGAGTCCTGCACGACCAGTTCTCGATGGATGAGAAGGACGGCTACCTCAGGGTCGCCCTGAACAACGGTGACTGGGAGCACCGGCTGAACTCGGTCTATGTACTCGACTCCGACCTCGTGGTCGTGGGTGCTCTCGAGAACCTCGCCGCGAATGAATCCATACAGGCCGCAAGGTTCGTCGGCGACACCCTTTACCTCGTCACCTTCAGGCAGATCGACCCGCTTTTCGTCATAGACCTGAGCGATCCTAGAGATCCAAAGATCCTCGGCGAGCTGACGATGCCCGGCTTCTCGAGCTATCTCCACCCTGTCGATGAGGATCACGTTCTTGGGATCGGCAGAGAAGGCTCGCGCGTGAAGGTATCCCTTTACGACGTATCAGATCCGACGAATCCGCAGGAGGTCAGCAAGTACCTGACCGAGGAAAATTGGTATGCATATTCCTCCGCCGAATGGGACTACAAAGCCGTCCTTTTCAGCGCCGAGAAGAACCTTCTGGTGATCCCGGTCACCACCTACAACTACAGCTCCGTCGGCTACACTCCCATTAACGGTTTCTTCGTGTTCGATGTATCGGTCAATCTGGGGATATCTCTCAGAGGGATAGTCGGCCATGACAATTACTACTCGTACGATGGCAGGTCTCTCTACATCGGCGAGTACCTGTACACGATCACTGACCGCATGGTGAAGGTCAGCGCTCTCTCCGACCTGTCGGAGGTAGCGAGCCTGGAGCTGCCCTCATCGAACGGGTACTATACACGTACGGGACGCGCGGGATAGACGCACTGGCAGAGTGAGCGATGACGAACGGGGCGAGGTTAATGTTCAAGGAATCCCTTATGCCCAATATCGGGGCAGGGCAGATGCGTGTAGAACTAGACAAGAAATCATTGTTCGCCCTCGCATCGGATACACGGGTCGACATCCTCAAATCGCTCCAGCCGATGAGGCGGACGGTCACGCAGCTCGCGGAGAGCATAGGCATCGACAAGGCGGCCGTGCACAGGCACCTGAAGAAGCTGGAGGAGGGCGGGCTCGTCAAGAGGTACGAGGATCACGGCTTCGTCTACTACGGCCTCTCCTGGAAGGCGCGGGACTTGATGTCTCCCACTGAGAACACCAAGGTGATAGTCCTTCTTTCCTCTTCCTGGATATTCATGCTGATCGCGGCTTTCTTGGTCCTCGCGACCTTCAGCTCAACCATCAGCATGACGACGGGCGGTTCGACCGGCGATCCACAAAATGCCTATGGCGGCGACGCGTCGCGTGATGCGCAGCATACCGCCCTTGGGTCGAATCCACTGCCGTGGTATGTCTATGCCACGCCGGCGGCAGGACTCGCCGTGGTGGCCGCCACTCTCGCCCTGCTCGGATCGAAATCCCTGGTCAGACCGAAGCAGAACGTCTCGGGGCTGGAACCTGTGATTCCCGCTGGACTTGCAGAGGATAGGGCGGACGACTGATCAGAAAGTTATGACCTTGTCGCACTCGTTTATCAGTTGGTAGAGGTCCTTCATCGTCGACAGTGGGCACATTTCCGTCCCCTCTGATTTGCGCAACTTCAAGCAGGTTCCGCATGCGAGGATCTTGCCGCCGCTCTTCTTGAAATCGACAGCCTGCTCCATGACCTTGAAGACGGCGTTATCCAAATGCTCGAGCTCGACCCCCTTCGCCAGGAGGAACACCTCGACTTCGTCGCCCTGGCCGAGGGCGAAGTTTGCGATTCTCAAGGCGTTCCAGACTGTTTCCGAATCGTCCGAATAGATCACAATCCCAAGTCTCATTCGTGTCACCCTCTACTGATAGTCGTATCTCTCCTCTTTCCAAGGATCCCCTCTAATATGATATCCGTGGGACTCCCAAAAACCAGGCTTGTCCGACTCCATGAATTCCATCCCTTCCACCCATTTCGCGCTTTTCCAGAAGTAGAGCCTCGGGACGACGAGCCTGACCGGGAAACCATGCTCGGGGGCGATGGGCTCGCCATTCTGCCTGACCGCGAATATCACGTCAGGTTGGAAGAAATCCTCCATCGAAAGGTTCGTCGTAAACCCTCCCACTGAGTGAACCATGACAAACCTGGCCGATGGCAGGATATCGACCAGCGTTTTGATTTCGCCCGTCGACACCCCTTCCCATGTGTTATCAAGCTTCGACCATCCGGTCACACAATGGATGTCCGATGCCACTTTGACCATCGGAAGCGATTTGAACTGGTCGAATGTCAGTTCGACCTTCTTCTGCACCAGGCCGGTGATCTTGAACTTCCATTTGGAGACATCGACCCTCTGGACCGGCCCGTGGTGGAGGACCGGCATATCATCAGTGACCTGTTGCCCCGGAGGGACTCTCTGACTCCTCTCCATGTCCGGGCTTCTTATGAGTTTCTCATCTTCCATATCGGAGCTCACCTGTAAATGAATGAGCGTATCTCAGAATAAATAACTGTGTGGAAACAGACTTTTCATCCACGCGCACTGAACTACGATCTCACCTGGCGTCGACTTTGAGGCGGATGAGGACAAGGATGCCGAGCAGGATGAAGACTGAAGCTGAGATGAAGCCCGCAGGGTATCCGAAGAATTCGCAAATCAGCCCTCCGGCGACCGGTCCCGCGATCGATCCGAACCCCTGCATCGCGTTGTATGCGCCGAAAGCCTCCGCTTGGACATCAGGCGATGCGAGGTTCGAAATTATCATCGACCCGGAGACGTTTATCAGCGCCCAGCAGAGGCCGACCAACGAATGCAGGACAAGAATTGCGACCAGTGTGACAACGGGGTCAAGGTGGAAGAGGGCTACTCCCAAGAATGACGGAAAGAGGATTGTTCTCACTCCGGACCCAAGGATCTGCATCTTCTTGCTTCCCTTGTCCTGGACCCATTTCCCGACCCGCGAGTAGAAAGCGACCGACGTGGCCTGTGAAGCGATGTACACTATGAATATCGCCGAGCTCTGCATGCCGATCTCATCGACCAGGAATATCGGGAAGAAGGCATAGAATGCTGTGAATCCAGCAAACAGGAGGAACACGCAGGAGAGATAGACGTTTAGAGGTCTAGTGAATTTGTGGGCCCTCTTCCTGTGGTTCTTGAATTCGAAGCGATGGAGCATCCTCATCGGCAGGTACTTCAGTCTCTCGATCGTGATGAAATGGTGTTCAGGTGGATGCAGCGGTCTGCTCCCGAGCCTATCCTCGGGTTCCTCGATCCATCTCCATGCGACCAGCGCGGAGAGCAGCGCCAGCGCCGCCCCGATGATGAACAACGCACGCATCTCTCCCCCCAGCGTCAGACCATTGAAATCGATTTCAAGCCAGATCGCGCCGAGGATCAATCCCGCCACCCAGCCGATCCCGCCGATCTTGCTGAAAGCCGCGATCCTCCGGGCCCACTGATCCCTAGCTGCCGTCTCAATGACTAAAGCTGTCGCGACGGGCGCACTTGCCGCTACAAGGAACCCGAAGAGCAAGTTTGAAAGATAATAGTCCTGCATGCCCCCGCTCATTCCCATGAGGAACAGGCACAGCGCCATACCCAGGAAGCCGAGCAAAACGAAAAATTTTCGTTTCTTCATCCTATCCGACAGATGCCCCCAGAGCATGAAGGCCGGGATGCTCGACAAGGACGAGGCGGCCGCAATTATGCCGATCTGGCCCACCGAAGCCCCAAGATCCTTTGCGAACAGCGGTATCAAAAGGGAAGTCGCACCGCTCGCTATGCCGTTCGGAAGATAGCAGTAGTACCACTTGTCGGAGGCGGCGCTCTTGCTCGTGTCCCATCCCTCATTCTGTCGGTTAAACGCTTAGCCCTATTTTCCATTTTCTAATCCAATTGGATATTGCATCTCTGGAAGTGTCGGTTGTTCTTCTATCGCTATCGATATAGTTTCGGAGGTTAGGTCCGGCAAAATTAAATATATCTTGATATAACGCGATATATCGCATGACAGCCGAAGAGATCCCCCAGTTTCCCATATTCATGAAAGCCCTCGTCGGCAAGGGGGACTTCAAAATTCTGGTGCTCAGCGTGCTCGAGCAGCGCCCCATGCACGGCTACGAGATCACGAAGGTCATCCAGGAGCAGTCCAACGGCTGCTACCGGCCAAGCGCCGGATCGGTTTACCCTGCCCTGCAGACCCTCCTCCGGAAGGGGATGGTAAAGGTCAGCAGCGAGGAGAGGAGAAAGGTCTACCAGATAACCCCTGCTGGAAAGCGATCGCTCCAGGACAAGCATGCTGAGATACACAATTTCATAGAATCTTTCAAGAAATCAATGGGGCCGGAGAGGGCCGCGCTGATGGACGAGATGGCGAAGACCGGGAAATTGCTCGCCGTCGCCGGCAAGAACATCACCCCGGAACAGGCAAAGGAACTTGCAAAGGTAATGAGTGACGCCCGAGAGCGGATCCTGAGAATACTCTCTGAGTGAATTACAGGAGGCATGATAAGATGGATGGTATTGCGATAAAGACAGATGGTCTCACGAAGAAATTCGGGGACTTCACGGCAGTCGACCACATTTCCTTCGATGTGAAGAGGGGCGAGATCTTCGGATTCCTCGGTCCCAACGGGGCAGGGAAATCCACGACCATCAGGATGCTCTGCACCCTCAGCAGGCCGACCATGGGGTCCGCCACCGTAGCCGGGTTTGATATCATGAAGGAAGACAGCTCGGTTAGGAAGCACATCGGCCTAGTCTCCGAGAAGATGATCATGTACGACCGCCTGACGGCTAGAGAGAACCTCAGACTTTTCGGGCAGCTTTACAACCTGGAGAATGAGGAGCTCGAAAAAAGGATCGACGAGCTGCTCGCATTCGTCCGAATGACCGAGTGGGGCGACCACCAGATAAGGACTTATTCGACCGGCATGAAGCAGAGAATAAATGTCATCCGTGCTCTCCTGAACCATCCGGAGATACTCTTCCTCGACGAGCCCACGCTGGGCCTCGACCCTCAATCGACAAACGAGATCAGAGAGCTGACCAGGAAGATCAACGCCGACGAGAAGACGACGATCATCCTGACGACGCACATGATGACCGAGGCGGACATGCTGTGCAATAGGATCGGGATCATCGACAAGGGGAAGATAGTCGCGCTCGAATCTCCCAGCAATCTGAAGAAAATGCTCGCTGGGACTGACAAGTCGACGATCGATATCGAGATATCGAACCTGACCAGCGATATGATCTCCGGGCTGAAGTCGGTGCCTTCGGTAAGCTCTGTACAAATGGAAGGCGACACCCGATTGAAGGTGAAGGCTACGGGGAACGAAGCCTTCGACAACGTCATCGATTCGATCAGGAAGCAGAGCGGCAGGATAGTCTCCGTCAAGAACATCGAGCCGACCCTCGAGGATGTGTTCCTGCATATAACCGGCCACGAAGTGAAGGACCAGGCCGCTGTCAGGCCTACTAGGTCATCGGATCAACACGGTCCTCCCGGCATGAGGCCGAAGCAGAGGGTGAGGTGAGAGCATGGAGCGAAACAACCTTTGGAGGCACAGCGCATGGATATGCTGGAAGGACCTGCTCGAATTCACAAGGAACAGGATCGCCCTCGTGATGCTAGTGCTGATGCCGCTGCTGATGATGCTGATGGTTGGCTTCATCTTCCCGTCCGCCAGCTCGGTGTCCAACTCCCCCGTCGCACTGGCGGATCTGGATGTGGGCATGGGGAATATCACTTTGGGCCACCAATTCGCCGCCGTGATGGAAGATTTCGGCAACAAGAGCGGCCTTATGAGCATGAGCTCCGCCACAGGATTCGACGACATCAAGATGAAGATCCAGAACGCCGAGGTCAGCGGAGGCATCATAATCCAGGAGAATTTCACACTGAACCTGATGACCGGCAAGCAGGCATATGTGACGATCATCACGGACCAGTCCAACCCGCAGATGTCGTCGATACTGCAGCAGATACTCACAAAAACGATTGAGTCGATGGGCAGCATGCAGGCCCAGTACAACCTGAACCAGACATACCACATCAATCTGACCCAGGCCGCGGCGATGATCGCCCCTTACAAGGTCGATGTGAAGGGGATAGTCCCGGGTGATCCGAGCTACTTCCAGTTCATGGCGCCGGGTGTAATGGCGATGGTCGTGATGATGTCCATGATGACCGGCCTGCCGCACGCGATCTCCTACGAGAAGGACATCGGCACAATGGATGGGATGATGGTCGCTCCGATTAGGCGATTGTCGATCATCCTGGGAAAGGTGCTGGCGCAGACCGTCCGGGGTATGGTTCAAGGTGTTGTCATTCTGATCATGGCCGTTGCGATCTTCGGCGTTGTGATCTACGGGAGCATCGCCCTCGTCTTCCTCATACTCTTCCTGTGCGTGTTCAGCTTCGTCGGCCTCGGCATACTGATCACCTCGTTCACGGACAAGGAGGAGACCGCAACGATGGTAATGATGACACTCATGTTCCCGATGATGTTCCTGAGCGGCGTGTTCTTCCCGATACAGCAGATGCCTTGGTATATGCAGGACATCGCAAGCGCCCTGCCGCTGACCTACGCGACATCGGCTCTGAGGAGCGTCATGGTGCTCGGCTCAGACCTGTCGTCGATCGTCTTCCCGCTGGTGTTCTTGATCGTGTTCGGCGTCGTGCTGCTCGGCATTGCTATCCCGATGTTCAAGAAGGCAATGTCAAGGTAATCATGGGACAAGCCTTGTCTCGGGAGAAGTCGACAAACCCCTTCCTGGCAATTTCTTTCTTATTGAATCACCAATCGTTTTCGCAAGCAATTTGAAAAATCGGAGTTGAGCGGAGGAAGTAAAATAGTAGATAAGAGTGAAATACACTTGAAAATCCTACGGGATTAGGTGTCCTCGGACACCTTCAACAAGGAGAATGGTAAACATGGATAAGTGGAGATGCATAGTTTGCGGATATATCTATGACCCAGATGAAGGCGATCCGGACAACGGCGTTCAGCAAGGAACAGCGTGGGAGTCAGTTCCAGACGACTGGGTGTGCCCTGTCTGCGGAGCGGCCAAGGACCAGTTCGAGAAGATCGAGTGACGCGATCTGTCCGATCCCTTTGAAACGGGATTCGGGGAAACGATGAGGCATGATCATGTCAACACTTAAAGGGAGCAAAACGGAGAAGAACCTCCTGGCAGCATTCGCCGGAGAGTCTCAGGCAAGGAATCGATACACCTATTTCGCCTCGAAGGCAAGGGACGAAGGGCTCGAGCAGATATCGGCGATATTCCTTGACACCGCGGACAATGAGAAGGAGCACGCGAAGCGTTTCTTCAAGTTCCTCGAGGGAGGGGCTGTGGAGATCACCGCCACCTATCCGGCCGGAGTCATCGGCAGCACCAAGGAGAACCTGCTGGAGGCCGCTGACGGAGAGAACCTCGAACATACGAAACTCTATCCAGACGCAGCATGCGTCGCCGAGGAGGAAGGGTTCAAGGAGGTCGCCGCGGCCTTCAGGATGATATCGATCGCCGAGAGGAGCCACGAGAAGAGGTACCGCGCCTTGCTGAACAATCTCGAATGCGGTAGATCGTTCAAGCGCGACAAGCCCGTGAAGTGGAAGTGCAGAAACTGTGGCTATGTGCACGAGGGGACGGACGCCCCCCAGATATGCCCGGCCTGTCGTCACATCCAAGCATTCTTCGAACTCCTTGCAGAGAACTATTGAGGATGTTCCTCCATCAAACCCCTTCATCCAAATATTCTCAAAACATGAACATGAAGCGACGTTTTCGCCTCTTCTAAATAGTTTTTCAAGACTCTTTCAGAGTTTCTCTTCCGGTGGTGCTGTTGGTGGAGGAATCTGTTGCTCCGGAGACTTCTGCCGCACGGTACTCATCTTGGGCTGCGCCGTGTCGGGCGCAAACCTCTGCTCGGCAGCATGTACAGCCGAAGAAGCATTCGAAAGGCATTCTTCAAATGTCTTTCAATCAGATCGGTTTCCTACCCGGGTCGATTTCCGGGTTCTTTTCGATGGAATTCCGCTCGGCCTCCCGATTCGAAGTCTATATCTGCTTTTCGAAGAGCAGGTATTCCAGTATATAAGCAAATGAAATTAATGAACGGCTATTTCGCTCTCTTTAGAAGATTTCTAATCACTCCAGATAGCGAAAAAGAAGGATTCTTATACATTGGCAAAGTTGGGGTAATTGCCCGGTTTGGAACGGAGATTCTAGACCCTGCGGCGCACCCGGTATCTTCGGTTGGATTCCGTCCAACCATCTTCCATTTGTCAACCCCCACCCGGGAAGGAGGTCGAAATAGATGCCTGATGAAAAGTACATCGAAGAATACATGAAGAAAACCCCGAAGTCAATGGCTCTGTATGAACGATCCTGCAAGAAATTGGCGGGCGGCGCTGAGAGCAACATCCGTCTTTTCCAGCCATACCCTCTCTATTTGACGCACGGCCGCGGCGCATACATCTACGATGTGGACGGCAACGAATACATCGACTGCATCTGCGGGATGGGCTCGATCATCCTCGGGCACAACGATCCGGAGGTCCGCGCGGCAGTCATCGAGCGCGTGACGAAGGGCGGCGACGTCCTAGGCTGCCCGACAGAGCTGGCAGTCGAATACATTGAC
>Ga0315281_10012320_pt1 | contig 11665 bp, 9 predicted proteins | sample YL17G07_0_MG_FD_204540 | JGI IMG/M metagenome (GOLD analysis project Ga0315281, IMG submission 204540) | Sediment microbial communities from Yellowstone Lake, YNP, Wyoming, USA - YL17G07_0 | ecosystem: Environmental > Aquatic > Freshwater > Lake > Sediment | place: USA: Wyoming | collected... | reverse complement strand
CCCCGCCCTCCCCTCAACCCCTTGCAAATCGGAACCCAAATGCGCGGCGAGATTATCGTCACCGGCACGGAGTTGATCACCGGGCAGGTGGCGGACATTAATGCCCGGTATGCGGCCCGGCGGCTCCACGAGGCCTGTCTGGAGGTGCAGAGTATTACCATGTTGGGGGACGCCGCCCCCCTGTTTCAGGAGGTTTTGCTCCGGGCGCTGGAGCGGTCCCGGTTCATCATTATCACCGGGGGCCTGGGGCCCACGGAGGATGACATTACTGTGGGGGCCGCGGCCGCGGCCTTGAACTTGCGGCTTTTTCAGGATGAAGCGCTTCTGGCTCGCATCCGCCGGTGTCTGGGGGAGCGGGGGCTCCCCTGGGACGAGCGTTACGCCCGCCTGGCGGTGATTCCCCAGGGGGCCCTGGTGTTGGACCCGGGGGGGGCGGCCTGCGGTTTTTTCCTGAAGCACAACGGCGCCTGGCTCTATTTTCTGCCGGGAGTGCCCCGGGAGATGCAGGGCCTGTTCGATGCTTTTGTTTTGCCAAATCTGGTGGAGCAGGCCGATGGCGGGGAATGTCTGGCGAGCCGCACCCTGCGGCTGTTCGGCATCTCCGAGTCGGATTTGCAGGAAGTGGTGGGAAAACTGCCGGAGCTGCTTCCGGGCACGACGGTGGGCTATTATCCCAACTTCCCGGAGACGCATCTGACCCTGACCATGCGCGGGCCGGACCGCGCTTCCCTGGAAGAGGCCCTGGACCGGTTCGCCGGCGGGCTGGCCCGGGAAGTCGGGGAAAAGCTTTTGGGGACGGAGGGGTTGGCGCTGGAGGAACTGGTGGGCCGGCGTCTCAAGGAGCAGAATCTCACCCTGGCGGTGGCGGAATCCTGCACCGGCGGGCTCATCTGCCACCGCCTCACCAACATCTCCGGTTCCTCGGACTATTTCATGGGGGGAGTGGTCACTTACAGCAATCAGGCAAAGCTGGACCTGCTCCGGGTAGAGCCCGGGACCCTGGCGGAGAAGGGGGCGGTGAGCGCCGAGATCGCCCGGGCCATGGCCCTGGGGGTCAGGGAGATTTTCCATACTCCCCTGGGGCTCGCCGTGACCGGCATTGCCGGCCCCACCGGCGGCACCCCGGGAAAACCGGTGGGCACGGTGTATATCGCCCTGGCCGGTCCCCAGGGGGTGGAGGCCCGCCATTATCGCTTCCACGGTTCCAGGGAAGAGATCAAAACCTTATCGGCCCAGTCCGCCCTGGACTGGCTGCGCCGGGAGCTTAAGGATGCTGCGAGCCTTTCTGGCCATTGACCTGCCCGGCAGTCTCAGGGCGGCCCTGGCCCGGTACCAGGAGAACCTGAAGCAAAGCGGCGCGGACGTGCGCTGGGTGCCGGTGGGCAACATCCACCTCACCCTGAAGTTTTTCGGGCAACTGCCCGAGTCGGAGGTGGAGCCCATCTGCCAGGCGGCCCTGGGAGTGGCGGTGGGCGTGCCTCCCCTTAATTTGCAGGTGGCGGGGGCCGGGGCCTTTCCCAACCCGAGGAGTCCCCGGGTGGTCTGGGTGGGGTTGGCGGGCGACCTGGAGCCTCTGGGAGTTCTTTACCGCCGGTTGGAGGCGGCCTTTGCCTCTTTGGGCCATCTTCCGGAAGGCCGGCCTTTCCACCCCCATCTCACCCTGGGCCGGGTGCGCTCCCCGGCCGGGCGGGAGCGGCTCACCCGGATGCTTCAGGAGGTGGACCCCCCTCAGTGCCCGGGCTTTCGGGTGGGGGAAATGATCCTGTTTCGGAGCCAACTCTCCCCCCAGGGATCCACCTATACGCCGTTGAAGGTCATCCCCCTGGGGCCGGGGGGAGGTAGGTAGCGGTCAGCGGCCAGTTGTCAGTGGCCAGTGGCCAGTTGTAAAACTCGTTCCCAAGCTCCTGCTTGGGAACGCAAATATATGGCCCAAGCTCTGCTTGGGCACCTTAGATGTTGTTTTTAATAAGTTAGTTATTGGTGGCATGGCAAAGCTGGAGCTTTGCCTCCAAGTGGGTTCCCAAGCAGGAGCTTGGGAACCAGAAAAGTAAAACAGAGGGGTCGGGAGTCTTATGTAGGGGCGGGTCTCCCCGCCTCTGCGAGGGCGGGGGAACCTCGCCCCTACGGCTGAAAAATATGACTACCCCTCGGGCGTTTTTTGTCGGATAATGCGGAGCGGGAGGGTCTTGGCGGGGGCCAGGCGCCGGAAATAAACGCAGGCTGAAGCCTGCGGCTACATAAAAAATCATAATTATTTTTGCTGAAAGGCTGACGGCTGAAAATTGAAAGTTGACAGTCAACCCCGATCAAAATTCATTGTAATCAAGGACACATAGCTATGAGCGATCAAGGCGCAACGGAAAAGACCAAGGCCCTGGAGCAGGCCCTGGGCCAGATTGAAAAGCATTACGGCAAAGGCGCCATCATGCGCCTGGGGGAGGACGGGAAGCTCCCCGACGTGCCGGTAATTTCCACCGGCTCCCTGTCCCTGGACCTGGCCCTGGGCATCGGCGGCGTCCCCAAGGGCCGGGTGGTGGAGATCTTCGGCCCGGAAGCCTCCGGGAAAACCACCCTGGCCCTCCAGGTCATCGCCGAAGGCCAACGCCAGGGCGGCGTGGCGGCCTTCATCGACGCCGAGCACGCCCTGGACCTGAAATATGCCCAGCGCCTGGGGGTGAAGACCGAGGACCTCCTTATCTCCCAGCCGGATGCCGGGGAACAGGCCCTGGAGATCGCCGAGATCCTGGTGCGGTCCAATGCCGTGGACGTGGTGGTGGTGGATTCGGTGGCCGCCCTGGTGCCCCGCTCCGAGCTGGAGGGGGAGATGGGGGATGCCCAGATGGGCTCCCAGGCGCGGCTCATGTCCCAGGCCCTGCGCAAACTCACCTCCGCCATCAGCAAGTCTCTGACCTCGGTGATCTTCATCAACCAGATCCGCCACAAGATCGGGGTGATGTTCGGGAACCCCGAAACCACCACCGGGGGGAACGCCCTGAAGTTTTACGCCTCCCTGCGCCTGGACATCCGCCGGGTGACCGCCATCAAACAGGGCGATGAAACCATCGGCTACCACACCCGGGTCAAGGTGGTGAAAAACAAGCTGGCGCCGCCTTTCCGGGAGGCGGAATTCGACATCATCTTCGGCCAGGGCATCTCCCGGGAGGGTGACCTCCTGGACCTGGCCACCGACGCCGGCCTCATCCAGAAGAGCGGCGCCTGGTACAGCTACGCCTCCGAGCGCATCGGCCAGGGCCGGGAAAACGCCAAGGCCTACCTCAAGGAGCATCAGGAGGTGGCCCTGGACCTGGAGAAGCAAATCCGGGGCCTGCACGGGCTGCTGCCCCAAGGCGCCGCCCAGGAGCAGGAGAAGCCATGACTAGCCGCGAGATCCGGGAGATCTATCTCCGCTTCTTCGCCGACCACGGCCACACCCGGGTGGCCAGCTCTTCCCTGGTGCCCGCCGGCGACCCCACCCTGCTGTTCACCAACGCCGGCATGGTGCAGTTCAAACGGGTGTTCCTGGGGGAGGAGAGCCGCCCCTACAAGCGGGCCGCCAGTTCCCAGAAGTGCGTGCGGGCCGGGGGCAAGCATAACGATCTGGAAAACGTGGGCCATACCGCCCGGCACCACACCTTTTTCGAGATGCTGGGCAATTTCTCCTTCGGCGACTATTTCAAAGAAGGGGCCATCGAGATGGCCTGGGAGCTTTTGACCCGGCATTACGGCCTGCCGGCGGAGCGCCTCTGGGCCACCGTCTACCAGGACGACGACGAGGCGGCCGAGCTCTGGCGGCGTATCGCCGGCCTCCCTCCCGAGCGCATCGTGCGGCTGGGAGAGAAGGACAATTTCTGGGCCATGGGCGATACCGGCCCCTGCGGGCCCTGCTCCGAAATCATCTATGACCAGGGCGAGGCCGTGGCCTGCAGCCCCGAGTGCGGCATCGGCGTCTGCGAATGCGACCGGTACCTGGAGATCTGGAACCTGGTCTTCATGCAATTCAATCGCACCGCGGACGGCAAGCTCTCTCCCCTCCCCAAGCCCAGCATCGACACCGGCATGGGCCTGGAGCGCCTGTGCGCCGTGATCCAGGGAAAGCACAGCAACTTTGACTCCGACCTGCTCAGGCCCATCATTGCCCGGGTGGAAGACCTGGCGGGCGCCGCCTACGGACAGGACCCGGCTCAGAGTGTCGCCTTCCGGGTGATCGCCGACCACAGCCGGGCCATCGCCTTCCTGATCGCCGACGGCGTGCTCCCCTCCAACGAAGGCCGGGGCTATGTGCTGAGGCGCATCATGCGCCGGGCCCTGCGCTTCGGGCGGCTCCTGGGGCTCAAAACGCCCTTTTTGCCCAGAGTGGCCGAGCGCGTGGTGGAGCTCATGGGGGAGGTGTACCCGGAGCTGCCGGCCTCCGGCGCGGTCCTGGCCCAGGTGGTGACCCACGAAGAAGAGCGCTTTGCCGAAACCCTGGACTATGGTCTGAAACTTCTCGCCGAGGAACTGGCCGCCCTCAAGGCCCAAGGCGGCCGCGTGCTCCCCGGGGACGTGGCCTTCAAGCTCTACGACACTTACGGCTTTCCCCTGGACCTGGTGCAGGACGCCCTTCGGGAAGAGGCCCTGGGGCTGGATCTCCGGGGCTTCGAGGAGCACATGGAGCGCCAGCGGGAGTCTTCCCGCCAGGCCTGGCGGGGTGGCCTGGGGGAAATCCCCCAGGTCTATCAGGAACTGGCCGATCGTCCCGCCACCTGGTTTTTGGGGTACGAGACCCTCACCGCGGACAGCACCATCCTGACCCTGATCCGGGACCAGATCCTGGTCAAGGAGGCCAAAGCCGGCGAAGAGGTGGAGGTGATCACCGAGCGCACCCCCTTTTACGGCGAGGCCGGGGGCCAGGTGGGGGACACGGGCTGGATTTCCGGTCCCGGCTGGCGCCTCGAGGTGACCAACACCCAGAAACTCCCCAACGACCTGATCGTGCACCAGGGGGTGGTGCGCCAGGGGGTGGTGCGCCTGGAGGACCGGGCCCACCTGGAAGTGGACGCGGTCCGGCGGGAAAGAATCGTCCGGCACCACACCACCACCCATATCCTCCAGGCGGTCTTGAGAAAACACCTGGGCGAGCATGTCAAACAATCCGGGTCCCTGGTGGACCCGGAGCGGCTGCGCTTCGACTTCACCCATTTCGGCACCATCACCCCGGAGGAACTGGAAGCCATCGAACTGGACCTGAATGAAGCGGTGGCGGCCAACTGGCCGGTGGAAACCACCCGCATGTCCATGCAGGAGGCCCTGAAGACCGGGGCCATGGCCCTGTTTGAAGAAAAATACGGCGAAGAGGTCCGGGTGGTGACCATCCCCGGGCTGAGCCAGGAGCTCTGCGGCGGCACCCACGCGACCCGCACCGGGGACATCGGCCTGGTGAAGATTGTTAGTGAGGGCAGCATTGCCGCGGGCATCCGGCGCCTCGAGGCCGTGTGCGGCCCGCCGGCGGTACGCCTGGTCCAGGAAGAGGCCAGGGCCCTGGCCCAGGCGGCCGGCCTCCTGAAGGCGAGCCCGGAGGAGCTGGTGAGCCGCCTCAATAAAGTTCTCAAGCGCCAGAAAGACCTGGAAAAGCAGGTGGAGGCCCTTAAGGGGCGCCTGGCCGCGGCCCAGGCCGGGGACCTGCTGGACCAGGTGAAACGGGTGGACGGCATCCCGGTCCTGGCCCTCAAGGTGGAGGCCCACGACCCCAAGGGCCTCAGGGAATTTGCCGTGAAACTTCAGGACCGTCTGAAAAGCGGCATCATCGTCCTGGGGAGCGCGGCCGCCGACAAGGCCATGCTCATCGCCCTGGTGAGCAGTGATCTGGCCAAACGCTTCCCCGCCGGGGAGATCATCAAGGAACTGGCCCCCCTGGTGGGCGGGAGCGGCGGGGGCCGGGCCGACATGGCCCAGGCCGGCGGCCCGGACAAGGACAAACTCCCCGCCGCCCTGGACCAGGCCTATGAGGTCGTCGCCCGCCGGGCCCGGGGGTAGGGGCGGAAAGAAGAGGTGGGGGAAGGGCTAAGGGGCACAGCCCGCTTACAATCCTTCCCCCACACCCCCTTCCCCAATCCCGTAAGATGTAGGGTGCGCACCGCGCACCATCTTTTCTTGGTTTCCTCTGATGTAACAAGCACTTTAAATTATGTCTGAAAAGCTAACGGTGATAATTTTTAAGGAAGGAAATTCCTATGTCGCTCATTGCGTGGAGTTGCGCCTGATGAGCCAGGGGAAAACCATTGAGGAGGCCCAGGCCAACTTCAAGGCAGCGTTGCAACTCTTCCCGGAGAGGTTTGGCCCCGCCGGCCCGGGCAAGGATGCCAAGGAAATCGTGTTTTACCCGTCCGGGGTTATCCCCCTAAGATGGCTGTGGGTGGGTAACTCGAGAACTTGTCTGGGGTTGAATTGACTTTTTTGCGGCTATTTAAGAGCGAGGTTTTCATGACCAAAAAATTCACTGCCGTGGTAACCAAAGAAGAGAAATGGTACGTGGCTCATTGTGTTGAACTGGGCGTGGTGAGCCAGGGCAAGACCATTGAGGAGGCCCAGGCTAACCTCAAAGAGGCGGTGGAGCTCTACCTGGAGAGTTTCGGTAGTGAAGACGTGCCTCAAAGCAGTGGTGAGGTGCTGCTGTACCCCTTTGAGGTGGCGGTGGGTGGTTAAGCTCCCAAGTCTATCAGGGGAGGAGTTGATTTGCCGCGCTTAGCAGAGCTGGATTCAAACCGGTCCGACAAAAAGGCAGTCATGTCAGTTTGGCCAAGGGAAAATTTAGAACGGTCGTACCGCTGCATGATGAGCTTTCCAAAGGAACTCTCCTCGGCATCTTGAAGCAATGCGGCTTATCCAGAGAAGACCTCTTAAAGTTCCTGTGAACGTCGGCAAAATCCTGGTCCCTCGTTTTTCCCCCGAAAACCCGTCTCTCCGACTGAAAGCCCTTTCACATGGCCGCAAAGAAGTTTTATAATAAAAAATTGGGGCATTATGAATACCGGAGCTAACCCCGGAGCAGCCCCGGGGGTCTTTAGGTAAGGAGCAAGAAATGCCTGATAAAGGTAAGCCTGTCTCTTCCCTGGCGGGAGAGGAACTCATCAAGGCCATGGAGGATTGGGCCGAAAGACGGGAGGCCCTGGCCGAGGACCGGACCAAGCTGGCCCAATTCCGCACCCGGCTGGCCGAAGAAAGAACCGCCCTGGCGCAACGCCGGACCGAGCTGGCCGAGAAAAGGACGGCGCTGGCGGAAGGCCGTACTGCCCTGGCCAATAAGCGCACCGAATTGGCCGAAGGGCGCACTTCGCTGGCCAATAAAAGAACTGATTTGGCGGAAGGGCGCACCAGCCTGGCCAACAAAAGGACGGAACTGGCTGAAAGCCGCACCGGGCTCTCCCAGAAGCGCACGGAACTGGCCGAAGGGCGCAACAAACTGGCCGGGGATCGCACCGATCTGGCCCGGAACCGCACCGACTGGGCCCTCAAAAGAACCGATTGGGCGGAGATGCGCAACAAGCTGGCGGAGATCCGCACCCGTATGAGCGGCGGCCGCACCGGCCTGGCCCAGTCCCGCACCAACCTGTCCCAGTACCGCACCATCCTGGCCAAGCAGCGCACCGAGCTTTCTTATCTGCGCACCGGGCTCACCCTGATCGCCCTGGGAACCTTCTTTACCCGGTACTTCGGTTTCGGTCCCTGGTCGGCCGTGGACGGCATCATCCTCCTTACCGGCATCAGCAGCATCGTCATGGCGGCGCGACTTTTCCGGAAGTCCTTCTTCATTGAAAGAAAGTTGCAAATCAGGCTGGAATCGGAACTGGCTTCGGAAGCGGTGGAGAAGAGGCTGGAAGAGGCGATCCAGGCCCACAGGTTCGGCTCATTCTAATGGCGGCGCACCGGCGTCTCTTTGGGGAAGGTCGCGGACCGGTATGACCATCAGAAACCGGATCATTATTGCCGTCTTCATCCAGGCGGCCGTCATCTGCATCATCTGCATCTTTGTCTACTGGTCCTTCACTACGGTGTTGTCCAAACTGCGGGCCATCGAGATCATCGACGATGTCAATATTTCCCTCCTGGAAATTCGGAAATCGGAAAAGAATTATTTTCTCTATCACGACGTCAATGCCTTGCAGGAACTGTTCGGGATGGGGGATGCCGTCGAGCAAGTCATCCAGTCTTCCAAGGCCGATATTGTCCTGAGCGTGGGTCAAAATACTTACGACAACTTATTGAGCAAGCTGAACCAGTATCTCAACCTCTCCCGGTCGGTGATCCCTGGCCGGGCCCCCCCCCCTGGATATTGAAACGCAGTTCCGCAGCCTCGGCCACGAGCTTACCAGCCTGTCGGAAAAGATGCTGAAGCAGGAGCGCAAAAATGTCAACCGCATCATTTCCCGCACGGTTATCACGCTGTTGGTCTCCCTGGGAGTCATTCTGATATTTCAATTGGGGGTATGGCAATATTTCTTTCATTTTATTATCAAGGAATTGGCCATCATGGAAAACCTGATCCGCCTGGTATCCAAGGGGCGGTTTCACGAGGTGGCCATCAAGCCCATCTCTCCCAAGAATGAAATCGATTACGCCATCAAGGCTATCTCGGATATGGCCAATGAATTGGAGAAACGGGAAGTCGTGCTGCTGCAAAGCGAGAAGCTGGCCGGCCTGGGAGTCTTGATCTCCGGGGTGGCCCACGAACTGGGCAACCCCTTGAACAATATCTCCTTGATGGCCCAGGCCTACTTGAGCCTTTACGACATCCTGGGGGATAACGAAAAGAAGACCTTTATGGCGGACGTCATCACCCAAACCGACCGGATCAGCAAGATCATCAACAACCTGCTGGACTTTTCCCGCCAGAAAAAGCCGGAATTGAAGGAGTATGACCCCGGGGAGATCGTGGACCGCAGCCTGGCCCTGGTCAGCAATCAGATGAAAATTTCCAACGTCAAGCTGCGGAAGCTCATCACGGACCATCTGCCCCGGATCTATGTGGACGCGCCCCAGATCGAACAGGTGCTGGTGAATCTGTATATCAATGCCATCGCGGCCATGCCGGAAGGCGGGGAGTTGACGGTGGCCGTGGCCCCGGCACCGGCTAACCGGGACGTGATCTTCAAGGTGAAGGATACGGGGGTAGGTATCCCCAAAGAGGTCCTGCCCCACATTTTCGACCCCTTTTTCACCACCAAGGGGACCAAGGGGACCGGCCTGGGGCTCTCCGTGAGTTACGGTATCATCAGACAGCATCACGGGGAGATTACGGTGGAGAGCGAAGCGGGCCAAGGCACCACTTTTCTAGTGCGGCTACCGGCATACCAAAACAAGGGGGAAAAACCAGATGCCCAAGAAAATCCTCATAGTTGATGATGAGAAGATCGTCTGCGATATGGCCAAACGCGTCTTGGAGCACGAGGGCTACGAAGTGGAGACCTTCACCGACAGCAGCCTGGCCCTGGAGAGAATCAAGGAGGGGCCCTTTGATCTGGTCATCACCGATCTGAAGATGGAAAACGTCAGCGGCATGGATATCCTCAGGGAAGTGAACAACCGCTACGCCGACACCAAGGTGATCATGCTCACCGCCTACGCCACCCTGGATGCCGCCATCGACGCCATCCGGGAAAAGATTTTCGATTTTTTTCCCAAACCGGTGAAGATCGACGACCTGAAGAAGTCCGTGAAAAAGGCCCTGGAGGAATGAGGTGGTCCGCGGCGATGCGAGTTTTGCTGGCGCAGGCTAAAGCCTGCGCCAGCACAGGCTGGAAAGCCTATGCCACCAAGACATTTCCTTTTGGATGGATATGCTTTTCTGGTTCCCAAGCTCCTGCTTGGGAACCTACTTGGAAGCAAAGCTCCAGCTTTGCCATATCGTTGACTAAGTAATTGATTTAAAATCAATATCTAAGGTGCCCAAGCAGAGCTTGGGCCACATATGCGTTCCCAAACGGGAGCTTGGGAACGAGTTTTTGAACTTCTGCGAATACCTTGCAGGACACTACTGGGATTTAGGGGGATTCTAGGCAGACTTTCACGGTAAAGCCTGCACGCCACTTTAAGGACGGATAGATGTACCCGCACCTCTTTTCTCCTTTGCCGATTGCCGGCCTCGAGTTGAAGAACCGCCTCACCATGGCCCCCCTTTACCTGGGCTATGCCGGGGAGGGCGGCACGGTGAGCGGCCTGATGCTGGACCACTACCGCCTGATGGCCCGAAGCGGCGTGGCCCTGGTGGTGGTGGAGAACGCCACCGTGGACCATCCCGCCGGCAGCGGCGCCGACCGCACCCTCAGGGTGGATACGGACGAGGGCCTCGACGGGCTGGCCAGACTGGCGGCCGCCATTCAAGGGGAAGGGGCCCTGGCCTGCCTGCAGATCAACCACGCCGGCCGGTTTGCCCGGGTCCCCGAACCCCTGGCGCCGTCGCCGGTGGAGACTTTCGGCCGCCTGCCCCGGGCCCTGACCCCGGCGGAAATGGCCGAAATCGCCGGCAAATTCGCCGCCGCGGCGCGGCGGGTCAAACAGGCCGGCTTTGATATGGTGGAACTGCACGGCGGCACCGGCTATCTGCTGGCGCAATTTGTCTCCCCCCGGACCAACCGGCGCCAGGATGATTATGGGGGCTCCCTGAGCAGGCGCCAGAGATTCCCCCTGGAGGTGGTGGCTGCGGTCCGGGCCGCGGTGGGAGACTTTCCGGTGGGTTACCGCTTCCTGGCCGACGAATGGCTGCCTGACGGCCTGAAACCGGCGGAGTCGGGGCAATTCGCCCGGGCCCTGGCCGGGGCCGGCATCGCCTATCTCTCGGTGATGGGCGGCACCTATGATTCCTTTTTCCTGCCGGAAATCGTGGAAAAATGCCGGCAGCCGGGCTACATGGCGGATCTGGCCGCGGCCGTCAAAAAAGAAGTGAACCTCCCGGTGATCGCCGCGGGGCGCATCGCCACGGGAGCCCTGGCGGAGCAGATCCTGGCCCGGGGGGACGCCGATCTCCTGGGCCTGGCCCGGGTCCTCTGGGCGGACCCGGAGTGGCCCAGGAAGGTGCAGCAGGGGCGGGAGGAGGAGATCATTGCCTGCGAGGCCGACTGCGACACCTGCATGCAACTGGTCCTCCGGGGCAAGCCCGCCTTCTGCGTGCGCTGGCCCCAGGAGAAAATGCGGGCCCTCAAAGAAAAATTGGTTTAGTGTCCTGAGTCATACCTACATCAATAGTGTCCGGCAGGCATTTTGCACGACTGGAAGATGAAAAATGTAGCCGCAGGCTTTAGCCTGCGCTGCACAGGCGAGACGCCTGTGCCACCAAGAATTCCTTGATGGATGGCTAGGCTTTTCTGGTTCCCAAGCTCCTGCTTTGCTGCGATCGGCTAAGTAACGAATCTGTGGTAATAATCATTAAGGTGCCCAAGCGGAGCTTGGGCTCACAACTCCGTTCCCAAGCAGGAGCTTGGGAACGAGATTTACTGATGCAATAACCCTGCCGGACACTGCTGACCTTACATGGTGAAAAAGGCGGCATCGTAATGGGGCGGCACCCTGTAGACATAATGGTTGAAAGTTAAAGGCCTGCGAACCTTGCAACGTGGGTTAAGCTGTAAGCCGCAAGGACCAACAGCACAGAGCCACAACCAAGGAGGCAGGCCATGAGTAAAAGTGTACTGTA
>Ga0315281_10012319_pt1 | contig 11667 bp, 10 predicted proteins | sample YL17G07_0_MG_FD_204540 | JGI IMG/M metagenome (GOLD analysis project Ga0315281, IMG submission 204540) | Sediment microbial communities from Yellowstone Lake, YNP, Wyoming, USA - YL17G07_0 | ecosystem: Environmental > Aquatic > Freshwater > Lake > Sediment | place: USA: Wyoming | collected... | reverse complement strand
AAGAATCGATGCGGGGCTGGTTCTTTGTTGTCTTGTTTTTCTAAGTCTTTCGACGCTGCTCGGAGGGTGGAAGCACGCGCTCGCTGCACTCTTACTTGCAGGGGTTGTCGCTGCGATAATGGCTCCACTTGCTAAGCTTCAGGGCGTGCTAATTCTCGGGGGAGTGGGGCATCCGGCACAGGCACTCTCCTGGTTTCTCGGAGGGGTCGTTCTAGCCGCGACTCTGATCACGGCGGCGGTTTTCGTTGCGCGGGGCTTTTTGCCGTGGTTCCGCGTTTAGCAAGCAGCCCGTAGGAAGGCGAGGAAATGGCAACGTATCAGTTGCGGTGGAAGGTAGAGCCGGGGCTGCGGGGATTGAGTTGCTCGGGGTTCTCGGCGGTTGCGACGGCGGCGCCGGACAACGAGCGCGGCGCAGCCGTGGATTTTGCGAGCGACGCGGAGCGCGACGCCTTTATGCGACAGTTGGAAGAAGTCTTCGGCCCGCAGCGGTTTTCGAATAACGCCGCAGCGTTCGAAACCGTAAAGGCCTACGTCCTCGAGTGGGCCGCCAAGCGTTGAACGATTTTGTAGGGGCCGGTCTTTAGACCGGCCTGTAGCGGCATTTCTGAGCACTGATAACTGACCACGGATTACTGGAGCGCAGCGACACATGCCTGACGAACAGACCACATCGCAAATTATCTCGGTTGATATTGAAACGGAGATGCGGCGGTCGTATCTCGATTACGCCATGAGCGTAATCATCGGCCGCGCACTGCCCGACGTGCGCGACGGCCTGAAGCCCGTGCATCGCCGCATTCTGTTCGGCATGTACGAGCTGGGGCTGACCTCCACCAAAGGCTACCGCAAGTGCGCCAAGATCGTGGGCGAAGTGCTCGGCAAATTCCATCCGCACGGCGACGCGCCGGTCTACGACGCCCTGGTCCGCCTGGCCCAGGACTTCAACATGCGCTACCCGCTGGTGGACGGCCAGGGCAACTTCGGCTCGGTGGACGGCGACATGCCCGCGGCCATGCGGTACACCGAAGCGCGGCTGGCCAAGATCGCCGAAGAGATGCTCGCCGACATCGAGAAGGAAACCGTTGATCACACGCCTAACTTCGACGAGACCACGCTCGAGCCCACCGTGCTGCCCACGCGCGTGCCCAACCTGCTGGTCAATGGCGCCAGCGGCATCGCTGTGGGCATGGCCACCAACATTCCTCCGCACAACCTCGGCGAAATCATCAGCGCCACCATCACCATGATCGAGAAGCCGGACTCCACGCTGAAGGAAATCATGAAGCTGGTGCCCGGCCCGGACTTTCCCACGGCGGGCTACATTTCCGGCCGCGAAGGCATCGCCCAGGCCTACAAGACCGGCCGCGGCAGCTTCACCATGCGCGCCAAGGCGGCCATCGAGGAAGTCGGTAAGGACCGCGAAAACATCGTCATCACCGAAATCCCCTACCAGGTGAACAAGGCGCGGCTGATCGAGCGCATTGCCGAGCTGGTGCAGAACAAGAAGCTCGAAGGCATCGGCGACATCCGCGACGAATCCGACCGCGAGGGCATGCGCATCGTCATCGAGGTGAAGCGCGGCGAAGAGCCGAAGATCATTCTGAACAATCTCTTCAAGCACACGCAGATGCAGGAATCCTTCGGCATGATCCTGCTGGCTATCGTCGGCGGGCAGCCGCGCGAGATGGGCCTGCTCGAATTCATCCACCACTTCATCAACCACCGCATCGAAGTGGTCCGCCGCCGCAGCCTCTACGACCTGCGCAAGGCCCGCGAGCGTGAGCACATCCTGGTGGGTTACCAGATCGCGCTCGACCATCTGGACGACGTAATCCGCATCATTCGCGGATCTTCCGGCCGCGCGGAAGCCAAGGAAAACCTGCTCAAGTACTTCAACGAACAGGACGTGACCATCACGGAAAACGGCAAGGCCAGGAAGCTGGCCGGCGTCAAGCTGGACGGCCGGAAGTACAAAGTTGGTCCGCTGGAGGGAGAACCCTCAGCTCGCGGCGCGGCGCTGGGCCTGACCCCCGTGCAGGTGGATGCGATTCTTGAGTTGCAACTCCACCGGCTTACGCAGCTTTCCGTCGAGGAAATTCTTAAGGAATTGAAGGCCATCCGCGAACGCATCGCCGAGCTGGAGGAAATCCTGGCCAGCGAGAAGAAACTGAAATCCGTGATCATCGCCGAGCTGCGCGAAATCGCCAAGGACTACGCCGACCCGCGGCGCACGCAGATTGTGGACGCCGTCGAGGAGATCAAGCTCGAAGACCTGATCGCCGACGTGGACATGGCGATTACGGTGAGCCATGCGGGCTACATCAAGCGCACGCCGGTGGACATCTACCGCCACCAGTCGCGCGGCGGCAAAGGCCGCATCGGGGCGAAAACGCGCGACGACGACTTTGTCGAGCACTTCTTCATCGCCTCCGCGCACAGCTACATCTTGCTGTTCACGTCCAAGGGCCGCGTGTACTGGCTGAAGGTGTACGAAATTCCGGAGGCCGCGGCGGCCACGCGCGGCAAGGCCATCAACAGCCTGGTGAAATTCCAGGACAAGGAAACGCTGGCCGCGGTCGTCTCCTGCACCAACCTCGCAGAGGAAGGCCGCTTCGTCTTTTTCGCCACGCGCAACGGCACCGTCAAGAAAACGGAGATCACCGAGTTCAGCAACCCGCGCTCCACGGGTATTATCGCCATCAACCTCGAAAACAAAGACGAGCTCATCGGCGTGCGCCTCACCGACGCGAAGCAAATGATCTTCCTCGCCAGCCACGCGGGCCAAGCCATCCTCTTCCGGGAAACCGACGTGCGCGCGATGGGCCGCAACGCCGGCGGCGTGAACGGCATGGACCTCGACAAGGGCGACTACGTCGTGTCCATGGACGCCGTGCAGCCCGACTTCGAAATCATCAAGAAGGAAACGAAGAAAACCACGGAAGATCTCGAGGAGATCGAGAGCGACGCCATCCGCGAATCGCTCACGTCGCTGATGCTCACCGTGGCGGAGAAGGGCTACGGCAAGCGCACGCCGCTCGCCGAGTACCGCGTCACCTCGCGCGGCGGCAAAGGCGTGGTCAACCTCAAGTCCACCGAGCGCAACGGCGGCGTGGTGGCCGCGCTGCAGGTCTCCGAGGAATCCGACGTGATGATTATCACCGCGCAGGGCAAAGTGATCCGCGTCCACGCCAACGAAATCCGCGAGGCCGGGCGCTCCACGCAGGGCGTGCGCCTGCTGCGGCTCGAAGCGGGCGACGAAATCGCCGCCGCCGCGGGCATTCTGGAAGAGGAAGAAGTAGCGAAGTGACGCAGCTTGCCGCGTCTCCTCCGGATTGCTTTTCCTTGCGCTCTGCGGCACACTCAGCGGGATTTCCGGGACACCAGAAAGGCAAAGCGGCGTCAATCCCGATGCTTCGGGAGCCGCACTCCAAAGGGCGGGGCTAAAGCCCGCCCCTACAAAAAGAGCCGGCAATCCCGACGACTCGGGAGCCGGCGCTACGAGAAGCGCGGCGCAGCGAGGGGGAAACAATGGCTGAATGGGAATTTGCGGAATCCAATCCGTCCGACGAATTGGCGCAGCTTTATTATTTCTCCATGAAGTTGCCGCAACCGGGCGGCGTCGAGTTCGTCATCACCGTGAAGGAATTTGCCAATCCCCGGGACCATTCGCTGAAGTTTTTCGCCAGCGCCGACAAGCAGACCAATCAGAAGACCGTGCCCTTCACGCCCTGCGGCTGGGGAGAAACGCTGCTGAAAGCCCTCGCGGAGTGCATCGTGGCGATTCACAGATTTCCGTACGAAGGCGCGTAGTCGCAGAGGGAAACAGTCATCCTGCGGCAGGTGCAGTTGCCCCCAGGCAGGAGCCTGGGGGCTCGGTGTTTTTGCGGGCGGAAAGGAAAAGAGATCCTTCGCTTCGCTCCCTTCGCATGCACTCAGGGCAAGCAGGATAACAGCGCGGAAAATTGGGAAAGCAAAAGAGGGCGGACACGCAGGTCCGCCCCTACGAAAGCGGCGTTACGGAGCGACGAAATAGCCGGGGCGGGAGCGCACGGTCACGCCGGGGCGTGCCACGGCCACTTTGATTTCGTGGTAGCCCGCGGGATCGGTGCCCGTGGGGCGATAGCTGAGCGTGTACTGCGCATGCAACTCCGCGCCAATGGTGGAAATCGCGTTTTCGATGGACGCGTCCTTGAACGTGCCCACGTTCAGCCCGCCGGTACCCATCGTCGCCAGATCGAGCGCGTTGTCGCCCACCAAATTGGCGGCGCGCGTTACCAGCCAGATGAGCAGCGACATCAAGTCCAGCCGCGTGCGATCCTGCTGCTCCGTGGTGGGAGTTTGCGGGCGGCCGGCGCGGCCCGGCAGCGGGAAGGTTCCTTCGGGACCGATGGGATAGGGCCCAGTTTGTTTCGGCTTGGCGCGCAGCATCGCTGCGGTGGTGGAAAGCGTCGCGCTGTAAATCACCACGTTACTCACCTGCGCCTCGCGCAGCACTTCGCCGAGCGTGCGGTCGCTGCCGGTGTCCGCCGCCTCCGCCACCACGAGAATTACACGCCGGCGATTGAGCGGCCGCTCCTTCAACAGGCTTACACCCTGCGCCATCGCGTCGTAGAGCCGCGTGCCGCTGGTGCCCATGCGCAGCGCCTCCATGGATTTGCCGATGCGCGTGTGGTCCGCGGAAAAAGGCAGGTCGAGGCGAATGTCGTCGTCAAACGCCACCACCGCGGCTTCGCCGGTTAGCCCCACCACCGATTCCGTCAGCAGGATGCCCGTGCGCCGCACAGCTGGCAGCAGCGCTTCGATGCGCGAGCTGGTCTCCGCCACGATCACCAGCGAAATGGGATCGCCGCCGAGGTCGTAGTCCTCCACGCGCTGCTCCACGGCGTTGTCGAAGACGCGGAAATCTTTTTTCTCCAGGTCCATCACCATTTCGCCGGACTTGTCGCGCACCGTCACCGGCGCGGAGACCAAACTTACTTTGACTTTGATCTGCGCTTTTTCCGGCGGCGCCGGCTGCACCTTGGCGCCCGGCTTGGGCGGCAAGGGGCCCGGAGGCGCCTGCGCGAAGCCCGCGCCGGCAAAGAGCAGGACCAGCAGTACGGCGACCATTGGCGAGCGCAGCATTCTTGGGAACCCTGAAAGCATCGTCCCTTCCATTCTACGGGCACACGCGCGGCGCCCCTATACTTCCTTTTGGACGCACGGCCCGCCGCGGCGGGTTGGCTGCGACCCTTTCTTCCTTTTGTCTCTGCGGCGACTCGACTACAATGCCCTCGCGCATCGTTGCCCGGGAGAAACGCATGGGCCGCAACAACAAACTGCGCCACGCCGAGGTGGCCTACAAGAGCAAGGCCTTCATGGAGAGCCTCGCGGCGCGCCCGCTGCGCTTGATGGCCGAGTATTTTGACCCGCTCACCCGCCTCCGCGAGGAAAACGTCGGCGACACCATCGTCATCTTTGGCTCCGCGCGCATTTTGCCCCGCGACACTGCTCTCGCCCGCCTCAAGCGCGTGAAGCGGCCCCAGCGCGGCCGCATCACGCCGGCGCGCCAGCGGAAAATCCGCGACGCGCATCGCGCCGTGGAGATGTCCCGCTACTACGAGGAAGCGCGCGAGCTCGCCCGCCGCATCACGGCGTGGTCCATGACGCTGGGCAACAGCCCGCGGCGCTTCGTGGTGTGTTCCGGCGGCGGCCCGGGCGTGATGGAAGCCGCCAACCGCGGCGCCGCGGACGCCGGCGGCAAATCCATCGGCCTCGGCATCCAGCTGCCGCACGAGCAGCTTCCCAACCCCTACATCAGCCCCGAGCTCAATTTCAATTTTCACTATTTCTTCATGCGCAAGCTGTGGTTCTCGCAGCTGGCCAAGGCCCTCATCGTCTTTCCCGGCGGCTTCGGCACGATGGACGAGCTCTGGGAAATGCTCACGCTGATGCAGACGGGAAAGCTGCACCACGGCAATCCGATTCTTATTTACGGCCGCCGTTTCTGGGACGACGTGCTCGACTGGCGCGCGCTGGTCCGCTGGGGCGTGATCAGCGAAGAGGATTACGGCCTGCTGCAGTTCGCCGACAACGTGGACGACGCCTTCAACCAGATCAAGGCCGGGCTCGAAAAACACCACCTGCACCTCGACAACGACTGGCAATGGTAGGCTCCGCGCCCGAGACACCTGCACCTACCGCGCCCTCCTGCACATCCATTACAATGTTTCTTTCGGTGGCATCGTGGACCTGAACAAGCCCGAGTGGCTCACGCAGATGGAAGGCATCCTCGAAACACTCAACGAGGGTGTGCTCATCGTGGACGACTGCCACAAAATCATTTTCCTCAACGAATGTCTGGCGCAGATGGCCGGGTACACCGCCGGCGAACTTCTCGGCCGGCCCGCGGCACATTTTTATGAAGGCGACGACCGGACCTTCCTCATGCAGCAAATCACCCGCACCGAGCAGGTGGGCCGCAACCGCTACGCATTCTACGTGCCCCGCCGCGACGCCACGCGCATCCCTGTCATCTTGAGTTCCCGCGTCATCGAGGACCCGGACGGCCGCGTGTTCACCGTGGTCACCTTCACCGACATTACCGAGCAGAAGCGCGCGGAAGAAAAACTTCTCGCCGCGAATGCACAGCTCGAACGCCGCGCCCGCGAGATTGAGGCCGAACTGGAGCTGGCCTCCCGCGTGCAGCAGAGCCTGGCGCCGAGGTGCATCCGCTGGGGCCGCGTGGCCGTGGAGACGGCCTACAGCCCCGTCAGCAGCATCGGCGGCGACTTCGGGCACGTGATGCCGCTCGACGAGGGCCAGCTCAGCTTGCTGGTCTGCGACGTCTCCGGGCACGGCATCAGCTCCGCGCTGATCGCCAACCGCATTTATTCGGAGACGATGTCGCTGCTGGAGCGCCGCGTGGAGGCGGGCGAAATGCTCCGCCGGCTCAACCGCTTCGTTGTGCAGCAACTGCGCGTCAGCGGCTTTTACTTCACCATGGCCATCGCGCGGCTGACGTCGCACGGCGCGCGCATGAGCTTCGCCGCCGGCGGGCATCCCCCGGCCATTTTGCTTTCGCCCTCCGGCGAGGCGCGCCTGCTGGAATCGCGCGGCACGGTTCTGGGCATGCTCGACGAGGCCATCCCCGCCCACGCCGCGGACGAATTCGACCTAGTTGCCGGCGAGCGGCTGGTGCTCTACACCGACGGCCTCACCGAAGTCTGGAACCAGCAGGAGGAAATGCTGGGCATGGACGGCTTCACACGCATCGTCCTCCGCAATGCTGCGCTGCCCCTCGAGCAGATGAAGCTGGGCATCCTGCGCGACGTCGAAGCCTTCCGCCACGGCCCGGTGACGGACGACATCTCCCTCGTCCTCCTCGAAATCCAGTAACGCGCGCCGCCGCATCTCACGACGCTCCTCCGTTGGGATGAAAAGGTTTTTCTTCCGCCGCATTCGTCGTAGAATCTCGGGCACTTGCTTGGCGATGCGTCTGCGCGCACCCATAGGCGTCTTGCTTCTGGCCGCGGCATTTTTTGCGGCCGCGCCGCTTTGCGCCCAGGATATCTCCTCGCGCGAGGCGCCGCCGGAAATCCCCTTCGACCAGTGGATCGCGGAAACCAAACACATCGATCTTCCCTGGTCCATTCACATTTCTGCGCCGCGGCTCTCCATCTTGCAGCGCCTGGTCGTCGAGTTCCGTGTGGAGGTGCCTTCCCGGGCGCTCTACTTGCTCGGCCCCAGCTATCAATTATTTCTCGACGTGCGCCTGAAGCCAGCCGGGGGCGCCGCCTGGCTCGACACGCACGACGTCACCGGCACGCGCCTTTACGAGCGCATGCCCAGGGCAAACTATCTCGAGTTCTCCTTGCAGACCCTCGTTCAGCCCGGCGAATACACCGTAGGCTTCATCCTCTTCGACCGCATCAGCGGCCTGCGCAGCGTCGCGCTCCGCAAGCTCAGGGTTCGGCCGTTGAGGGGCGATCCATTGCCGGACATTTCCCGCGATCTCCCTATCGTGGAGTTCTTCCAGCGCGGCGTGGACGAAGATCGCGAGGCCCTCCCGGAGCTGCACTCCCGCCTGTGGATTCCCCTTGCCACGCGGCGTCCTGTGCACATCGAGCTGCTGGTGAACTTTGCGGCTCCCGAGCCGGTTTCCGGCATGCCCGGCAATCCCGAACGCAACGCGCGCAACCTGCGCACCTTGCACCAGCGCAACGTAGCTCGCATGCTGGGCATCATCAAGGTTTTCTCCCAGATGGAGATGGCCAACGGCTCCCTGCACATCACCGCATTCGACCTTCTTCAGCGCAGAGTCCTCTTTGAGCAGGACGCCGCCGCCGGACTCGACTGGCCCCGCCTGCACGCCGCGCTCGCGCAGATTAATCCCCTCAGCATTCCCGTGCAGGCGCTGGAAGGCCGCCGGCAGAACGCCGCTTTTTTGCGCGATCTGCTCCAGCAGCGCTTGCCGCCGCCCGCCCTTGCGTCCGCGCACCCAGGGAACGGCGGCAACGGAGGCAGCGACGCCAGCGCGCCCGCCGCCGAGCCGCTGCGCGTGTTCCTCGTCGTCAGCAGCTCGGTAATCTTCGCGCGCGGCGCCGACCTCTCCCCGGTTCGCCCCCCCCGCGGCGGCGACTTCCGCGTCTACCACCTCCAGTACCATGTCAGCGCTGCCAGTTTGTGGGACGACATCCCCCGTGTCCTCCACGAACTCGCGCCCCGCCGCTTCGAAATGCAGACCCCCGACGAATTTCGCCGCGCCCTCGCCCGCATCCTCGCAGACCTCCGTCAATTCTGAAACTCCGATCCACCGCAACTCTGCTACTCTTCTCCCATGGCCGAGCTTTCCTTCTCGATGGACATCGCCGCGCCGCCCGACCGCGTGGCCGCCTTCTTCGTGCCGCAGCGCATGGTGTATTGGTACGGCCGCGACATCGGCGTGGAATTCGAGCTGCTCGGCGGCGCCGCCGACTTCGCCCTCGGACAGAAAGTCCGCGTCACCGGCAAACTGGGCCGCCGGGAAATCTCCATGACCGCCGTGGTCACGCGCTTCCACCCCGGCCAGGTGCTCGAATGGCAGTTCAAGGACGCCCACGGCGTGCGCGGCGTGCAGGCCTGGGACATCGCGCCCACTGCCGATGGCGGCACGCACATCCAGATGCGCGACATCTATTCCTTTCCCAGCCGCCTCGGCGCGTTCTTCGACAGAATCTTCATGCGCCACGCCGTCGCGCGCCGCGACCGTCTGTGGCTGGGCTACTTGAAGCAAATGGCGGAACGTTCGTAGGGGCACGATATATCGTGCCCCTACGCGGCGCGCAATCCTGCTATTCTTTTCCCTTTCGCGGAGGAAGAAATGATCAGTCTCACAGGCCGCACGGCTGTCGTCTTCGGCCTCGCCAACAAACGCTCCATCGCCTGGGCCATTGCGCAGCGGCTGCACGCCGCCGGCGCGCAGCTCGTCATCACCTACCAGAACGAGCGCCTCAAGGAAGAATGCATCGGCCTGCTCGCCGACCTGCCCGGGTCGCGCGCGTATCAGTGCGACGTATCGCGTGACGAAGAAATCGCCGCGCTCTTCGCCGAACTGCAATCGGCGTATGGAAAAATTCACGCGCTGGTGCACAGCGTGGCCTACGCGCCGGCGGAAGATCTGAAAGGCGATTTTCTGAACACGTCACGCGAAGGCTTTCGCATCGCGCACGACGTGAGCGTCTACTCGCTCGTCGCGCTGGCCCGCGCCGCCGCTCCGCTGATGGAAGACGGCGGCAGCATCATGACGCTGACCTACTACGGCTCGGAAAAAGTTGTGCCCAAGTACAACGTGATGGGCGTGGCCAAGGCCGCGCTGGAAGCCACCGTGCGCTATCTGGCTTACGATCTCGGCAAGCGGCGCATCCGCGTGAACGCCATTTCCGCCGGCCCGGTGAAGACACTCGCCGCGCGCGGCATCGCCGGCTTCGGCGACATGCTCAAGTCCCACGCCGAGCGCGCGCCGCTCGGGCGCAACGTCGAAGTCCACGAAGTGGGCGACGCGGCGCTCTTCCTCGCCTCCGACCTCTCCACCGGCATCACCGGCGAAGTGATCTATGTCGATTGCGGCTACAACATCATGGGATTTTAAGAATTTTTAACCGCAGATAAACGCAGATGTTCGCAGATCAAAAAGTCCGGACTCATTACTTGGAAAACGCGTATGAGCCCCGAGGCTCCCGCCTCGGGGCAAAGTGTTCTGCGTGATTGCTCTTCCACCCCCAGGCGGGAGCCTGGGGGCTCGCCATGCGCTACATGCGTGATTGCTTTCTAGTGTTGGAGTTCAACCAGGCGAAATTCTTTCTGCCCGCGGCGCAGAACCAGAAACTTTCCGTGCAGCGCGTCATTCGCGGACACCGGCTGACTGGCTTCTCCGATGCGCCGGTTATTGAGGTACACCCCGCCGCCTTCGATCAGCCGCCGCGCTTCGCTCTTGGACGTCGCGAGCCCCGCGAGCACGGACAAATCCACGAGAGACATTCCCTTACCGTGCAGCTTCGCTCGTTCCACGTGCGTGCAGGGAGCTTCCTGCAGAACTTCGCGCAGTTCATCCACGGTCAGCGTGCTGATTTCTTCACCGAACAGCGCGCGCGAGGCTTTCTCCGCGCGCTCCAGCGCTGTTTCGCCGTGGACTTGCCGTGTGACTTCGCGCGCCAGACGCACCTGCGCCGCGCGATCTTGCGGTGCCTTCTTGAGTGCCTTTTCTAACTCCTCGATTTCCGCGCGGGAAAGCCAGGTGAAAAATTTCAGGTAAGCGCCTGCGTCGCGGTCGTCGGTGTTGTACCAGAATTGATAGAAGCGGTAGGGCGACGTCAGCTTGGGGTCGAGCCACACCGTGCCGCTTTCCGTCTTGCCGAATTTTGAGCCGGTGGCCGTGGTCACCAGCGGAAACACTAGGCCGTGGGCCTGCGCCTTACGCAGCCGCTTGATCAAGTCCATGCCCGCGGTGATGTTGCCCCACTGGTCGCTGCCGCCCATTTGCAGCACGCAGTGGTGGCGGTCGAACACCTGCAGAAAATCGTAGGCTTGCAGCAGCATGTAGCTGAACTCGGTGAAGGAGATGCCTTCCTGCCCCGATAGAATTTCTTCCGGCGAGTTCCGATGCAGGCGGCGCTTCACCGACTCCTTGTTCAGCATGTAGTTCACGGTAAAATATTTTCCGGTGTCGCGCAGGAACTCCATCAGGGAAATCGGCGCCAGCCAGTCGGCGTTGTTGACGATGAGCGCGGCGTTTTCCTTGGCCTGGAAGTCGAGCAGCGGCTCGAGTTGCTGGCGCAGGCCCTGCAGGTTCTCTTCGATTTGTTCCAGGCTCAGCAGCGGGCGCTCCGCGGATTTTCCGCTGGGGTCGCCGACCATGCCCGTCCCCCCGCCGACAATGGCAATCGGGCGGTGACCGTATTTCTGGAAGCGCGCCAGGGCCATCACCGGCAGCAGCGAGCCGACATGCAAGCTCGCCGCCGACGGGTCGAAGCCGATGTAGCCGGTCAGGCGCTCGCGCTCGGCGAGAGCTTCCAGTCCTTCGCTGACGTTGTACACAATGCCGCGCCAGCGAAAGTCTTCCAGTAGCGATATGCGAGACTTGGTCATTATTTGTTTTGAATCACGCGGCGGCCATCGATGCGGAAGTTGCCGCTGAGCACAATTTTCACG
>Ga0315281_10012318_pt1 | contig 11667 bp, 11 predicted proteins | sample YL17G07_0_MG_FD_204540 | JGI IMG/M metagenome (GOLD analysis project Ga0315281, IMG submission 204540) | Sediment microbial communities from Yellowstone Lake, YNP, Wyoming, USA - YL17G07_0 | ecosystem: Environmental > Aquatic > Freshwater > Lake > Sediment | place: USA: Wyoming | collected... | reverse complement strand
CCCTATGGGCTTTTCCGAGGCGAGGCACCGAGATTCTTATTTGAACATCACACAGTAGGCCGAGATACGAGGCGGCCAGGCCGTCGATTGACCTCCAACTTTGTTCTGATTCTTTGCCGTCAGAGAAGGAAGGTTATATGATTGAGAATCACCGCGATTCGAAGATTCGAGCATGAGGCAGCATTCGTATTGCCTCCTTTCCCACTCTAAGAACTCTCTCGAAGCTCAGAATCACTCTTCTTTCTCGCCTTTGACACCAACAAGAGTAATGTACCTCGTATCGGATTTCCACTTCGGGTGGTCGTCTTGCGAGTTCTTCTGTTCGGGGGGTCTGGTCGCTTCGCTGAGAATACGGCGCGCTGCCTAGCCAATTCGGACATCGTGACTGATATTGGCCTCGCAGGTCGGAACGAAGCCACGCTGAAACGGCGCGCTTCGGAAGTCGGGGACAAGTCCCATCCCGTCCCTCTGGACATTCTCGACGAGCGTCATCTTGCCAAAGTGGCAGCGAGCTACGATCTAGTCGTCAACGCGGCGGGTCCTGAGGGGGAGGCTCTCTTTCCGGCGCTGCGGGCATCAATCAAGGCCGGCACGCACTACTGCGATCTTGGGGCAGACCAACGCACGGCCGAGAAACAGCTAGAGCTGGACTCGCTGGCGAAGAATCAGGATGTAGTCGCGATCGTGGGAATGGGATTCGACCCTGGCGTGGACAACCTCCTTGCCATGCATGCGAGCAAGCGGTTCGATAGGGTCGAGGAAATCACGATCTGCTACCTCATGTCGCTTCCCATGGATCTCCTTCGGGAGGCTGTCGATGAATTTCGCAAGAGCGGAAGGGTCGATCCGACCTGGCAGCTAATGCTAAACAACGCTGCCGGACCAATACGTGTATATCGCCATGGATCGTGGGCAATGGTCAACCCGCTCGACCAAGGCGTTGAGATCAAGTCGCTTGCGGGCACTACAGTTACCGCATATCCTGCTGCCAATCCTGAGCAGATCACGCTTCCTCATTACCTTCCCGGCGTCTCCAACGTTTCGTGCGTATGGGCCATCACCCCTCCTGAGTTCAGCCGGCTGATATATCGCGAGGCTAAGAGGATCATGCGCGGAGAGGCCAATATCAAAGAAGCTGCTCGATCGTTTCTGAAGACTGTCGGGGAAGACTTCGATAGTTTGTTGAAAGGCAATGCTCCAGGGTGGGATCTGTGGCTGGTCGTCACTGGGCTCGCGAATCGGACATATCCAGACTCAAGGTCCAGGAAGTGCGCATTCATTGCTTGCGTTCTATCCTTACTTGCGGTAATCTCCAGCATTCCGTTTGTGGTCTCTGCGGCGAATGTTTAGGACGACGCCGGGGTTGAACTCAGGATCATGACCTTCAACATCTTCTACGGTGGAGATGAGTTGGATCTTGACAATTTCAACTGGTGCATGAACCCAGAAGGCAATCAGGAGACCTTCGAACAGGTCCTCGAGACGATTCGGGCCTCCGACGCTGACGTGGTCGGCCTTCAAGAGGGCTGCCTGAATGTCAAGCGGATCGCGGACATGCTCGGCTGGTACAGTTGCGAGAGGCTGCAGATAATCTCCCGCTTCCCACTGATAGATCCTTCCGGTGGCAATGGCCTGTACATATTCGTCGAGCCCTTGCAGGGGCGAGTCGCAGCACTTTCGAACGTCCATCTGCCGGCTGACCCCTACGGTCCGTACGAGGTACGAGACGGTGCGACGTTGGAAGAGGTGATCGAACTCGAAGTGACCTTGCGGCTCCAGGCATCGCACGAGTCGCCTGCAATCCAGACACACATGCAAATGCTGCCTCAGCTCGTTTCCGAAGGCATCCCTGTGTTCCTCACAGGCGACTTCAATTCGCCGTCCCATCTGGACTGGACGGAGGAAGTCGCGGAGGTCCGCGACGTCGCGCGCTATCCCGTCGAATGGCCGGTGGCAAAGGGGCTTGCAGAGGCTGGATTCCGGGATTCCTACAGGGAGATATATCCCGACCCGATCGTGAACCCGGGATTCACTTGGACGCCGGGATCTCCCGAGGGGGTCGTGAACGAGGTGCACGACCGAATCGATTGGGTGCTCGCGGCAGAACAGTCGACCACGCTCGACAGCCAGCTCATGGGCGAGCCGGACAATCCGGATGTCAGCATCGTCGTCGATCCCTGGCCATCGGACCACCGAGCTGTGGTGTCAACCTTCGAAGTCGGGCTGGGCCCAATGCCGTTGCTCGTTGCCGTAGATCAGCGGCGTCTCGAGGTCGGCGACAATCTCGGTGTTCGCTTCCACGCCTCTGGAATGCTGGGCGAGCAGATAGCTATCGTCCCGGCGGGTGGAAGTCCAGACGAGGCGGTCGCCTCCCAGCCGACTGGCGGCGCCGTCGATGGGACGTTGATGTTCCCCACCGATTCGATTCTCCCCTCCGCCTACGAGGCCGCGCTTGTCAGCGACCAGGGCGAGAAGATTGCTAGCATCCCATTCTGGCTCTACGAACAAGGAGCGAAGACCACAGTGACGACTTCCAAGAGAGTGTACACGTCGGGAGAGGTCATTGTAGTTTCGTGGACCAACGCACCGGGCTACTTCGGGGATTGGCTCGGCCTCTATCGCGGTGACAGCAAAAGCAACAGCGAGGTCATGGAGATCGTCTACGCCGGCTATGGCGGCGGGAACATGCGCTACTTGAGCTACGAGTACACACATGGAGCAATTGAGGGCACAGCCACTTTCTCCGAGTCGTCATTGCCCGGGTATGGCGCTTGGCCACTTCAGCCCGGCAGTTATGAGATCCGGCTGCTGCTCGACGACGTATACGGTCTGGCGGGATCATCGATGCAGTTCAGGGCGGTCAAAGGGTGATTCGCTTCCTCTGATGCAGTGGTGGTAGGGGTTTCGGGAAATTCCCGGATGTGACCGCCAACGGGCCCTTTCAGACTGCGGCATCATTGGTCCGCTTTCCAACTGTAAGTCTGTACGAGGCGGAAGCGATAGCAGTGGAACACTTCGATGGGGAACATGCTAACCTGGGTTTCGTTCCCCCTGGAGGTTGATGGGCGTGAGCCTGAGACTTGATAGTCCCGTGAGTCACACCCACCCGTATGAGGGCAATACATTTGCTGCGGCCATGTAGAGAAGTACTAAATATTGTCAACTTCATTTGCTACCCAACTCCTGCGCACAAGACCGTGCTCAGTGAGAGGGGAGTTGATTCGGATGCAGAGAAGAGTGGCAATACTAGTTGTCTTGACCTGCTGTATGATTCTTCCGCCGTTTGCAGTGACCTGTTCTGTCACTGCTGGAGATACGCCTTCCGTCAGGAATGTGATACTCCTTATCGGCGATGGAATGGGCATCGAGCACATTGACCTGACCAGGATCTGCACCGTGGGTGAATACGGAAAATTGAATATCGATTACCTCGATGACGACCCCGGCTGGGTGACGACAGTATCACTTGATGGGGTGACCGATTCTGCGGCTGCAGGGACCGCATTGGCCACTGGTTACAAGACTGAGAACGGCATGGTTTCTGTCCTTCCCGACGGCACGGTTCTCGAGACGGTCCTTGAGCGTGCCGAGAGCATCGGCAAATCGACCGGCCTCATAAGTTCCGTTGCGCTGGTAGACGCGACTCCTGCTGTATTCTGCTCTCACACCGATTCCAGGAGCGACTATGCCCACATAGCAGAGCAGATGGCCTATTCCGGAGTAGATGTCATCCTCGGCAGCGGCAAAGGATATTTCCTGCCGAAGGGGGAGCCGATGGGGAAGAGATCGGATGGTCGGGACATCATCAGCGAGATGCAGGGTATGGGATACGATTATGTGGAGTCACGTGAAGAGTTGATCAATGCGGACGCCGACGATGGAAAGCTTCTCGGGTTCTTCGGCGGCCTATGGGCTCAGACCTACATGCTGGACAGAGAGATCTGCAGCAACGAACCAACGCTCTCTGAGATGACGAGCAAGGCAATCGAGGTGTTGGATCAGGACGAGGACGGCTTCTTCCTGATGGTCGAAGGCGGGGCCATCGATTGGGTTTCCCATAACCGAGATCCAGCAGGCGTTGTCGCTGAAACCCTCGAGTTCGACAAAGCGGTGAGAGTCGCGCTTGATTTCGCAATGGCGGATGGCAACACCCTCGTATTGGTGACAGCTGACCATGAGTGCGGCGGCCTTGAGATCGGCGGAGATGTCAACGTTGAATACATCAACGGGATCACCGCCACCACCGAATTCATGTGGGGCAAGATTAGGTCCGGGGAGATGAACTATGTATCTGCAATGTCAACATATGCCAACATCCCAAAGCTGACCAAGATCGAGAAGAAGTGCATCGCGCTGTATGGTGAGGGCGGGATTTCGGATGTCATCAGTACCCGTGCGAATGTCGAATGGGGCTGGAGCGGAATGGACAATGGTGAGCACACCGACGCACTCGTCCCAGTATATGCCTTTGGGCCAAATTCCGATCAATTCGATGGGGAGTTGGACAATACTGAGATCGGACAACTGATGTTCATCTCGATTAGCGGATCTTGGTGACATTCACATTGTTCGCAATCGGAATCCGAATCGCGATCGAATAGTCTCACCGGTACAATCAGTGTGAGGGCCCGGACATTCTCCAGGAATCTACCGACAAATGGAGCGTCAATCCTGGCCGACTCGAACTCAGGTTCCATCAAGGTATATGATCCACCCCGGAGCGCAGGGACAGCCGCGATAATGGTTACCTTTGGGCAACCTTCTTCAGTGATATCCGCTCTCGTCTCTCATCGAAAGTGATCTCGAACTCCTCGAAGAACCCTTCTCTGCCGATGAGCACGGGTACACTGGACTTCAGGTCCAGCACGACCTTGACCGGAATGTCGAATGTGTAGTTCTCGTGTCCCTGAGCGATCCTTACTCGTACATAGTCCTCCGCGGTGTCCACTTCACCACCGATGCCACCGCATGGGCCCCTTTTCTTCGTAAGGTCAAGGCCGAGTTGCTCACCGACCTCCAAAGGGAGTACCGAGATGTCAGCCCCGGAGTCGAGGATTGCCACGATGTCGATTGATTCCCCGGGGCCGATGAACGTCACGGGGATGGTAGGCGTCTTTCGCGCCGGGCCGTCCTTCCGTGGCAGTGACTTGTACTTGAAGTTCATGCGAGCCATTCCGTCAGAAGATCATCGTGTCCTGATCGGGCACTCTGGTGAGAAGGGGTCTCTTGGCTGGGCACTGTCTCTTCGCCTCGATGTACGCCTTCTTGAAGCTCGGATCGTGAGATACCACCTTTCCGTTGCAGATGGCGACCCACTCACCGACGTAGCGCTTCAGGTCGGCGGTCATGTAACCCAAGTAATTGTCTTTCGTTGGCATGGCTTTCCAACACCTCCTTCCTGCAGGCTCAATTCTTACTATTGCTGGGTTCGTATTTAAGTGCTTGCCCAGCACAAACACCTCAAGGTGCTCAGTCTATATGAATTCGGACACTACAATGAATGTACAGATCCGAAGACCCGCGTGCCTCGTTTCCTCTCTAGTTCGAGTTTGAACACCAGTCGCCTTTCCTCCCCTGTGGGCTTCTCCGACGCCAAAGCGCTAGAACATTAGCTGTGTCGTTCTCTTCACAGCTTCTTCCATTCCTCGGGATCAGCAAGAGTCTTCTCATCTCGCGGGACCTCTCCAAAGACACCTAGCGGACGCCCCACTTTCTGGTATCTCTTTGCCAAAGCATAGCCAACAAGGACCATGATTACTATGAACACAAAGAATACAAAAGCCCCCAGGATATGACCTGTCGCCCCTGCTAGCAACGCAAAGAGCCCGGCGATGAGAAGGGAGAAGACAACCCGAATCGACCACCCTTCTTTCGTATAGGACTGAGTTCTCCCCAACCATTGATATTCAACAAAATACTTCTGCGTGTCATCGTCTACCCCTACTGATTCAGTAAGCTCTGTTCCGCATTCGCCACAGAACGACTTGTCATCTGGGTTCTCGGCACTGCATCTAGGGCATTTCATCGCCAAGTCTCCGTAACCGAACTGCCCTTCCTCCTCTATGTTGAAGAGGTCCTTGCGGCTTCTTCCTAGTCTCATCCTTCTACTCTTGATTTGCCTCCTGTTTATGATCTCGGAAGGGTTTGTCGGACAAGCCTCTATTCGCGGTTTTCCCGCACTATGGCATCTTCGTCCATTGTCAGGGATCTGCCCCAATCCCTATGTCGCACTCATTACGTGCAGGAGGAAACACGGGGTCCAATCCTTGACTGTGATGTGAGGTCTCTAGGACCGAGCATAGCATGGCCTCTCGGATATTCGTAGTTTCGCCTCTTGACGCAGGCGAAGGACCTCTTCTACATACCATCCCTATGGGCTTTTCTCGGGCGGGGAACAACCTCCCTTTCCTCTCATCCATTTTCTGTTGGCAAGGATTTCCCACCGAACGTATAAGACTTCGATAGATCGTACGCTGAATCGATGCGAACAGGACTCGGTCCTTGGGGTGAACGTTGGCTCCAAATCAGGGGAGCGAATCTGGGCGCCAGCTGGGGGAGCATTCTGTTCTTTGTCGCTCTGACCCTCGCAATCTTAGCGTTAATCTTCTACCTGTGATGATCGGGCACTCCTTGGCCTTTCCTCCCCTTAGGTCTTTTCCGAGGCGAGGCTCCACGCTGGTCTCAACATTAATTCGTCACTTGAAATCAGAATGTGCGAGGGCCCGGATATTGACCCGGAATCTACCGGTGATTAAAGCTGGGAGCTAGAATGGTCAACGCAGAATGTTGTCGATCCGACGCGAGTTATTTGCCGGCAAAGAATGGAAAGGTCGAGAATCCAGATTATTGCCCCTCGGCCAGATTGATTGCTATCTCCGCGATGTCAGAGGAGTATCCACCGGTTCTTTCGATGCTCTCCGCGGCAAAAGCCAATCCCACAGCAACCTTCCCCCGTTTCTTCATGATTTCGTCAAGAAAGGCGTTCGACTTCTCTCTAAGACCAGAGGTTCGTTCGATGCAACTATTCGCCTGAGAGGAGTCTCTCTTGAACAGCGCTTCAACACTGCAGTCGAGAATGGAGATTGCCTCCGCGCTCAGTTGCTCCAGACTCCTCATAGTCTCGGCATCGATCCTGGAATCCCCAAGGAGTTTGACGCTGTGGGCGATTCTCGAGGCGTGATCTGCAATCCGCTCAAGCGCCTTTGCTGTGGATAGCATCGAGTCGGACTCCAGCCATGTCATCTTCATTTTTGCTGCAAATGTGACATTACGCCTGGTCATCGCGTGTTGTTTTTCAACAAACCAATGAAGCCGGTCAACTTCATCATCACGGGCAATGACCTCGTCGGCCATTCCTCTGTCAAGTTCCTTCGCAGCCTTGATCGACTCCTCCAGCATGTTCCTCGCCATCAAGTGCATCCTTCGCACCACTTTTCTCATGTCGAGGTCTGCATGGTCGGCAACGTCCTGAAGAACCACAAGGCCGGAACTCTCCTCCACAACCTCAGGACCGATCACGCGTCTGGAGAAATCCTGGATGGTCTTCCTGAGCTCCGTTGGGATCCTGCCCTTGGCGCGTATCTCTATGACATCATATCCAGTCACGTATGTGCCAATAAGAAGCCGGAGAAGCGCCTTCGAGTCCGTTGATGGGTTGATATCGACGACCTTGACGAGCTTTTCCGATTCCCTGGGCATGCGAGGATCGACTATCAGGGTCCCGTCCCCTGTGACGCTCAGCGCCACCTGATCACCTTTCTTGAGTCCGGCGCTCTGTATCCATTTCTTTGGCAAGGACACCACATAGGTCGAGCCACCGGTTTTCTGAATTTTCCTAGTCTCTTCCATACGGAGATTCTCCCCCTATTCTCACTGACACCGGTGCACTCTATAGAATGCACCAACTTGAGTCTTATGTATGATAACTATATGCATCTATATAGTTGTCCACGTGCTAGCGAGTGACAGTCGGTTCTACATTCAGAGATGTCAAGTGCATGGATCCACCATGGTTGAATGAAGAGAGATGAGAGAATGGAGAGACGAACGACAACGGAAGAACACACAGAAATGCAGATCGATGAGAGGAAGCTGTACGACGAGGTCGGAGAAGACCTGGACGCCGATTTCCGGGACAAGTGAGCCCGCAATTGAGAATTGAGGCTTGGTGAAAGCATGAGTGAGCTTGAGGAAACGAAGGGGAGCCAGAATGGAGACCAGATTGTCATGCCCCACAAAGGTGGCAGGACTTGGATCGTAGTCGCCGCATTGGTGATCGCGGTTGGGGTCATATTAGCAGCGGTTCTTTCGGGGGGACTGCTGTCATCCGGGCACAGGAAGGATAGCGTCGCATTGACGGGCGCTGGAGCCACCTTTCCTATGCCCTTGATACTGAAGTGGGCCGACGAGTACTATAACAAGACGGACAACACAGTCAAGATCAACTATGGCGGAGGAGGAAGCGGAGCCGGCATCACCCAGATCAAGGACAAGCACGTGGATTTCGCAGGATCGGATGCACCCCTTAGCGCGACCGATTCTTCCACGTATGGACTTGTGCACATCCCAGAAACCCTCGGGGCGGTCGTCGTGGCGTACAATGAGCCCGGTCTGCAGACCTTACGCTTGGATGGACCCACTCTGGCCGGGATCTTCATGAGGAACATTACGACATGGAACGACCCTGCCATCGCCGGTCTGAATCCAAGCATCACACTGCCCTCGGATCAGATCACAACAATAGTGCGATCAGACTCATCGGGAACGACTTTCGTGTTCTCGGGGTATTTGACTGTGGTGAGCAACGAATTCGCAACCCTCTACGGACAGGGAAAATCAGTCAGTTGGCACGATGCAATCGGTGCCAACGGGAACCCTGGAGTCACGCAGACAATCAAGACGACTCAGCATTCGATTGGGTACATCGAGTTGGCGTATGCAATCGCGAACAACGTCCCGTTCGCACAATTGAAGAACCATGATGGCAACTTCGTGAACGCCTCGCTTGAGACGACCTCTGCCGCCGCATCGAGCGCAACCCTCCCTGCGGGCGACGGAGACTGGTCCCATGTGAACATACTGAACGCACCTGGAGCTAGCGCATACCCGATTGCCAGCTTCACCTACGTACTCATCTACAAGGAATTGTACAATGACCAGAGCAAGATGAATAAGACGGCGGCGAAGGCGTTAGTGGACTTCCTGTGGTGGGTCGTGCATCAGGAGGGGCAATCATATGCGCCCGACCTGTACTATGCCCAGCTTCCTTCTTCTGTCACTGCGATCAACGAAGCGACTCTCAATTCGATCACGTACAATGGGCAGACGCTCAGATAGGCAAGTGTGGAGGCCCATAGACACATCCCTCCGATTGAGAAATATGGCAAAAACCTTGGGGGCACAGGCAGATTCGGAAAGGCTGCGATCATGGCGAGTAGCAAGGGTTCGAGACTAAGAGGGAAACCTCTGAGATTCGGAGGTGACCGGATATTCGAATATACGGTCATGGGAGTGGCGACTCTAACCCTAGCTCTGGTATGGCTGCTCGTCGTAAGGATGGTTTTCGATGCACAGTTATCGATCGAGAGATTTGGGTTCGGGTTCTTGATCGGAGGAGATTGGGATCCGAACCGAGACGTGTACGGAGCCCTTCCTTTCATTTTCGGCACTCTGATGACAACGGGAATTGCTGTGCTAATCGGAGTGCCCCTGAGCATTGGCATCGCAACCTACCTATCAGAATTGGCACCGCCCTGGTTGAAGGGGCCTCTCTCTTTCGTTGTTGAGCTGTTGGCTGCGGTGCCGAGTGTCATATACGGACTCTGGGCGATGTACGCTCTTAGGCCAGTCATGGTTGACACTGTCGAGCCGTTTTTCCAGAGCGTTCTTGGATGGACGCCCCTGTTCCAGGGAGATCCCGTAGGGCTGGACAAGTTCACCGCGGGCATCATTCTCGCGATCATGATAATCCCCACAATCGCATCCGTGTCGAAAGAGGCAATGATGGCCGTTCCCGATTCGCAAAGGGAGGCAGCTCTCAGCATTGGTGCGACCAGGTACGAGACGACAAGAATAGCCGTGCTCACCTACGCGCGTTCCGGGATCTTTGGCGCATGCATACTCGGCCTGGGCAGGGCGGTCGGAGAGACGATGGCTGTGACCATGACCATTGGGAACGCGAACAGAGTATCCTGGTCACTTCTGGATCCTGGACAGACCATGGCGAGCCTGATCGCAAACAACTGGGGAGAGGCTCAAGGACTGCAGTTGTCCGCGTTGATCGAGATCGGGCTCGTTCTCTTCGTCATTGCACTCTTGGTGAATGCCTTCGCGAGGATTATGGTCGGAAGATTCATGAGCAGAGTCCCAGCAACAGGTGGTGGGCTGTGAACACATACGAGTACCGCAAGCTGAAGAACACACTCGCCTCTGGACTCGCCCTTGCGTGTGTCATCCTTGCCTTGATTCCCCTGGTCTACATCCTTGCTGGCGTTGTGATGAAGGGGGCGCCGGCTCTGAGCTGGGAGTTCCTGACTAACAGGACAGTAGGGACTGGTGAGCCGGGCGAGGGGATAGGCAACGCGATAGTCGGCACTCTTCTCCTCGTCTTCTACGCAAGCATGATAGGCCTGCCGGTCGGCATTCTTACGGGCATCTACGTTTCTGAGTACGGCAACAACAAGTTCGGAACTGCTGTGAGGTTCTTCAACGACGTCCTGGCCAATTTCCCATCGATTGTCGTGGGCCTGCTTGCATACGCATTGGTGGTGGCTTATCTCAATGTTGGCTTCTCCCTGATCGCCGGGTCCGTCGCCCTCTCGATCATAATGATACCGATTGTGGCCAACACGACCGAAGAGGCTCTCAGGATGGTCCCCAATTCATTGAGAGAAGGAGCACTTGCACTGGGAGTGGCCAGGTGGAGGACGGTCCTCAAGGTTATGCTCGTGAGCGGAAGGGCAGGCATAGTGACAGGGGCACTGCTCGCGATTGCCAGGATCGCCGGTGAGACCGCCCCTCTTCTGCTCACAGCTTTCTACAGCAGCTATTGGTCGTTCTCCCCAACCGAACCCATAGCTTCGCTGCCGCTAACGATATTCCGAAACTACAATTCGCCTTCGGAGGTGCTCCTCCAACAGGCATGGGGGGCTGCCCTTGTGCTAATCATCATCGTACTAACGCTGAACATCGGGGTTAGGTTGTTCATGAGACAGAAGACAAAGAAATCAAAGGCGGTGAAAATGAGATGGATGACAAGATTGTCACGAAGGGATTGAACGCATACTTCGGCGATGTCCATGCCGTGAAAGGGATTGACATCCGAATCCCGAAGAACGCGATAACGGCCATCATTGGGCCTTCTGGCTGCGGGAAGTCCACCCTTATAAGATGCATGAACAGGATGCACGAAGTCGTGCGCGGAGCACGGGTCACGGGAGAAGTGCTGTTGGACGGCAGGGACATCTACGGCAGTCAAATGGATCCAGTGCTAGTGAGAACCAAGGTCGGAATGGTGTTCCAGAAGCCAAACCCGTTTCCGACCATGTCCATCTACGACAATGTTGTCGCAGGCATGAGGCTGAATGGAGAGAAGGACTGGAAGAGGCTTGACGCGACGGTCGAAAGAAGCCTCAAGCTCGCCGCCCTGTGGGATGAGGTGAAACACCA
>Ga0315281_10012317_pt1 | contig 11668 bp, 10 predicted proteins | sample YL17G07_0_MG_FD_204540 | JGI IMG/M metagenome (GOLD analysis project Ga0315281, IMG submission 204540) | Sediment microbial communities from Yellowstone Lake, YNP, Wyoming, USA - YL17G07_0 | ecosystem: Environmental > Aquatic > Freshwater > Lake > Sediment | place: USA: Wyoming | collected... | reverse complement strand
GCTTTCCGCAGGAGGATATCGAGAGACAGCCGGTCGCCGGCGAGCCGGCCCACGTGGACCAGCCGGGTCCCGCCGTCCTCCGCCGTCGCGGCGGCCGCCTCGCGGTCGAGGATCATGCCCGCGCCGACGGTCCCGTGGGTGAGCCGGTCGATGATCACGAACGCGCCCGTGGCGCGGTTCATCTTGTAGGCATCGAACGCCACCGGCTGGTTGAGATCCACCGCGACGCGGGCGATCTCGTTCAGCGCCAGCTGCTCCGCCTTCTCGTGATGCAGCGTGTTGACATTCACCCGATAGCGGATGTCCGTGACCACCGCGTTGACGACCTTCGACGTGTGTTTGAGGAAGTACTGCTTGCCGGGTTCCATCGGCTGCTCGGCCATCCAGACGAGCATCGCCTCGAATTTCTGTCCCACGTGAGGAACGTTGTCGGGATGGACCAGCAGGTCGCCGCGGCTGGCGTCGATCTCCTTCTCCAGGGTCAGCGTCACCGCCATGCCGGCGAAAGCCTCGGGCTGCTCGCCCTCGAAGGTCACGATCGACTTCACGCGGTTCGTCTTGCGGGACGGCAGGATCATCACCTCGTCCCCGGGCTTCACCACGCCCGACGAGACGGTGCCCGCGTAGCCGCGGAAGTCCAGGTTCGGGCGGTTGACGAACTGCACCGGGAAGCGGAAGTCGGACAGGTTCCGGTCGCCGGCGATGTGGACGGTTTCCAGATGGTGCATGAGCGTCGAGCCGCCGTACCAGGGCATCGACGTGCTCGGATTCACGATGTTGTCGCCCTTGAGCGCCGAGATCGGGATGAAGGTGACGTCGGCGAGCTCCAGCTGATCGGCGAACTCCTCGTAGTGTTCCCGGATCTTCTCGAAGACCTCTTCCCTGTATTCCACGAGGTCCATCTTGTTGATGGCGACGACGACGTGCTTGATCCCGAGCAGCGAGACGATGAACGTGTGGCGCCGCGTCTGGGTCTGGACGCCGTTGCGGGCGTCGATGAGGATGATCGCGAGGTCGCAGGTCGAGGCGCCCGTGGCCATGTTGCGCGTGTACTGCTCGTGGCCGGGGGTGTCGGCGATGATGAACTTGCGCTTGGCCGTCGAGAAGTAGCGGTAGGCGACGTCGATGGTGATGCCCTGCTCGCGCTCCGCCTGCAGGCCGTCAACGAGCAGCGCCAGGTCGACGTCGCCCGTCGTGCCGTACTTCTTGGAGTCTTTCTGGACCGCGGCGAGCTGATCCTCGTAGATCAGCTTCGAATCGTGCAGCAGCCGGCCGATGAGCGTGCTCTTGCCGTCGTCCACGTTCCCGCAGGTGAGAAAGCGGAGCATGTCCTTGCGCTCGTGCTCTGCGAGATAGGCGGTGATGTCCTTGGCGATGAGCTCCGACTGATGACTCATCAGAAGTACCCTTCCCGCTTCTTCTGCTCCATCGACGCGGCCTGGTCGAAGTCGATCACCCGACCCTGCCGCTCCGACTGTTTCGTGAGCAGCATTTCCTGGATGATCTCCGGAAGGGTCGTGGCCTTCGATTCCACCGCTCCGGAGAGCGGGTAGCAGCCCAGGGTCCGGAAGCGCACCATCTTCATCATGGGCTTCTCGCCCGGATGGAGCGGGAGGCGGTCGTCGTCGACCAGGATCAGCGTCCCGTCGCGGTCCACGACCGGCCGCAGCGCCGCCTTGTAGAGCGGCACGATGGGGATGTCCTCGAGGTAGATGTACTGCCAGACGTCGAGCTCGGTCCAGTTGGAGAGCGGGAAGACGCGGATGGATTCGCCGCGGTGGACCTTCCCGTTGAACAGGTTCCACAGCTCGGGCCGCTGGTTCTTGGGGTCCCAGCGATGGTTCTTGTCGCGGAACGAATAGACCCGTTCCTTGGCGCGCGACTTCTCCTCGTCCCGGCGCGCGCCGCCGAACGCCGCATCGAACTTGTACTTGTTGAGCGCCTGGAGCAGCCCCTGGGTCTTCATCACGTCGGTGTGGACCTTGGAGCCGGAGGCGATCGGGCTGATCCCCTGCTTCAGGCCGTCTTCGTTCACGTAGACGATCAGATCGAGGCCGAGCGTCTTCCGCACATAGGAGTCGCGGAACTCGTACATCTCGCGGAACTTCCACGTCGTATCCACGTGCATGAGCGGGAACGGAAGCTTCCCGGGGTGGAAGGCCTTCTGGGCCAGGCGCAGCATGACCGCGGAATCCTTGCCGATGGAATAGAGCATCACCGGCTTCTCGAACTCGGCGGCCACCTCGCGGATGATGTGGATGCTTTCGGCTTCGAGCTGCCTCAGATGGGTCAGATGGTGTGCGGTCACCCCTGTGAAACCTTTCCCCGGAACCCGGCCAGCGGCCGATCCGGGCCACCATCATATCGATCAGCCCCGGGGAAGTCCACCCCGGGGGGGGGGGGGGCGGAGGGGAGACTGTTCGACCCTGATGAAGCGGGGGCTGGGCCTGGACGTACTTTCGTATCCCCGAGATCAAAATGAGGCGGTCACGACTCAATCTGATTTGCGACCGACGGGGACCAGGGAAAGCGCTCAGGTCGATCGACCAGAATCCGTCGCAAAGACCAGTTACGGTCCGTGGCCGGCTATTTGCGCTACCCCTCCTGTGATTGTTCAGAGATCGTCGTTTCCAGTGAGGACCGAATGAAAAAGCTGCTTGGCCTGATGCTCCTGTTGGTCTGTTCCGGCGGGTGTATCGTCGAGGAACAGGACGGCCATCGACATCATGGTCGCGAGGCGATCGTCGTGCCCGGCCACGCCCATTGTGTAGGCTGCGGACACATCCAAGTGAGAGGCATCTGGTACATCCAGGACTAACTCGCGCCTGTAGGAGTATCCCGGAGTCGGGGATGGGCGTGCTCCCCGTTGAATCGCCCACCCTCTTCAGATCCGGCCGCGGAGGATCGCCTTCGCCGCCTGGACCAGCGCAGCGGACTGGGCGTCCGTGCCGATCGTGACGCGGAGGTAGTCGCGCGTCGCCGGGCCGTCGAACCAGCGGACCAGGATCTTGCGCTCCCGGAGCCGGGCCAGCCACTCCTTCGCCGGAAAGCGCGGCGGCCGCGCCAGGATGAAGTTCGTGTGGCTGGGCAGGACCTCGAAGCCGAGTTCTGCCAGCTCCCGGCTCAGCCGGTCGCGCGTCGCCGTGATCTTCCGGAAATTGCGCCGGTAATAGGGGAGATCCTCCAGCGTCGCCAGCGCGGCGATCTGGCCCAGGCCGTTCACGTTGTAGCTGTCGCGGATCCGGTCCAGCGCCGCGATGAGCTCGGGATGCCCCACGAAATAGCCCACCCGCTGGTAGCAGAGCGAGTAGCCTTTCGAGAAGGTCCGCGAGACGATGACGTGCGAGTGCTTGAGCGCGAGGGACATCGCGTTCTCCGGCGCGAAGTCCACGTAGGCCTCGTCGAGGATCACCACGCCTTTCAGCGCGGCGCAGAGCGCGTCGAGCTCGCGCAGGGAGTAGCCCCGGCCGCTCGGAGCGTTCGGAGTCGTGACCAGGGTGAGCGCCGCGTCGAAGTGCCAGCCGCGCGTCCGGCGCAGCTTGGCGATCGGCGGGAGCGCAAAGTCGGGCTCCAGCGGGGCGCTTCCGGAACGGGCGCCGTGCGTCGCTGCCAGCACCGGATAGAGCGAATAGCTCGGCGTGAACCACTGGACGATCCCGCGGCCGGGCTCCGCGAACGCCCGCACCGCCATCGCCAGCAACTCGTCCGAGCCGTTGCCCACCAGGATCCGGTCCGCCGGGCATCGATGAACCCGGGCCAGCTTCTCCCGAAGCGCCTGGGCCGTCGGAGGAGGATATAGCCGGAGCCGGCCGTCGACGGCGGCCTTCACCGCCTTCAGCACCCGGGGAGACGGAGGATAGGGGTTCTCATTCGTGTTGAGCTTGATGAGGCCCCGGATCTTCGGCTGCTCGCCGGGGACATACGCGTGCAAGTCCCGGACGAGGGGACGGATCAGCGACTGGAGTTTCTTGCTCGGCACGGGCTGCTATGTTGCCAAAAGAAGGGCCCGAAGGCCACTTCCCCGGCATGGGGTCTCTTCACGCTGGTTTAAGGTGGACCCGGCTATGCTGGAGGCATATAAAGAAGTGAGGTAGCGTGATGAAGACGATCCTCGCCCTGACGATGCTGCTCGCCGCCGCCGGGGGGCTGGCCGGCTGGGCCCTGCGGCAGGAGGATCCGGGGAAGCTCCTCCAGCAGACCGGCTACACCTTGTCGGCCGCGATCGCCAAGGCGGTCAAGGAAGCCAAGGAAGGCACGCCCGTCCGGGTGGAACTCGAGGAAGAGGACGGCAAAGTCATCTACTCGATCGAGCTCGCGCAGGGCAGCAAGATCCTTGAAGTCAATCTCGACGCAAAGAGCGGCGACCTGGTCAAGAAGGACACCGAGAACGAGGACAAATCGGAGGTCGCCAAGGCCTGCAGCGTCCCCCTCTCGAAGGCGATCGAGACAGCGCTCCAGAAGGTTCCGGGCCAGGCCTTCCAGGCCGAAGCCGAGATCGCCGACGGCAAGGCCCAGATCGAGGTGAAGGTCCTGAGCGAAGGCAAGGTCCACAAGGTCCTGATCGACGGCGTCACCGGAGTCGTGCTCGCCGTCAAGACCAAGAAAGAGTAGACCGGTCTCTGCGGATCCCCTCATGAAGGTCCTGCTGATCGAAGACGAGGTCGCCCTCGCCCGCGCCATGAAGAAGGCGTTCGAGGAGGAGGGGTTCTCCGTCGACGCCGTCCACGACGGCGAAAGCGGCCTCTTCAACGGGGAGAGCGGGACCTACGACGCCATCGTCCTGGATCTCATGCTTCCCCGACTGAGCGGGCTCGAGGTGCTCAAGAAGCTGCGCCAGAAAGGCGCGACGCCCGTGCTGATCCTCACCGCGCGCGACACGCTCGACGACAAGCTCAAGGGGCTCAACGCCGGCGCGGACGACTATCTCACGAAGCCCTTCGAGCTGAAGGAGCTGATCGCCCGGGTCCGGGCCCTCGTCCGCCGCTCCGCGGGCAAGCCCTCCCCCGTGATGAAGCTGGGCGACCTCGAGCTCGATACGGCGGCGCGCATCGTGAAGAAGGGCGGGAAGCGGGTCGAGCTCACCGCGAAGGAGTACGCCCTCGCGGAGTTCCTCGCGCTGCACCGCGGCGAGCTCGTCACGCGCACCATGATCTACGACCACCTCTACGACGAGACCGACGACACGTTCTCCAACGTGGTCGACGTCTACGTCTCCAACCTGCGCCGCAAGCTGGGAGCCAAATTCATCGAGACGCGCCGCAATCAAGGGTACATCGCCGGTGTTTAAGTCGATCCGGCGGACCCTGCTCTTTTGGTACGCGCTGATCTTCGTCGTGCTGATCGCCGCCTTCGGCGCGACCGCGGTCGAGCGCCTCCGGCACACCGCCTTCAGGGGAGTCGACTCCAAGCTCGACGCCTACGCCCAGGTGATCGCGGGCGGGCTCGAGGAGATGAACGACGGCAGCATCGACCTTGAGCTGTCCCGGACGGCGCGGAAGATGTTCCGCGGAGAGGACCACCCCTACTACTTTGTCTGGGACCAGGCCGGGAAGCTCATCCATCGCTCCTCGCCGCCGGTCGAAGCCCCGCCGCGCCCGTCGCCCGCCCGGAGGAGTCGTGGGAGCCATCGGGAAGTATCGATGGCCGGGCCCGCCGGCACGCTCGTCCTCGTGGGGCAGAAGGCGAAGCAGGAGGTCGAGAGCGTCCAGGAATTCCTGCTCGCCATTCTGGGGGCTGGCGCGGGGCTCATGCTGGTCGCGCTCGTCGGCGGATGGTTCCTCGCCGGCCGGGTCCTGCGGCCGATCGAGCGGATCAGCGCGACCGCGTCCGCCATCTCGGCCGCGAACCTCTCCCGCCGGATCGACGTCGCCCAGACGGAGGACGAGCTCGGCCGCCTCGCGACGACGCTGAACGAGACCTTCGGGCGCCTGGAGCAGGCCTTCGAGCGCCAGGCGCGATTCACGGCCGACGCGTCGCACGAACTGCGGACGCCGCTCTCGGTCGTGATGACCCACGCGGAGCTCGCGCTGCGAAAGGAACGATCGCCCGAGGAATACCGCGAAGCGCTCGAGACCGTCCTGGAAGCGTCGAAGCAGATGAAGGCGCTCGTGGAGGGATTGCTCACCCTCGCGCGCGCCGACGCCCGCCAGGCCCTGATAGCCGCGGTCGAAGTCCCGCTCCACGTCGTGGTCGAGGAAGTGGCGGCCGTGCTCGGCCCGCTCGCCCTCGAACGGAAAGTCGCGGTGACGGTCCACGCGGCACCGCTGAAGGTGACCGGCGATCGCGACCGGCTGCGCGAGGCCGTCGCGAATCTCCTCACGAACGCCATCCGCTACACGCCGGAGAACGGGAAGGTCGACGTGACGCTGCAGGAAGAGGCCGGGGTCGCCGTCTTCCAGGTCGCCGACACCGGGATTGGGATTCCGGAGCAGGACCAGCCGCATCTGTTCGAGCGGTTCTTCAGGGCGGACTCGGCGCGCGCCCGGGATCAGGGCGGGGCCGGGCTCGGCCTGGCGATCACGAAATGGATCGTCGAGGCCCACCGGGGGACGATCGCCTTCAGAAGCCGCGAGGGGACGGGGACGACGTTCACGGTCCGGCTCCCTCAGGCGGCCAAAATTGCCGACGCCGCGACGCTTCGCGAAGTATGATTACGAGCGTGACCCCTCGCCTGCTGCTCCTCGCTCTCGGCGCGATCCTCCTGCGGCCCGCCGCGCCGATGACCGTCTTCGTGGTCGACTCGCTGTCGCGCGTGCGGCCGAAGGACGCGCCCGGAACCGCCGCCGAGGCGCGGATCAAGGCGGCCCGCAACGAGTCCGAGGCCTTCCAGATCGTCGTCCGCGCGGGCGAAGGCGGGCTGAAGGGAGTCACGGCCGAGGCTTCCGATCTCAAGGGCGACGGAGACCGGAAGATCGACCGTCGTTTCGTCTCGCTCTACCGGGAACATTATCTCGAGATCAAGACGCTGAGCCCCAGGTCGAAGGAAACCGCGGGGCTCTTCCCCGACGCCCTGATCCCGTTCCCCGAGCCCGGCTCGAAGCCGCCGGCCAAGCCTCCCCGTTTCTCCGCGGTCCCGTTCGCCCTGGCGGCCGACACGAACCAGCCGCTCTGGGTGGAGGTCCGGGTGCCCAAGGATGCCGCGCCCGGCGACTACGCGGGCACGATCACCGTCTCCGCGCAGGATCAGAAGCCGGCGACGGTTCCCGTCACGCTCACCGTGTGGGACTTCGCGCTGCCCGACACCCCGACGCTGAGGACGAATTTCGGCGGCCTCGGGCGGCGGCTCCTGACCGGCCACACCGGTTTGAAGCCCGACACCGCGCCCTACCGCGCCCTCGAGCGGCGCTACGCCGAGTCGATGGCCGCCCACCGGCTCTGCCCGCCGGTTCCGCCCTATCTGCGCCCGAAGGCGGGACCGGACGGGACGATCGACGCGAAGGAAAGTCACGCCGGCCTGAAGGAATGGATCGAGACGTTCCACGTGACGGGCATCCCCATCACCCTGTTCGACAGCGACAGCACCGGGAAGAAAAGCGAGGCTGCCGGAAAGGACCGAGACCGGAACATCAAGTTTCTCCAGAGCACCTGGGCTTATCTGAAGGAGAACGGCTGGGAGAAACTGGCGTACGTCTACGTCCTTGACGAGCCGAGCAAACAGGCGGACTACGAGGAGGTCCGGAAGCGCGCAAAGATGATCCACGAAGCCGCGCCGGGCCTCAAGGTGCTCTGCACGGAACAGCCCGCTCCGGAGAATCCCGAGTGGGGAACGCTGGTCGGCAGCGTCGACCTCTGGGTGCCCCTCTGGACGCTCTACGATGAAAAGTCCGTCCTGGAGCGGCAGCAGGCCGGCGAGGAGGTCTGGACCTACACCGCGCTGTGCCAGGGCAAGAAGGACGCGGACGCGCCCTACTGGGAGCTCGATTTCCCGCTGCTGAACTACCGGATCCCCGCGTGGACGACCCGCCGCTACGGCCTCGCGGGCCTGCTCTACTGGACGGCGGTCTTCTGGCCCGGCGGCGACTCGTGGACTAATGCGATGAACTACCCGAAATTCAACGGCGAAGGGCTGCTCTTCTACCCGGGCGCCGACGCCGGGCTCGACGGACCGGTCGCCTCGATGCGCCTCAAGGCGCTGCGCGACGGCCTCGAAGACTACGAATATCTCGCGCTCGCCGGCGACGCCGGGAACGAGATCGCGGCGTCGCTCGCCAAGAACTGGACGCAGTGGGAAACCGACCCCGCCAAGCTCGCCGCCGCGCGCGAAGAACTCGCGAAACGCATCCTCGCCCGCAAGAAGTAGGCGCGAGGAGCGTATCAGGATTGTCCGGCGGGACGGACTTTCGTGACAATCCGGCGCCGGCACGCCACCAACGGACAGGTTTTGGGGAGAACGTCATGCGCCGCATCGCCCTGCTCGCCCTTCTGATCGCCGCCGGCTGCTCGTCCGCCGCGCGCCCGACGCCGATGAGCGCCGAGAAGCCCAAGGTCTACGTCATCCTCTGGTTCGACACGGAAGACTACCTCCTCAAGTCGGACGACGACGCGACGCTGCGCCTCGCCACGTTCCTGACGAACGAGGGGGTCCGCGCCACGTTCAAGATCGTGGGCGAGAAAGCCCGCGTCCTCGAGCAGCGGGGCCGGACGGACGTGATCGACGCGCTCAAGAAGCACGAGATCGGCTACCACTCCAACTTCCACAGCGTGCATCCCACGCCCGCGGAATACCTGTCGACGCTGGGCTGGGACGAGGGCGTGGCCGAGTTCGAGCGGCGCGAAGGCAAGGGCCTCGAGGACCTGCGCCGGATCTTCGGGCAGAATCCGAGCTGCTACGGCCAGCCCGGCAGCTCCTGGGGTCCCCAAACGTACGGCGCGATGAGGAAGTGGGGGATGTCGGCCTATCTCGACTCGGGCAGCCACGTCGGCGTCGACAAGAAGCCCATGTACTTCTGCGGCCTCCTGACGATGTACGACCTGGCCCACCATCCGCGCACCGGGCTGGGCGATCCGGGCGACGTCGAGAAGGCGAACCAGGCCTTCAAAGCGGCGCACGACAAGCTGCTGGCCGAAGGCGGCGGCCTCGTGAGCATCTGGTACCACCCCTGCGAGTTCGTCCACAAGAAGTTCTGGGACAGCATCTTCGCCGACGGCGCCAACCCGCCGCGTGAGGCGTGGACGCCGCCGCCCCAGAAGACGGCCGAGGAGACGAAGATCGCGTTCGAGAACTGGGAGTCGTGGCTGAAGTACATCAAGTCCTTCCCCGACGTCGGGTTCGTGACCGCCCGCGAGGCGGCGCAGGTCGTCTGGGCCGACAAGGCGCGCGACCGCGAATTCAGCCCGCAGGAGCTCCGCGAGATCGCCGCCGCGGTGGCCGGCGACGCGAACTACCAGGTCCGGGGCGACTACGCCCTCGCGCCGAGCGAGATCTTCTCGCTCCTCAATTCGTTCCTGGTCCAGCACGACAAGGGATCGGTCAAGCTCGGCGAGACTCCGTACGGACCGTCGACCGCTGTCAGCGCGCTCGCGGAGCCGGTGACGACCGACTGGAGCCAGTTCACCCGCACGGCGGCGGACGTCGACGCCTATCTGAAGAAGCAGGGCCGCATCCCGCCGACCGTCTGGCTGGGGAGCGCCGGCGTGCCGCCGGAGGCGTACCTGGCCGCGCTCGCGCGGGTGGTCGTCGATCTCGCCGACGGCAAGCAGCCCTCGACGATCGAGGTGAAGCCCGCGAAGTATTCGGTCGGCGCCCGGGCCGCCGACGACAGCCCGAGGATCTGGGGCTGGCTCTTCCCCAAAGGGTTCCACGCGCCCGCCCTGATGGAGCTCGCCCGGCGGCAGGCGTGGACGATCAAACCTGCCATTCTGAACGCCTCGCGCTAGACTCTTCCTGCATGGATCGCGACTCCTTTGCGGAGCTGGTGACCCGCCACCAGCCGGGAGTCTCACGGTTCGTCGCCCGCTATCTGCGCTCGCGGGAGGACGCCGACGAGGTCGTCCAAGAGACCTTCCTCCGCGCGTGGCAGCAGATCGGCCGCTTCCAGCCCGGCAGCAACTTCGCCGCGTGGGTCCTGACGATCTCGCGCTTCCTCTGCATGGCGCGGATGAAGGATGCCCAGCGCCATCCCGCCCCCGCGACGCTCGACCCGCTGAACGAGCCCCCCGCCGCTCCGCTCCCCGAGACCCTGGAGCGGCTCCGCCGGGCCTGCGAGAAACTCCCCCTGCCCCAGCGCGAAGTGATCGCGCTGCGTTTCTTCGACGACCTGGACTACCGGACGATCGCGCAGATCACCGGCGACAGCGAGGTCGCGCTGCGCTCGCGCCTCCACGACGCGCTCGAGAAGCTAAAGGCGACGCTGGGACCAGCCGAGACCAGCAACCTTTGATGATGTAGACTACGGAGTTGGGAACTGAAGGAATCGCACGGAAGGTCGGCTCTATGAAGACGCCACTGTACTGGAGTGTGCTGGCGCTGGGATTCATTTGCGGATGCCGGATCGATCACGTCGTCACCCTCTATCCCGACGGGTCCGGAAAATTCACGTTGTCCGTGGGAAAGCGTGAAGCCGTAGAAATAGCCCGCAAAGACCAACTCCTCGAAGAGCTTGAGGGTCGCTGGGGCGGAGTCGTCGCCTGGGCGGAACCGGTCGTCAGATCCGAGGGAGGATGGAATTACCTCACGTTGACGGGGTACTTCGACGACATCAATTCATTCCGCATCTGGAACAATCAGTACAGGCCCGAGACTCCCATTGAACGTCGCACGGCTGCAGTGCGGGTCGAGTATTCCAAGTCGGAAGACAACCATCGCCTTGTCTTCAGTTCATGGAAGGAACATTTCTCCGAGCCTTCAGCGAACTGGAAGCCGGAAGGTGGCCGGTTCCTGAACAAGATCATTCTACCCGGCCCGGTCAAAGAGGCTTCGGGAGTGACGTTTCAGGACGGCCGCAACGCCGGTGTCCTCGTGGATGACGCGCTCATGGCAGATCTAGTCGCAGGAAAGGAAGAGGCCAAGAGGAAGGTCGCGGAAGTCAATCCGGGGGTCATCACCCTTTCGTGGACAAAGTCTGAGATTCCCGACGACGATGTCCAGCAGTTCAAGATGGAACTTAGCCAGGCCAAAAAACGTTGGAAACTCCAGCGAGAAGAGTGGGCGAAATCGGGCAAGGAGAAGAAGTAGCTGCCCCCCCTTCAATCACGTTTCACCTCTCACGAAACCTCTCACCCAACCTGACTGCGGGCTGCAGGATGCCGGTTGCTCATTTCCAGCCACAACAGCCCGCCGCGCGCTTTCTCAGGGTGATGAATTGCAAATCGCTGACCAACGACCTCCTGATCGATCCCACGCCCGAGGCGCGCGCTCATCTGAAGGAGTGCGATGCCTGTCGCGGCCGGCTCGCGGAACTCCGTAAGCTCGAGGACGGCCTGGCCGCGCTCGGCCGCGCCCTGCCCCGCGCCCAGAATCCCGCCCTGGTCCGCCGCATCGTCGCTCGGATCCCGAAGCAGATCCACTCGGGACACTCCGCCTGGCGCTGGGCGGGCGGACTTGCCGCCGCCGCGGCGCTCCTGATCGCCGTGCTTCTTGCCAACCGCGACACGCCGTCGCTCAAGCCCCGCGACATGGTCGCGGTCCCGTCCCAGCCGCCGATCGAAACCGTCCTCGATCCGGTGCCCT
>Ga0315281_10012316_pt1 | contig 11668 bp, 11 predicted proteins | sample YL17G07_0_MG_FD_204540 | JGI IMG/M metagenome (GOLD analysis project Ga0315281, IMG submission 204540) | Sediment microbial communities from Yellowstone Lake, YNP, Wyoming, USA - YL17G07_0 | ecosystem: Environmental > Aquatic > Freshwater > Lake > Sediment | place: USA: Wyoming | collected... | reverse complement strand
TAGTGGATTTATACACATTTTAAGACATTTCATACAGTTTATCTTTTGATAAAATCCTGTATTTCTCGATGATGATTAATTGAATTTAGCAAATTAGAAGTGATTTAGACGGTTTCTCTACGGTCAAGATAAGTGTTAACAATTACAACCATGACAAACACATCTAAAAAATAGGGTAAATTATTCCCGTAAACTCTTTTGAATATGTAATCTCGCAATAGGGTAAAGAATGTCGTAGCATTTCTATTCCCCCTGAAGTAATTTTGGGGCATCCGATTAATTTTACTTGTTCAAGCTTCTTAAGCTGTCTTAAATACTCAATCGCGTTGTTGCCAACCTCAACACACTCTATGCATGCAAGATTTATTAAACTAGACATAGACGATATTTTATGTAGAACTCTGTCGTTAACGTGGGGTAAATGATCTAATATTAGAGTGGTAATCCCTTCTAATTCACCTATTAAACATAACCCAATTTCTGAAATATTACTGCAATGAGCCAGCGAGAGTTTTCTTAGACTTTTGCATTGACTAATATAATTCATTCCTTTGTCAGTTAATTGATCAAGATTGTCTAATCGCAAATTGGTTAAATACGGCACATTGACAAGATAAGACACTCCCTTATCGGTAATTTCTGCAAACTCAGGCAATTCAAGTATTCTTAAACTGGGAATCTGGCTTAAGTACAGCACTCCTTTATCAGTGATTTCTTCACAACTGTGCAAAGAAATTGTCTCAAGTTTTGGGAGCTCTGATAATTTCTTTAATCCCTCATCTGTGATTGAATAACAGGCATCCAAATTTATTACCTGCAAAGAGTGCAATTTAGAAAGATATCCCAGTCCAATATCTGAAATATTTGAACATAAGAATAAATCAATTTTTTGAAGGTTCGGGAATTCTGCGAGGTATTTAATTTCATCATCTGTAATTTGATCACAAGCAACCAAACTGATTTCTTTTAATGTTTTAATCCTAATTAGTTCTTTAAATCCATTAACCGTAATTTGACCACACCCACTTAAATCTAATACTTCAATCATGTCGAATTCGGCAATCGCAGAAAGTTCTTTGTCACTAACGCCCCTGCTGCACTTCAGTGATTTAATCATTGGAGGAAGAGATAAAATTTCATGAATATTATTGACGGTCATTTCTACTTTAAATTCAAATTCTTCGGTTATCATACTAAAAATATATCCTCCTATTTGGGGATGAACGCTGTACTAATTCTGGGAATTCCATTTATAATCCTTAATCTGGGGACACATACTCTCGTAGAGAATCAACAAAAATCGTCCATTAGGTTAAAATATTTTTCCCTGCGCCTGTCTGCCGGACACTCTCAAGTCGTTCGGGGTTGACGCCGTTGGCGTCACCCTAACAATACTTCATTCGGGCTTAACAGGCTGGCGGGAAGTCTTTAATTCTAAATTACGAGGTCGCTTGGATTTTTGTCCAAACGCCTGATGTATGTGTCTCGGATCTTCCCGCCTCCTAATCTGTTCTACGCGCCTATCAGAGGCAATGCTCTGATTTGATTTACTATAAGCAATGGGCTTTCATCCTGTTCCTCAAACTTGCTGTTATTCCTCACCATCGCAAATAAAACTCGGAGTAATTTACAACCCATCGCCACAATCGCCTGTGGTTTGGCTTTGCCTTTTTCTACTAACCGTTTATAAAATTGATAGAACGCGCCTTTTTGTTTTATTAACCTTAATCCGGCTAAGTAAAGCATCTGCCTTAACAACGGCCGGCCTCGTTTAGTAATCCTTTTCCGACCGTGATGTTGACCGGAACTTATTTCATAAAGGTTTAATCCGGCTAACTTGATTATCTGCCTGGCATTTTGGTATTGCCTGAAATCTCCGGCCTCGCCTAAAATCGCTGCCAGGGTAATCTGTCCCACTTGGGGAATGCTGGATAATATTTCAATATAAGGCACCTTTTCTATAACTCCTTTTATGGTCAGCTCTATTTCGTCTAACTGCATCCGGATAAGTTCCATCCTGACTAATAGTTGTCTTAATTCCAATTCTAATGCCTCCCGTCCTTCCTTGATACCTACTGAGTTTCCAGCCGCATCAATAATAGCGCGGGCCCGCTCTAATCCTAATGTCCCCTTACTCTTTTTCTTTAATAAATCCTTTATTGCCTGCTCACCTAACCGGACCATCTGCTCCGGACAAGCCGCGGTCTTAACTAATTCAAGCAATCCTTTGCCAATATGATTCTTAAATAAACCGATTAACTCCGGGAACAATACATCCATTAGCCGATGCAACCTGTTTACTTCCCGATTCAGGTCTTTTACCAGCCCCTGTCGACAGATTATTAAATATCTCAACTCGGCAAACACTCCCTGTGGTCTAACCAATCTTAAACTTTTCCTCTGAATATCAAGGCTGCTAATTACCCCGGCATCTTTTATGTCATGCTTACCGGGGCTATTGTCTTCTAACTCCTTGGCTTTATGCGTATGCGCCGGCTGGACCATCCGAACCTCTGCCGGGTTACGCTCCAACCATTCGGCTAATGCCTTCCAATATTGGCCGGTTGGCTCTAAGGCAAACCGGACATCCGATACGCCCAGACCTTCTTTGGCTTTTTCCCGGTACTCCCATAATTTATTAAACCCAGTCAAATTATTATCAAAAAGCAGTGGTTTTAATCGTCGCCCGTCCAAACTCTGGGCTACGGCAACATGTTGATATTTACCAATATCCACTCCGATTGACGCCTCCAAAATATTGACTTGTTTTCTGTTTCCTGTTTTATTATATCTCATGGCGATTACCTCCTTCTTAGGGTTATAGATGTTTGTTGTGAAACCTCTATCTTAACCCAATGGGGGCTAAATCGCCATTTTTATTGCCTCACTACATCATAGTATTCTAATTTCCTTCCCCCAGATTCAACGAAATTAGTATGTGTCCCCAGATTAATACCTTATTTATAAAAAATCGCCCTCTGGATGTCAATTAAAATATGTCTTTGCTGTCATTGAATGTGTCCCACGTGTAAGGCGGGACCAATCAAATTGAGGAGAAATTCTTTGGTTTAGATTTATTGTTAGTTGGTAACTTACCAATTACTTTTTGTTTGTCAAGGAATATGTGCAAAATTCCGAGTTGCAGTTATTACTATATCCTACCTGCCCGACTAGGTCAGGCGGGAATGTGCCGGCTACTATATTTAGACGTGCCGGCTATCGGATTTAGATGTGCCGGTTACCAAATTTAGGTGTGCCGGTCATCAAGTTTAGGTGTGCCAGCCGTGGGGTTTAGATGTGCCGGTCATCGGTTTTAGATGTGCCGGTTACCAAATTTAGGTGTGCCGGCTATCGGATTTAGATGTGCCGGCTATCATATTTAGACGTGCCGGTCATCAAATTCAGGTGTGCTAGTCATCAAGTTTAGATGTGCCGGTTACTATGCTTAGATATGCCAACTATAATATTCAGGTGTGCCGGTTGGGGAGTTTAGACCTGTCATTCATCACCTTCAGTATCGGGAGGGGGTATGGTATCCCCTCCCCCCCTCAAGATTTTGTTAGATTCTACCTTCATTACAAGGTGTTGGCAAATATTAAGTTATGGCAAATTACGAAAATATTTGCAAAATCTTTTGCGATTTTACCTCAGAAAACTGCTCTGAAAGTCACTATATATAATAGGGAAAGAAAAGAGGTAAAAACAACAGCCCGTACGGGCGTTTAATCCAGTTGTTAATAAATAATTTTACGAAATTATTGTTTTTTACCTCAGAAAAATGTTAACAGAGTCACTCTATATATTAGGGAGACCAAATGAGGTTAAAAGTAAAAATCAAAAACGGGAAATCGGAGGTTTAATTTTATGAAAGAAGATACATTAAATGAAAAGGAATTGATTAACCTTGCGAAACAAGGTGGCGAGGTGTCTAAAGACGCCATTGGCAAACTCTACGAACTATATCACCGTTATGTAGAGGATGAGGCAAGGAAATGCCTGTATAAAAACGAAGACCTTGATGAATTCTGCCAGGAGGTCTGGAAACGGGTGATTAAATCAATACCCTCTTACCGGGGTGATACCCTTAAGGGACTTTTAGGCAGGGCTTATGCCGGCACAGGTAAACCGTCCGGCATCATCGGAAACTATTATCTGGAATTCATTCGTAAGAAAACCAGTATCCTGCAATCCGCAGAAGAACTGGATTATCTCTCAAGAACCAAGCCGAAGAAAATTCATCTTATCTCCATAGAAACGCCGGTTGGTGAGGACGATGAAGGCAATACCTTATTATTAAAGGATGTTATCCCGGACGAGTCCAAATCACCTTTGGAGATTCTTATTGAGAAAGAAACCCAGCAGATTGTTCGGGAAGAGGTAGAGAAACTCCCCAATATTTACCGCTATGTAATTCTGATGAGATATTTTGATGGACGGCCGGTTAAAGAGATTTCCGAACTCCTGAATATCAAAGAAGACGATATTTACTGGCGTTTGAGCGAGGCATACGAGAAACTAAAGGTTCAACTCATTAAACGAATGGGCGAAAACCCGTTGGAGGAAGTTAATATCTATAGGAGCAAAAAACATAATAGAAGAAAGTAAATGGGATTGCCACGCCCTGCGGGCTCGCAATGACTGTCATTGCGAGCGTTAGCGAAGCAATTTCAAGAATAGGAGGTATAATATGAATACCAAACAGAAATATGTAACATTGGGGAAACTGGTTGATGAGTTTCTGCTCAAGGTTAAATCCGGCGAGAAAATCTCCATCAATGACTGGGCTGAACTCCATAAGAAAGAGGTGCCTAAAGAGGAGTTGAAAGAACAACTCCGGATGGGCGTGCTTCTGACCAAGGTCGGTGAGGGTGCCAGACCCAGACCGACTTTGACTGATGAGCAAAGACAGAAGATAAAAAAGAATGTGCTTGATTATTATGATGAACAACAACCCGTGATTGCCCAAAAGACCAAGGCAAACGATTATCTTTCTCAGGCGGCTGATACATTCGGCAAGCAGGATTACAAAACCACCTGTGAATTACTCAACAAGGCAATAGAGATTCATCAGGAGTTACAGGATAATGTTTGGTTAGGATTTGAGTATTCCATTCTGGGTGTGATTGGTATCTTAGAGGATAATTTTGATTCGGCAATTGAGAACTTCCAGAAATCAGAGATGCTTTACCAGAAGACCCGCCTGACGGACGGGCAGGCAGACCAGACCAAAGCCAGAGCCGGCGTATTAGGTCATTTAGGGATTCTGTATCTTACCCAGAACAAACTTGACGAGGCAGAGAAGTCATTTAGAGAAGCGCTCAGATTATCAGAAGAAATAAAACTTACCGAAGTGATTATGAGTGTGACTATTAATTTAGGCGTCATTGAATTAGCCCGGGGCAAGTATCTGGTAAGTTTTGAGTTGTTCCAGAAAGGGTTTAGTATTGCCCAGGAAAAAGGCGATAGGGAAACAATGGCGATTGCCTATGGCAATATGGCTGAGGCATCCGAAGGCGGACGTGCCCATAAGACCGCAATAGAACTCTATCACAAGTCGCTGACGCTTTCTCGTGAAGACAAGTATTACAACCTGATTGCCCAGACCGCAGCAAGATTAGGCGCGCTTTATGCCAGCCATAACAAATGGGAAGAGGCAAGCCAGTTATTTAACGAGGCGACAAATGCGGTTGACCAGATTAGAGACGCATCAACCCAGCAGACCGCGGTTAAATTCAGGCGGACTCTGGGGTCATACGGAATGCCTTCTACTGAGGAGGTGCTTTCGGACTTCCGTAGAAGGATTAAGGAAGAACAGATGGTTACGGTGTAAAATAAGATTAAGATTTACCGCAGAGACGCAAAGAAAAACTCAGGGAATATTAAATCCCCCTCTTTTCCCCCTTTAATAAAGGGGGATGAAGGGGGATTTTTATTAGGAAAACCAACCAGAGCGGGTAGGTCGTCAGACAGGCATCCCGCTTCCTGTCGGCGGGATGGATGGCTTATCTGCTTTTTGAGGAAAAGCCCATCTTAGGCTACCCTCGGAACCCAAGTCGGACTTTAATATTTTAACCCCATCAAACTGTCCTTTTGCGAGGGCGAAAGGACAAAACAACCCCGATATTCATCGGGGTAACTAGCTGTAACCCCAGCACATAAATTATGTGCTGGGCAACAGCCAGTAAGGAGAATTTTATGTCAGAGATATTTTCAGCAGTAAGGTTCCATATACCATCTGTGATACCGCCGGCAGATTTCTCGGTTGACCAGTGGGCAGACGGTCTCAAGACTAATGCCACCAGAATCAACCAGAAAAGAGAACTGGCGGTTCCGGATGAAGGAACATTCCAGTCTAAATTAGCAGAGCGTTCCGGCAGGGCATATCAACCTTTAGTGGACAGCGGATTCTTGTCACGTTCCGGTGCGAATGCCGCTACCATCGCTAAAAGGCAATTGGAAAAGATAAAAGGCACCTTTGAACGTTGGCAGGCAAAACTTGCTAAAGCATTTGCTACCATAGACGGAATAGAGGCAAAAAACTTTAAGGAACAGGTTGACGAGAGCAAGGACCATTGGGCAGACAAAACAGGTAAAACGACACTGAGATTCACCGGCGATGTCCGTGGACCCGGTGCAGTTGCGCTGGCTGTGTTCTGGATTACCGGAGATAATAAAGCCACTGTGCGTGAAGGTGACGTTATTATTAAAGGTAGCCCGATCAATGTGGTTCGTCCACCACTCCAGAAGAACCTCAGGGCAGGTCTAACACAACAACTCACCCAATCCGGGGTGTATATTGTCCAGACCAATTTTGACCCGGCAGTCATTGACGAGCAGAATGAGGTTATCAACGACTTCATTAAAGGACTTCAACAGGCAACATATGTTGATTTCCAAAAAGAAGCCGTCAGCGATAAATCATATTGCATCTATCGTCAACTGAACGGTCAACTCTATCTGGAAATACAGGTCGTAAAGCCGTAAGGACGGATTGGGAATTGCGGATGGCGAATTGCGAATTGTTCGTGGTTCGCCTCCGCTTTCCCTTAACATCATCAAAAAGAGTTACAAGTTTTATGTTTGATGTTTCAGGTTAACTTGTAACTTTTAACCTTTAACTTGAAACTTCAAGGATAGTTATATGTCAGACACTTTAAAACCATTATCAGTAAAAACAGAACACATTGCACCCAAAGCCGTAACTACTGGCAAATTGGGTGACAAGAGTGTAACCACTATTAAGATTGAAGACGGCGCGGTCACGCCGGATAAATTGAGTATCGTAGTAGTAAGTAGGCCAGTAAATCCGCCTATTGATTCAACAGAGATTAAGGACGGCGCGGTTAAGACTGATGAGATTGCCGGCAACGCAGTCACCGCGGACAAGATTGCCCCGAACTCAATAACCGCCGAGAAAATACTGGACGGAGCAGTAACGAGAGAGAAAATCAGGGATGGCGCTGTGACCAAAGAGAAAATGGCTGATGGAATTATCGGCACTGCCGAGATAATTGACGGTGCTGTTACTGCCTCTAAACTCGCCACTAACTCAGTGACCAAGATAAAACTGGCGTCTAATTCAGTCGGGTATTTAGAGATTATTAATGGTTCGGTGACTACACCGAAGATTGTTGATGGTGCGGTAACAAAGATTAAATTGCTTTATAAATCTGTTGAAGTTACAGTTCCGGCAGGAGCAATTAGTGGAACCTATGGACCAGACCCCGATTTAGTCGGTGGCGAAATTTTAGGACATTATGCAACCAGTAATTTTCGCCAACAACTTATTGAGTCAATAACAATAACTGCGGTTGGTTTAATTACAATTACTATAGGTGGTGCTGTCGTTATAGGTGCAGCAACATATAAGGTGGTCGTGCTGAGGGCATAAGAAAGTGGCGGGCGGAACACTATAAAATTATCTGATTTTTCTTGTATTTTTAGTCCTTCAATTAATAATTAGATATTTATATGCGAGTTTCCTCATTAGACCTCAAGTCTCAATATTCCCAAATAAAAGATGAACTAAATTCGGCATTAAATGAGGTCATAGAATCCCAACATTTCATCCTCGGACCGATAGTTGAAAAACTGGAAGAAGAATTATCCAAATACTTGGGCGTAAGACATTCAATTGCTGTAGCCTCCGGTTCCGATGCCTTATTAATTTCTTTAATGGCTTTAAATGTGGGCGCAGGAGACGAGGTTATCACAACCCCGTTTACATTTTTTGCCACAGCCGGTTCAATTGCCCGACTGGGCGCTAAACCTGTCTTCGTGGATATAGAGCCGGATACATATAATATCAATCCGATAAAGATTCGTTCTGCCTTATCCTCACATAAACGCATTAAGGCTATTATCCCGGTTCATCTTTACGGTCAATGCGCCGATATGTCAGAAATTATATCTATCGGCAGGGAATATAAAATACCGGTTATAGAAGATGCGGCTCAGGCAATAGGTGCAGTTTATTCGTTACCAACCGGTTACTGCAAAGCCGGAACTATGGCGGATGCTTTTCTTTTTATCCTACCAAAAACCTGGGTGGCTGGGGTGATGGCGGTTTAGTTACAACTAATGATTCATCTCTGGCTAAATTAATAAAATGCCTGAGAGTCCACGGCGGCGAAAACAGGTATTATCATCAGTATCTCGGTTTAAATAGCCGTCTGGATGCAGTGCAGGCGGCTATCCTGCGGGTGAAACTGAAATATGTTGAGCAATGGAACCGGGAACGTTCTGAACGCGCCGGATTTTATGACCGTCTTTTTAAGGAATATAATCTGTTGGATTGCATATCTTTGCCTATAACTAAACCGGGCCGTAATCATATTTACCATCAATATACTATCAGAATCCTTTCACACGTTCGTCCTCCCCTGAACCCGCCTGACGGCGAGGCAGGGAAGCCACCTCGTCCTGAGGACTCAGTGTCCGAAGGAAAAGAGATACCATCCCTGAGGGACGAACTCTGTGATTTTCTAAGACAGAATAACATAGGCTGTGAGATATATTATCCACTGCCGCTACATCTACAGCAATGCTTTAATTATTTAGGATATAAAAAAGGTGATTTCCCGGAGTCCGAGAAATCTTCGTTGAGCGTGCTTTCTTTGCCCATCTACCCTGAATTAACAGAAAAAATGCAGGTATATGTAGCAGAGAAAATAAAGGAGTTCTTTATTAACCATTAAGTTGTAAATGTAATCTCGGTTGACCAAAGTTAATTATGAGGATTATCAAACAAGAAACGGGTTTCGCTGATTATTTTACACAGTTAAAAAGGGTCCCTCTCTTAACTAAAAGCGAAGAAAGAAAGACAGCCATTTTGGCCTATCGGGGTAATAAAAAGGCGAAACGCCATCTCATCCTTGCTAATCTTCGATTCGTAGTTAGGATAGCCCGCGCATTTTTAAAGCGAGGATTACCTTTTTTAGACCTTATTGAAGAAGGGAATTTGGGTTTAATCCACGCTGTTGATAAATTTAATCCGTATAGAAATTGTCGTTTTACTACTTATGCAAGATGGTGGATATTGCAGTCTATTAAGCGGGCAATTAGAAGCTCGGGCAAACCGGTTCGTCTCCCGCCTTCTCTAATAGATATTCTTACTAAATGGAAAAAAACGAGTTCAAATTTATCTCAGAAATTAGGGCGCAAACCTTATGAAAATGAAATCATTGATGAGTTAAAACTCACGCCTCATTTTATTCGTTTCTTTAAGAGTTATTTATGGACCCGCTATCACTCCAAACAAGCCCCATATCTCAGCATAACGTCAGAGAAAATTAATATATTCTCGGATGAGAAATCCCTGCCGGCAGACAGGAATTTACTTGATGAGTCGGATAAAGAGGCAATTCGGAAATATTTATCTGCCATCAGCATACAAGAAGCCTCTATTCTGAGTATGCATTACGGTTTGAACCATAACAAAACCCCTTTGAGTTTACGACAGATTGCAAAAAGATTAAAAATATCATCAGCACAACAAGTTCTACTGATTGAACATAAAGCATTAAAAAAACTCCACGAGGTTTATATTTCACGGGCTTAACCCCGCCCTTGCCATGTCCAGCCCCTTGCAGGGGCTGACCAGTCCTTACTCGCAAAGGCGGGGTCTGACACGCAAGGGCGGGGTAAAAGTATGAAAATACCGGTTTTGATTTCGGCTGATTTGATTCACAAGAAAGTAAAATCATTATCCAAACAGATTTCTAAAGACTATATCAATAAGCACCCGTTGCTAATCAGTATTCTTAATGGCGCCTTTGTTTTCACAGCCGACCTGATAAGGCATTTAACTATTCCGGTCAGATGCGATTTTATGAGGGTTTCTTCCTATAATCAATCCACCCAATCATCCGGCAGAATAAAAATTATTATGGATATAGATTCCCCCGTCAAAAACAGGGATATTATTATCGTTGACGATATTATTGATACTGGATTAACCACCCGCTACATAATAAACAGGTTAAAACGCCGAAAACCGCGCAGTATAAAATTATGCGCTCTTTTAAATAAACCATCAAGACGAATCGTTCCTATAAAAATAGACTATTGCGGTTTTACCGTTCCGAACAAATTCGTAGTCGGTTACGGTATAGATTATAAAGAACAATACAGGCAATTGCACTATATAGGATATTTACCCGGTTAGAACAGTTACTAATGAAAACCTAACATAAATCCCCCTTAATCCCCCTTTAATAAAGGGGGAAATAGGGGGATTTTTAACAGTCTCAATGTTAGAAAATCAATAAGAACTGCTATAGAAAAGGAATAATGCCTTATGGAAATCAAAATCTATTATGATGATACTGATGCAGGCGGTGTAGTTTATCATGCCAATTACCTGAAATATTTTGAACGGGGCAGGACAGAATATATGAGACAACGCGGTATTGACCCGGCCGCAATGGCACAAGCCGGCATTATCTTTGTCATAGTCCGGGCTGAGGTCTCTTATCTGTCACCCGCCCGGTATGGCGATACTATTATTGTTGAGACATTCATTGATGAAATTTCTCATGCCTCTGTTACCTTCGGCTATAAAATATATTTATCCGACAAATCATCTAAACCCCTGGTCACAGGCAAGACTAAAATTGCTATGGTAAGCAAGGATATGAAAGTCCAGAGATTTTCGGATGACTTTATTAAACGGCTTGCCCCGTTAGAAGCGAAACCGTAGAGGAGATAATAGCCTATCACAAAATCTTACAGCTTCACCCCGTTAGAAAGAACATAATCTGGAGATAAAGATATAAGCGATAAATTAAAATCCCGCCATGGCGGGACGGAACTTTCTAACGGGGCAAGTTGAGAACGCTTCTAACGGGCTGGGAAGCCAAAAAATTCTTGCAACCGCTTAAAGCGGAGTTGCCACACTAAAATTGGCGGAAATGGTAGGATGAGGTAAGATTGTCCCCGGAATTACCGAATTATGATACCCCTACAGGAGGTGGTAGCTCTGTCTTTGTGGTGAAATTGCATTTTCTAACGAGGCAGGGCATAAATACGAAACCACAGACCTGCCTGCGCCGAGGCTTCGGCGGGCAGGTTACACAGATTAACACAGATTAGAAATCCCCCTTACTCCCCCTTTGACAAAGGGGGATGGGGGGATTTACTTTGTGCTCTTAGTGTCTTTGTGGTGAAT
>Ga0315281_10012315_pt1 | contig 11669 bp, 12 predicted proteins | sample YL17G07_0_MG_FD_204540 | JGI IMG/M metagenome (GOLD analysis project Ga0315281, IMG submission 204540) | Sediment microbial communities from Yellowstone Lake, YNP, Wyoming, USA - YL17G07_0 | ecosystem: Environmental > Aquatic > Freshwater > Lake > Sediment | place: USA: Wyoming | collected... | reverse complement strand
ACACGCCTCCGGGAATGGCCACCGTGTTGAACAGGTGGTTGGTGGCGCTCACCGCCGGGCTCTGAAAACCGAGAATGCTCACCTGAAACGGCAATAGCAGAAACGCGCCGGACACGCCGCCCATGGAAGTGAGCAGCGAAATCGCGAACGCGACCAGCGGCGGAATCCACGGGCTGATCTCGATACCGGCGACGGGAAAGTACATGCAACCTCCTGTGGTGTGGTGGACGCGGGATCGGCGTAGCGGCTACTCGTCTCAGTATCTATCCGCCGTCGGCGCCAGCATCGGCGTGCCGTTGGCGAGCCACGTCAGGTAATACTCGAGATCCGTATACTCGCGCGAGCCGGGTCTGAGCGGCAACACCTGGGTGATGACCTGACAGTGCTCGATACGCTGTTGCAGGCTCACGAAACCCAGTTCGTGCTGGCCGACGTGGTGCGTCGGATACTGGGTGGCGACGGCTCGCTCCTCGTCATCGGCATGAATCGCGGCCAGGCGTTGGCCGCGCAACCAGCGGCCGGCGGCGGTCACGTGGCAATCCGCGCACGCCAGATTGAGACGGCCGGCCTTCTTGAAGAACAGGCCCTCGCCACGCGTCAGCGCGTGTCGGGCGCCGTCGCCCTCCGCCGCGACGCGCACCGGCATGCCGCGGCTGAGGTATTTGACGTAGCCCGAGACTGCATTCAGCGCCTCGCTGCCTGGCGCGAGCGGCGGCAGTGTCATGCGGCCTTCGCGGCAGTCATTGATGCGTTCTTCGAGCGTGACCGGTCTCACTACGGCCCGGTCGTAGACCGGATAGCGGGTCGCCGCGCCGCGCAACGAACGCTCGCCACCATGGCACGAGGCACACGATTTTCCGTTCGGTCCCGACTGCTCGAACAGCGCCTTGCCTTGATCCAGATAGAAATCGGCGAGGCTCAGATCGTCGCCGGCCACGGCGAAGTTCCGCCCCGGTGCCGGCATCGGTCGGCTTGGCGCGCTGGCGTGTTTTAGTGTGTGCAGGTAAGCGACGATGTCGGCAACTTCTGGCGCGCTCAGGATGCCGTTCGTGCCGAACGGCGGCATCGCGGTCCTGGGGTTGTGTGCGCGCGCGTCCCACAGCTGCTGAAACGTGTAGGCCGTCGTCCGGCCCTGCGTCGCGTAAGCGCTGAGATTCGGGCCGACATTCCCCGGCTGTTCGCCGTCCGCCTCCAGCACGTGACACGCCAGGCAGTTACCCTTCTCGCTCGCATATGCCAGTTCCTTGCCGCGGCGCGCGTCGCCCGGTGGCACCGGCGGCGACGCGACCGCGGGCGGCTTCGGCGCGCGTTGATCGTCGTAAGCGAACGTTGGAAAGCCATCCAGTCCGTGCAGCATCATTCCATGATGTGACGTCGCATGCCCGGGACTCGCGGACATCGGCTCGGGCGAAGGTGCCGCCTCGCCATGTTCATGGTGCGCGTGATCCTGCGCCCCAGCCGGCAAAACGCACAGCAGGAACAGACCAGCCGCGAACCGCACGAAGTCAACGCGCATCGGAAGTCGGTCGCAACGGCTCGGCGATCCGGACACCTTCCGGCAACGTCAGGGAAACAGGCGGCGGCCGGCGATAGGTCTTGTTGTCCGGCCACTCGGTCACGCGGTAGCTGCCGTGGCAGGCGACGCAGGTAGCCAGCACATTACCGAGCGCATTGAGCGTGGCCGTCGAGTCGCGCGTCTGCGCGGCCTTCTTCAGCGCCTGCGCTCCAACGGCGTGCAGCTGCACTCCCATGGCGGCGTACCCGGTATTGCCGCGACGCGAGAGTCCGTCGGCCTTCTTGCGATCGAAGCTCAACTGATCGGCGATGCGCTCGATGGCGGCATAGTCCTGCCGGCTCAAGGCCTCGATGATCTGGCGGACCTGGTCGAGATTGCCGCGCATCACGCGCAGGATGTCTTCGCGGTCCTCGAACGGAATCGTGAGCAGCGTGCGCTGGTCCTGGGCAGGCGCATCGGCCGCGAACGACGCGGCCGGCAAGGCTGAAAACAACAGAACCGATACGAACAGCGGCGTTCTCCAAAAATATCTTAACGGCACTTTATTATCCTCCCCGGTTTGGTATTGCGGAATTTTGGCGTAACGGTCTCATCGCGGCAGCGTCAGGATTGCCTCCAGCCCGCCGCCGACGCGATTGCGCAACGTGAGCTCGCCGCCGTGGGCGCGGGCGATATCGCGCGCCACCGACAGGCCCAGGCCGACACCGCCGGTCGCGCGGCTGCGCGAACCCTCGACCCGGTAGAACGGCTCGAACACGCGTTCGAGCTCGGCCTCGGGAATGCCGGGTCCGCTATCGGCAACGATGATACGCAACTGCGCCGCGTCGTCCTCGACGCGCACTGCGGCGCGTTCGCCGTACTTGACGGCGTTCTCGATCAGGTTGGCGAGACAGCGCTTGAGCGCGAGCGGGTGCGCCGGGTACGGCGCGCGCGTCCCGCCCTGCACGCTCACCTCGTGCCCGGTTTCTTCCATGTCGGCTTGCAGGCTTTCCAGCAGCGCCATGACGTCCACCGGCTGCACCGGCTCGTCGGCGCGCGCGCCGCGCAGGAAATCGAGCGCGGCGGCGGTCATGGCCTCCATCTCGGCCAGGTCGTGGGCGAACTTCGCGCGCAGCGCTTCGTCCTCGATCAGCTCGGCGCGTAGACGCAGGCGCGTAATCGGCGTGCGCAGGTCGTGCGACACGGCCGCCAGCATCTGCTCGCGTTCGCGCAGGTGAGTCTGAAGCCGCGCCTGCATGGTGTTGAAGGCGACCGCGGCACGCCGCACCTCGACCGGCCCGTCCTCGACGAGCGGCGGCCGGCGCATGTCGCGCCCGAGCTCGTCGGCGGCGGTCGCGAGCACGGCCAGTGGGCGCGTGAGCCAGCGCACCGCGAACAGCGCGAGCCCGATCACCGACGCGAGCAGCACCGCGAGCGTGAGCAGCAGCCGCCACGGCCAGGCGAACGGCTCGCCACCGAGTCCATGTTCGAAATTCGCCCAGGTACCGTCCGCGAGTTGTGCGTGCACCTGAAACGCCATGCTGTGGCGCGGGAAGTAATCGGCCATCGGGCCGAAGCGCGGGCGCATCCCGCCCGGGCCGTGTGGCCCAGCCGCGCCTGGCGCGGCCATGGATTCGGCCAGCACCACCCGCACCGGACGCCCGTCGCCGATGAGCTGTTGCAGCACCGCGCGCAGATGCGACGTGTGCACATCTTCGGCCTCAGCGGTCGGTGGCGGTTGCGGCGAGAGCGTCACGCGCAGCTGGGCGCTGTTGACGGCGGGAAGGATCGTGGTGCGCGCGGACGCATCGAGGCGGTCGAACACTTGCACGATGCCGGCGATGCGTTGTGCGGCACTCAAACCACTTGCCTCGTACAACGCACTGGCGCGGTCGCGCAGCAGAATCGCCGCGCCGAGCAACTGCGCGATCAGCAACCCGACGAGCAGCGTCAGGATCAGGCGGCCGGAGAGCGTGGCGGGCAACAGGCGTTTCATTGCTCGGCCTCGACTTCGGCGGCGAGCACGTAGCCCTCGCCGCGCACGGTCTGGATGAGCGCGGCGTCCTCGTCGGCCAGGCGCCGGCGCAGCCGGCCAACCTGCACGTCGATGCTGCGGTCGAACGGCAGCGCCTCGCGCCCGCGCGCGAGCTCGAGCAGCTGGTCACGGCTGAGGACATGATTGGGGTGATCGAGGAATATCCTGAGCAGCCGGTACTCGCCGCCGGACAGTGGCGCCACCACGCCGGCCGGCGAGACAAGCTGGCGGCGCGCGAGATCGAGCGTCCAGCCGGCGAAGCGCAGCTGGCGCGCTTCAGTCGCGTTCGGCACCGGCGGCAACGCCTGGGTGCGGCGCAGCACCGCCTTGATGCGCGCCAGCAGTTCGCGCGGGTTGAACGGTTTGGGAACGTAATCGTCCGCGCCCATTTCCAGCCCGACAATGCGGTCGGTCTCCTCACCACGTGCGGTGAGCATGATCACCGGCAAGTTCGAGTGCGCGCGCAGCTCGCGGCACAACGTCAGCCCGTCCTCGCCGGGCAGCATCAAGTCGAGGACCACAAGGTCGAAGCGACCGGTGTCGAGCGCCGCGCGCATCCCGCGCCCGTCGGCCACGGCCGTGGCGCGCAGACCGTTGCGGTCGAGGTAGTCGCGCAACAGGGTACGGATCTCGGCGTCGTCGTCGACGATCAGAATGTGCTCGGGATGGGGCATGGGTGCAGTTTATACCGGGACGCCGCCGGGCGGACGCGTAAAAATTGTAACCGCATGTAACAAGACGGCCGGCGGTTACCCACGGTTACAAAAATAGCCGCTCCGGACATCTTGCCGGCCGGCCGGCGTGCTTGAATGGCCGCGTTGGTAAACCCCTTCCTCAATGGAGACACATATTATGAAGACGACAGGCAAGATCGCGCTCGGCATCCTCGCCGGGCTGGGCGTCGCGGCGAGTGCCGCAGTTCTGGCGCACGGTTACGACCCGATGATGGGTCACGGTCCCATGATGGGCCACGGCCCGATGGCACGGGGCATGGCCGGCGGACCCGAGGCACATCTCAACACACTCAAGACCGAGCTCAAGCTCACCGCCAAGCAGGAACCGGCTTGGCAGGCGTTCGAAAAAACCGTGCGCGCGCAGGTTGCGAGTCACGGCCCGGGGCCCGCGGGCACGACCGCCGGCACCGATCCGATGCAGGCTCGCATCACGTTCATGGAGCAGCGGCTCGCCGGCATGAAGACAGTCGCCAAGGCGCGCGCCGACCTGTACACGGTGCTCACGCCCGAACAGAAGGCGGTTGCCGACCGCCTGATGAGCGGCCCGCACGGCTGAGCGGTATGACGGGAGGCGGCCATATCGCCTCCCGTTTTTTATGTAATTTCATTTATCGGAGAACCGCATCATGCGTCACACTTTCGCGTCCGCCACCCTCGTCCTGTCGCTCACCGTCCTGCTCACGGCGGCGCATGCGGCGGACCCGCGCCAGCTTGTCAAAATGCCCGCGCCGATGCAGGAACACATGCTCGCCAACATGCGCGATCATCTGGTCGCCATGGGCGAGATCCATGCGGCGCTGGGGAAAGGCGACTTCGACCGGGCCGCGGACGTCGCCGAGCAACGCATCGGAATGAGCTCTCTGCAGGCGCACGACGCCTCGCACATGGCGCCCTATATGCCCAAGGGCATGCAGGAGACCGGCACGGCGATGCACCACGCGGCCAGTCGCTTCGCGAACACCACACAGGAAGCGGCGGTCACGAACGACCTGCCGCGCGCGCTTGGCGCGCTCGCCGAACTCACGCAGCAGTGCGCGGCCTGTCATGCCGGCTACCGGCTGCGCTAACAGTCATGGGCGTTGGGTGGTTAATTTGATCCACGTCAACGCACAGCACGGCGCGCGGCGCTATTTTGAGTAGCACCTTCACAAAGAATAAGCATTAACAAAGGAGTCGACGTGTCGCTTGTTACCGCCAGCGAACTGACCAAAACCTACCGCGTCGGTGACGTGGACGTGCCCGCTGTGCGCGACGTGGATTTCACGATCGACGTCGGCGCCTTTGTCGCCTTCGTCGGCCCCTCCGGCAGCGGTAAGAGCACGCTGCTTAACATGATTGGCGGGCTCGACAAGCCGAGCGGAGGCCAACTCATGGTCCTCGACACCGACATCGCCGCACTCGACCGCGCCGCCGCCGCCGACTTCCGCGGCGCCAACCTGGGATTCATTTTCCAGGACTTCAACCTGATCCCGGTGCTCACGGCCTACGAGAACATCGAGTATCCCCTGCTGATGGTGCAAGACTGGCCGGCGGACAAGCGCCACGCGCGCGTCAATGAACTGCTCGACGCAGTGGGAATGAGCGATCAGGCCGCCAAGCGCCCGGACCAACTCTCCGGCGGGCAGAAACAGCGCGTGGCGGTGGCGCGCGCGCTCGCCACCCGGCCGAAGCTGGTGCTCGCCGACGAGCCGACCGCCAACCTCGACCATGACACCGCCTACCGCATCCTCGATCTGATGAAGAAGATGCGCGATGAGTTTGGCACCACCTTCATCTTTTCCACCCACGACCCGAAGATCATGGGCGCGGCCGAGGTCACATTCGCGCTCGAAGACGGGCGGCTGGTGAACGGCGGAGGCAAGCATGCTTAAGATCCTCAAGCTCGCCGCGCGCAACTTGGCACGCTATTGGCGCCGCACCCTGCTCACCGCCGGGCTCATCATCCTCGGGATTGTGGCAGTGCTGTTGTTCATTTCGGTTTCCGGCTCGTTCAAGGGCGTGATCGTTGGGCAAATCACCGACTCCATGATCGGGCACCTGCAGGTGCACCGCAAAGGCTACGTCGCCTCGATCGACAATCTGCCGCTCAACCTCAACATGAAGCCGGCGCAGGTGGACAAGGTTGAGCAGGCGCTCGGCGGCATGAAGGACATTACCGCCTGGTCGCCGCGCCTCAAGCTCGGCGCCATGTTCAGCAATTTCACCGAGACCACCAACATCCGCCTGAACGGCGTGATCCCGGAGCGCGAGGCCGCGACCGTGCCGCTGCTCCCACAGCGGCTGGTGCAGGGCAGCGCCGCCAACGGACTCATCGAGCGCGGCAAGATTCTGATCCCCGAGATACTGGCCAAGGGCATGAAGCTTAAGGTGGGTGACACGATCGTGCTCGTGGCCACCAACCTCGACGGGTCGGTCAACGGCAAGACCTTCCTCGTGCAGGGCGTGCTCGGAGACGTGACCGGGCCCGGCGGGCGTGATGGCTACATCCATATCGATGACGCGCGCGAACTGCTGCGCATGACGCAGCCGGAGGTAAGCGAGATCGCGATCCGTCTCAAGGACCCGCGTCACCTCGACCGGGCCAAGGCGGATCTCGAGCAGGCGCTCGCGGGTGTGCGCAACGCCCAGGACCAGCCGGCCCTCGAAGTGCACACCTGGGAGGGGCTGTCGCCGTTCGCCAATATCGCGCGCATGATCGACCTGCTCGATGTCTTCATTCGCGTCATGCTGGTCGGCATCGTGCTGATCTCGGTCATGAACGTAATGATGATGGCGGTGTACGAGCGCATCCGCGAAATCGGCACCATCTCGGCCATCGGCACGCCACCGCGGCGCATTCTGACGCTCTTTATATTCGAGGGCCTGCTGCTCGGGCTCATCGGCACACTGATCGGCACGGCGCTGAGTCTCGGGATCGTCTATGTCTTGAACGTCTGGCCGGTCCACTTCGCTTTCGCGCGTCAGATCATCCAACTCGCCCCGTCGATCGCGGCCGCCGACGTCGTGCTGATCGGATCCATCGTGCTCGTGGTGGCGGTGTTGGCCAGCCTGCAGCCGGCGTGGAAGGCCGCGCGCATGGACCCAATCACGGCGTTGCGCCATGTCTAGTCGCCCACGTCCGTGCGCGTTGCTCCGGCGGCTGTTGCCGCTGCTCGCGCTGCTGCTCGCCACACCGGCTTGGGCGCTCGACGGCAACGCCCTGCTCAAGCAGCTCGACCGTAATCTCGAGCCGGAGTCCTATGAAATGTACCGCAAGCTCATCAACATCGAGCCGGACGGCAAAAAGAAGGAGTACGTGCTGTACACCGTGAAGAAGGGCCGCGACAAGATGGTGGCGCTGTTCCTCGATCCCCCCAGCGACAAGGGTCGCGCCACGCTGCGCCTCGGTGACAACATGTGGCTCTATATCCCCAACGTCGGCAAGCCGCTGCGCATCACCAGCCTGCAGTCGGTCGTGGGCGGCGTGTTCAACAACGCCGATATCCTGGCGCTCGACTACAGCGTCGAGTACAACGTGGACAAGGCCGAGGAAGCCGGTAACAGTTACGTCCTCGCGCTCAAGGCGCGCACCGCCGCCGTGGCCTACGACCGGCTCAAGATGTGGGTGGACAAGGCGAGCGTGCTGCCGGTCACGATCGAGGCCTACGCCGCGAGCGGCCTGCTCATCAAGACGCTGCACTTCAGGGACATCAAGGACTTCGGTGGCGGCATCAAGCGGCCAGCGGTGATGGAGACCGACAGTCCGCTGTACAAGGGCTACAAGTCGGTGATGCTCTACTCGAGCCTGCGCGCGCGCCGCTTCCCGGATGAGGTGTTCACGCTCAACTACCTCCCGCGCGCCGGCGAGCTGCGCTGAGCCATGCGGCGGCTATTCTGCGCCTGCCTGAGCCTGTGGCTCCCGGCCGCGGCGGCGCAGGAGAGCTACAGCTTCGACGTCTCGCAGTTCGAGAAGAAACCGTTCGAGCTGAACGGCTACGCCGAGCTTAAGGCCGAGCAGTTCACGTTCGACCGCCACGCCGCGCTCTACCAACTCGGCTTCTTCGATCAGCCACAGCGCGATGGCTTCGACCGCGGCACCGGCTCGCTGCAGCTCGAGGGTACGTACCGCCAAGGTCTCGCCACCGCGCATGTGATCGCCTACGGCTCCTACGCGCACGACGACACCGGCAACGATCGCGACACGCGACTCTACGAGGCCTCCGTCTCGGTTCAGCCGAGCAGCCACGCGACCTACGATCTCGGCAAGAAGACGCTGAGCTGGGGCAAGGGCTACGCGTGGAACCCGGTCGGCTTCGTCCAACGCGCCAAGGACCCGAACGATCCCGAGCTCGCGCGCGAGGGTTTCGTCATCGCTGGCGGTGACTTCGTGCGCAGTTTCGACGGCACGCTCAAGACGGTGGCGCTCACTCCGCTCCTCGTGCCGACGACCGCGGGTCTCAACGCCGACTTCGGCACATCCGAACATCTCAACCCGGCGGCCAAGATCTATTTTTTCTACGCCAATACCGACATTGACCTCATGATGTTGGGGGCGGGCGCGAAGAGCGCGCGCTACGGCGTCGACTTCTCGCGCAACCTCGGGACCAATCTCGAAGTCCACGGTGAGTGGGCGCGCGCTGCCAGCGTCACGCGCCCGGTGGTGGACGCGGCCGGCAACGTCGTGCCGATCGAGGCGTCGGCGACGAGTTATCTCCTCGGCCTGCGCTACCTGAGTGAGAGCCAGCTCACGACCCTATTCGAGTATTACTACAACGACGCGGGCTACAGCGAGGACGAGATGCGCAGCTTCGCCGCGGTCGTGCACGGTGCCTACGACCAATACCAGGCAAGCGGCAACGCCGCGCCGCTCACCAAGCTACGCACCGCGTTGCAACCCGCCATGGCCCGGCCCAATCCCGGACAGCGCTACCTGTATCTGCGTCTGAGTCAACAGGAACCGTTCGACATCCTCTACCTCACGCCCGCGCTCACAATCATCGCCAACGTCGACGACCGCAGCTACTCGGTGGCGCCCGAGTTGCTGTACACCGGGATCACCAACCTTGAGCTGCGTTTCCGCGTGTTCTGGCTGCGCGGCACGCCCCTGAGCGATTTCGGGGAGAAGCAGAACGACCGGCGCCTCGATCTGCGCGCCCGGTATTACTTCTGAGCGCCGCGCGTCGAGTCAGGGCCGGGCAAGGGTTACGTCATCGTCGCATTTGACCACGGTCGGCTATTAATCCTCGACGCGCACCCAGCCGAGTTCCTCGACGGGCAGGCTGATCTCGTGGTAGGCGAAGAAATTCTTTCCCTGCAGGCCCGCGACCCGCTTGATCACGATGTTGACAGGTTTTCCCGCGGTCTGTGCCGACGCCAACTGGCGGTACACCTGATCGAGATCGCGTACCGGTTCGCCGTCGATGGCCTCAATCGCGTCGCATTTCTCGAAACCCGCCGATTCCCCGAGCGATCCTTGCTCGACTTGGCAGGCAGCGACCCGGCTGAAGTTGATTTCGCTCGCGTCGAAGCGGCGCGCCTGGCCGAAGACCACCCCGGAGGCGTAGACCGTTTTCCGGCCGAGGATCTTTTCCACCGCGGGCAGGCGGCCGGAAACCACGAGTTCCGCCCCGCCGCGCTCGATGCGCAGGCTGACCCGGTCGAGCCGGCCGCGCAGCGCGTGGACGAACTCGCTTTCGCGCGTGATCGGTCCGGCTTCGCTGATCACCGCCTTGACGACGTCTCCGGGCTGAAGCGCGAGATACCCCGGCGGCATGAAGTTGCGCGCGACCTTGAGGACGCCCGTCTGCCCGGAATCGGCGAAGAACACCAGCGATCGGTCCGGTGGCGAGGGATCGTGTCCGGCGCGCAGGAGATCGAGAATCTTGCAGGCGTAATGCGCGGCGACCGCGAAGTTCAGGTTTTGCACGCCCTTGGCCTCGATCGCGGAGGTGTTGACGCCCACCACCTTCCCGGTCGCGAGACTGATCAGTGGGCCGCCGGAGTTCCCGTCGTTGATCGGCGCGTCCGTCAGCAGCGCGCCTGCCTCGAACCGGTCCGAGACGCCCGCGACGATGCCGCGCGTGCCGGTGAAGTCGAGGTCCCAGGGATGGCCGAAGGCGCCGACCGGATGGCCGATCGCCGGAAAACCGTCACAAGCCAGCGTGGCCGCGGTCACGCCGTTCATCCCGGCGCGATCCGCCGCAGTGATGACCGCGATATCCAGGTAGGGATCGACGTAGACCCGCTTGGCCGCAATCCACGCGCCGTTGCGGAACCGCAGGCGAATGGTGGCGGGTGAGCGTGTCGTGACATGCGCATTCGTGACGACCCAGCCGCGTTGCGCATCGACCACGAAACCCGCGCCGGAGAACACGCCCAGCTCGTCGCCCGGGTCGGTGGGCTGGCGCACGGTGGTTTCGATTTTCACTGTGTACTTCGCCGCCGACGCGAACGCCGCTTCGCTCGCGTCGCCGGCATGGACCGTCACGCTGACCAGCATTGCGGCGATGACTGGCAAACAATGGGTGATGTGTTTTGAAATCTTCATGATTGTCGTGTCGAACGGTTAAGCATGACGTGCACCGATTTCCCGAGGCGGCGGTCGCCAACGGTGCAAGCCGATTTTCCCAGGACGCTGCCTACTCAAGGAGATCCTTCGCCTTCATCTGCTCGCAGACATCGAAGCGTGGCGTGCTCAGCGTCTGGTTCCGTTCCTTGGCTCGCGCTTCCAGTTTTTTCCGGTGCTCGGCCATATATGCCTGGCACTCCTCAACGGTCTTGAAGCTCAACAACTTCTGGTGATGCGCGGCGCGCTCGGCGCTGGACATCAGCGTCCAGCCCGGCACGTTCTCCTGGTCGAATTGAAATCTCGGGCCTTTGGCGTGAGTCGGAATCCCGACGACCGCGACGAGCAGGACAGACAGCGCGATAAGGTATACCCACTTGTGCATGTGTTTTTCCTAGATGGTTCAGTCCGCGCGACGATCCGGGTGAGCGCGGTGTTCGCCGCCCCGTGTCGTCATCGCGCTGGCAATAAATGACACGCTAGCCTGACGGTACCCGCGCGGCTTTGACGTGCGTCAAAGGCTGTCCGACGCATTTCCCGGTTAATGCGGCGCATAGATCTCAGACTGATCGCCTTATCCTGCGCGCTGGCCGGTGATCGCGATCATCCCGCCAGTCCGGCGGCGAGCAACAGTCCCCACACAGCCAGCCCACAGGCAAACACCCAGCCGATATCCAGCGCGAACCAGCGCGTCGCCACGAACGCACCAGCGGCGAGCGCGAGCGTCGGCGGTCCGTGCAGCGCGGCCCCACCCAATTGCAGCAGCATCGCCGCCAGCAGGCCGACGAAGGCGGCGAGTACGCCGGCCAGCGCCCCGCGCACCCACTTTAGGTGCCTGATGCGGCCGAAGATTTCGGTGAA
>Ga0315281_10012314_pt1 | contig 11670 bp, 9 predicted proteins | sample YL17G07_0_MG_FD_204540 | JGI IMG/M metagenome (GOLD analysis project Ga0315281, IMG submission 204540) | Sediment microbial communities from Yellowstone Lake, YNP, Wyoming, USA - YL17G07_0 | ecosystem: Environmental > Aquatic > Freshwater > Lake > Sediment | place: USA: Wyoming | collected... | reverse complement strand
ATACAATGCCGACGGGGACGTCGGCGCTCCAGTAAGTCATTTTACACAGTACGGATCAAGTAAATGAAACTGAACGACACAGTGCAGTTCGCCACACACAGCCTGAGCAGTGCCCGTGCACGCTCGGTGCTGATGATAATAGCGATGTCTATTGGCGTGGCGGCCGTGGTAATCCTCACGGCACTGGGCGAGGGTGCGCGGCTGTATGTCATTAACCAGTTCTCCTCCCTCGGTACCAATCTGGTCATTGTCTTCCCCGGACGTTCCGAAACGGCGGGAATAAGTCCGGGTATGCTGATCGGCCAAACACCGCGTGATCTGGTGCTGAACGATGCATTGGCCGTGTTACGCAGCAGCGCCGTGCGCCGCATGGCACCGCTGGCGGTGGGCGCAGCGCTGGCCTCCAACGGGGCGCTTAACCGCGAAGTGGTGGTGCTGGGCTCCACCTCAGAGCTGCTTGCCATTCGGCATATGGCCATGGGGCAAGGTCAGTTTTTGCCTGAGTCGGCCATTGATGCTGCCTCGCCAGTTGTTGTGCTGGGGAGCAAAATAAAGCAGGAATTGTTCGGCGTGGAAAATGCGGTGGGCGCCTGGCTGCACCTGGGCGACCGGCGGTTTCGCGTGACGGGGATTTTGTCCTCGCAGGGCGAGTCCATGGGCATGAACACGGACGAGCTGGTGATTATTCCTGTGGCCTCCGCGCACATGCTGTTCAATTCACAGAATTTGCTGCGCATACTGGTCGAGGCAAAGAGTCGCGAGGACATTGAGCGTGCCAGAAAGGAAACTGAAGAAATCCTGTTCAAGCAGCATGGTGGCGAACGCGATGTAACCGTGGTGACGCAGGATGCCGTCGTTGCAACGTTTGACCGCATCCTGCGCACGTTGACCATGGCTGTGGGCGGAATCGCGGCTGTCAGTCTGGCGGTGGCTGGTGTGCTGATCATGAATGTCATGTTGATTGCGGTGTCACAGCGTACCCAGGAAATTGGCCTGCTCAAGGCACTCGGTGCGCCGCCTGCACAGATACGCAAGCTGTTTTTTGCCGAGGCAATATTGCTGTCCCTGATGGGCAGTGTTGCCGGATTAATTTTGGGTCAGTTTGGCAGTTTTATTATCGGGAGAATCTATCCCACCCTGCCGGTAGCCGCGCCCTGGTGGGCGATCGTTGCCGCCTTCTGCACTGCGTTGGGAACGGGTGTGCTCTTCAGCGTTTGGCCGGCGCGCCGTGCAGCGCAGCTTGACCCGGTGATGGCGCTGGCCAGAAGGTGAGGGTGAGCAGATGAAATTCAGCGATCTCCTCCGTCTTACTGTCACGACCTTTATGGTTTACCGCATGCGCAGTTTCTTGACCGGGCTGGGCATCGCCATCGGTGTTGCCGCGGTCATCCTGTTAACTTCAATTGGCGAGGGATTGCACCAGTACCTGCTGGACGAATTCAGCCAGTTCGGCACCAATATCATCGGCATTCAGCCCGGCAAGTCGCAGACCCACGGCGGCAATGCGGGCATCTTTGGCACCATCAAACCGTTGACACTGGAAGATGCAGACGCCTTGCGACATATACCCTATGTAGAGTTTATTAATCCTACCGTAGAGGGAAATGCCGAAGTGCGCGTTGATGGAAAAAGCCGCCGAACTTTTGTATATGGTGGTGGGCCGGATTTTCCGCGCGCTTTCAAGATGAAGGTGCAGTTGGGCACTTTTCTGCCGGACGATGAGTCCAGCCGCGCGCGCAATTTTGTTGTGCTGGGACAAAAGTTAAGGCAGGAGCTGTTCAGCAATGCAAATCCGCTTGGCGAATATATACGTGTTGGCGGCGAGCGTTACCGCGTAATCGGCGTCATGGAATCCAAGGGTCAGGTGTTGGGCTTTGACATGGACGACATTGTGTATATCCCTGCAGCACGCGCACTGGAGATGTTCAATCGCCCGGGCTTGATGGAAATCCATGTCAATTATCTGCCCTCTGCCGACCCGAAGAAGGTAGTGGAAAATATCAAGCGCATCTTGTCAGCCAGGCATGGCCGCGAGGATTACACCGTTATTACGCAGGAGCAGGCACTGGAGGTAATGAACTCGGTGCTGGGTGTCATCACTTTTGCGGTGGCAGCAATTGGTGCGATATCGTTACTGGTAGGTGGCGTAGGCATTCTGACTATCATGACCATGGCGGTAACAGAGCGTACCGGCGAGATAGGCTTGTTGCGGGCGCTGGGGGCAAAGCAACAACAAGTGCTCATGTTGTTTTTGGGTGAGGCCATTTTGCTTTCGGCTGCCGGAGGCATAGCCGGGTTGTTTCTTGGAATGGGCATTGCCCAGGGATTGCATTTCCTGATACCGGCACTACCAGTGGAGATCCCGGTATTTTTTGCAGTATTGGCAGAATCCAGTGCAATCATTATCGGGCTGCTTGCGGGTGTGATTCCTGCACGCCGCGCAGCGAAGATGGATCCTGTTGAAGCGTTGCGAACCGAATAATTTATAGCAGTGGCTTGATAATACCCTCAAGTTTTTCTGTGCTTAAGGTACCCAGTTGAGTCGTTACAATTTTCCCGGTGCGATCAACTATAACGGTATAGGGCAAGCCTCCACTTGGATTTCCGATTCTCCTGGCCAAGTCTATGCCTGCAAGATCCCCCAGTAATACCGGGTAGTTCATCCCCACCTCGGTGGCAAACGTCTGCACCTTGCTTCTCTGGTCAATTGCAATGCCGACAAACTGCACTCCCTGCTGTTGGTATTGTTTTTGAATTTTGATGAACTCCGGTATTTCCGCGATACAGGGCGGACACCAGGTTGCCCAGAAATTTATGACCATTACCTTGCCCTTCCATTGCGCGAGAGGTTGCAATTTCTCCTGCAAGTCATAGAAACTGGCGGTGGCTATGGATTCTGTTGGCGACATGCCCGGTTTTTTGGCGGGCAGGAAAACATAAAAAGCACCTGCAGTTATAATGGTGACTGCAATGGCTGTGATGAGTGTTTGTTTTGAAATTTTCATGGCTATTATTCGGGTGTGTCAGGTTTAAGGATCAACTGCGAATGATACACTGAACAGTGCTGCAAGCAGAAATTGAGAAGATACTTTTTAGTTGGATGACTATCCGGGGTTTTATTGTGCGAAGTTTTGGTTTGATTTTATTACTGGTGGTGTTCGGCCTTCCGGCGCTTGAAATATATGCGATGTTTAAGGTTGCCGATTACATCGGCTGGTGGCTGTTGGCCTGGCTGATTGCCAGCATGATATTAGGCACTCTCCTGATCAAGGAAGAAAGCAGGGCGGTGTTCGGCAGGCTGGCGATGACGCTGCATAACGGCCAGTCGCCTTTTGCCGCACTATGGCAAAGTGGGCGCACTATGCTGGCAGGGATGTTGCTGATATTTCCTGGGGTAATCAGCGATGTCTTTGCTTTGGTTTTACTGCTATGGCCTGGAAGAGCTGCACGCACTGTAAGCCGCCCTTTGGAAGAAGATGGCGTTATCGAAGGCGAGGTGCGTGTGGTTGAGGCGGAACAGATAGAAATAAAATCAGATCGCCCTTAATTTGTTTTGCTTGTCTTCTAGCTCAGACCGAGCGCTGGATGGTATTATTACACCTTTGCATAATTCAGAATTACTCATCAGGTGGTTGAAACTAAACCGTAATTTGTAGGAGCCCGATTCATCGGGCGATTGAACATTAGCAATCGCGCAGAAATCTGCACTCCTGCACTGGTATGTGGATGTCACTTGAGAGCTCTGGATATTTTTGCCCCGTTTAAGTTATTGGTGATCCCATGAAAAGCAGTGAAATCCGTCAGAAATTCCTCGATTATTTTGCCTCCAAAGGCCACACCATCGTTGCTTCCAGCTCGCTGGTGCCGCATGAAGATCCCACGCTGCTGTTTACCAACGCCGGGATGAACCAGTTCAAGGACGTGTTCCTCGGCTTCGACAAGCGCCCCTATACCCGCGCCACCACCTCGCAAAAATGCGTGCGTGCCGGCGGCAAGCACAACGACCTGGAAAACGTCGGCTACACCGCACGCCACCACACCTTCTTCGAGATGCTGGGCAACTTCAGTTTCGGCGATTATTTCAAGCGCGACGCGATCAACTACGCGTGGGAACTGCTCACCGTGGTGTTCAAACTGCCCAAGGACAAACTCACCATCACCGTGTATGCCGAGGACGACGAGGCCTACGACATCTGGACCAAGGAGATCGGCGTGCCCGCCGAGCGCGTCATCCGCATCGGCGACAACAAGGGTGCGCGCTATGCCTCGGACAACTTCTGGATGATGGGCGACACCGGCCCCTGCGGCCCCTGCACCGAAATTTTCTACGACCACGGCGAGCACATCCCCGGCGGCCCACCCGGCAGTCCCGGCGAAGACGGCGACCGTTTTATCGAGATCTGGAACAACGTGTTCATGCAGTTCAACCGCGACGAGCAGGGCGTACTGCACCCGCTGCCCAAGCCATCGGTGGATACCGGCATGGGGCTGGAGCGTATCTCGGCGGTGCTGCAACACGTGCACGCCAATTATGAAATCGACCTGTTTCAGAAGCTGATTATTGCGGCAGCGCGTGAAACAAAAAGCAATGACCTCACCAAGGATTCACTCAAGGTGCTGGCCGACCATATTCGTGCCTGTTCTTTCCTCATTGCCGACGGCGTGATTCCCGGCAATGAAGGTCGCGGCTATGTATTGCGCCGGATTATCAGACGTGCGATCCGTCACGGTTACAAGCTGGGTGTACGCGAAGCGTTCTTCTACAAAATGGTGCCGGATTTGGTCGTGCAAATGGGTGAAGCATATCCTGAATTGAAAACAGAGCAGGTGCGCATAAAGGGTATCCTCAAGCTGGAAGAAGAACGCTTCTTCGCCACCATCGAACATGGCATGGAGACCCTTGAAGCTGATCTGGCGCAGATGGCTAAATCAGGCAGCAAATTGTTCGATGGCGAAACTGCGTTCAAATTACACGATACTTTTGGTTTTCCACTTGACCTGACCCAGGACGTGTGCCGCGAGCATGGCGTGCTGGTAGACACAGGTGCATTTGACAAAGCGATGGCGCAGCAAAAAGATCAGGCACGCGCTGCCGGTAAATTCAAGATGGCCGCCAATCTTGAATACACAGGATCTGCAACCACGTTTTACGGTTATGACACGCTGGAACACAAGGGTAATATCCTCGCGCTTTACAAGGACGGCACTTCAGTCAATGAACTGAACGAAGGCGACACCGGCGTGGTGGTGCTGGATGACACACCCTTCTATGCTGAATCCGGTGGCCAGGTGGGCGACAGCGGCGAGCTGCGCAGCACCCATGGCATCTTTGCGGTGGAAGATACGCAGAAAATACAAGCAACAGTGTTTGGCCATCACGGCGTGGTAAAGACCGGCAAGCTGACCATGGGCAATACCGTTCAAGCTCGTGTGGATACTGCATCACGCAGCCACACCATGCGCAACCACAGCGCCACACATTTGATGCACAAAGCACTGCGCGAAGTGCTGGGCAACCACGTGCAGCAAAAGGGCTCCCAGGTGGATGCTGACAAAACACGTTTCGACTTCGTGCATACGCAGCCAATGACGGATGAGGAAATTCGCAAGGTGGAAGACATTGTGAACATGGAAATACTGGACAACAGCGAATGTCGTTCTCGTGTGATGGCGATTGAAGATGCGCAGAAGACCGGCGCAATGATGCTGTTTGGCGAGAAGTATGGCGATGAAGTGCGCGTGCTGGATATCGGTTCGTCGATCGAACTCTGCGGCGGTACGCATGTGAAGCGCACTGGTGATATTGGCCTGTTCAAGATTGTGGCTGAGAGTGGAGTGGCAGCTGGCGTGCGTCGGGTGGAAGCGGTGACCGGAACGGGTGCACTGGCGCGGGTTACGTTGCGCGAGCAGCAGTTGCAGCAGGTTGCGGATGCGGTGAAATCACAGCCGCAGGAAGCGGCGGCACGCGTTGCGCAGATTATCGACAACGTGAAGACGCTGGAAAAAGAATTGTCAGCGTTGAAATCAAAACTGGCCTCATCGCAGGGCGATGATCTGGTGGGCCAGGCAGTGGATATCAAGGGTGTGAAAGTGCTGGCTGCGAAACTGGAAGGTGCGGATGCGGCTATCTTGCGTGAGACGATGGACAAGCTCAAGGATAAACTCAAGACGGCAGCGATTGTGCTGGCCGCGGTTGTGGATGGAAAGGTGTCGCTGATTGCAGGTGTAACGGCGGATGTGACTTCTAAAGTTAAAGCAGGTGAGTTGGTTAACTTTGTGGCACAACAGGTGGGGGGAAAGGGTGGTGGGCGGCCCGACATGGCTCAAGCGGGTGGGACGCAGCCTGAGAATTTGGCTGCCGCGCTGGCGGGAGTGCATGATTGGGTTAAGGCGAAGCTTTAGTTTTATAGGGCAGTTTTAGGCTTATATTAGTCATTCAAATTTCTTTCCGGTAACAGTTAATCGCCACATAATTTCATCGCAGGGGGGTAAATGACTCGGATTTCATTAATTAGCCTATTGTTAAGTACTCTCGTTTTCGGGCAGGATAATGAACATGGGCAAAAAGAACTCGCGGTTATCAAATATATTCAATCCCTTCCTGCCTCGAAAATTGATACGAAACTTCCCAACATTCCTTACGAGAAGTGGCTTAAACAAATTGTTGGCGACATACCATTAGAATGGGAGATTGATGATTGTGGCGAAGGTGGCGACAGGCCAATAGAAGAACCAGTACCTGCATGTGTATCCGTAAGAACACCACAATGGCACTGCCCAGCGGTTAATATTAGCTTGATTGTATCGAGTGAATATCAGAATATTGCGCCCAAAGGTGACGCAGGTTTTTGGTACGGTGGTGTTGCCGATTTTGGGAACAAATCACGATCAATTAAAGAACTTTCAGAACTTGCAGTCATAGTCAAAGAAGTCGATTCGGCTGCAGCACAATATCGACCAGTCAAACTTCCTGCCCCGAGCCTGCAGGCTATGTCAAAAGAAGATTTCTTTGCTTATGTTAGAGCGCTCGATGTACATCGCCTTGACTCTTCTTTACCCTCAGAGCGCTTTGACTCTTGGTTTTCACGAACGGCGCGCTGGGGAGTTCAGGAGTGGATTGGAGATATTTACAACTTGTGCGGATCAAACAAACTTTCGGTTCGAGTCTATTCCGCATCTATAGTTGATCCTGAAAAGCTGCGCCCCCCCGCAGACATCACCTTCAATATAGGGACATGGGAGCATGGGATTGAGGGAGAGCCGGAGTTGTTAATTTCATTTGGAGATGACGTGACAGGCTCAAGCCTAAAAACCTTGGGGGATCTTGAGAAAAAACTGAATGCCTGGAATGCAACTCGTGAGTCTGCAAGAAATAAATATATCACTATTAGCACTAATACAAACTTCCCCAATGCAAAGCTCGTAATTCAAAAACTTCATGATGCAGGATTCCGGGGGCAGAGGACTTATTTCGGAGATGGGATGAAATTATACAAATGGAACATTATGATCGGACCAAAAATAAATGTTCGTACAGCTCAGCAGATAATTGAATTTTGCTTAAGGTATAGCTCGAAAGATATTGGTGTGATAATAATGCCGCACAATAAAAATCCAACACTTGATGCGCTTAACACGCTACGAATTTATTTGGGTGGAAATAGTAGTGAACATGCCTATGTAGGTGATGACATTAAGAAACTTTTGTCTCCTACGCTTACTCAAGAACAATTTGAAAGCTTTGCAAAATAGGTAAATTTGGGTGGAATAAGTGGACACTTCCATTTTTTCAAAGTAGTAGTGATTCACTTTAACCAAAGCTATACTAACTTCGCAGTGGGTTGCCAGACAATCTATGACGCTCACATGCATAGTGATAATGAGAAAAGTCCTAATATAGGGTAAAGGGGACGCTGCCTTTTATTTACAGTAGCAGTGTTGCACTGCGATTAAAACTAACCAACTTCGCCGGGGGCAGCCTGGCAGCTGGTTACCTTTGGTTCCGACATAACCTAAAGGTTAGTCCACACCGTAACTTCGTTGTCTTGCTTGCCAAAAAGGTAACCCAAAGAAGGCGAACCCCAATCCGCCACCTCTTCGAGGTTCCCTGCGTTGCTCGACAGGCCAGGCGGCTGCGGAACTCGCACGATCCGCTGCGCGTCCACGTGCTCAGACAGTCCTCGCCGACTACCCCTGACCTGTCTCCGCTACTCGGTGCTGGATGAGGGGTACCCAAAAGCAGAAATCAAAAGCGGCTTCGAAATCGAAGTACGAGTGTGGGCTAGCACACACTTTTTTTCTTTTTGATTTTGGTGTGCGCGGTGCGCACACTGCTTTGCTTTGTGGTTTGGACTTTGGTTTGCCTTCCCCTGTGCACCGCCTTGATTTATCAGCAACAAGCGGTGGGGTTAGGCGAGGACTGTTTGAGCACGTGGCTGCGTAGCAGATCGTGCGAGTTCCGCAGCCCCGCTTGTTGCTGATAAATCAAGGGAACCCCGCAGGGGCGGTAAACCGGGGTCGCCTTTTCTTGGGTTACTTTCTTTTTGGCGAAGCAAAAGAAAGTGACTAGCCGCCGGGCTACCCCCGGCAACTGTATATCTCAACCACACATTGTTGATGGATAGGTCTGTTATGTTACGTACATTAGTAACGTGTGGTTAGTGGCTATCAGAATGGCAACTGCAAATCCGGATTAGCCTTCAGTAGCACTCTTCTGAAATCATCCTGTATCCGCTTTAACCCTGCCTCATCATCTGCCTCAAAGCGCAACACAATTACCGGCGTGGTGTTCGATGCACGCATCAAGCCAAAGCCGTCCTTATATTCCACCCTCAGTCCGTCAATGGTGATGATGTCCTTAGCATCGGTAAATTTGGCTTCCTTGCCGAGGCGTGCAATCAGTGCGTGGTTCTCGCCTTCCTTAAGTTTGATATGCAGCTCGGGTGTGCTCACTGCATCCGGCAGATTATTCAGTGTAGCGCTGGGGTCGCTTGAGCGGCTCAATATTTCCAGCAGGCGTGCGCCGCTGTAGAGACCGTCATCGAAGCCATACCAGCGCTCTTTGAAAAATACATGACCGCTCATTTCACCCGCCAGCAGTGCGCCGGTTTCTTTCATTTTGGCTTTGACCAGGGAGTGGCCGGTTTTCCACAGGGTGGGCTTGCCGCCATGTTTGCTGATCCAGCCGAAAAGATTGCGTGTGGACTTTACGTCGAAGATAATTTCCGCACCCTTGTTACGGCTCAGCACATCGGCTGCGAACAACATCAGCTGGCGATCCGGATAGATGATATTGCCGCCTTTTGTGACTACACCAAGACGATCGCCGTCGCCATCGAAAGCCAAACCTAGTTCACTATTATTTCCCGCAAGTGCCTTAATCAAATCCTGAAGATTGTGAGGATCGGAAGGGTCGGGATGGTGGTTGGGAAAGTTGCCGTCTACCTCGCAGAAGAGTTCGGTCACTTCGCAGCCCAGTTGGCGATACAGACTGGCGGCGAAATCGCCTGCCACACCATTACCACAGTCCACTGTAATCTTCATTGGGCGCGCAAGTTTGATGTGCGACACAATTTTTGCAAGATAGTCGGCGTTGATGTCTTGCTGTTTGTAGCTGCCTTTGCCGTGGCTGAGATTGCCGGATTCAATACGTGCATGCAAAGACTGTATGGTATCGCCAGAAAGTGTTTCGCCTGCCAGTACCATTTTCAGGCCGTTGTAGTCGGGAGGGTTGTGGCTGCCGGTGATCATCACGGCGCAATTAGTGTTGAGCTGGAAGGCGGCGAAATACACCATGGGGGTGGCAACGCGGCCCACGTCGATCACGTTGATGCCGCTTTTCTGGATGCCGCGAGCCAGTGCGGCAGAAAACTCAACACCGGACAAACGGCCATCGCGGCCAATGGCAATGGTATGTTGGCCGCGTGCGGCGGCTTCTGAACCGATGGCGTGACCTATGCTTTCAACGATATCGGCAGTAAGGGTTTTGCCAACGATGCCGCGGATGTCGTAGGCCTTGAAAATTTCTTTGGGCAGATTGGTCATGATTTTTTATTGCCGGCAAGGCCGGGCTGGTTATTCAGGAAGAGCGGGGATGTGTTCAGCCACCATTTGCGGGGTCAGGTTTGTCATGCACTTGAAATGCTTGAGCGGACACTCGCGTTTAAAGCACGGGCTGCATGGAAGGTCGATTTTTAATATGTGGGCATTTTTTGATAATGGCGGCGTAAAGTTTGGGCTGCTGGAGCCATAGAGCGCCAGCATGGGGCGATCAAGCGCGGCAGCCACATGCATCAAGCCGGAATCATTGGTCACCACCAGGCTGGCGCATGAGAGCAGGGCAACAGCATCGGCCAGGTCGGTTGTTCCGCACAGGTTGCGGGTATCTGCATTGCCTAGGGCCATAATTTTGTCGCCGATCTCGCGGTCTTTTTGCGAGCCGGTAATCCAGACGGCGTAACCTTGTTGTTGCAGGCGCTGGGCAAGCTCGGCAAAGTAGGGTATCGGCCAGCGCTTGGCCGGGCCGTACTCCGCACCGGGGCAAAAAATAGCAACGGGTTTTTCGATCGTCAGGCCATGTTTCGCAAGAACCGACTTTTTCTGTTCGTCGCTCACCAGCAAGCGCGGTTGGGGCAAGGGTCGCGAAATCGCTTCCCTCGGCAATTCGGCCAGTTGCGCAAAACGCTCCACCATCAACGGCAGTGCATTCTTGTCCAGCTTGCGTGCGTCATTCAACAAGCCGTAACGCATTTCTCCCACGAAACCGGTGCGAATGGGAATGCCTGCAAAGAAAGGAACGAGCGCAGATTTGAGCGAGTTAGGCAGCACAATCGCCTGGTCATAATAACGGCTGCGCAACTGCATGCCCAGGCTGATACGGGCGCCGAGCTGCAGCGAACCATGCAGGAAGGGATTGGTGATGGTATTGCTGACTTCAGGCATCTGCTTCAGCAAATCTTCCGTGACTGCAGGCGCCAGCACGTCAATAAAGCTATCAGGGAGGCGCTGTTTAAGACGCACCAGCATGGGGTGGATGAGCATGGTGTCGCCCACCCAGCTCGGTGCGATCACGAGAATTTTGCTGATATTCCGGGCGTCTATTTTTGCCACGTTAATGATGCCCTTTGGGCAGCTCACCCTTGATTTTGTACAAGGTACTGCAATAAGGGCAGCGAGCTTCGCCGAGTTTGTCTACCGGTATGGCGACACGAGGATGCGCATTCCATAATGACATGGCGGGTGTAGGGCAATATAGCGGTAAATCCTTGGCGGTGACCTCTACGTAGTTCTGTGTGGCTGTTGTTGTGCTCATGGTAGCGATGCTCCCGGTAATAAATTAAACGTGCGTGAGCCAATGCCCATATTTTGGATTTTTGCCGCTGACGGTATCAAAGAACAAGGTTTGCAGGCGTTCGGTGACCGGGCCGCGTGAGCCGATACCGATGGTGCGGGTATCAAGCTCGCGGATAGGTGTTACCTCGGCCGCAGTGCCGGTGAAAAAGGCTTCATCGGCGCAATAGATCTCGTCGCGGGTAATGCGTTTTTCAATCAACTCTATGCCCAGATCCTTGGCAAAGGTCAGAATCGAGTCGCGGGTGATGCCTTCCAGGCAAGAGGTCAGGTCGGGCGTATACAACTTGCCTTTCTTCACCATGAAAATATTTTCACCCG
>Ga0315281_10012312_pt1 | contig 11672 bp, 14 predicted proteins | sample YL17G07_0_MG_FD_204540 | JGI IMG/M metagenome (GOLD analysis project Ga0315281, IMG submission 204540) | Sediment microbial communities from Yellowstone Lake, YNP, Wyoming, USA - YL17G07_0 | ecosystem: Environmental > Aquatic > Freshwater > Lake > Sediment | place: USA: Wyoming | collected... | reverse complement strand
ATCTGCTTCAGTTCCTCCGGGCTAGGCGCTGCCGGGTTGAGCGTCCCGGTTACCGCGGCGCGCACCGAGCCGTGGCCGACGAGCTGGGCGATGTTGAGCGAGACGCCGCCGTGCTCGAGGGCGTCGAGAAACTCGCGCATCGAGTTCCAGCGCAAGTCGATGGCATCGTCCATGATCAGGCGGCTGGCCTCGTAGGCGGAGTGGCGATTGACGTCCGTGATCGGCGCGGGACTGAAGCCGCAGTTGCCGCCCACCACCGTGGTCATGCCCTGGCGGATGAACGGTTCGATGAGCGCGCCGTGGTCGGCGCCGGGCAAGAGCCAATCGGAATGCGAGTGGATGTCGATGAAGCCGGGCGTGATGGTTTTCCCGGCGCAGTCGATTACCTCCGCTGCTTCGACGCGTGACAGGTCACCGATGGCGGTGATCGTGCCGCCGCTGACGGCGACGTCGGCGCGCACGGCCGGCGCGGCGCTCCCGTCCAACACCTGTCCACCGATCAGCTTCAGCTCTGCATCCATACCGTCTCCTTCTCGCCGCGGGACTGTATCAGGAGGTGCGGATGAGGCAAGCGGTTCCCGGACGCACGGCCGAATCGATGAATCAGTGACTTGTCGGGCGCCCGCTTGGCGCGTATTGCTGAGCTATCCGATGCCAGGAGGCTGTAATCAGTGCGGCGCCTGCTGCCGCGTGCTCACCCTGGAGCAATCGCCCGAAGCGGTGCGGGCAACTGCGGCTATCACCAGCGTGCTCGGGATCCCATCGGATGCGGTGTTCGCCGCCAAGCATTGGCATCCGCTGACGCGTGAAGAGGCGCTGCGGCGCAACCCCTTTTACACTAGCCAGCTACCGCCGGCTGCGCACGTCTACTGCTGCGATCAACTAGGCGATGACGGCCGCTGCCTGGCGTACGAGGAGCGGCCACTCGTCTGTCGCGGCTATCCATGGTACGGCCAGCCGCCGCGCGCCATGGCGCTGCCTGATCCGGGTTGCGGCTACGCCATCGATCAGGTGGAGGAATTCGGGTTCGCAGGCCGGAGGTCAAGGGAGCCAGTGAGAATTGAGGAGTGAGAAGGCGTGAGGTAGCCGCTCCGCGCCGAACTCCTCACTTCTTGCTCTTACCGCCGCGCTGGCGCTCGATCTTCGCTTCCACCTCGCCGGGCTCGGGGAAGCGGCCGAGGTCATGCTTGGAGAAGATCAGCTTGCCATCGACGCGGACATCAAACACGCCATCTTTGCCGCGGATGAGCTCCGCAGCCGTTCCAAAGCGCTCTTTCAAGGACGCAGCCAGACTGGCCGCGCGAGGGTAGTAGTTTCAAGGCACGCACCACGTAATCGAGATCTGCATCGGTCATCTCCGCACGCCGTCCACTATACGGCGTCGGCGTTCTCATGACAACCGCGCCCGCCGCTGCGCAGCGCCCCTTCCGGCTTGCCCTAGCCGGTCACTCGCCTAGCCGGCGTTGCCGTCGTGACTCGGGACACCAACACGGTGTCTCGCGCCACGGCAGGCGCGTGCGAATCAAGCTCACCGGACATCCGGCGTGCCGAGCCGTGGCGGCTGGTACGGCATGATCACCCACAGCACGACATAAATGAGGATGCCCCATCCTGCTCCGAGTAGCGTCAGCAGAACCGCCGCCAGACGCACGGCCGTTACCGGCAGCCCGAACTGTTCCGCCAACCCGGCACACACGCCTGCGACCATCTTGCCTCTGCGCGACCGATACCAGGGTCGCGTGAGCCCCTCATCCAGCGTGCTGCCGCAGTAGCGGCACTTCACCGCCTGGTCGTTGATCTCCTCGGCGCAGTACGGGCAACGCTTCATGGCGTGATCATCCAGCTGCGGCGCCCGCCGGCCGCTGCCGCACCACGAGCAACGGCACTGCCGCATACGTCAACCCGAACAGCAGCAGAAGCAAGGCGCCGTAGCTCAGCACGATATAGGCCGCCAGCGGCCCCGGGAGAATCGTTTTCCCCAGCGCATACGCCGTCCCGAGCACGTAGCCGTCGAATGCTACCACCGCGGGCAACGGCAGAACGGCACGCAGCAACACCCGCGCAACGGCGCGCCAGGATACGCGACTCGCCAGGCGCAGCTGGCGTCGGAGGCGCAGCATGACCCGCGCGGACAAAGCCGCGGCATCGAGACTGACTTCGGCGGCATCAAGAAGCATCGCGATACGATTCATCGGCAGCGGCGCGCCTTGGCACGCCTCACACGCCGCCGTATGCGCTGCCAGGCGCGCCACCCCCAAAATGTCTTGAGGGGGATGTTGGCTCACCGCTCCTCCCGCACGTAGGCTGCCAAGCGTGCCAGCGCCTGATGCATGCGGCTTTTCACCGTCCCCTTGGGGCACTCCAGAATCGCCGCGGTTTCGTCTTCCGTCAGATCGTGGAAGTAACGCAAGATCAGCACCTCGCATTGCTGTGCCGGCAGCCGCGCCAAGAGCCGCAGCACATCCAGGCCGGCGTCGACACGCTCCAAGTCTTCCGCGGCCGCGGTCTCGTCCGCCGCATCGGTCGCCTCGGGCGGAGCGCGCCGGTGCCAATCCCGGCACAGGTTAACGGCGATCTGAAACAGCCAGGTCGAAAAGCGCTTGCCGGGATCGAAGCGCGCGGCGGCGCCGACGACGCGCAACCAGGTTTCCTGGTACAGATCCTCCACATCCCGCCCTCCTGTGTAGCGGTAGATGAAGTGTGACAGTGGACGCTCATAGCGCCGGAGCAGCTCCCGTAATGCCGGGTCGTTTCCGTGTGCCACCTCACCGATGAGCTGTTCATCGGTCGCCATTGCGTCTGCATAGCAGCATCACTGTGCGCTCGGATCAACCGGCGGGGGCGGTCCGGGTGGCGGCCGGCGCCCGCTGAACCTGCCGGCAAGCGCCAGCAGTTCCTGCAACACGCGCTCGAGCAGCGAATCTTCACCCGGACGCCGCGGAATGACCACCCAGAACCCCAGGTAGAGCAACACCCCGAGCAGGTGGAAGAATGTGAGAACCACGAAGACCAGCCGCACCAACGCGACCGGCACCGCTAAGACGTGCGCCAGGGCGGCGCAGACACCGGCCAAACGCCTCTCGGGATGGTCACGATGCCAGCGCGCGGGATCGAATGAGGTCAGGCGGCTGCGGCAGTAGCGGCACCGAATCGCCTCGGCCCGGATCTCTTCACCGCAGTAGGGGCATTGCTTCATCCCGGTCATCTCATCTCCTCCGTTCTCGCCGTAGTACGGGTCGACCGCGAAAAAGGTTCACGCGCATCAATAGGCAGAACCAAGTCACACACGCGGCACTGCCCCACCCCCCAAGTGGTGGGACTACCCCAGACCCAGATTCGGCGCGTCGGAGCGCCGGCGATGACGGCGGAGAACTTCTTCTGGAGCGCGAATCCGAGCGCGTAGTGTCCGATGAACGCGGTGCCCCCCGGCGTTGGAGTAGCGATTCAGTGCAGGTTCAGGCCTTCGAGAAACGATGCCACCGCGGCATTGAACGCGCCCGGCTGTTCCAGATTCGGCGCGTGGCCGGCGCTGGCGATGATGACCTTACGCGCCCCGGGGATCTTCGCGGTCATATACTCCATGGCAGCCAGGAACGGTTTATCCTCGCTGCCTGCGATCAGCAGGGTCGGAACGGCGATGCGCGGCAGCGATTCGATCACCTGCGCATCGCGCTGCGCCAGCATCCCGCGGGCGGCGCGCGCCAGACCCTGCGCGGAGCGGTGCGTCGCGGCGCGCACCTCGGCGCTATCACCGAGCGCGGCGAGACCCTGCGTCTCGAAACCGACGGCGTACCCCTCGGCAAGCCGATTCCACTCCGCACGCGCCTCGGCCTTCTTGTAGCCGGGTCCGGTATCGAAGAGCATCAACGCTTTCACCCGTTGAGGATGCGCCACATGAAAGGCCAGCGACATAAAGCCGCCGAGCGACAGGCCGCCGATGACGGCGCGCTCCACACCGCACGCGTCGAGAATCGCCGCCATGTCGGCGACCGTCGCCTCATGCGAGTACGCCGCCGGGTCGCTAGGGCTGTCGGACGCGCCGTGCCCGCGCATATCCCAGCGGATGATGCGGTAAAGGTCACCACACGCCGCGACCTGCGGGTCCCACATGCGCAGCGTCGCCGTGTATCCGTGCGTCAGCAGGGTAGCGGGACCGGTACCGTGGTCTTCGTAATAGATCTGGACTCCGTCGCGATCGAGGTAGGGCATGCGTGCACTTTGGTGCAGCCGCCGCTGAACTGTCAAGCTTGCAAGGCAAGAATGCCGGCGCCACCGGCGAAGGCAAACGTACACGGAACACTTAGAGCGCCGTCAGGGTATCCTTGACGTCCCCGCACCTGTCAGGTATACCTTGACGGCATCCATGGAGGAGGCGTTATGGCGCCGGCGAAACGAAAGTCCCCTCTCTACTGCTCTTTCTGCCGCAAGCACGAGGACGCGGTGGAGAAGTTGATCGGCGGACCGGGCGTGTACATCTGCGACCGCTGCGTCGAGCTGTGCAGGAGGATTCTGGCCGGCAAGCCGACCCCGCCGTTTCCCGGTTGGAACGCATTGAGTGACGACGATCTCCTTGCGGCGCTGCGTCCAGCTGCCGCCGCGCTTGAAGCCGTGGACGAGACGCTGCGACAGCACGTGCAGTTGCTCCGCCGGCGCGGTCTGAGCTGGGAACGCATCGGCCAAGCGCTCGGGGTCAGCCGTCAGGCCGCGTGGGAGAGATTCTCCGCGGAGCGATAGGCGAGGCTTGCAAAGTGCCGGCGGGGGGTGTTCGATGCACCTGTCACTTATGCCGCTCGTCCGAGGCGTACGCAGATTGCCTGCTATTCTGGCCATGGTGGCCGGCCTGGCCGCCTTCTTCTGGCTGGTGTACCTCGGCCTCACATGGGATCTCCGCAAGAGCGAGGCTGATCCCGCGGCGGCGTTCCACAGCGCCAAAGTCATACGGGGAAATTTGCGCGAGACGGTGGCGGCGACGGGGACGATGGAGTCGGTGACGCGGGTTGAGATCAAATCCGAGGTCGCGGGCGTGGTGCGCAAGCTGTACGTGGAAGAAGGCGACCGCGTGCGCGCCGGTCAGCCGCTGGTGGAGATCGATCTCGACCGGCTCGCGGACCGGGTGGCGGAGCTGCGGGCCGCCCTCGAGGCCAGACGCGCCCAAGCGCACCAGGACGTGATCGGCCGCGCCCAGGCGGATCACGAGCAGGCGCGCCGGGATTACCAGCGGATCGAGCGTTTGTTCAATCAAGGCGTCACCTCTTCGCAGGAACTGGATGACGCCCGGCACGGGCTGCGGCTGGCTGAGATCGCGGTCGCCGATGCGCGGGCGGAACGGGAAGCACGCCAGGCGGCGGTGATGCAGGCCGAGGCGGCCCTGCAGAAGGCCGAACGCGATCTTGAGCACGGCGTGCTGCGCGCACCGATGGACGGCGTCGTCATTCGCCGCGACGCCGAGCTGGGCACGCCGGTCGCAGACATGAGCGCCAGCAACGGCGGAACCTTGGTGGCCGTGGTCGCCGACGACCGGCACCTGCGGCTGGTCGCTCAGGTCGATGAGAACGACATCGCGCACGTCCATGCCGGCCAGCCTGCCGACGTCCACATCGACGCCTTCCCGGGCGAGACGTTCCACGGCAGCGTTCGCAAAGTCTCCTCCGCCGGCACGCTGGATCAGAAGGTGGCGAACTTCCGCGTCGAGATCGACCTGCCACACGAAGATCGCATCCGCGTCGGCCTGTCCGCCGACGCGCGCATCGTGGTCGGCGAGCACCACGACGTGCTGCTGATCCCCAACACCGCCATCGTCCGCACCGAGCAGGGCCCAAGAGTCCGCCTCGCCGATCCGAAGGGCGCCAACAGCGCCCAGCTCGTGCCCATTCGCGAGATCTACAGCGACGGCTTTCAAACCATCATCGGTGAAGGGTTGTCCGAGGGCGATACGGTACTGGTGCGCAGTGACGGGGATCAGCGGTGAGCCTCATTGCGCTCCACGGTGTCCGCAAGGCCTACACAGTCGGTGACACGCAAGTCGAGGTCCTGCACGGCATCGATCTTGCCGTTGCCGAGGGCGAATTCGTCGCCCTCATGGGCCCTTCCGGCTCGGGAAAGACGACCTGCCTCGAAATCCTGGGCGCGATCTCGCGCCCGTCCGCCGGCACGTACCGCTTCGATGGCGAGCCGGTTCAGAATCTCGACGACGACCGGCTCGCGGACCTGCGGGCGCAGCGCATGGGGTTCGTCTTCCAGACCTTCAATCTCATGCCGCGCATGTCGGCACTGCGCAACGCCGCCCTGCCCCTGCTGTACGCCGGCAGGCCGCGTGCCGAGCGCGAGCAGCGCGCGCGGCTGCTGCTCGACAAGCTCGGGCTCGGGCACCGCCTGGAGCATCGTCCGGCACAGCTCTCGGGCGGCGAGTGCCAGCGCGTCGCCATCGCGCGAGCCCTGGTGAACGAGCCGCGGGTTATCTTCGCCGACGAGCCTACCGGCAACCTCGACGAAGCCACCGGCCGTGAGATCCTGACCATCTTCCGCAACCTCCACCGCGAGGGCCGGACGCTGGTCGTGGTCACGCACAGTGAGGAGGTGGCAGCTCGCGCCGAGCGTGTCGTCCGCATCCGTGACGGGCGCATAGAAAAGGACGGCCACGGCTGAAGCGGCGGGTACGCTCACAAGCATTCGCCGGAGTATGAACAAGATATCAGGTGAACTCTTGTTCCCCTCTCTTTCCCGGGTTTTGCCACGAAGGTGGCGACAGGTAGGCAGCAAGCCGCGGCGTGGGGGCACGCCGGCTCCAGAAAATCGATCTCTTCTGGAGACGGGCTGCCCTCAGCTCGCTCTTTCTTGGGCAAACCCCGGAGGAACAGGAAACGGAATTGGATCTTCTCCCGGACAGGGAGGAGCCATATGGAATCGAGCCTTTCATGCCGCATCCGTCGCACGCTCGGGCTGCTGCGTCCGTTGATCGAGGACGGCCGGGCGCAGCTGGCGGCCGAGTGGCGCCGGCACCTGTTGACTTTGGCCGGCATCGTGTGGGGATCCGCCGCTGTGGTCTTCCTGCTGTCGACCGGCGCCGGCTTCTACAGCTTCGTCGATACGGGATTCAAGAAGACGGGCGATCGCCAGACCATAGTCGTTGGCGAGTACACCACCTCGGAAACCGGCGGGGCGCGGCCGGGGCGGCGCATTCATCTCACTCGGGACGATCTCGACCGCCTGCGTGCCGGCGTCCCGTCCGCACGGTTCGTCGCCGGCCAGACCATCCGCAGCACCGTGGCGGTGCGCACCCCGCACCGCACCCGCAACTCGGTGGTGGGCGCGCTGACGCCCGACCTGCAGTACATCCAAGAGCTCCATGTCGCGCACGGGCGCTTCTTCGACGACGAGGACGAGCGTGCCGGACGCGCCGTGGCCGTACTCGGAGGCAATATGGCCGCCATCTTCTTCGGCGCCGACGATCCAGTCGGTGGCACGCTGCAGATCGAGGGGCATCCATTCCAGGTCATCGGAATTCTCGCGCGCAAGGGTCAGCAGCTCATGGTCGAATGGGCGCCGCACGACGACATGATCTTCATCCCGCTGCGCGCCGCGCGTCCGATCTTCGGCCAGGGCGATGAGGTGGATCTCGTGTACGCCAAACCGCGCCGGCTGGATGACATCCCACTCATGCAGGCTGAGCTGCGGGCCGCGCTCGCGCCGTGGCATCACGTTCCCGCGGGTGACGACGAGGCAATCCACCTCGACAGCGTCACCCAATGGATCGAGCCCTTCCGCAACATCGGCCGCGGCCTGCAGATGCTGCTCGGCTTCATCGGTACGGTCGCCCTGGCTATGGCCGGCGTCGGGGTCGCCAACCTGATGATCGCGATTGTCAATGACCGCCGCATGGAGCTGGCGGTACGCCGCGCTTGCGGCGCCCGCCGCAGTGACGTCCTCCTGCAGCTTCGGGTGGAGACCATGGTCATCGTCTTTGCCGGTGGTGCCATCGGCGTCGGTCTCGGGATGGCGATCGCCTTCGGCGTCGGGCTGCTGCCGCTTCCGGAGATGATCCCCACCCCGAGGATATCACTTACCGTGATCCTGACGACGTTCGGTGTCTTGGTCGCGGTCGGGCTTGCGGCCGGAATCGTGCCGGCACGGCTGGCCTCGCAAGTGGATCCGGGCACGGCCATGCGCGTGACCTGATGGATCTGCGCGAGCATTTGCAACAAGCCCTAGAATCGCTCGGCGACCACCCGCGCCGGGTGCTAGCGTCGGCGATGGGCGTGTTCTGGGGCGCGGCCGCCATCGTCGTCATCCTCGCCTGGGGCAGCGGCTTCCGCGAGTTCATGCGGCAGGAGATGAGCCGCTATGGCAAGGGCTGCCTCTTTGTGATGCCCGCGGTGACCTCGTCCGGGTTCCCCGGGCACCGCGCCGGCGTGCACATCCGCTTTTCGCGCGACGACGTCGCGGTGGCGGAGTGCGCCAGCCACGACGAGATCGAGGCGATCGTGGCGGAGCATACGTCCCGCGAACGTGTGCTGGCCGAGGCCGGGGACCACGTCCGCCGCCTGGACCTCACCGGAGTGGACGAGCGCTTCGCCAGGCTGCGGAACTTCCGCATCGGCAACGGCCGTTTTTTCGATGCCAGCGACGTGCAACTGCGCCGTGCCGTCGCCGTGATCGGCTATGAGGCGGCGCAGGGGCTGTTCGGAGATGCCGGCGCGGCGGTCGGACACACGCTGCGCGTCGAGGGCCGCCCGTTCGACGTCATCGGAGTGGCGGCGCACAAGGGGCGCCAGTACATCAATACCAACCGGCCCGACAACCGCCTGCTCATCATCCCCATCACCACGGCCGAGTCGCTTCTCGGTTACGACGACAAGGCTGTCGACCAGCTGCTGGTGTACCCGCGCCCGGGCGTGACACCCGAGCGGGCGCTGCACATGGTGCTCAGGACGCTCGGCCCGCTTGCCGGCTTCGACCCCAACGATCTCGATGCTGTGCGCTGGTTCGACGTGACCTTGCCGCAGCGCATCTCGGATCTGTTCTATCTCGGGTTCATGGTGTTCATGGGTGTCGCGGGGACCGTCACGCTCTTGATTGGGGCGGTCGGCATCGCCAACTACCAACTCGCCACGCTGGCCGAGCGCGCCGTCGAGATCGCAGTGGCCCGCGCCATCGGCGCACGCACGCGCACCGTCGTGATCCAGACCGTGCTGGAGTCACTGCTGGTGTCTGCTGGAACCGCGCTTCTCGGTGTGCTGCTCGGTCTGGCGGGGTGCATTGCGCTTGGGACGCTCATGCCTCCAGGCCTCTTCCCCACGCCGGTCATCTCCCCCGTAGCCGTTGGCGTCACCGCGATGGCCACCCTCGGCGTCGCCGTCATCGCCGCACTGGTTCCGGCGTTGCGCGTGCGTCAGATGGAGATCGCCATCGCGTTACGTGCTGGCATGTAGCGGCGAGGCATTTTTGTTTGCCCGCGTACGGCGCGGTGGCAGCAGTGCGTCATTGGCGTAAACCGGCTGCGCTTCGTGAACCACCGAAAACGCCTCGCCCCTACGCCTGGGAGAAGGACTTCCTTGCTTCAGGGAATTGCCCCCTTCTCTTTCAAGCGGCTGATCGCTTCCCAGTCGTAACCGAGCTCGAGCAGGATCTCCTCCGTGTGCTGTCCCAATTCCGGAGCTGTGGAGCGCGGCTGCGAACCGCCTTCTGAGAAATCGACCGGCGATGCGACCATGCGGGCGCTCCCCTCCGGCAGCGGGACATCGACGAATGCACCGCAAGCGATCGCCTGCGGATCGCTGACGACCTCGTCAGTCGTGAGCACCGGCGACCACCACACTCCCTCACGATCGAAGATCTCGGCCCACTCCGCGAGCGGCCGGATCGGAAAGATCTCGTCGAGCAGCCGTACCAGCTCAGCGCAGTTTTGGCCGCGCGCCAACAAGCTGCTGAACCGCGGATCATCAAGCCATTCGGGACGGCCGACGGCACGCACGAGGTCGGGCCACAGTCGATCACCCTGGAGGCCGAGAAGCCAGAACCAACGGCCGTCGCGATCGTAGTAACAACTGATCAACGGGTTTGGCGTGGTTTCTCGGCTCATCGGAATGGCGGGCATTCCCATGCGCAGCATGATGCTCGTGTCCCAACCGACCGTGAAAATGCCGAGGCGCAGCAGCGACGTGGAAATCATCTGGCCGCGTCCGGTCCGATTGCGCGCCAGCAATGCCGCGCAAACCCCGGCGGCCACGGTGATCCCGGCGACGTGATCGCCCATCGCTCCCCGTTGATACGGCGGATCCGTTCCGGGACAAGTCAGCGACGCCGCCATGCCCGAGCGCGACCAGAAGGCTCCGATGTCGAACGCGGCACGGTCGCGCTCGGGGCCATCAAGACCGTACCCGGTCACGCTGCCGTACACCAAGCGTGGGTTCCGTTGCGAGAGGCTCTCGTAATCCAAGCCGGCACGAGCCAAGGCTGCGGGCCGCAGATTGGAAATGAATACGTCGGCGCGGTCGATGATCTGCAGTGCGATCTCGCGTCCTTCCGGCTCGGCGTAGTTGATGGCGATGCTGCGCTTGCCGCGGTTGTCGAGCTCGAACGGCGGGTTGACCGGTGACTCGATCCCCACCGCTTGCAAGAACAGGCCGCGAAACGGGTCGCCGTCCGGCGGTTCGATCTTGATGACCTCGGCTCCCCAGTCCGCCAACATGCCGCCGGCGGAGGGGGCGGCAACCCAGAATCCAAGCTCAACGACGCGGACACCTTCCATCGGACCAGGCATGATGATCACCTCCGTGAACGACAACGCTCCAGTGAACTCTGAAGAAAGATGAGAGGTGAAGTCAACAGGTGACGCGCTCGCCTTTGACTCCGTCGGGAAGAGGAGGACTTGTTCATCGCGTTTGACTTCGGGAACACAATGGCCGAAGAGACCGGCGGACGAGGCGTGCTATGCGGCGAGTCAGTCGCGGGGTTTGATACGGCAATGGCACAGCTACTATCCTTACTCAGCTGTTAGAAGCGGCGAGCGGACGATGCGATGAGGACGCGAAAGAAGATCCCGTACGGCCGACCGATCGACGTCGTGTTCACGGAGCGCGAACGCGTTCTCATTTCTGAGCATACGTTTGCCGATCCGGAACTCACCGCAACGTTGGACGCTGCCGAGCGGCGGGGGACGAAGCTTATTGCGAAGTACACCCTGGATGACCTCGATGCGTTGCTCGGCTTCGTTGCCGCAGAAGCAAACCACACCAGGGACCAGAAGCTTGAGAAGGGACTGCGCGCCCTCTTCGCGCGCTTGTCTGAAGAAATGGAGCGCTACGATGACGGCCAGTGGCAGAGTAGCTTCTAACCCGCGGCTCCAGGCGACGGCCACCGGCGAGCCATTCAGGGGGAATGACGGGCTGCGGTCTGGTGGCCGCGCCTGAGCGGCACGACGTTAGGCCCGCTGCGTAGTGCCCCTATGGCAGAGTCAGCATTCGTTTCGAGGAGCAAGGGTGCCAAGAAGGCATGGGCGACGCGGCGTAGCGCAAGATACCGCGCCAGTAAGAGTGAAAGGGCCAGCAAAGCCGCTCTCGCAGCATGGTGCCGCGCGAACGGATGGAAGGTCTTGTTCTTCGAGGGTGAGACCGGAGCTCCTCGAACGGGCATCGTGGACGCCATCATCGCGCGCGTCAGGTCGGACGACGCGG
>Ga0315281_10012311_pt1 | contig 11673 bp, 9 predicted proteins | sample YL17G07_0_MG_FD_204540 | JGI IMG/M metagenome (GOLD analysis project Ga0315281, IMG submission 204540) | Sediment microbial communities from Yellowstone Lake, YNP, Wyoming, USA - YL17G07_0 | ecosystem: Environmental > Aquatic > Freshwater > Lake > Sediment | place: USA: Wyoming | collected... | reverse complement strand
TGATGAATCTTTTTGACCATCGGATATCGATGCTGGATCTCTTTTTGAAACCGGACCGTTTTAGACATATCCTCTTCTGTTTCAAAAGGAACACCGGTGGTGAAGTAGAGATGACAAGGAATCCGGAACCGATTCAGCTGCTCAAGACATGCCATTAAGGTCTGATTGGCAAAAGCATAACCCTTGTGGATCCTCCGCACCTGTTCAGATCCCACGTCCGGCTTGAGGATGATGCAGGATTCTGATCCTGGAAAAGTCTCTTTGAACGACTTCATGAGGGCGATCGTGGGTAGCCCATAGGCCTCAAAGCGACATTCCATTGGGAGTTTCTCTTCTCGAATCCTGGAAAAAAGCTCCAGAAAGTACTCGTGTCTTTGAGGGTAAGGGTCAAAACAGATTTGAAAGACTTCGTAGCCATGAGAGATTGCTTCCTTGATAGTCTGAAGGACATCGTCGATTTTCCGGAAGATCACTTCCTTGCGACCTGAGATCGTCCTCTGAGCAAGGATGCCGCCACTGCACCAAGTGCATTGGACCGGGCAACCTCTTCCAACGGCGAGGTGGAATACCGGGAGTTCCATACTCTCTTTCTCGACAGGCTTCTGCCCAGCGATCTTTCCTGCACGAGAAATGAGCGCTTCATGCTGAATGTATTTCGAGTGATTTCTCAGAAGAGAAAAATTCGCAAAAGAGAAGCGGGAGAGATCCTCCTCAGAAGCCACATAGGAAAGGGGGTTGATGAGGATTTTCCCTTTTCTTCTCCAGGTGAGGTTGGGGATCGAGAAGAGATCCTCGTTCTGCCGGAGCAACGCAGAGGCTAATTCAGCCAGAGGTCCCTCAGCTTCTCCCCGAATGATTCCGTCTACACCGGGAAAATCTTTCATGATCTCTTCATGAAAAAAACTGGCTGTGAGTCCTCCCAGGAGAACGTAGGACTGAGGGAGAACAGTCTTCACCTGCCTTGCTGTTTCTAAGACGTCAAAACTCTGATGATGCCAATGGAGATCGAGAGCGACCATCCGGGGAGATTTATCCTTGAGGTAGGAAACCCAAGAGAAGGTGGGGTCTTCCATCCACTCCATGCCCAGGTGAACGATCTCGGAAGAGATGCCTGAACGTTGAAGAAGGTCAGCCAGCCCGAGGACGCCCATGGGTAAGGAGTCAACCCCCGTGAGCTGATCAGGAGATCGGTAGGGACTTAACGCGCCAGGAAGGTGAAGAAAAATAACGTCGGTCATCTCCACACCGCGCAATTGTAAAATGCCCTTGGGAATAATTTCAACCCTTTAATCGTAGACAGGGGTAGGAAGATTTCGAAGCTATCCCCCCGCTACTGATCACCAATGGGTGGGGAGCTTCACGGGCAAGTCGGCTGGATGGCCCGCCTTCCTGCCGGTAGGCAGGGACGGGGAGGATAGCCGACCCTGCAATCATAACTACATTTCCCGGAAGCCCTGCCCTTAGGCGTGTGGCTTCACTCTGGAGAGGGCGTTCCTTTCCCCTGACCCGCTTGTTGGGGGAGTTGATTCTTGATCTTCTGCGCGATAAGGAGGACGGTTTCGATGTAGGGTTTGCTGTGATTGTAATACCAAAGGACTCTTTTCTTCTTCTCCAGGGGAAGGTTTTTGTTCCATCCGTGAGATTTAAGGTAATTCCCGATACTGAAGACGGCATCCTCCTTACTCGTCAACCATCTCTCGAAGCCATTCTTGCTCTCTGCATAGCCGAGATAACTTGAGGGAACGAACTGAGCCATTCCAATTGCCCCAGCGTAAGATCCCCGAACCTGCAAGGGATCAACATTCTCACGGAGAACAATCAGTAAAAAACTCTTGAGTTCTTGGTAAGCCCAACTCGCCTTTTTCTTGGCCACCCCCTGAACTCGGTCATAGGTCATCTCAGGATCCGCCACCCGGAGGGCCGAGTAATTCGCCTCGACATTCTCAGGAGAATCCATCACCGCCATACTCGCAAGAGTCGGGAGTAACCGAAACTTTCCGATATTCTCCCCAAACCGTGACTCGACAAGGAGTATGGCAGTTACGACTTCCTTATCTGCCGAGAATCTCATCTCACCCTCGTTGAGAATAGTTGAGTTTTCCTGAAGAAATTTCTTTGCAAGAAGAATCGCTTCAGACGTTAGGAATTGCTCGTAGATCTCGGGGATTTCTCTCGTCGTCAGAGGAATGGACATGGCCGATGGAATAGGTTCAGCTCGAGAATCCATGAGGAGTCTGGACAAAAATCCAGCATCAAATCCATCTTGCGAAAGACGAGAAACCAAGGATTGATAAATCGGAGGAACATCACTCGAGGTTTGACTCGAAACCTGAGCGAGAAAAAGAAGAGGGAGAACCATCACCGCACAGGCCATACCCAAAGTCGTCTTCCAAGGCTGCATGGCTGCAATTTAGCAGGTTTTCTTTCAATTTTCAATGCGAACGGCTCAAAATAATGTATAATGGTGAAAGAATCGATTGAGGAGCATGTTGTGTTAAGAGTTGTTTCTGTTCTCCTTACGCTTTTTTTCATCACGCTCCAGTTGCCCCCCTTGGGCAGCCCGCCCCCGGAGGAACCCAAGGATGAATCTCCTGTCAAGGGTTGGTGGATGGTCTCCTACTTCACCGTTCCGCCCACTCGTTATTCGAAGATCGGGAAGGGAATGATCAAGGCTGAAAGTCTGGGAACTCGGTCCTCTCTTTACAGGAAGATGGAAGAAAAAGAGAAGGGGTTCCCTGTCCTGTCCTGGAGATGGAAGATTTCAAACGTCGTCCGCTCAGCCATTGAAACGAGAAAGGGCCGATTTGATGCGGCAGCAAAGATGATCGTCGTCTTCTCAAAAGACAGAGGGTTCACAGTTTTTGGAGGCGACGAACCGCAGGGGTTCAGAATCGAGTACCTCTGGGCTAGCCGTCTTCCCAAAGGACAAGTGTTTGACCATCCAGGGATGAAAAACTGCAAAGTCTTTGTCCTGGAGTCCGGGGAAGCGAAGGCGGGTCGATGGGTTGACGAAAGGCGTAATCTTCCCAAGGATTTTCAGACCGCCTTTGATATTGATTTCGTCCCTCCCTTTGCCATCGGAATTGAGACCGACACCGATCAAAGTAACGAAATGGTCACCGCCTTCTATTCTGAACCTGTACTGACCAAGAGATAGTCTTCGTTGTTCCGTCATTTTTTAGGTCCTCTATATGTCTGCGGACTAAAGCTTTCCTCTTGAACCTCACGGCCCGTCATTTTCGATCCCTACCGGTAAGTCTAAACTGGACGGTGTGCGTGATCGCCATACGATATGCTAAAATGTGTTTAGAGAGAAGAAGTCAATATGATCTTCCCTGCTTAAAGGTAATTGTGTAGAGGAGGCTGCAGGGAAAGGAGGGAAGAAGATGCAGACGACGATCAAGGTAAGAGGTATGACCTGCCAGCACTGTGTCATGTCCGTCAAGAAGGCGCTGGGTAAGCTGGAAGGCATTCAAAATGTGAATGTGGATCTCCAGCAAGCAGAGGTTAGGTTTGATAATACCAAGGGAGTGGCATCAGACCTTGTGAAGAAAGCGATCGAAGAAGCGGGCTATGAAGTGGTTTAAACTTGCGGAAAAAGTCGGTAAAGGAGGAAGGAAAAATGCCGATCTACGAATATCAGTGCCGAGGCTGCGGGCAGACCTTTGAGAAGCTCCAAAAAATGGATAAAGGACAAAGACCCATAAAATGCCCTCATTGTGGGGAAAAGAAGGCTGAACGCGTTCTTTCGAGCTTCTGCTGCTCCAAGAGTTCAGAATCGCCGTCTCCATCCTGCGGTCCTACAGGAAAGTCTAAGAGGTTTTCCTGAAGTTAGCTCCACGCCCGGTGGTTCACCGGCTCGATCCACAACAATCGCCTAGAGGAGACCGAGACGCTTTAATCGGCTACCCGAACACCGAAACATCCGCTATCCTCTAAGAAAGTTTGGCCATTTTCCCCTTGATACCGTCTTCCTTTCACTGAGAGTCACCAGCACTTCATATCCCTAAGTCTTCTCAACTCTAATCCTTCCTCTTGCAATTTAGCCAAAGATAGGTTTAAAGTGATTTTGTTTCACAAATAGAATGCGTTGGAATAGTTGATCTTTTTCTATCTTCGAGCGGAGGAGACGTATCCCCCACTGCCAGGGGAATCCATGAGGGCACACTGATGAACGATGAGAAGAAAACAAAGAAGCAGTTGATCCAAGAATTGAAGCGTCTACGACGGGAGACCTCTCAATTCAAGACTACCACAAGTATACGGGAAGAACTAATCGGCAGCACGCTCCCAATGCTTTTCTATACTGCTCAACCAGGAGGCAACTTCGAAGGAAAGTGGGTGAGCCAACAGATCGAAGATCTGACCGGTTTTTCGCCCCGTCAATTCACTGAAACACCTGGGTTCTGGTCATCGAGACTCCATCCTGATGACCGAGATAGGGTGCTCAAAGAGTTCGAGAACGGACTTGCGCAGGGATCTGTAACAACAGAATACAGGTGGCGGGGAGTGAAAGGCTATCTTTGGATCCTTGACCATGCCATTTTGAAGAAAAATAAACGAGGCCAACCTGCGAGATTCCTTGGAGTGTGGTTGGATATTTCCGAGCGCAAACAGTCGGAGGAAAAATTACGTGAGAGCGAACAGCGCTATCGGGCTTTGACTGAATCTGCCCAGGATTATATCTTTGTCGTAGATAAGGATGGATATGTCAAATATGTTAATGCCTTCGCTGCAAATGAATTCGGGTGCCGGCCTGAAGAGATGCTCGGGAAACGAACGCATGAATTGTTTCCCCCGGAAATAGCTGAGCATCAGCTGGAAAAGATCCAAGAAGTCTTGAAATCAGGACGCCGGGTTGATAATGACATGCTCCAAGTGTTTCCTAACCGGACCGCATGGATAGATACTTCGTTGGTGCCTTTAAGAAATGAAATCGACGAAGCTGATTCCGTTATTGGTATTTCACGAGACATCACAAGGCGCAAGGAGGTGGAAGAGAGACTCAGAGAAAGTGAGAGCCTAGCTCGCCGGCTGGCTGAAGAAAACAAAATCATTGCCGAGATTGGGCGTATTATTAGTTCGACGCTGAACTTAGGAGAGGTGTTTGAGCACTTCGTTGAAGAAGTGCGAAAAGTCATTCCTTTTCACAGAATTTTGATTGGGATCAACAGCATTCAGGATAATACTATGACCGTTGGTTATGTATCTGGTATGGACATTGGAGGAAGACGACCCGGAGATACCATCTCTTTGCCGAGGGCAGCGGGCGATTATCTGCTGCGTAAACGGCCGAGCAAGATCATCCGCCTCGAGAACGAAAAAGGATATTTTGATCGGTTTCCTGTCGTAGTGGCCAACTTTGAGGCCGGGATTCGTTCGGTACTCTCCATCCCTTTAATCCAAAAAGACACCCCGATCGGCAACCTTTACATTGAGTCGATTGATCCCGATGCGTATACGGAAGGGCATCTGAACTTTGCAGAGAAGATTGGCATCCAGATCGCCGGCGCCATTGCCAATACACAACTTTTTGACAACCTCAAGAAGACGAAGCAAGGGCTAGAAGAGAGCGAGGAACGATACCGTCTGCTAGTTGAGAATGCCACGGAAGGAGTTTTCGTGGTGCAGGACGGGCGGATACACTTTGCCAACCCCAAAATTCAAGAGATCTCCGGGTACTCTCAAGAGGAACTGGCCTCCAGGCCATTTGCGGATTTTATCCATCCTGAAGACCGAGAACTAATCTTTTCACGTCATCGAGAACGGCTGAATGGAGGATCTGTTCCAACATCCTATTCTTTCAGAATCGTACGTAAGGATGGAGACATTCGATGGGTCAGTATCAGCGTTGCAATCATCCCCTGGCAAGACCGGCCCGCAACATTGAACCTTCTTAAGGATATCACGCATCAAAGACAAACAGAAGAAGAATTGGAGAAATATCGTTACCACCTGGAGGAATTGATTGAGGAAAGGACGGCGAAACTGGACGCATCCCAAGAGGCCCTCTCAAGAAGTGATCAACGCTACCGGGAGATCATTGAGATAGCGCAGGAGGGTGTTTGGATAACGGATGCCTCTGGAAAGACGAGCTACGTTAATCACCGAATGGCTACCATGCTGGGATACCCTGCAACACAGATTCTTTCTCAGCCCGTTTCTGAGTTCATGGCCACAGAGGGCCGCTCCGTATGGGATCAATTCCTTAGACGGTGCGTGGCGGGAATTAAGGACCGGTATGACTTCCGATTAAAGACGAGGGAAGGCAAGGATATCTGGGTCATGGTTTCCTCTGCTCCAAGGTATGACGAAGAAGGCCGATTTAGCGGGGCTTTGCTGATGGTCACGGATATTTCCGAACGAAAGGAAGCCGTAGAAAAGATCGTGACCAGCAAGAAAATGCTCCAGAGGGTCTTCGACGGGATTTTAGAACCTTTGCTCATGATGGACAAGGATTTCATCGTCAGAATGGTGAATCAGGCCGCTAAGGATTACTACCAGGTGGAGACATTTCAACAGATCATTGGGAACCCTCTCCTTCAGGATTTCCTTGAATCGGACGAAGCCGGCAGGAATGTCCGGGCTACCGTAAGCGAAGGGAGATTTCTCACGTTTGAACGAAGAAATCCATCAGATCCCAACCGCTTCGAGAAAGTGATTATCTACCCTTTGCGAGAGAACAAAGGGATCCTAGGAGACACCATTATCCGGATCAGTGATATTACGGAAACCCGACTGCTTCAACGAGAGATCATTCAGAACGAAAAACTTGCCTCCTTAGGCCTTCTGATCTCGAGCATTGCCCATGAGATCAATAACCCCAATAACTTCATTTCGTTTAATGTTCCCATCCTGCGAGACTACCTGCAGGAGATATTGCCCATTCTTGACGATTACGCGAATCAGCACCCAGATCATGAATTGCTGGGAATGAACTATCATGCATTTCGGGAAGATATTTTCAGACTCCTTGGTAATATTGAACACGGGACCACACGAATTAATACGGCCGTTTCCAACCTGAGAGAGTTTTCGAGAAAGAAGGACCGAGAGGGGTGGCGACGTGTCCACCTGAGAGAGGTTGTTGAGAAGGGTGTGGGCATCTGCGCAGGCGAGCTTAAGAAGAAGGTGAAATCAGTCGACATCAACCTTTCTGAGGATCTTCCGATGGTAGTCACGGATCCCGAAGCCGTCGAACAGATTCTCATCAATTTACTGATCAATGCGATCCAGGCCGTGGATAAGGAAGATTCCTGGATCAGGGTCCGTGCCATGTTAGCTCCATCCAAGACCGATTACGTGCAGATCGACGTGAGTGATAATGGCTGTGGGATGGACGAAAATACTCGGGAGCGGATCTTTGAACCTTTCTATACGACCAAGTCCCCTGGCACCGGAACCGGTCTCGGGCTTTATGTCAGTCAGAATTTGATTCATGAACTTGGAGGAGACATCCTGGTTGAAAGTCAGTTCGGGACGGGCAGTACCTTCACCATTCAGCTTCCCATAGAACAGAAGCGTGAAGGGGCACCTATTGATTCAATATCTCGAGTTCTATCATAGAGGAGTGGGATGAAAAATTTGATCATGATCATTGATGATGAAGTAGATTTTCTCGACACGCTCAGAAGAGGATTGGTCACTTCTGGTTTTACGAATGTGAAAACCGAAGGCGATCCTCGCAAAGCAAGGGACTTCTTTGAGAGAGGAGAAGTTGCTGACGTGGCGTTGATCGATATCAACATGCCAAAGCTTACCGGTATACAGCTACTGGAATGCATAAAGACCTATAGTCCTGAGACCGAATGTATTATGGTGTCTGCTCTCAACGAAGCCAGGGTCGCCGTGGACTGTCTGAAAAAGGGGGCCTATGACTATCTTGTGAAACCTGTCTCCCGCGAGGATCTGATTCTTGCGGTAAGACGAGCTCTCGAAAGGAGGAGACTCCTTAAAATTGTAGACGTCATGAAAAAGGATTCTCCGGAGAAGTTGGCAAACCCAGAGGCTTTCAAAGACATCACCACGAACTCACCTAAGATGATCAGGATGTTGAGAGAGGTTGAATTACACGCTATGAGCGATGTGCCGATCCTTATTACTGGCGAAAGTGGCACGGGAAAGGAGTTGTTGGCCAAGGCCATCCATCTGGCGAGTCCCCGGGTGAAATTTCCCTTTACACCTCTGAATATGGTCTCCATCCCCGGAAATCTGTTTGATGCCGAGTTTTTCGGTCACATCAAGGGGGCCTTCACGGGCGCGGACAGGGACCGAGCCGGCTACTTGGAATACACCCACCGAGGAACGCTTTTTTTCGATGAAATAGGAGATCTGCCCCTGGAGTTCCAGGGTAAATTGCTTCGAGTCTTGCAGGACGGAGAATTTATCAAACTGGGGACAAACAAGTCTCAAAAAGTGGATATCCGCTTTGTTGCGGCGACCAATCAGGACCTGGAGAAGATGGTCGCCAAAGGGACATTTCGGAAAGATCTCTATTACCGCCTGAAAGGAACATGGGTCCATCTTCCTCCGTTGAGAGAACGAAGGGAGGATATCCCTGCGTTGGCCGAGAGGTTCCTGCAGGAGTTCCGAGGGTCCGACGAGACGATGGATATCCATGACGAAGCGATGTCTGTGCTCCTGGACTTTGATTATCCAGGGAATATTCGGGAACTTCGATCGATCATTCAATCAGCCGTGAATCTTGCACAGGGCAGACCGATCACCGTAAATTGTTTGCCGAGTTACTTACAGAACAGTAAGGTAACTCTGGAAACAAACAACACGATTGTTCCTCTTGAGAGCGTGGAAAAAGACCACATATTGAAGGCTTACGATGCAACCAGCAAGAACAAGGTCCAAACGGCCAGGATATTGGGCATCGGCCTGAATACCCTTCGGCGAAAGCTTGAATCCTATGGGGTTGATTAACGGAATGATCTTCAAGCATGAAGACAGTTCCAATGACTATTTTTTGTCGATAATTATTCCGCCCCAGGCCCTTCTGCTCCAAGATGGCATTTTTAGCGTAACCGGTTGAATTTAACCCGGATCTTCCGGTTGTCCTGATCACTGCCCATGCAGAAATTCATGGTGCAATCAGCGCTGTTAAAGCAGAGGCTCAAGGCTTCTGGTACCAAAGACCGTGGAGCACACTCCACACAAGTATGGAAATCTCTCTATAGCGCCTAGTCAAAGAGACTTCGTCTAAGAATTTACCTGTCTGCTCTAGTCCACCCATATTCTCATTAAGATCAATAGCTTAAAAGAGAAAAGACGATCCCTCTCAATGTGGCACGGATTTCGCTCTCCTCTCTCTCCGTCGTTCCCGTGTCCATGGTGCGCCCGGGTTGTTTGTGACATTGTCCCGACTAAGGTAACCTTGCTTTTTTGAAGCTGATGATAAGGGATTTCACGGGCAAGTCGGCTGAATGTCCCGTCTTGGCTGTCTGTCGGTAGACAGGAACAGGGGGCTTCACTCAATGTGAAATAGAACAAAGAGATTCTACGAGGAGGAAAGATGCTTTGTGAAGGTCGCCCTCTGAGAAGCAAAATACATCATCAGGAGAAATGCATCATAGGTTACGAATTCTACTGGCGGGATGACATTCAGGGCTATCAGTTTGTTCGAGCTGTGGCTGAGAGGAGGAGAGATCCCGCAAGGATCACTCGGGAATCTATCATGAATTTGGGAAGAAAAATATTCGGAAAACATGCCGATATGAACAACGTCCTGGTTGTCACAATGACCTCGGACCGCGGTACCAGAATATCTTCATTTTCAGCCGGCTCCAAGGGCGGCTCAAACAAATAGGCGAATTGGCTTCTGAGAGGCCCTCTTTGATGCCCTGATTCCCCCAAAAAAGTATTGAACTGAGACTTCTCTTGACAGAGTCTGTCAGATTACATACCCCTCAGGACACCCTGGATACCCACGAAATCAAGGTTGCGCCTCTTCTCCGGTCTGATTCTCCTTATCGATAGATGGAATCATGCTCTTTCTCATGGTCTCCAATCGTTCGCAGAATCGCTGATCTCCCTGGCATTCCGCCTTTAATCCAACGGGAAGGCAGTACCCGATAGTTCGTTTAAGGTGAACTTTTTCAAAAGCTTCAAAAAGTTGACAATTCTCAACACGCATGTCACTCGCCTTATCGTTCACTCTTTCTCTCTCCTTCATTCGGCGGCCTCCGCTCTTTTTCCCTCTTCATCGTGAAATCCGCGGGATACCCCCATCACGACTTCTTGAATCCCCATTTCACCAATCGCATCCAATAACGCTTCGAGCTGCCATCTCAAGCGTTTGATTTCCTGCTCTTCGGCCCTCGATCTTTCGACTTCATCCGCCGCCTGGAGTAAAATACTGAGCTCCCATTTCATCAGCCTGATCTCTCGCTCACCATCCACATCGAGATCGCCGTGACAGAACATGTCCGTGACCGTCCATGGCACTATTCCTCCTGAGGTCTTCCTTGCCCGGGATGACTTCATCGAAGGTTCCACATCAATTTTGTTCGGTCTGTAGCGTCACAATTTTCTTTGATTCCATTCTTTGAAAACATTGTCTGCCTCTGAGGCTCATTCCTTACGCACTGAGCCGTTTTGCGGAGTTCTCCTGGAAGGGTTGTTGATCCTCCTGGCCAACCTGAATCCCCTTCTCGGAGATCCCCAGTTTTCTTAACTTCACATGGATTGTTTTGTAATCCATCTTGAGTAACCGGGCAGCTTTGGCTTTGTTTCCGCCCGTGTTCCTGAGCACCTGGGTCAGCACCTCCCGCTCAACAGCCGTCGTGCTCTGGTCCACAATCTCTTTGAGTGACAGCCCTTTCCATGGAGTTCCCTCTACCCTAGGCGTAAACGCCAATCCCGGAACAGGCACCCTCTTCAAATCCAAATGTTTCTCCGTGATCAATTCATCCGCCAATAACGCCGCCCGACGAATCGTCGACCTCAGCTGCCTCACATTCCCAGGCCACGGATAGTTAAACATCACATTGAGCGCCGACTCCGAAAACCCCTTCACATTCTTCTTGAGCTCTATGTTCGCCAAATCCAAGAACCGCTTCGCTAAGTACGGAATATCCTCCTTCCGCTCCCTCAATGGTGGCACGCCTATAGAGAATTCATTGAGCCGATAAAACAAATCCCTGCGAAACGAATCCGACTCCGTGAGGACATGAAGATCCTGGTTGCTGGCAACCAGAAGACGAACGTTCACACTGATGGGCTTCGTGCCTCCCACACGGTACACCTTCTTCTCCTGAATGACCCGCAGAAGTTTGGCCTGAGATCCTAGGGGCATGTTGGAGATCTCGTCCAGAAAGAGAGTTCCTCCCTGAGCCAGTTCGAATTTGCCAGGTTTTTGGACTTCGGCGCCCGTGAAGGCTCCTCGCTCGTGGCCGAAGAGCTCGCTTTCGAGCAACGTTTCGGGAATAGCTCCGCAGTCCACAGGAATGAAAGGGGCTTTGGACCGGGGGCTGGCTTCGTGGATGGCGCGGGCGATGAGCTCCTTCCCGGATCCCGTTTCTCCTATGATGACCACGGTGAAGTCCGACTCGGCCACCCGGTTCACCTCCGAATTGATCCTCACCACCTCATCGCTTGGGCCCATGGTTTCCTTGAGAGACTTCATTTCCCGGAGTTTGCTCGACAGGTTCTTGCCCTTGCGTCCAA
>Ga0315281_10012310_pt1 | contig 11674 bp, 10 predicted proteins | sample YL17G07_0_MG_FD_204540 | JGI IMG/M metagenome (GOLD analysis project Ga0315281, IMG submission 204540) | Sediment microbial communities from Yellowstone Lake, YNP, Wyoming, USA - YL17G07_0 | ecosystem: Environmental > Aquatic > Freshwater > Lake > Sediment | place: USA: Wyoming | collected... | reverse complement strand
GCGTACATATCGTCCCTGGTGAGCTTGGCGCCGCGCATCGTGAACTCGCAGGCGATGAGGCCGATGCCGTTGTCGAGCGCGGTCTTGAGGCGCGGACCGACCACCGTTTCAAACTTCAGCATGTTGATTCCCGGGCCGTGGGTGACGATCTCTATCGCCACATTATCCTTGCCAAATTCGTCCCGCACGTTGCCCGCATTGTTCAACACGATGTTCCACTTCTCCGGCGTGCTTTCCGTCATGTGGATCACGATTCGTTTCTTGGCGGATTGATCGGCCAGCGCATGGGGCGCAATGGCCATGCCGAGCAGAAACGCGGCCCACATTGCCGTCGCAAGTATTTTCTTGGTCATTTGCCGCCTCCAGGTCTCAGACAGTGTGCCGGTCGGAACCGCGGATCATAATTGGAATCCCCGCGAGCCGCCTGATATGAATCTGCTCGCCGGAGCTAGCCCTCGGCGACCGCGCTGAGGACCGCCATCGGCCCCGCGCGCTTCAGGATCCGCATCTGCGCCTCGTCGCGCACGAACATCGATCCGGCGAAGCCGAGCGAATTGACCGGCACCGAATCGAACAGTTCTCTTGATCGCGGCACCAGCAGCATCCAGCGTCGGGTGGCAAGCAGGTTGTAGGGTCCGGCCTGCCGCCCGAGTCGGCCGGCCGCCCCCGCAGCCCCCAGCCCCACGGCCGCGAGCAGGTCCGCGTACACGCGGTGCAGCTGCGTGGCGGCCATCTCCGGTGCGTCGAACCATCCGGGTTCGAGCCATGAGTATGCATGTCGGAAGGGAAACCCAGGCACCCGGACGATTCCACGCCGAGCGCCCACCGCAGCGAACAGCGGCTCGACGGGAACCGGCGGCCCGCCCGGCACGAGCGGCAACGGTACCAGCTGCAGGTGCTTGTGCTGCTGGCTCGCGCCTGCCACCGGTCCGCCGTTGTAGATGGCCAGACCGTCGATTTGCGCCATGCAGGCGGCGAGCGCGCGCAAGTCCTCCAGATCCACCAGCGTTTCCTGGTCCACAAAATGGCGCGTGACGATCAGCAGGTGGTGCGGGATGACGTTGAACTTGTTGAGCAGTGCGAAATGCGATGCGGATATGTCCGCCACGAACAGATCCGGCTCGTGGGGCAGAAAGGGATCGACCGGCGCCGCCGCCTGCGCGCTGCGGGCTTCTTCCTTGCGCTCCAGGCTCGACAGGCAGCGCACAAGGAAGTCCACGCCTGCGTCGGTAACGATCTGTTCGGTTGTTTCGATCGGCTGCATGGCCCCACAGGCAAGCGCATGCCGCGCGCGCGCGGCGATGGCAGGACCCAGCGACCCTCGCTGCAGCAGCAGGTGGCTCATCCGGAGGAACAGTGTAGACGCACCGGCCGATTATACGAGCGCCGTGGAGGTCGGTTAGACTTGCTCCACGTGATGATATCCGGACGTTCTACCCCATGCGCGACCCCACGCCACAGACAATCTATCTCAAGGACTACACCCCGCCCGTCTTCCTGATCGCAGCGGTCGATCTAGACTTCGATCTCTTCGAGGACCATGCGCAGGTGCGCTCGCGTCTCTCGGTCGCACGCAATCCGAATGCCGCCGACCGCTCAGCGCCGCTCGATCTCGACGGCCAAGCGCTGGAACTCGTGTCCGTGGCAATCGACGGCCGGGCGCTCGGGGCCGCGCAATTCACCGTCGATGAGCAACACCTGACGATCGCCGCGGTACCGGAGCGCTTCAGCCTGGAGACGGTGGCGCGCATCCATCCGCGCAAGAACACCAGGCTGATGGGCCTTTACGGCTCCAGGGACGGCTTCTTCACCCAGTGCGAGGCGGAAGGCTTCCGGCGCATCACCTGGTTCATCGACCGGCCCGATGTCATGGCGAAGTACACGGTCACCATCCACGCGGACCGCGAGACCTATCCGGTGCTGCTGTCGAACGGGAACCTTATTGCGCAGGGCGATGATGGCGGCGGCCGTCACTGGGCGAGATGGGAGGATCCTTTCCCAAAACCCTGCTATCTCTTCGCCATGGTCGCGGCAAAGCTCGACCGGCTCGATGACAGCTTCGTCACGCGCTCGGGCCGCACGGTGCAGCTCGCGATCTACAGCGAGCCGGGCAAACTCGACCAGTGCGGCTTCGCCATGCAGGCGCTCAAGCGCGCGATGAAATGGGATGAGGATGTCTTCGGACTCGAGCTGGACCTCGACCATTACATGATCGTCGCGGTGGGCGACTTCAACGCGGGCGCGATGGAGAACAAGGGCCTCAACATTTTCAACACCAAGTACGTGCTCGCCCGCCCCGACACCGCCACCGATACCGACTTCCTGAACATCGACCGCGTGGTAGCGCACGAATATTTCCACAACTGGACGGGCAATCGTGTCACCTGCCGCGACTGGTTCCAACTTTCGCTGAAGGAAGGCCTCACGGTATTCCGCGACCAGGAGTTCGGCGCCGACATGTACTCGCGCGCGGTGCAGCGCATCCAGGAGGTGCGCAGCTTGCGCGCTGGGCAGTTCCCCGAGGACGCGGGGCCGATGGCGCATCCGGTGAGGCCGGCTTCCTACATGGAGATCAGCAACTTCTACACGGCCACCGTCTACGAGAAGGGCGCCGAGGTGGTGCGAATGATCCACACGCTCGTCGGCGCGCAGGCCTTTCGCAAGGGGATGGATCTCTATTTTGCGCGCCACGACGCTCAGGCGGTGACCTGCGACGATTTCGTGCAGGCAATGAGCGACGCCTCGGGCGCGGATCTCACCCAGTTCAGGCGCTGGTACGAGCAGGCGGGCACGCCCGTGCTCGATTTGACCGATGCCTACGACGCCGATGCCGGGCGCTATACGCTCACCGTGAAGCAGTCCTGCCCTAACAACCCGCACGCAGCGCCCCCCGACCAAGCGGCTCAGGGCCAGCAGCACAAGCCGCCGCTACACATTCCGCTCGCGCTCGGCCTGCTCGGCCCCGATGGGAACGACATTGCGTTGCGGCTCGAGGGCGAATCCGCAGCGAAAGGCGGCTCGCGTGTGCTATCGGTCAAGCAGGCCGAGGAGCAGTTCGTATTCGTCGATGTGCCCGCAAAGCCGGTGCCTTCGCTTGCGCGCGGCTTTTCGGCGCCCGTGATCGTCAAGTACGACTACGACGAGGCCGCGCTCACGCACCTGATGGCGCACGACCCGGACCCGTTCAATCGCTGGGAAGCGGGCCAGCGCCTGGCGTCGGATCTCATCCTGCGCGGCGCGCAGGCCCTGCAGACGCACCATGCGATCGAAGTGCCCAGGGCATTCGTCGCCGCCTTCGCCCGTGTACTCGGGGGTGAGGGTAAAGCGGTCCACAGCGACGCCGCCTTCGCCGCCGAGGCCCTGTCGCTGCCCTCGGAGGCCACCCTTGCCGAGCAGATGGCCGTGGTCGACCCCGATCGACTGCATCAGGCGCGCCTGCAGGTGCGGGTACAGCTCGCCTGGGACCTCAAGCCCGAACTGCTCGATATCTGGCGCGCGCAGCGGGTCACCGGCCCCTACTCGCCCGACGCAGCCTCAGCCGGCAGGCGTGCGCTGCGAAACCTCGCGCTCGGCTACCTGATGGAGCTCGACGATCCCGAAATGCGCGGCCTGTGTCTGGCGCATTTCGAGCACGCCGACAACATGACCGATGCGATGGCAGCGCTCTCCCTGCTCGCCAACTGCGACTGCCACGAACGCCAGGTCGCGCTGGATGCATTCTATGCGAAATGGAAGAACGAGCCTCTGGTGGTGGACAAGTGGCTCGCCGTGCAGGCCACTTCGCGCCTGCCTGAAACGCTGGCCGAAGTAAAGCGCCTCACCACGCACCTGGCCTTCGACATCCGCAATCCCAACAAGGTCTACGCGCTGATCCGCGGCTACTGCGCCAACCACGTGCGCTTCCACGCCGCCGACGGCGCCGGCTACGAATTCGCCGCCGGGAAAATCATCGAACTCGACGCGCTCAACCCGCAGGTCGCCGCGCGCATCACGCGCGCGTTCGACCGCTGGCGGAGGTTCGACGCCGGCCGGCAGGCGCATGCGAGGGCGGCGCTGGAGCGAATCCGGAGCACAGCGGGATTGTCGCGCGACACGCTCGAGGTCGTGACCAAGGCGCTCGCCTGAGCGAGAGGTTGCGGAAATGGACGCGGTGCTGTTCGACCTTGGCAAAGTAATGCTCGACTGGGACCCGCGCTATTACTACCGGCCTCTCTTCGCGAAGGAAGAAACCCTCGAGGATTTCGTGCAGCAGGTCGTTCCGCACGACTGGTATCTGGAGATGGACGCCGGCAAGCCCGTGGATCTGGCCGTCGCGGAGCGCCAGCGCGCCTACCCGGAATATGCGGACCTGATTGCCCGCTGGAAGGAAGGCTGGCCGGTCATGATGCGCGGCGCAATCGACGGCAGCGTCGCGATCCTCGACGAACTCCGTCGCGAGGGGCTGCGGCTCTACGCCCTCACCAATTTTTCAAACGAGACCTGGCCACTCGCCAAGGCGCGGTTCGAATTCCTTTCCTGGTTCGAGGACGCAATCGTCTCCGGCGAGCACGGAATCGTGAAACCCGATCCGCGCATTTTCGAACTCGCGATCTCGCGCTGTCGCCTGGATCCGGCGCAGACCGCGTTCATCGACGATGTACCGGCCAACGTCGAGGCCGGGCGCGCCTGCGGCCTGCACGCCATCCAGTTCACCTCGCCCGCAAAACTGCGCGAGGACCTCGCGGCTCTGCGTCTGCTCTAGCAACGCAATTCGGGCACTGGTCGGAAGTCTTGAGGCTTAATTATCGCGCTCGCGGTCATCGTCATCCGAAAAGTGGTCGTAATCCGGTTCTGTTGGGGCTGTGCGCGCCACCGGAACCACTGTCCCTGTCGGCACCACTGACCCTGGCGGAACCACTGGGGTCGACGGTGCTACCGGCGCTGGCGGTTTCCGCGCTGGCCTCTGGGTTCTTTGAGCCTCTATATTGCGTACTTTTTTGGGCTTTGCTACGGTCGCCACCCTTTTGCTCGTGAGCTTGGCTTTTGCCGGTTTCGCCCTTGCGGTTTTCGCTTTCGCAGGCTTCCCTGACGATTTGGCGTGAGGCTCTGACTTGCGTACTTTCTTCCTCTTGGGCTTTTCTACGGTCGCCACCTTCTTGCTCGCGAGCTTGGCTTTTGCCGGTTTCGCCCTGGCGGTTTTCGCGTTCGCAGGTTTCCCTGACGGCTTGGCTTCCAATTTCTGTTTGGGAGCGTCTTGCGCCTCCTTGATTTCTTTCTTCGCCGCTGCTCTTGCCTGTTTCGCAGCCTTCTTCTCCGCTTTTCTCGCTTTCTTCGCCGCCCGTTTTACCTCTCTTGCGGCTTTCTTCTCGGCCTTTCTCGCTTTCTTCCCGGCCCGTTTTGCCTCTTTTGCCGCCTTCTTCTCGGCCTTGCTCGCCTTTTGCTCCGCTATCTCCTTCGCTTCTGTCTTCTTTCCCATGTCTATCCCTCTCGAACGTCTAGAAAACGACATACACAACAGGTCGGCGCATCAGCTTGTCGCCGCTTGCAATGCCAGGGATATTACGCCGATCTGACAGTTCCATACGAAGATGGCGCTGAATCCGAGCCCATTATCGTGCTGCAGTGGCTCCCCTTCCTGCGCACGTATCGAACCATGTGCCTAGCGCCGGAGCCAGGATTTCGGCAAATGCTTGAGGAAATCCGCGAGACGCGGCTCGCCGCGTCGGCCTGGAACGCGTAATGAAGACGCAAAGATCCAGAATGCGTCGGGTGGCCTCGCTTAAACAAGAAACCATATCTTCGTTTAGTAGCCGAGTTTGGCAAGCACGTTCGCCGTTGACGCGGCGTCTTCGAGTATCGGTTTGGCTGAATTTGCCGTGGCGACCCCCAAAACTATCAAGTGCTCCTTCGCGCGCGTCGCGGCGACGTAGAACAGGGCTCGTTTGTTAAGCGTGCTGGCGCCGGAGTCGTCGGGTTCGATCAAAAGGACTACATCTCCATCGTTACCCTTTGCGTCGTGAACATTCGCGAAGGCGATCTTGCCGCGCACTGAAATTTCAGTAGTCTATTTAGGCAACCATTCCCCCTTTTTCATCGACGGAACATTGCTACGCAGGACTATATCAAAGTCTTTCCCAAGACCGGCCGTCGCCGAATGAAAAACCTCGTCGAGCAGCGTATTGTTCAAGCACAGGACGAGGCAGGACCACGGAAATTTGAATTGGTCACCGGTGCCGCTAGCGAAAACACGAAGCGTCTCCACCACTTTAGCGCGCAGTTCCTCGTTGGATTCAGCTGGGATAACTGAGATTCGACCACCTTTGAAGACGCAAAGCTCGCATGAGTACAGTGTGGCGGGCCATGCGCGATTCGGCACGTCAATCAGACCGCCGCTCTCCATGAGGCGTCCGACACCCAATGCGTTCTCGATTTTCTCGCGATCCTCCTCGCTGCATCGCGGCCCAAGGGCCGCGTTTAACGCAAAGTCGAGAATGTTTTTACTGCTTCGCACACACACGCCAAGCGCGTGAGAATCGATATCCCCGAGGTTTGAGATTCTCTCTGTTACCGTCTTTGTCCCAGCGCTGAATAAATTCTGGAAGTCATCATAGAAAACAACCATCCCGAAGTGGGGGGCTCCATTCACGAGCTGCCGCAGAAGCACATATTCCTCTTCGCAAATGTCTTGTCCCTCGTCCACGAATACGAGGTCGAAAACAGCTTTCGGATTGGACTCGTGTTCACGCTGCGCTATGAGATGTTTCGCGATCTCGAAGGGCTCCATCTCATAAACAGGCCGTTTTGCAGGCGTGAAGCCGTGGTTATCAAACAGATGTTTGTAGAGATCATGGATGTGAAGAACATTGAATGATGGTCGCTGACCGCCATTCACTTTATAAAATTCATTGAGGTTCCGACTAACGTCATTCCTCAGCGGTGTTCGGAGGTAATTGTTACGATGATAGATGAGGAGTCTTGGCGTATAGCCGCTCGTCGAAGCCAAGCTTGCGGCGATTTTTGGCACAAGCGCACCGAGAAGCACAGTCTTTCCGCTCCCGGCTATTCCTTGAATTAGGTGCAATCGATCAAATAATCGGTCATTAGCCGAAACTTTTGCAAACAATTGCGTGGCGACACGTTCTTGCTCGTCGAGCAAAAGTCTTCCACCACTCTCAATCGTTTTTCGGTCGATTCCGACTTGCTTCCGTAGGGACTCAAATGGGTCGCCTTTTGATTCTGGCGGAACAGCAGGAGGGGCTTTGCTATCTTCTGGATTCTGAGGAGAGGCTGGTACTTGATGATCGGCAAAAGTTCTTAACTGAACAAGTCGGCGCCGACTCGTCTTCTGAAAGAACGAAAGCGCATCTCGGCCATGCACAAAACTTGCCGGAATAAGTGTCTCGAATGCCACGAGAATCATTCGCCACGCAGAAGCATCGGGGTGACCAAAACACATAACGCGAGCGACTTCGTTCGGCGTTAATGAATTGCCGTTGGGCCCTTTTAAACCAATACCATCCGCAATTACGCACCCCGCGGCAATAATTGCAGGTGCGCAGGCTTCCAGGGCCGGCGTACCATTCTCGATCTCTTTGCATGCTTCCGGCAGAGCCTCCTCACATAATCGCCGCTCGACGTCATCCCAGCGCTGCTTACGCAGCATTGCCTTCCCATCGATCGCGGAAAAGAATCGCGGGCGTGTCTGGGAAACAAGCGTATTCATGTTCGAGGCAAGGTGCAGGACATCTAACACTTTCTTAATAGCTCGCTTGCCGGGTTCAATCAGCGCATTTCCGACAACTTCAATGATTGACCACCATGCCATGTCAGAGTGCTAATGTGTATAGCGCCAGATGCATATTTCCGGCGCGTTCTTGAGGAGATTCGGGAGGTGCGGCTGGCCGCTTGGAGCGCCACCTGCCGATTGTTCCGAATAACTGGTTCCCCGTGCTCGCTGGAAATAGCAGTGTATCAAGCAGCCTGCAAGGCTTTCTGGACCGCCTTCGGCGCACGCTCAATGACCAGGAGATAGGCCCGCGTCGGACCCTCCGGCCGGCGCGACCCCTGTTCCCAATGGCGAAGCGTATTGACGCTGAACCCGAACTGGCTCGCGAACTCATCCTGCGTCATGCCAAGGTTCGTCCGGATCGCCTTCACGTCGATCTGTTCCGGTACATGGACGCGATACGCGTTCTTGTCCGCCTCGCCCTTGGAATAGGCCACCGCTTCCTGAAGGCCGCGTCGAATACTGTCGGCAATCTTGCTCATGGTTTCGTCCTCTTGAATGTCTTGGCCAGCAACGTGGTCAGCTTTCGAAAGTCATTGCGATCCTGCTGGCTCAGATCGGCCCGCTCGTTCTTGGCGTAGGCGGTAAGTACGAAGATCGGCACATCCGGATCGTGATAGAAGTAGACGACCCGCGCACCGCCGCGTTTGCCGCGACCCTCCAAGCCCCACCGCAATTTCCGCACGCCGCCCGTTCCGGGAATCAGGTCGCCCGCCGTCGGGTGATAGGCCAGGTAATCCACCAGCAGCGCCCGGTTCTAGTCGCTCATCAGCTTGCGAGTCGCAGACAAGAACTCCGGCGTCTCGATGACGGTGATCGGAACGGTTCCAGCCATGCCGAATACTAATCCAATGAGCTAGTTTGCGCAATCGAAAAGTGCCTTCGGCGACCGCGCTTTCGGGTAGGAAAAGCCGGGCTCGCATTCCGGCGGCGCTGCCGGGCAGGGTGTTAGCACTCCTAACAGAGCCAGCCGGTCGTCCTTCCCGCGCCAGTCCGCCGAAACTCATCATGTGCCGACCTGGCCGGGATGCCGGTCGCCGCAGGACTGGAGGTCCGGACGAGCAGCAACGGACGGAACCCAGCGATTCCCGTTCGATCAGCTGCGCCAGGCTTCCCGACCAGGGCTCGAACCCGGGACCTGCGGATGCCCGTAAGCCAATCTAAACCATCCCTGTCTGCCGAAATGCGCCGCGCCGTGTGTCCAGCCGTGTGTCCAGATATGCGCACATATCGACGGCTCACTTGAACGCTCAACGAATCCGCGGCTCTGCAAGCTAGCGAGGAGCGACCTTGCGCTGCACGCGCAGGTCGAAGCGCTCGACGTTGACGACCACGCGCTCATGCACGCCATCGCCGATCAGCTCGACTTCATCGCGCGCCTCGACCCGGAAGCTGAGCGAGCGCCCCTCGATCTTGATCAGTTCGGCGGTCGCGTATACCTTCATGCCAACCGGCGTAGCGGCGATGTGGCGCACGTCCAGGTGTGTGCCCAGGCTCTGGTGGCCTGGCGGCAAAAGATGCTCGACCGCGGCGAGCGCCGCCGCCTCGATCAGGTTGATCATCACCGGGGTGGCGAGCACATGGATCTGGCCGCTGCCCACCTGCGGCGCGGTATGCTCCTCGCCGACCCGCAATTCGGTCTTGCCCTTGAGCCCCGCGTGAAGTTTCGACAGGTCGATGCCGGCAGCCATGCGGAAAAACAATACCATTCTTTGGTTTTCCGCGATGCCCCCCGGATTTCACCGCGGTCAATGCACGCGGGGCCAAATGAAGCGCGACCTGCTACCATCGATTTACCTCGTATCGTGTGGTAACCGGCAAGCCCGTAATCCGGCGAGACGCAGTTTGTTTGCGCGGGGCAGTGCCTGACTAATCGTGGAAACCCACCGGCCTTGATAGCCGATGCCCAATACATGAACATGAATCAGGAATCGCTCAATTACCACCGGCTTGTGCGCATCGACTATCAGGTGCGCACGAGCGCTTTCGCGGCACTGTGTGTTGTCATCGGCATGCATATGTCGGGGCAGGGCTACGGTGCGGCGGCCTGGATATTGCTTTTGCTCCAGTTTCTGGCCTATCCCCATCTGCTCTTCTGGCGTGCCCGCAACGCCAAGAACTCGATGCGAGCGGAGCGGACCAACCTGACGCTCGACTCCCTGCTGCTCGGGGTTTGGGCGGCTGCGCTGGAATTTCCGATCTGGATCGGCTTCACGCTGATCCTCGGTTCCACGCTCAACAATGCAATTAACGGAGGCGCGCGAGGCGCCCTGAGCGCGCTGCTCGCGTTTTGCGGCGGCGCCCTCACCTGGGTGCTCGTCGCCGGATTTCGCTTCTCGCCGCATACGACGGTTCCGGTTACCGTGCTGTGCATGGTTGGCCTGGCCGCCTATGTGACGGGCGTTGGCGCCATTACCTTCGTCCAGAACCGGAAGCTGCGCAACACGCGAAAGGCGCTGCAGCAAAGCGAGCTGCTCCTGAGAACGACCGTCGAGGCATCGCCGATCGTTCTTTTTACCCTCGACAAGCAGGGCCTGTTCCAGATTTCAACCGGCGCCGGACTGAAGCGCCTCGGGCTCAAGCCCGGGGAAGTCGTCGGCCAGTCCGTGTTCGAACTCTACAAGCATGCGCCGGACATCATCGACTGCATCACCCGCGCCCTCAAGGGAGAAGTCATCAGCCACACGACCGAGGTCGCAGGCGTGACATGGGACACGCACTATGTCCCGATGCTGGACGAAAAGAATGCAGTCCAGGGGGTGGTGGGTGCGGCTTTTGACATCACCGAGGTCAGGCGGGCGGAGGCCGCAATTCGGGCGCTGAATGAAGACCTCGAGCGCCGTGTGGAACGTCGCACCGCCGCGCTTGCTCTCGCCAACAAGGAAATGGAGTCGTTCGCCTACTCGATTTCCCACGATCTTCGGGCGCCGGTGCGCGCACTGAGCGGATTCTCGGAAATTCTGCTGCGCGAACACAGCCTGGACCTGCGTGAAGAGGGATCCAGGCTGCTCGGGCGCATCGCCCACAACGCGCAGCGCATGGGAGACATGGTTGACGATCTGCTGCGACTTTCGCGAGTGGGACGCGGCGAACTGGACTGGCAGCCGGTCGATTTGAATGCGGTGGTGAAAGAAGCCATTGCCGCGCGTTGCGGCGAGCACCCCCTGACGCATGTCGTGACCGCTGCGCTTCCCGGTGCGAACTGCGACCGCGGCCTGATCCTCCAGGTATTCGAGAACCTGATCGGCAATGCCCTCAAGTACTCGAGCAAGGCGGCAACGCCGAAGGTGGAGATCGGGGTCGAGATCGGGACCGGGACGCAGGGAACGGAAACGGTCTATTTTGTCCGCGACAACGGCACCGGATTCGATATGCAGTATGCGGGCAAGCTGTTCGGGATATTCCAGCGCCTGCACACGCAATCGGAATTCCCCGGAACCGGCGTGGGGCTGGTAATCGTTAAACGCGTCATCGAGCGCCACAACGGGCGCATTTGGGCCGACGCCAAACCTGACGAAGGCGCGACCTTTTATTTCACCCTGGGGTAACGAGCGATTGATACGCCGCGGTTCGGCTGAACCGCGGGACTTCGCGACAGGGGACATGACGATGTTCTGTGACGCCGGCGGCTTGCGGCCAGGGGGGAATGCACCAACAATCCATCCCATGAGAATCATCCAGCTCACCGTTGCCGAGGCCCTTGCCAGCCCGCGCAGCGAGCGGGGAAAGGTTCAGGTCCCGCTCGATCGCTGACGGGCTGTCGCGGTTCTGCGCCTGGAAACTTATTGAGGAAGATTCGCGACCAGCCGCGCCGGACCTGTGAGTTCCAGGATGTGCATGCCCGTGTTGGCGCGATCGACGATGTAGATGTAGCCGCGGTCGTCCACCTCGACGTTGTTGGTCTGGATC
>Ga0315281_10012309_pt1 | contig 11674 bp, 9 predicted proteins | sample YL17G07_0_MG_FD_204540 | JGI IMG/M metagenome (GOLD analysis project Ga0315281, IMG submission 204540) | Sediment microbial communities from Yellowstone Lake, YNP, Wyoming, USA - YL17G07_0 | ecosystem: Environmental > Aquatic > Freshwater > Lake > Sediment | place: USA: Wyoming | collected... | reverse complement strand
GGCCGTCCTGGAAAAGGACGGCTGGTTCCACACCGGGGACCTCGGCCGGATCACACCCGAGGGGACGCTTGTCCTCTCCGGCCGCGCCAAGAACGTCATCGTCCTCGACACCGGAGAGAACGTGTATCCCGAGGAAGTGGAGTGGGAGTTGCAGCGCATCCCGGAGATCGAGGAGGTCATGGTCTACGAGGCGGAGCGCCAAGGGGCCCCGGCGGTGGCAGCGATGGTCTACCCGAACTGGACGGCGCTGAAGGCCGAGAAGATCGCAACCCCGGAGGAGGCGCTCGACGCGATCTGGGAGAGAATCCGCTCACAGAGCGAGAACCTCGCCGTCTTCAAGCGGATCAAAGCGAAGGATCTCGTCTCTCTGGTGGACCAGCCGTTCGAGAAGAGCGTCAAGCTCGACATCAAGCGCTTCGTCTACCAGAAGAAGCCCTAGCCCCCGCTTCCCAGGGAGGCACGCCGGCCGTTCCTGATGCCCTGCCTTCGTGCCTCGCTTTCTTGCGGGTACGTCGGAGTTGCCACTCGCTCCCCGAGGTACTACACTGAACGAGACTCGAAGGGGGTGACGCCCATGGTCAACAGGGTAAACACGCTATCGATCTACATCCCCAAGGGCAAGCTCGCGCGAAACCCGCTGGAGCGCCTCGCGAAACTCTCCGAGGACAAGGAACGATCGATCAACTACCTCGTGGTGGAGGCTCTCCTGCAGTACCTCGACCGGGAGGAAAGGAAGAAGAAGTGATGCCCTTCTGACACGTCGCGGGCCTACGTCGTTCCGCCTCGGTCTTGTTCCGTCTCCTCTCCACGTTTCCGCCTGATCTCCGTAAGTCGCTCGGCGATCGCCTTCTCCAGTCCGCGTTGCGTCGGCCGGTAGTAGCGCCGTCCTCGGAGCCCCAGAGGCAGGCAATCCATCCTCGCCACGCCCGACTCGAGGTCATGTGCGTACTGGTAGCCCGCTCCATACCCCAACCCCTTCATCAAGGAGGTCGGCGCGTTTCTCAGGTGGAGAGGCACCGGCTCGTCTAGCTGTTCCGCGACATCGCGCTTGGCCTCGTTCATCCCAACGTAGAGGGCGTTGCTTTTCGGGGCGACCGCCAGGTACGTCGCCGCCTCCGCCAGGGCGAGGTCGCACTCCGGGAGGCCGACGGCCTCGACGGCCTCCACCGCCGCGATCGCCACCTGCAGGGCCCTAGGATCAGCGAGCCCGACGTCCTCACTTGCCATGCGAAGCAGGCGTCGCGCAAGGAAACGCGGGTCCTCTCCCGCTTCAATCATCCTCGCCAGCCAGTACAGGGCGGCGTCGGGATCCGAGTTGCGGACCGACTTGTGAAGAGCGGAGATCAGGTTGTAGTGCTCTTCTCCCGCGCGGTCGTAGATCAGGGTCTTGCGCTGAGCCGCCTTCGCGACGAGAGCGGCGCTGATCCGCCGATCGTCGGCGATGCTGACGACGAGCTCGAGGGCCGTCAGCGCTCGGCGCGCATCCCCGTCCGCTAGACGGATCAAGGCCTCCTCTGCCTCCGCGTCCGCCTCGTACTTCCCCGCGAATCCCCGTGAGTCGAGAAGAGCACGACGAAGAAGGGCTCGGAGGTCCTCGGCGCCGAGCGCCTCGAAGAGGAAGAGTTGGCAGCGAGAGAGGAGGGCCGAGGTCATAGAGAAGGACGGGTTCTGCGTGGTTGCGCCGATGAACAGGATGCTCCCTTCCTCAAGGTACGGGAGGAGGATGTCCTGCTGCGCACGCGTGAAACGGTGGACCTCGTCCAGGAACAGGAGATCCCGCCGCCCCTCCGCCTGCTGGCGTTCGCGCGAGCGGTCCAGGACGGCCCGGACTTCCTTCACCCCCGACAGAGCAGCCGAGAGGTGGACAAAGCGCGCGCGGGACCTCTCCGCGAGGATTCGCCCGACCGTCGTCTTCCCCGTCCCAGGAGGCCCCCAGAAGAGGAACGACCGGTACGTCTCCCGCTCGACCAGGACGCGCAGGGGGCCACCGGGGCCGAGGATTCCCCGCTGCCCCACGACCTCGTCGAGATCCTGCGGTCGCATCCTCTCCGCGAGAGGGGCTTCTCCGGATGGGCCGAACTCGAGTCGCTCCATGTCCCCATCGTAGCGGATCCCCCGCAGGGAGGCGATCTTCACGCCTCTCGACCGCCATGAGGAGCGGAGGAGGAACGCCTAGACAAAGCCCGTCGCCTCGCTCGAGCGCAGGGCAAGAGGGCCCCAGTCGATGGCGTTAGCTGGAGCGTTCCCGTGCCGGGCGAGAGGCCGTAGATAACGACAAACAGGGGAAGGAATCCCTCCCCCTGTTCGTCTTCGGAGGATCACCGCGGCGCCTGAGGTATCCCGGTAAGGAGGTCAGATGCGCCGCGCGTCCCCGTCCTTATCTCGCCCTGACTCTCTTCAGCACCAGGGCCTTCAGGTTCTTCCCGGCCCTGAACACTGGGACGACCTTCGCTGGGACGTTCATCTTCTTCTGCGTCTTCGGATTCCGGCGCACACTCGCTTTGCGCGTCCGCACCTCGAACTTCCCAAACCCGGTGATCGCCACCGCCTCGCCCTTGCCCAGAGTCTCCGTGATCACAGCGAGAATCCCCGTCAGGGCCTCCCCCGCCCCTTTCTTGGTCATGCCTGCTTTCTTGGCCAGCCGCTCGGTGAGTTCCTTCTTGTTCATCGCACCTCCTTAGGGTGACGGACAGGAGGGAGTATAGGGCGTAGCGAGGGAGAAGAGAACTCAGGGCGTCTCTGGCCCCGGAGGCGGAAAGGGGCCCTGGGCGAGATCTAGTGGATGGCTAGCCGCTTGGGCCCCGCGATACCTCCCTGCGTGGCAACACTCGGAGGTGTTTTCTACAGACTGATGTGGAAAAGAAAGAAAGACGAGGGCGCCTGAGTGCTGCGGGAGTGCGCCTCGTCCCCTGCCGGGCGGTCCTGTCGTGTCAACGAGGCGTCCATGGCCGGGAGCGCGGGAGGTCCTTGCGGCTTCGCCCGCGCGGGTGCCGCAAGGCAGCCGCGAAGCCGCGTTCATCCCACAGAGCGAAGGGGATGCCCTCCTTCTCGGGGGCGAACGGGCGGAGTCGCTCCTGGAAGGGAACGCGACGTGAAGCCGCAACTTGACTCGGAAAGAGCAAGTCCGTAACATCCCCGCCGCGGGTCATTAGCTCAACTGGCAGAGCAACGGACTCTTAATCCGTCGGTTGCAGGTTCGAGTCCTGCATGACCCATCCCCTCAGAACTCTGTCGGGTCGTTAGCTCAGGGGCTAGAGCACCTGACTTTTAATCAGGGGGCCGCTGGTTCGATTCCAGCACGACCCATGCGGATTGAATGCGGGTTTCCGTCTTTCTATAATCGTCCCACGCCTGTCCCCATCATCTAGCGGCCCAGGATACCGGGCTTTCATCCCGGCGGCAGGGGTTCAAATCCCCTTGGGGACGCAGAATTTGCAGGCCCCGCGGACGAGGACTATAATGGGCAAGTAGCTCAGCTGGGAGAGCATCCGGCTTACATCCGGAAGGTCACGGGTTCGAGTCCTGTCTTGCCCAGTGAGATTGACATCACGGGGACGTGGTCTAGCCTGGTCCATGACACTGGATTGTCACTCCAGAGATCGCCGGTTCAAATCCGGTCGTCCCCGCATGTCGTGCCGAGGTAGCTCAGTTGGTAGAGCACGGCCCTGAAAAGGCCGGTGTCCCCAGTTCGAGTCTGGGCCTCGGCACCCTGCTTTCCCGGCCGAGCGCCCCGATGGGCTGGTCTCTACTGTTCGCGCAATGAGGGGAGGCCGATGAGCGACAATCCTGTTCCCGTCTGGGAGGCCGTCCTCTCTCTGCTTGAGAAGGAAGTGCCGCGGGCAAGCTTCGAGACGTGGTTCGCCAAGCTTTCTCCCATCAGCCTCGACTCTCATTCGCTGGCCGTTGCCGTTCCAGACGTTTTCACGAAGGGAGGCCTCGAGCGACGCTATCGGGCCGTCCTCGATCGTGCCGCCTCGTCGGTCTGCGGACACGAGATCCACGTCGACCTGCGTGTGGACGGTCCGCGCCCGGAGAAGAGGACAGCCCCCTCGTTGAAAAAGGACGACGAGCGACTGGCTCGCTCCCGCGGGGAGACCCTCCCCCTCAATCCAGACTACACCTTCGAGCGTTTCGTCCGAGGCAAGAGCAACCACCTGGCCTACGCCGCCTCCATGGCGGTCGCCGAAGCGCCGGGAAAGGCGTACAACCCCCTCTTCATCTACGGCGGCGTGGGTCTGGGGAAGACTCACCTCCTCCAAGCGATCGGGAACTTCCTTGTCCACGAGCGCTCTCCTGGCGCGGTGGTCTACACGACGTCGGAGCGCTTTGCGATCGAGATGATCAACTCGATCCGCTCGAACACGACCGGCTCCTTCCGCGAGAAGTACCGCCGGATCGACCTCCTCCTGATCGATGACGTCCACTTCCTTGAGGGCAAGGAGGCGACGCAAGAGGAGCTCTTCCATACCTTCAACGAGCTGTACGGAAGCGAGAAGCAGATCGTCCTCTCGAGCGATCGCTCCCCGGAGCAGCTCTCCGGCCTTCAGGAGCGCCTTGTCTCCCGCTTCCGTTGGGGCCTGGTGGCGGACATCCAGCCGCCGGACCTGGAGACGCGGATTGCGATCCTTCGCGAGAAGGCGAACAACCGTGGGCTGCAGGTGGAGGACGTGATCCTGGAACTGATCGCTACTCGCATCTCCTCCAACGTCCGGGCCCTGGAGGGAGCCCTGGTCCGGGCGATGGCCTACGCTGAGCTGCAGGGCACCCCTCTCACGTCGAAAAACCTTGAGGAGATCCTCCCCGAGGAGGGCCGACGCGATCCTCTCTCCATTGCCGCGATCAAGGACGAGGTCGCCAGCCGCTACCACCTGAAGCGCCACGACCTCGAGGGGACGAGTCGACGAAAGGAGATCACCCAGGCTCGCCACATCGCGATCTACCTCGCGCGGGAGCTGACCGCACACTCATTCCCCGCCATCGGAAAGCAGTTCGGGGATCGGGACCACACAACCGTCATCCACGCCTACCTCAAGATCAAGGCCCTCATCGAGGAGGCTCCCCTCCTGCACTCCGAGGTCAAGGAGATCCAGGAAAGCCTAGGGGCGCGCTTTCGCATTCCGCGGTAAGGGGAAGTGCCTTCTAACGCTGACTCTAACGTCGAAAGCCCAGGAGGCTCCCTGTGGATAACTCTGGGGAAAAGGGGCTGAAAAGGGGTGCAAAAGAGGCCTACCCTGTGGAAAAGTCTTGTGGACACGGAGACGAGTCCCTGCCCCCTCAGGTTGTCCCCGGCTTTTCCCAGGTATCCCCAGGTTATCCACCGGTTTCTGCCCATGCTCAAAGTCTTTCCTGAAGCGATTTGCGAGCGTTTCTCCCCAGCGAGGCCGAGGTGCTACTCTCTCAACTAAGGATAGACTTATGACGTGAATTAGTGAGATTCTTCGTCGCTACAACTTGGAGCCCGAGTTCCAACAACAACGAGCCCTCCTCCTCTGGTCCGAGGCGGTCGGTCCCCAACTCGCTTGTTTTGCGGAAGCATTGCGCGTCGAGCGAGGGGTGCTCTGGGTAGAGACGGCTTCCCCTACCGTCGCTCAGGAGCTTACCATTCTGAAGGAGCACTATCTTCGGGCGCTGAACGCCGAACTGGGGGAGAACCAGCTCGTCGACCTTCGCTTCATCCCTGGCCGCGTGGGAGCGGCCAGGAAGAAGAGGGCATGGGCGGAGCCCTCTCCGGCCGCGCGAAGGCGGGCCTCCGAGGCGGTCGAGGAGGTCGATGACCCTGGTTTGCGCGCCGCCTTGCAGCGCCTCTACGCCTCCCTGGACAGGACGGAGAGCCCCGGAGCGTGAGAGGACGCGACGAGAGGACGCGATCCGGGCCCAGAGCCAACGCTGGGAGCGGAGGGGACGCGCGTCGCGCTCCCAAGGCGATTGCGGCTGAGAGAGGAATGGACTAGACTAGGCTTCCCATGGGGAGCCTCAAGAGCACGACCCTCCTTGCGATCCGCTCTGAGGCGGAGCGCCGGGCGGTCATCGCCAGCGACGGCCAAGCGACCCTCGACACCACGGTCATCAAGTCGAACACGCGGAAGGTCTACCGTCTGTACGACGACCGCGTGCTGGTTGGATTCGCCGGGTCCACGGCAGACTGCCTCGCGCTCCTCGACAAGTTCGAAGGGAAGCTGAAGAAGCACGACGGGCGGCTGCGGCGTTCGGCGGTCGAACTGACGAAGGAGTGGCGCACGGACCGCATTCTCCGCCAGTTGGAGGCCGTTCTGGTCACGGTGAGCGAGGAAGCGGTCCTGATGATCTCGGGCACGGGGGACGTGCTGGAGCCGGATGGAGCGATGATTGGGATCGGCTCCGGGGGCGCGTACGCCCTGGCGGCGGCCCGGGCGTTCGCTTCCGTAGGGAACCTTCCGATCCGCGACATCGCGCGGCGGTCGCTCGAGATTGCCGGAGCGATTGACATCTACACGAACCAGGAGATCATCCTGGAAGAGATCAGTTGGTGAGGGGAATGGACGAGCAGGACCAGGCGCCGGATACCTCCTTGGCCGGGTTGACCCCGCGCGAGATCGTTGAGGAGCTCGATAGGTACATCGTCGGCCAAGCGGAGGCGAAGCGAGCCGTCGCCATCGCCCTTCGCAATCGCATGCGTCGCCAGCTTGTGGAAGGGGAGATCCGCGACGAGATCAAGCCGAAGAACATCCTGATGATCGGCCCGACCGGCGTCGGGAAGACGGAGATCTCGCGGCGGCTAGCGCGCCTCACCACGTGCCCGTTCATCAAGGTCGAGGCGACGAAGTTCACGGAAGTGGGCTACGTTGGGCGAGATGTGGACTCGATGGTTCGCGACCTGGTGGATGTGGCTGTGGAGATGGTGCGCGAGGACGAGGTGCTGCGAGTCGAGGAGGAGGCCGAGCGCCTCGTCGACAAGGAGATCGTGAACGCGCTTCTTCCGGTCCCCGACGGGGATCCGGAACAGGTGGAGCGCGCCGAGCAGACACGGGAGAAGCTGCGCGGGAAGCTCGTCGCGGGGGAACTCGAGGAGCGGTCGATCGAGATCACCGTCGAGGAGCCGGTCATCCCTCAGGTCGAGATCTTCACGCAGGACGGCATGGACCAGATGGGGATCGACATGGGCGACATGCTCTCCGGCCTCCTGCCCCCCTCGCGGAAGAAGCGGCGGATGAAGATCCACGATGCGCGGGCCGTCCTGTTCGAACAGGTCGTGGATGACCTGATCAACATGGAGGAGGTCAAGCAGCGCGGGGTGCGCCTGGCTGAGGAGATGGGGATCATCTTCCTTGACGAGATCGACAAGATCGCCGCGGGAGGGCGCGAGGAGACCTCCGGCCCCGGGGTCTCACGTCAGGGGGTCCAGCGCGACCTCCTGCCTCTCCTGGAGGGGACGACCATCCGCACACGGCACGGTCCGGTGAGCACCGAGGACGTCCTGTTCGTCGCGGCCGGGGCGTTCAACATGTCCAAACCCTCCGACCTCATCCCCGAGCTCCAGGGCCGCCTCCCCATCCGTGTTGAGCTGCAGAGCCTCACGGCAGCGGACTTCGAGCGGATCCTCCGTGAGCCGAGGGACGCCCTCCTGAAGCAGTATCAAGCCCTCCTCGCGGTGGAACGCATCGCGCTTGAGTTTGACGATGCGGCCGTGCAAGAGATCGCGAGGATCGCCGGCGAACTGAACCAGACGACGGAGAACATCGGGGCAAGGCGCCTGGCGACCGTGATGGAGAAGGTGATGGAGGAGATCTCCTACAACGCCGACCTCCACGCGGGCGAAACCTTCCACATCGACCGCGACTACGTCAGGCAGCGCGTCGCGGGGATCGTCGAGGACCGCGACCTCTCCCGCTACATCCTCTAGCTCACCTGAAACAGGCGCACCTGTTGCTCCAAGAACAGCACGTCGCTAAGATACCGTATTCTTGCTGAGGAGGCTCTTCGATGCTCGAGATCACCCTGCCGGATGGCTCGAAGCGGAAGGTCGCCCCGGGCACGCCCCTTCTCGAGGTCGCTCGTGGAATCGGGGAGAGGCTCGCTCGGGACGCCGTGTGCGCGGTCGTGAACGGGGAGGTGCGGGACCTGCGAGAGGCGCTGTCGCAGGATGCCACGCTGACCGTGGTCACGGCCTCAACCGTGCAGGGGCTCGAGGTCCTCCGTCACACGGCGTCTCACGCCCTCGCGCAGGCGGTGAAGAGGCTCTTCCCGCAGGCGCGGCTGGGAATCGGGCCGGCCATTGAAGACGGCTTCTACTACGACTTCGATCTGCCCCGTGGCCTCACCGACGAGGACCTTGGCAAGATCCAAGCCGAGATGGAGCGCATCCTTGCCGAGGATCTCCCCATCACGAGAGAGGTCCTCACAAAGCCCGCGGCAAGGGAGGCTCTCTCCCGGAGCGGAGAGACGTACAAGCTTGAGCTGCTGGATGAAATCGAAGGGGAGACCGTCACGGTGTACCGCCAGGGGGAGTTCACCGACCTCTGCCGGGGTCCCCACCTCCTCTCCACCGGGCGGCTGAAGCCGGAGGGAGTGCGCCTCCTCTCCGTGGCCGGGGCGTACTGGCGGGGGGATGAGCATCGTCCGATGCTGCAGCGGATCTACGGGACCGCCTGGGCGCGCAAGGAGGACCTCGACCAGCACCTGTGGCGCCTGGAGGAGGCGGCACGGCGCGACCACCGCAAGCTGGGGAAGGAACTGGATCTCTACAGCATCCACGAGCTCGGCGGGGCCGGCCTGGTCTGTTGGCACCCCAAAGGGGCGCGGATCAAGCGCACGATTGAGGAGTTCTGGTACCGAGAGCACGAGAGGGGAGGCTATGACCTCGTCTCCACGCCGCACATCGGCAAAGGAGATCTGTGGGCCGTGAGCGGACACCTCGAGAACTACCGCGAGAACATGTACTCCCCGATGGACATCGACGGGGTCGACTACTACGTGAAGCCGATGAACTGTCCGTACCAGATCCTGATCTACAAGACCCGCCTCCACTCCTATCGCGAGCTGCCCTTGCGCTGGGCGGAGTTGGGGACGGTGTATCGCTACGAGCGCTCCGGCGTCCTGCACGGGCTCCTGCGCGTGCGCGGGTTCACGATCGATGACGCCCACGTCATCTGCCGTCCCGACCAGATCGAGGAGGAAATCCGCCGCGTCTACGATTTCAGCCTGAGCCTCCTTGGGGCGTTCGGGTTCAAGGAGTTCGACATCTATCTTGCCACCCGGCCGGAGGAGAAGGCGGTCGGAGAGCCCTGCCGCTGGGAGGAGGCGACAGAGGCCCTCCGGAGGGCCCTGGACGCGCGGGGCCTTCCGTATCGGGTCGACGAGGGAGGAGGGGCGTTCTACGGCCCGAAGATCGACATCAAGGTGAAGGATGCCCTCGGTCGGGCCTGGCAGTGCTCGACCATCCAGTTCGATTTCAACCTTCCCGAACGGTTCGACATGACGTACATCGCCGAGGATGGGCAGGCGTGCCGGCCGTACATGGTCCACCGCGCCCTCCTCGGGAGCCTGGAGCGGTTCATTGGCGCCCTGATCGAGCACTACGCCGGCGCGTTCCCGGTCTGGCTTGCGCCGGTCCAGGTCGTGGTGATCCCGATCTCCGACCGGCACAACGACTACGCTGCCCACGTGGAGCAGACGCTCCGGGCGACCGGTCTGCGCGTGGAGACAGACCGAACCTCAGAGCGGATGAACGCCAAGATTCGCAATGCCCAGCTCGCGAAGGTTCCGTACATGCTCGTCGTTGGGGAAAGGGAACGGGAGGCCGGGACGGCCGCCGTCCGCCTTCGGAGCGGAGAGGACCTTGGGGCGCGCCCGCTCGCGGAGGTCCTCGCCCTGCTCCAAGAGAAGGTGGCGACCCGGGCCCTGTCCTAAGGGGACGGTCGCCGAGGAGGGACTTGTGGAGCACGTCGTCGTCGAGCTACACCTCTTGGGCCGGGTCCTCCTGGCGGCCGTCCTCTCTGCGGCGATCGGCCTTGAGCGGGGGATGCACGGCCGTCCGGCCGGGCTGCGCACCCACCTTCTCGTCGGGACGGGGGCCGCGCTTGTTGTCGTCACCTTCCTTGGCCTGATCGAGGGGCTGCCGAGCGAGTCGGCACGGATCGCCGCCGGGGTCATCACCGGGATCGGGTTCCTTGGGGCGGGCACGATCCTTCGCGTGGGAGACTGGGTGCGGGGTCTGACGACGGCCGCCTCCCTGTGGTTCGTGGCCGGCCTGGGGATCGTCGCCGGCACCGGGCTCTTCGTCCTCGCGTTGGGTGGGGCTCTCACAGGCCTCGCGGCTCTGACCGTCATTGGCCGACTCGAACACCGCGTCCGGACGACGATCTACCAGACCCTCCGCGTGGAGGTCACGGCGAGCGAACTCGATGCCGTCCGAGCCTGGCTTACCGAGAGGTGCGCCCAGGGGAGAGTCCGCCTTCAGCCGACCCACTGGCGGTCGAGCGGAGGGGGAGAGAAGGTCGTCCTGACCTACCTCGTCCGACACCGCGGCAGCCTTGACCTCGCGCGAGTGGCAGAGGACCTCTCGCGGGTGAAGGGAGTCCGGAGCGTGCGGGCCCAGATCTAGCGGCGCGCTGAGCGTGGAAGGGCGCGGAGGAGGTCCTCCGCGAGGTTCGTCGCCTCCCAGGTCGCCTCCGGCTCGCTGCGTCCGAAGTGGCCGTAGCAGGCGAAGGGCTCGTAGATGGGACGCAGGAGGTTGAGGGCCTCGATGATCGCCGCGGGCCGGAAATCGAAGACCTTGCGCACGGCAGCGGAGAGGGCCTCGTCCGGAGCGCGCCCGGTCCCGCGGGACGTCGCGGTCAAGGTCAGCGGTAGAGAGCGGCCGATGGCGTAGGTGACCTGGACCTCCGCCTCCTCGGCGAGGCCGGCCGCGACGAGCGTCTTCGCGGCGCAGCGCGCGAAGTACGCGCCGGAACGGTCAACCTTCGTGGGGTCCTTCCCGGAGAACGCCCCTCCGCCGTGGCCGGTGTGCCCGCCGTAGGTGTCGACCGTGAGTTTTCTCCCGGTCATCCCCGTGTCCGAGGCCGGGCCCCCAATGGAGAAGGCGCCGGAGGAGTTCACGAACAGGAGGGTCTCCTCGTCCCGCCAGGATCCGAGGACGGGGTCGAGGACGTGTCTGACGAGCTCGGCGCGGAGCGTCTCTGGGTCGACCTTTGGGTCGTGCTGAGCGGCGAGGACGACGGAGGAGACCCGGATGGGCTGTCGTCCCTCGTAGGCGACGGTCACGAGGGATTTCCCGTCGGGGCGAAGGAAGGGAAGGGTCCCCTCCCGGCGCAGTTTCGCCAGCCGGCGGATCAGGGCGTGGGCCAGGCTGATAGGGAGAGGCATCAGGGCCTCTGTCTCTTGGCAGGCGTACCCGTACATGACGCCTTGGTCGCCGGCGCCGACATCGGCGCCCGGGCGGCCGCCCCCCGTCGCCTCGCGCACCGCGCGGTCGATCTCGCGAGACTGCTCCTTAATGGCGTTCAGGACGCCGCAATCAGCGTGGTGGAACCCGTACTCCGGCCGGTCGTAGCCAACGTCGCGCACGACGCGGCGGACGACCGCGCCCACGTCGACGTACGTGTCGGTCGAGATCTCCCCGCCGACGATGACGAGACCCGTCGTGACCAAGGTCTCGCAGGCGACGTGCGCATCGGGGTCCTCGGCCACGATGGCATCC
>Ga0315281_10012308_pt1 | contig 11675 bp, 8 predicted proteins | sample YL17G07_0_MG_FD_204540 | JGI IMG/M metagenome (GOLD analysis project Ga0315281, IMG submission 204540) | Sediment microbial communities from Yellowstone Lake, YNP, Wyoming, USA - YL17G07_0 | ecosystem: Environmental > Aquatic > Freshwater > Lake > Sediment | place: USA: Wyoming | collected... | reverse complement strand
AAGCCGTTCGCCGCCTCGTCGAAGGAAACGGGGGATGACAGGCCGCGAACGGACGCTCGCCGTCCTGGCCCGCGAGCGGCCGGACCGCCTACCGCGCGAGCTCAAGTTGACTCCCGCCCTCCTCGAGGAATTCGAGCGGCAGACGGGCGCCACGGACCCGGCCGAGCATTTCTCGCTCGAGGTCCGCGATGTCTTTTTCGCCCCCCCGACGGCGGTCGCGGATTTCAGCGCCTATTACCCCGAGGGCCTGCCGCGGTTCTGGAACCCGGCCGGCTGGGAGGTCGGCGAATGGGGCGTCGGCGTCACGGACGGCTCCCTGCACCACTTCATCCACATCGAGCACCCCATGAAGGCCCTGACCGGGATCGATGAGCTCGAGCGCTACCCGTTTCCCGACTTGACTGCGCCGGCGCGCCACCGGCACCTCGAAGGCCGGGTCCGCGAACTCCATGACCGCGGACTGTTCGTCATCGGGTTCATGGAGTGGACGATCTTCGAGATCGCCTGGCACCTGCGGGGCATGACCGAGCTCTTTACGGACATGGCTTTCCAGCCGGAGTTCGCCGGGCGCCTCCTCGACCGTATCATGGCCATCCGGGCCTTCCAGGCGCGGCGCTTCGCCGAAGCCGGCGTGGACATGCTCAAGATCGGTGACGACGTGGGCACCCAGAAGGCCATGCTGATGAGCCCGGGGATGTACCGGGAATGGTTCAAGCCCAGGCACGCGGCGGTCATCCGGGCCGCCCGGGAGGCGCGCCCCGGCCTCCCCGTCTGCTACCACAGCGACGGCAATTGCCGGGCCGTCATCCCCGACTTCATCGACATGGGCGTCACCGTCCTGAACCCGGTCCAGCCCGAATGCCTCGACCTCCGGGAGATCAAGATGAGCTTCGGCGACCGGCTTGTTTTCTGGGGCGGCATCGGGACCCAGACGACCATGCCGTTTTCGTCGCCGGAGGAAGTCCGCCTGACCGTGCGGCGGACGATCGACACTCTCGGTCCTACCGGCTACTTCCCCTGCCCGACACACGTCCTCGAGCCCGAAGTGCCCTGGGAGAACATCCTGGCTTTCCTCCAGGCCGTCGACGAATACCGGTTCGCATGATCGGTCTTAAAGGGGAATGGCGAATCCTTCCCCCCGAGTTGCGGATTTCTCCCCCCTGTGCTATAAATCCCCGCTGACTTCGCTATGAAAACGCTTCTCGTCGTCAATCCGGCCGCGGGCCACGGCAAGGGAAAAAAGTGTTTTGAAAGCCTGGAGCCCGTTCTCCGCGAAAAAATACCCGGCCTCGAGGTCCGCTTCTCGGAATACGCCGGGCACGCGGTCGAGATCGGGAAGCAGGCCGCCCGGGAGGGGTACGAACGCCTGATCTGCCTCGGCGGCGACGGGACGCCGTTCGAGGTCATCGCCGGGCTCTACGACGAGGGCCGGCCGGCGAATCTTCCGGAAATCGGCCTGATCCCGGCCGGGACCGGGAACTCTTTCATCCGGGATTTCGGGACCCGAACCCCCGAGGAGGCGCTCCTCAACATCCTGGCCGGGCGTCGGCGCCGGGTCGACCTGGTCGAATTTGAGTACCGGGAAGGGGGCCGGACGGTGAGGCGCTATTCCTTGAACATCCTCGGGGTCGGGCTCATCGCCGACATCCTCCAGCTGACTAACGAACGCCTGAAATTCCTCGGCGCCGCGGGCTACAGCCTGGCCGTCCTCATCCGCCTCATCCGGGGCATGAGGAACCGGATCGAGATCGAAACGGACGGCCATAAAGTCACGGTCGCCGACAGCGCCCTCGCCGTCTCCAATTCCAAGTTCACGGGCGGAAAGATGATGATCGCGCCGGCGGCGGACGTCAGCGACGGCCGGGCCGACCTGGTCCTGTTCAACCAGGTCAACCGCCGGGAGATCGTTGCCATTTTCAGCGCCGTTTTCTCGGGCAAGCACGCTGGACATCCCAAGGTCGAGATGCGCCAGGCGGCCCGGATTCTGATCGAGTCGGATCCACCGCTCCGCCTGATGGCCGACGGGGAGCTCCTCGGCCATACGCCGCTCCGGCTCAAGGTCCTGCCCGGGGAACTGACGATCCTGGCATGAAGGTCCTCTTCGAACGCCTGCGCTCCGTGCTGATCTGGGCCTTCGCCTTCCCCGTCTTCCTCGCGGCGTGCGTCGTATTATGGGCCGGCTCGTTCGTCCTGAAAGGGCCCGCCCTGGAGCGCCTCATCAAGGGCGCCTGCCGTCTCATTCTCTTCTGCTGCGGCATCCGGCTGTCCGTCAGGGGCCTCGAAAACATCGTCCCGGGCCGGCAGTATATCGTTATGATGAACCACGTCAATTTCTTCGACCCGTTCGTCGTCAACGCCTGCTTCCCCGGGTTCGCCCGCGGCGCCGAGGAAGAGAGCCACTTCCGCTGGCCGCTCTACGGCGGGATGATCCGGCGCCTCGGGGTCATCCCCATCAACCGCAAGGACACGGCGAAAGCCGTCGACAGTCTGAAGCGGGCGGCGGGATGGATCCGTTCACGGCCCGGGTACTCCTTCATCATTCTCCCGGAAGGGACGCGGACGCGCGATGGCGAACTCGGCGCTTTCAAGCGCGGCGGTTTCCTCCTCGCCCTGGAGACGGGACTCGAAATCCTGCCGCTCGTCCAAGCCGGCGCTGGCCGGATTAACCGGAGAGGGAGCCGGCTCGTCCGACCGGGACGAATCGTGATGACAATAGAGCCGGCTGTCCCGACAGAGGGTTATTCCAAGAAGAATATCGGCGAGCTCGTCGGCCGGGTCCGCGAGGTGTTCCTCAGCCGCCTCGAAGGCCCATCCGCTACTCGACGAGCTTCAGGCGAACCGTCCCCTTGACCGTCTCGCCGGTCTTGATCAGCCGGCCGGCGCCGTAATGGAAACCGAGGACCGACCACTCCTTCGGCCCGCCCGACCCGCCGTAGAAATCCAGCACCTTCATCGAGATCTCGTGGGGTGTGAGCGTGCACCGGACGGTCTGGGTGCCGTCCGAAACGACCCGGACGCTTCCACCCGGCCCCGACAGTGAGGCGCTGAAGACATTGCGCTTGGCGCTCCGGAAGTCGTTCGAGCCCCAGGCGTGATCGTCCAGGGCGAAAGGCCGGCTGCCGGGAGGGACGGTCTGGTCGACACCCGGATGCGCTTCGGCGACGCCGCGCGGCCGCCCGATGTGGTCCTCGGAATAGACCGTGTATTCGGACCGGCGGTCCCACGCGAGCTTGGCGAAGGAGAGAGGCAGGTCGAACTTGAGGCCGAGCTCCCTCACCCAGAGGTCGGCGCCGAGATACGTGAATTCGTAGGCGAACTCCGCGTGGCCCTCCATGTCGAGCCGCACGTCATAGCCGCCTTTCCAGTCCTTGCCGAACGTGCCTTCCCAGCGGACCCGGCCGTCAGCGTGCGTCTCGCCCGTGAATTTCCAGCCGGCCGGGTCGTCGCCGGCCGGGGCCTCGCTTTTCAGCACGTGGAGGGCGGGCCCCTTCAGGAGGACCTGGGTATTCGCGGCCAGTCCCCACATCAGTTCGCCGCTGACACGTTCGTAAGCGAGTTCCGTGTTCCGCCCGCGGAGATAGACGACGGAGGCGCCGGAGAGATACCGGTCCTTCTCCTCCGCGATGCGGGCCGGCGCGCCCATGGTCCAGGCCTCTTCCGGGCGGGGCTTGAACGGCAGGCGGAAGGTATTGACCAGCCGGTAGCCGTCATAGAACCGCAGTTCGAGCGTCTCTTCGGGCCCGGCCTTGTCGGGGATGGCCAGCGTGCCGCCGGTCCGCGGCGGAACATCGGCCCGCACGACGCCGCCCCGGTCGCCGATCCGCCAGTGGCACTCGTAGATGTTGAGGTTTTCGAACACGTTTTGATTGAAAACGGGGACGCGCACCGGCCCCGGGTCGAGCGGCGCCGTGGGGACCTGGATCGGGGAATAGACCTGGCGGCACAGCTCCCATTCCGGCCTCGGCCGCCGCCAACCGTCGACGATGCCCCAGACCGTGTCGCCTACGTAGCCGTGTCCCGGCCCGCCGTAAACGGCGTCGGTGTAGCGGATCGGGGTCAGCCCGCGCCGCCAGTAGCCGATGCCGCGGCCAGGGATCTGAAACGCGTCGTCCACCCAGGCCCAGATCATGGTCCCGACCTGGTTTTCGGTTTCGAAGCAGGCCCGGATGACGTCGGGAACGCCCGTGACCCAGTAATCATGCATTCCCGGGTCGAGTTCGAGCGAGACGGCCAGGTCGCCCCAGCCATGGAACACGGTCTGGCACTCGTCCATGAACACGGGCTTGGGCAGGCCGGCCTTTTCACGGATGAAGAGGTTGAGGTTTGTCGGGTGGTGATAGACGGCCATATCCGCCGAGTCGTTTTCGGGCGCGTACGTCCCGCTCGACGGCCTGGTGGGGTCGGCGCGCTTCGTGTAGTCCCGCGTCATCTGGAAGATCCGGGTGTAGTTGCTCTCGTTGCACATGGACCAATAGACGACGGAGGGATGGTTGCGGTCGCGCTCGACGAAGGCGGAGTAGATGCCCATGTAAAGCGGCACGTCGCGGAGGTCGTCGGTCTCCGACCAGCAGGCCGGCCCCTCGTCCTCGATGTAGAGCCCGATCCGGTCGGCGTACTCGGGCGTGTGGGGATTGGGGGGGTAGTGCGAGGTCCGGATGGCGTTGAGGTTGCAGGCCTTCATGAGGTCTAGGTCCTTCTCGACGAGCGAAGGCGGAATGGCCCGGCCGGCGACCGGGTCCGCGGAATGCAGGCAGGCGCCGAAGAGCTTGACGCCCCGCCCGTTGATCGTGAAGCGCTTGCCGCGGATTTCCATCTGCCGGAAGCCCAGCGGCGACTCGACGGCGGACCCGTTGAACGTCACGGCGATCCGGTACACCCGGGGGCGCTCGGCCGTCCACGGCTCGGGACCGTCGAAGTGGAGCCGCAAAGGAACTGTTTTTTCTTCCCAGGGATCGAGGGAGACCGTTTGGGTCGCGGACTTCACGAAATGGAGGTCCGGGTCCAGCACCCGGACGCTCAGGGTGCCGTCCTTGACCGGCACGGGCTGGGCGTTGGCCAGCGCGACGGCGACGGTGAGTTCGGCGCCCTTGTATTCCTGGTCGTACTCGACGCTCCAGGCCATCCGGGCCACATGGAGGGGCTCGACGGCGAAGACCTCGATGGGCCGCCAGATGCCGGCGAGCTCGAAGTGCGCGTAGACGCTCATGTGGTCGATGTCGGCGGCGCGCGAGCGGGCCCTTATGAGAACGTCGAGCGTGTTGTCCTCGCCGTATTTCGCGGCCGCGGTCAGGTCGAGCTCGACGGGAGTCGCCCCGCCGTCGTGGCTCCCGACGCGGACGCCGTTGAGCCAGGCTTCGCACGAGCTGTAGATGCCCTCCGCGCGCAGCTTGACGATCTTCCCTTGCCAGTTCCGTGGCAGCTTGAACTCCCGGCGCATGACGGCCGTCCCGGTTTCGGAACGGAATCCCTTCATCTCCCAGTTGGAGGGCACCTCGATCCCCCGCCATTCATGGGCGGAGCGCCGATCTTCGGGAGGGTCGATGAGGATCCGCCATGCTCCTTCAAGCGAAAGGCGACGGGTCAGCGGCTGGGCTGTCAGGCGAAGAGGGATATCGGCGGCGTCCACGTCCAGCGTGCGGCCGGCCGCCGCGACCGTGATCTTGCCGGCGGCGTTGAGCGGGAGGGCCAGGGAAAAAAATCCGTTTTCGCCCGTCGTCGCGCTCCGGGTCCAGGAACCGCAGGTGACGGTCACGGTTTCGCCGGCGAGGCCGTTCCGGCCTTTGTCCTTCGAAACTGTCCCGATGAGGCAGCCCCTCGAATCGCCCGAGACAGCGATCTCGACTTCGCCGGCGGGGTTGCCCGGCACACCTTGGCGCCGCGATATGTCAGATCCAAGGGATGCCGCGCCGGAAGCCGGAGCCGTGGTCACCGTCTTCCGGGCCATGCTCCAACCCGCCGCCGCCAGCAATACGAGAATCGCGAGGGCTGCCGCTTTACGAACTTTCATGGTTTATCTCCGTCATTCCGATTCATCATGGTCACGCCTCGTTGCCGTGGGACCCGCAAGGCCAAAGCGCCGGAATCTCCTCACCCTTTGCGGTGGAGAGATTCATCGACAGCGTGCTTGGCGGCGATGGGGCTCAGCGACGGCTCGATGCGGCGTCCCTCCCCGAAATAGGGCGATCCGCCGGGGGCCGCCCAGCGCACGGCGTTGGCGATGATCCGGCGCACCCGGGGGTCGTGATAGATGGGGAAGGTCTCGTGGCCCGGGCCGAAGTAGAAAATCTTCCCCTTGCCGCGGCGGAACGTGCAGCCGGAACGGAAGACCTCCCCGCCCTCGTACCAGCTGATGAAGACGAGTTCGTCGGGCCGCGGGATGTCGAAGAATTCCCCGTACATCTCGGTGTGGGGCAGCTCGAAGAACTCGCCGTCGAGGCCGCCAGCGATGGGGTGCGACGGGTCGACGATCCAGACGCGCTCCTTTTCGGCCGCCTCCCGCCAGCGGAGCATGCAGCTTGTGCCCATGAGCTTGCGGAAGACCCTGGAGGCGTGCGCGGAATGGAGGACGAGGAGCCCCATGCCTTCGAGGACGCGCTGATGAACCCGGTCGACGACGGCGTCGCTCACCCGGTCGTGGGCCGCGTGCCCCCACCACGTGAGGACGTCCGTTTGGGCCAGGGCGGCGGCCGTCAATCCGTGCTCGGGCTCGTCAAGCGTCGCCGTGCGGACGTCCACGGCCTGGCCGAGATGCTCCCGGAGCGCGCCCGCGAGCGCGGCATGGATCCCGCCCGGATAGATATCCTTGGGCCGCGCGGCCGTTCTCTCATGAATGAATTCGTTCCAGACCGTGACGCGGAGGGGAGGACTGGTCATGGACACATCCTTGCCGGGAATTCCGAGCCGACTATATCGCCGGGGCCGAAGCGATGTCAACCCTGAACGGGTCAAGGACGCGAGTCCCTGGAATCCCGCGAACGGGGCGGAAGCTCCACGAACTTGCAGCCGGGGAGGCTGTTGGCTTGAACCCCCGCAGTCATCAAGAGGCCGCCGGGGGCGGCCGCTTGATGGCGCCCGTGAGATCCGACTTTCGAAGGCTTTGGAGCGCCTGCACCGCACTCGGGCTTCCAGCGATCTACGCCGCTGGAAGCCCGAGTACGGGGTTGATGCCGGCCATCCGCCGTGGGATAATGGATAACGCATTTGCCTGGACCGACTCAAGGGAGGAATGAACGTATGATGGCAAAAAGAGGAACGTTGGGAGCCATTCTCCTGGCCGGCTTATCGGTCATAATGCTGACGGCGGTGTCCGCCGCCCAGACCCAAACCCCGGCCCAGAAGTATGAACCGCTTCTGGGAACGTGGGACGTCCGGACGGAGGGGGCCTCCTATACCTTCGTCTTCGAATTCTCCCTCGAGGACGGCGTTCTCAAGGGAAAGTACACGGGGTCCGCCGGCACGACAAAGATGGACAGCCTGACCTTCGAGAACAACATCCTGCGGTTCTCGGTGACCGTGAACACGATGGCCCTCGACTATTCCGCCGTTATCGACGGAGATAAGCTCTCCGGGCAGGTCACCCTGCAGTATGGACAGGCCGACATCAGCGGGGAGAAGAGGAAAAAACAGGCCGGCATGCCGTCATGAAGATGAGGGCCGGCCTGAAGGCCGTTTACATTCTTTTCTGCCTGGCCGTCGCCGGCCTTTTCTATTATGGCCGGGCCTATTACCTCGCCCCGGCCGTCAAGCGGGTCCGCCTGCCGCTCCACCCGGTCCTTCGCCAAAGCGGGTCGGTGGGCCATTTCCTGGGCATCCTCGGGGCTCTTTTCATGGTTGTGCTGCTCGGCTATTCTCTGCGCAAGCGGCTTCGGTTCATGTGGACCTGGGGGAATGCGAACGATTGGCTGGAGGTGCACATCTTTCTCGGGATATCCGGCCCGGTCCTCGTCCTGCTCCACACCGCGTTCAGATTCTCGGGGATCGTGAGCGTCTCGTTCTGGTCCATGGCCCTCGTCGTCGCGAGCGGCGTCGTCGGCCGGTACATCTACCAGTCCATCCCCCGCTCCATCTCGGGAACGGAGCTCAGCCGGATCGAACTCGAGGCGGAGGAAATCGGCATCACCTACGAGCTTAGAAAACGGATTCCCCACGGGCACCCTTTCTGGGACAACATGTCCCGTTTCGAGCGGAGCCTCCGAGCGACCCCTTCCGGCCCCTTGCGCAGCCTCAGGGAAGGGATCCGTTTGCGGGCCACGTTCAACCGGGCCGTGAAGAAGACCAAGGCCTTGCGCCCCGGGGAGCGGAGGAAATTGCTGAAGCTCGTCCTGAAACGCGAAAAATTGATGAGGAGGAAACAATTCCTTGATAGATCCCAGAAAATCCTGTACTATTGGCACCTCTTCCACGTTCCCTTCGTCATCCTCATGTTCCTGATCCTGGCCGTTCATATCTACGTCAGCGTGAAAATGGGGAACACATGGGTACTCTGATCCCCGAGAATCTCTATATCTTCCTGATCGGAGCGCTGCTCTTCCTTGTCGTGCTGTTTCCCTTCGTCCGGAAGGAAATCAAAAAGAAGCGGATGTCCAAGCAGCTCGTCAACCGGATCATCCCCGTTTCGAAGCTGACGGAAGAGCAGATCCGCCGGATCGAGAGCCAACATCCCTCCGGGAAGAAGATGCATCCGGCCATCAACAGATCCCTGTGCGTGGGGTGCGGGACCTGCGTCCTGACCTGCCGGCGGAAAGGGATCCTCTTCGTCATCAACGGGAAATCGACCCTGGTCAATCCTCTGGCCTGTGACGGCTGCGGAGAGTGCGAAAAGGCCTGCCCGCTCGGGGCCAACGTGATGATCGAATACGGGAAGGGGCTGAAGGTCCGTGTCCCCGACATCGACGAGAATTTTGAAAGCAACGTCAAGGGGATTTACGTGATCGGGTCCCTGGCCGGCGCCGGGCTGATCAAGGAGGCCATCAATCAAGGCCGCGCGGTGTTGAACCATATCATGAAGGACGTCTTCCCGGACAAGGTGCCTCAAGTCTTGATCATCGGCTCGGGGCCGGCGGGGCTCTCGGCGTTCCTGAGCTGCCGGAGATTCGGCCTGCCCTCCGTCTGCCTCGAAAAGGATGACACGTCCAACACGATCAAGAATTTCCCCAAGAAAAAAGTCGTGATGGCCGAGCCCGCCGATATGCCGCTTTACGGCCCGCTCTGGATCGGGAACACGACCCGGGAAAAGCTCCTGGAGGTCTGGGACAAGATCCTGAGGACGACGAAGGCCCCGGTCACGGTCGGGGCCAAGCTCGAGTCGCTCAGAAAAGACGGGGACCGGTTTATCGTGTCGGCCTCCGGCATAGACTATCCCTGCGACAAGATCATCCTGGCCCTGGGAACGCGGGGAAATCCCCGGAGGCTGGACGTCCCGGGTGAAAACTCGCCCAAGGTCTTCTATTCTCTTGCCGACGCCGAAGAGTTCGCCGGAAGCCGCGTCGCGATCGTGGGCGCCGGGGATTCCGCCATCGAATCGGCCCTGGCTCTGCTCAACCAGCGGTGCCGCATCACCCTCATCGTCCGCGGGGACGGATTTCCGAAGGCCAAGGGCAGAAACCGGGAAAGAATCATGGCCGCCATCGAACAAGGCCATGTCCAGGCGTTCTTTGATAGCTCCGTCCGGGAGATCAAGGCGAAATCCCTGGTCGTCACCACGCCCAAGGGCGACCAGGAGATCGAAAATGACTACGTCTTCGCCATGGTCGGCGGAGAACTGCCCTTTCCCCTGCTCGAAAAGATCGGCATCCGGATCGTTGAAAAAGAAGTCTAGGCAAGTCCGGGCGCCGGTTTAGTATCCCTCCACGCTCCAGGTTTTGGTCGTATGGCAATCCACGCAGTTCTCTTGTCTGCCCGGATGCCTGTAGGCATGACAGTCCTGGCATTTGAACTTTCCGGCCGGGACGGCTCTCAAACGCTTCACGTGAGGAGTCTTCGCGTTGTGGCAGACGGCGCAGTCCAGGCCGGAGTGCCTGCCGGTCAGCGGGTAGGCCGTCGTTGAGTGGTCGAAGGCCTTGTGGCAATCGGCACACTTCGACCCGCCGAGGCGGTATCGCGGCGAGTCGACAGTCTTGCCGGCTACGGTGATCTTGTCCGGCGGGTGGCACTTGTCGCAGGCTACGGTCTCGTGGAGCCCTTTGAGCGCATAGCGCGTTTTCTCATGGTCGAATCCGGGCGCCGGCTTGAAACGGGCGACGTCATGGCATTTCCGGCAATCCGGTCCCACCTGGCCGCCGTGAAAATCCGGATGGCACGAAGCACAGTCCGCCGGGAGCGGCTTATACCGGACGGCTTCGGCGACGCCGGACGGAAATGGCGCGCTCTCTTTTTTGTGACAGGCCTCGCACTTCACCGCGGCATGGGCCCCCTCCAATTTATAGGAGGAGTCTCTCTGGTGATCGAAAGCGAGCGTCCCCCTGTCGAAGCCCACGGTCGGATGGCACGACTCGCAGGCCTTGGTGAACTGTCCGAGGTGCGCGTCCTTGTGACAATCCGCGCACCCGGTCTTCATCGGCCTGTAGACGACCGGGCTAGTGTCTTTCGCGGCGAAATGGCACTTCGCACAGGCGACCGTGGCGTGCTTCCCGGTCAGCGGATAGCGGGTCGTCTGATGATCCACAGTTGCCGGCATGAAACCCGATATATTGTGGCAGCCGCCGCAGTCGTTCTCGAATTGGCCTTGATGGGGATCCTTCGCGTGGCAATCCCGGCAGGCCGCGAAGGGGATTTTCCCCATTTTGCCGTTCCGGTGGCACTGCTCGCACTTGAGGCCGACATGTTTCCCCCTGAGGGGGTACTTGGTCTGGTCGTGGTTGAAGGACGTGGTTTTCCACGACGTCTCGGTGTGGCATTTCGTGCAGGTCTGTCCCAGGGTCGGGTTATGCGGGTCGCGGTGGCAGTCCAGACAGTTCGCGTAGGGCATTCCCGCCCATTTCTTTTGGGGGTGGCATTTTTCGCAAGGGACGTTCTGATGCGCCCCCCTCAGCGGGTAGGCCGCCGCCGTGTGATTGAACTTGATCTCCTTGAGCGGGACGTCCAACCCATGGCAGGCGTCGCAGTCCTTGGCGAACTGCCCTTTATGGACGTCTTCGTGGCAGAATCCGCAGCGGGCGCTCTTGACGAGATACGTGCCCTCCGTCTTCCCTGACGGGGAATTGCGGGCGTTGTGGCATTTGTGGCAATCCGTGACTTCGGCGTGCTTCCCCTTCAAGGCGTAGCCGGACGTCGCGTGCGCGAACTCACGCGGCTGCCATTCAACCATCGCGAAGTCGAGGCCCTGGTGGTCCGGGTGGCACGTCGGGCAGCCCGTCTTCTTGTCCCGGTGGAACCCCCTCCCCGCCGCGATCCGCGCGACCAGCTCATCGTGGCAGGCCAGGCACTTCCCGTCGACGGACTTTGTCCCGGGCGTGTGGCATTTCTGACAGTTGTCCAGGCCCGCATACGCGGCGTGGGCTTTGCTGAGCTTGCCCGGAGACACCAGGAGGTCGGACTGCTGGGCCCGGAGAACCCCCGGCAGACAGGCGAGGATGAGGGCCAGGAACGCCGGCGGCAAACGTGTCCCCCTGCGCGCGAAGGAGGCCGTTCTCGATGGTTCTTTCATCATGATGCCGGCACGGACGTCGCGTGCCCGG
>Ga0315281_10012307_pt1 | contig 11677 bp, 11 predicted proteins | sample YL17G07_0_MG_FD_204540 | JGI IMG/M metagenome (GOLD analysis project Ga0315281, IMG submission 204540) | Sediment microbial communities from Yellowstone Lake, YNP, Wyoming, USA - YL17G07_0 | ecosystem: Environmental > Aquatic > Freshwater > Lake > Sediment | place: USA: Wyoming | collected... | reverse complement strand
CCTCCGGGACGTCGAGAGGCTGCTGAACGCCGCTCTCGACGCGGGGCTCAACGTGATCGAGACGCTGGAGAAGCTCCGGTCCGGCGGGAAGACGCGATTCATCGGCTACAGCGGCGACGGGAGCGATGCCCTCGCCGCCGTCCGGACAGGGCGGTTCGACGCGCTCCAGATCTCGATCTCGGTCGCGGACCAGGAGGCGATTGACCTCGTCCTCCCCGAGGCGCGCGCCCGGGACCTCGGGATCATCGCCAAGCGCTCCGTCGCGAATGCCGCCTGGCGGAGCGGGAGCCGTCCGGCGGACGCCTATCACCATCCCTACTGGGAGCGGCTCGCGAAGCTCGATTACCCGTTCCTGAAAGGGCCGCTCGCCGGGTCGATCGCCACGGCGCTGCGGTTCACCCTCGCCGTCCCCGGCGTCGCGACCGTTCTCGTCGGGACGAAGACTCCCGGGCGCTGGGAGGAGAACGCGGCGCTTATCTCGGCCGGCCCGCTCCCGCCGGCGGAGTACGGCGCCATCCGGGCCCGCTGGAAGGCCGTCGCCTCGAAGGGGTGGTCGGGGCAGGTCTGACTTGACGGGCGCGCCCGCACCCGGCATAGAATAAGACTCGGTCGCAGTTGGCGTCTTTCTTGGGGGGAGGACGCCGGCCGCGCCTCCTGCGGGAGAATCCCGGCATGTTTCTCGGACACGTCGCCGTCGGCGTCCTTCTCTGCGCAAGGGCGACGACGGCGCAGGACGCGACGGGGCGGTGGTCGTTCGCGGCCTTCGCGGTCCTTCTCGCTGCTCTCTACCTCGGCAATGTCTTCGGCCCGCCGCCTCCGAGCGTCGCGGCGCTGAACGCCGTGGCGTTTTCGGCCTTCCTCATTCCCGTCTGGGCCGGCTGGTTCGACCGGCACCGAGTCGTGAGGGACTGATCCGGCTCACACCGGCGGGCGCCTCGTGTGCCAATCGGTCCGGCGCTGGTACTCCGTGGCGATGGCGACGAGGGTCTCGTCGGCGAAGGCGCGGCCCTGGAACTGGATTCCCGTCGGGAGGCCGTTCTCGCCGAAGCCGCTGACGACGGAGATCGCGGGCTGGCCGGCGAGGTTTCCGGCCGGAATCACCTCCGGACCGCCGCCGATCCCGGGGTACGCCTTGTCGAAGTCGACGCCGATGGGGCTCGCGACGGTCTGGCGCGACGGGGCGACGAGGGCGTCGTACGTCCTAAGAAGCTCGTCGAGAGCCCTCCGGACCGGGGCGCGGAGGCGCATCGCCTGCAGGTAGTCGACGGCGAGGACCCTGGAGCCGGAGAAGCCGCCGCGCCTGTCGTTCGCGGCGCGGAGCTTCCGCGTGCCGCCGCTCTCGATCAGGTCGCGGAAGGCAGAAGCTCCCTCGGCGCCGACGATCGTCGAGACGGCCGGGCCGCAGGGGAAATCGGGAAACGGGACGTCGCCCGTCACGTCGCAGAACGACCGGAGCACGTTCACCGCCTCCTCGAGGTTCCTCCTCACCTCGGGCTGGGCTTTCTCGGCCGAGGCCTTGAGGACGCCGATCCGGAACCGCCGCGCGCCGCTTTGCGGCCTCCACGGCCGGTCGACCGTCGTCGGGTCGAGCGGGTCGGCCCCGGCGATCGCCGCCATGACGAGACCGCAGTCCTCAGCCGTCCGGCACATCGGCCCGAGTTTGTCGAGCGTCCGGCAGAGGGCCATCGCGCCGTACAGGCTGACGCGTCCGTAGGTCGGTCGGAGGCCCGAGACGCCGGAGTACGCGGCGGGGGTGATGATCGAGCCCGACGTCTCCGATCCGATCGAGAAGGCGACGAGCCCCGCAGCCGTCGCCGTCCCGGGACCGGAGGATGAGCCGCCCGACCAGTAGTTCACGTTCCACGGGCATCGGCCGGGGCCGGTGAACGATGCGTCGGGGTTGTTGTAGCCGAAGGCCCCGGCCAGTTCCACCATGGCGAGCTTCGCGATCAGGACGGCGCCCGCCTCGCGGAGCTTCCGGACGACGGTGGCGTCGTAATCGAAGACCTGCTCGCGGAACGGCTCGGCCCCCCATGTCGTCGGGACTCCTTTCGTGGCGAGGAGGTCCTTCACGCCGTACGGGATCCCGTGGAGCGGGCCGCGCCACTTGCCGGCCGCGATCTCGGCCTCGGCCGCCTTCGCCTCGTTCATCGCGAGGTCGCGCGTGACGGTGACGACAGCGCCCAGCGACGGCCCGACGCGCTCGAGCCGCTCGAGGTACGCCGTGGCCAGCGCGACGGGAGAGATCTCCTTCTTCCGGATCCGCTCCGAGAGCTCGCGGACGGAAAGATGGAGCATTTCGGTGGAGACCGGCGCGGCCATGTCACGTCGCTCCCGCCACGGCGGCGAAGAAGCGGACTCTCCTCGCCAGGGATTCTCGCTCCGGCCGCGCCCGAGGAAAAGGGGATGAGACCGTGCGCAAGCTGATTCCGGCCGCTCTCGCCACGCTGACGGCGTGGCTCGTCTCGATCTGGGCCTCCTTCCGGATCCCCGAGCGCGTTCCGATTCACTGGAACCTGCGCGGGGAGGTGGACGGCTGGGGGTCGCCGGGGATGGCCCTCTGGCTCCTCCCGGCCCTCATGCTCGCGGACCTCTTTCTGTTCCGGGCGATCCCGAAAATCGACCCGCGGCGCGCCTCGTGGGACCAACACGACTCGGCCTACTGGACGATCGTGAGCGGGCTGAACGTCTTCATGCTGGCCGTCCACCTCGCCGTCACGGCCTTCTACCCGTTCGTCTACTCGTACCGGCTCTGGAAGGCGGAGGAGGGCGGGGCGGCGGCTCAGTAGAGCAGGTAAGCGGCCCGGCGTCTCTCGAACTCCATCAGCGAGGCGGTCCATCCAGAGGCGATCTCGCCCGCCGTCTCGCCGCGGGCGAGCCGCGTCATCGAGCCGCCACTGAGGAGGAGCCGGTTCGCGTTCTGTACGTCCCAGTCCTTCGGATGGAGGTCGCGGAGGGCCGTCATCAGGTGGACGCCGAGCGCCACGGCGTCGAGCGCATTTCGGTCGACGAGAGTGATCCGGATGCCGGAGCAGGCCTCGCCCTTGAAGACGGACGACACGGGCGTGAAGCGGACGGGGGTGAAGCGGACGCCGGCGATGTTCCGCGCGTTCAGGGTCGCGGCCATCCGGAGGCCGTCCATCCAGGGCGCGCCGATCTGCTCGAACGGGGCGTCCGTCCCGCGCCCGACGGAGACGTTCGTCGCCTCGAGAAGGCCGACGCCGGGGTAGAGCGCGACCTGACTGACCGAGCGGAGGTTCGGCGAGGGGTTGGTCCAGGGGAGGCCGGTCTCGTCGTACCAGAGGTCGCGGGAGTAGTTCGCGAGCTTCACAACGGCGAGTTCGGCGCCGATCTTCCGCTCCGCGTTGAAGAGGCGCGCCAGCTCTCCGATCGTCATGCCGGTCCGGACGGGCATCGCGTGGTAGGCGATGAACGAGAGGTTGTCGTCATCGGCGAGCGGCCCCTCGGGCTTCTCGGCCGTGATCGGGTTCGGCCGGTCGAGGACGACGACCTTCACCTTCGATTTCGCCGCCTCTTCCATCAGGTAGCCCATCGTCGTCAGGTACGTGTAGAAGCGTGTACCGGCGTCCTGAAAGTCGACGACGACCGCGTCGAGGCCGGCGAGATCCTCCGGCCTCGGCCGCCGGGATTCGGGGGAGTCGGCGTAGAGCGAGCGCACGGACAGCCCGGTCTTCTCGTCGACGGAATCCGGGACTTTCTCGTCCAGCGCGCCGCGAATCCCGTGCTCGGGGGAGAAGAGCTTCGAAAGCGTCACACCCGCGGCGCGGGCCTTCGGAGAATTGAGCACATCGATGGTGGACCGGCCGTCGCGTGTGAGCCCGGTGTGGTTGGTGAGCAGGCCAATGCGCATTCCGGAAATGGCTCCAAAAGAGGATTCTTCGAGTGAGTCGATGCCCGGCCGGACCTGCCCCACGACGCGCGCCGGCGCATCCGCCGTCTCTTTTCCACTCGAAGGACGCGCCGAGGGCGCGAGTGCCGCAGCCCGAGCCGAGCCGGCAGCCGCGAGAAGAGAGACGCGTTCCGCGGCCGCCCGCAACTCTTCCGCCTTTACATCCGTCATCGCCGAGGCGACGATCGAGGCGACCTTTCCGCGGAGGGCGACGACGTTCCCCGACTCGTCCGGGTGGTTCCGGTTGGTCAGGAGGATCACGAAGGTCTGTGTCGTCGGGTCGATCCAGAGGGAGGTTCCCGTCCAGCCGGTGTGGCCGTACGAGCCCGGAGGAAAGAGATCGCCCCGGTTCGAGGCGTAGATCGTCGCCACGTCCCAGCCGAGAGCGCGGAGGTCGCCGTCGCCGTACGAGCGGGGCCGGGTCATCGCCGCGACGCCGGCCGGCGAGAGGACGGGCGACCCGCCCTTCAGCATCGCGGCGGCGTAGCGCGCGAGGTCGTCGGCCGTGGAGAAGAGCCCGGCGTGCCCGGCGACCCCGCCGAGCGCGAAGGCGCGCGGGTCGTGGACCTCGCCCCGTCGGAACGCTCCGGAGACCTTCTCGGTCGGCGCGATCCGGGAGACGGGGAGTCGACCCTTACCGTTCGGGCGGAATTCGGTTTCCGTCATCCCGAGGGGACCGAAGACGCGCTGTCGCGCGAATTCTTCGAGTGGCAGAGAGGAAACCCGGGCCACGAGCTCGCCGAGCACTTCGAAGCCAGAGTCCGAGTACAGGAAGCGGGAGCCGGGCGCGGAAACGAGCGGCTGCCTGCATTTCCTTTCGAAGATCTCTTTCGGCGAACCGGCATAGAGAGCCATCGGATCGTCGGCTGTCAGACCCGCCCGATGCGTCAGAAGCTCTTCCACCGTCACCTGGTCGCGTGCGCCGCCGCCGGCGGCGAATTCGGGGAGGAGTTTCACGACGCGATCGGCGAGGCGGAGCTTCCCGTCTTCGATCAGGACCATGACGCTCGTGGCCGTCGCGACCGGCTTCGTCAGGGAGGCCAGGTCGAAGACCGTCTCCACCGTCATCGGCTCGACGACGGGCGCGACGGCGCGATTCCCGAACGCCTTGCGGTAGACGACCTTCCCGTGCCTCCCGACGAGGACAACGGCCCCGGGGCACTCCTTCTTCGCCATCGACTCTGCCACCGCAGCGTCGATCCGGGCGAGGCGCCCGGCCGACATCGCGGCCGCCGCCGGGGCCGCGAGGGGAAGAGGCGGCGGGGGCGCGGAGGCGGCCGCGGCGGCGAGGAGAAGGGCGTGGAGCGTCTTCACGCCCCGAGTCTAGTGGGAAGCGGCCCGGTTCAGTGCCCCGGGTCGTCCGCCGAGGGGCCGTAGATGGAGGGGACTTTGCCGCCCATCGGCCGGATGTACGTCGAGAGCTGGCCCCGGTGGTGGATCGCGTCGAAGAGGAAGCCCCAGAGCATGTCGCCGAGCGGGGCTTCCCAGGCGACCTTTCCCTCCATCAGCAACTTCGCCGTCTTCGCCCACGCCGCGCCGTCCAGCTTCGCGACCTTCCGCTTGAGAGCGGCTGCGTTCTTCTCGTAAGCGGCGATCAGCTCCGCCAGCGAGGCGGGCGCCGGGGGCATGGAGAAGCTCACCTCGTGCTTCTGGACGATGACGGCGGCGTCCTTCAGCTCTCCGGCGAGCAACCAGACGAGGTCTTTCGCGGACATGGACCTCGGGTGCGGCCGGTAATCGAGCTTGTCCGCCGGCAGGGCCTTGAAGAGGCGGACGAAGATCGGCACCTCGTTTTTCAGGCACTTGATGTAGTGATCGCGATTGTTCATGGGCCCCCCTTTCTCGAGGGCCAAGCCTCTCACCGTCGGCGGTCTATTGCCAACCCGGCCCGGAGGCCCTACTTTCCGGGGAGGGGGGGCGGCTTGACATGCGCCACGCCACCTTCCGCTTCTACGCGGAGCTGAACGACTTCCTCTTGCCGGCCCGGAGGCAGCAGGACGTCGTCCGGAGCTTCCTCGACACCCCGACGGTCAAGGACCAGATCGAAGCCTGCGGCGTGCCGCACACCGAGGTGGAGCTGATCCTCGTCAACGGCCATTCGGTCGGTTTCGACCACCGGCTCGAGGATGGCGACCGGGTCGGCGTCTACCCGGTGTTCGAGGCGCTGGACGTGACGCCGCTCATCCGCCTTCGTCCGCGTCCCCTTCGCGAGCCGCGCTTCGTCCTCGACGTCCACCTCGGGAAGCTGGCGCGCCGGCTCCGCCTCCTCGGGTTCGACGTGCTCTGGGATCGGGACGCCGCCGACGAGCAGCTCGTCGGGATCTCGCTCTCCGAGAGAAGGATCCTGCTGACGCGCGACCGGGGCCTTCTGAAACGGCGTGAACTGACCCATGCGGCCGCCGTTCGCGCGACCGACCCGCGCCGGCAGCTCCGGGAAGTCGTCGTGCGGTTCGACCTGGCCCGGTCGGCCGCCCCCTTCACGCGCTGTCTCTCCTGCAACGGCCGGCTCGCCTCCGTCCCGAAGGAAGAGGTCCTCGAGCGGGTTCCGGACGAGACGCGCCTCCACTACGACACGTTCTTCACCTGCGCCTCCTGCCATCGGGTCTTCTGGTGGGGACCGCACGCCCGAAGGCTGAAGGAAATCGTCGAGGAGGCAACGGGAGCGCGGTGACGGCGCGGCGGATGGCGGGGCGTTTGCCGTCCGCCCCCGCGATGCGACAAACTCACAGAATGTCGCAGCGACCGGAACGGACCGAAGCCGCCGCTTACTACTCGACGTACATCGACCAGGTGCCGGATGGGGACATCGTCGGCATTCTGGAGAGCCAGCTCGACGAGGTCCTCGCGATCAGCCGGTCGATTTCCGAGGAAAAGTCGCTCCACCGTTACGCGCCGGGGAAGTGGACGATCCGCGAAGTCCTGAACCACATAAGCGACACGGAACGGGTCTTCGTCTTCCGGGCCTTCTGGTTTGCCCGCGGCTACGACACACCGCTCCCGGACTTCGACCAGGAGGTCGCCGCGGGCGGGGCCCGGGCTGACGAGGTCCCGTGGGCGCGGCACGTCGACGAATTCCTCCACGTCCGCCTTGCGACGGTCTCGCTTTTCCGGAATCTGCCGACCGAAGCCTGGACGAGAAAAGGGGTCGCGAGCGGCAACCCCTTCACCGTGAGGGCGCTCGCCTGCATCGCCGCCGGCCACGTCGCGCATCACGTGGCTATTCTCAAGGAACGGTACCTGTAACCGCCCCGGGCCGCTTGCGCCTTTCGCCGGGAGGCGTATCGTCAAGGATGCGAGTTCCGGAAAGGGGGCGACGACGCTCTGACGCCCACCCGTTTCCTCGCGGTTGTTTCCGGTCTGGCGCTTCTGCTGACGGGCTGCGCGTCCGACGCTCCGCGCGCGGAGCTCATCCCGCCCGGGCCGGCGGTGACGAGCGTCGAGCAGCTCTCCGGCGACTATTGCTACTTCTCCCCCGACTACAACCTCCGCTCCTTCCGCCGCAGCCCGAAGATGATCCCGTTCGTCGACGTCGAGGCCTTCGGGGAGCCGACGAAGGTCTCGGTCGAGGCGTCGGCGGAGCAGATCGTCTTCACCTTCACCGACGTTGGCGGCGACGCGGCCCGACACGTCTTCCTGCCGTCTCTATTCCGCGCCGACTGGCGGGAAAACGCCCTCGTCGTCCCGTGGCGCGAGATCCGCTCGAACGTCGGAGTGATGATCGGCGTTAATGTCCTCCGGCTCCTCTTGGGCTCAAATTCCCTCTACCTGGGCGGCCGGGACCGCGAGAGCCGGCTCTTCCGGCTTGCAGACGGCCGGCTCGTCATGACCGACACGTACCGGGCCAAGGGCGACCTGAAGCCGGCCGACCAGAGCCCGGGGTACTGGGAGCGGCAGGATTCTGTGGCGCTTCTCCTCGATCCCGTCGCGGGCGACTGTTCGGCCGGCCCGGCCCATCCTCCGCAGCCGTGGTACGACGAGGGCGTCGACCTCCGGAACCCGGAGTGCGCCGCCCAGCTCGAGGAGTCGATCGTGTCGATTCTGGTCGAGAAGGGGGAATCGCCCGAGGCCGTCGCGGCAGTTGCGAGAGAAAAGGTGATCGGCCTTCGCAGTGACGAGAAACCCCGTACGAAATTCAGGGTCGCGCCCGCATCGAACGTCTTTTATGTCTTCGTCGTGGAATGGAGCGGAACGGGATGCCGTCTCCGGCTGGACAGCCGCACGAAGTACGGCAAGCACTCGAAGGTCACGGTCGGAGGGCTTTTCCTTTCAGGATCAGGGAAGCGCCCGCTCCCGGCCTGCGACTGCAACTAGGAGGAGCGGCCGCGCCCCGGAGCCGACCTGGGGCTCAGCACGTCTCGTATTTCCAGTTCCGGGACTTGCCTGCCGCGAGCCACTCCAGGGTCGTGGCAAGGCGCTTCGCGCGCGTCTCGGCGCGCTTCGCCTCGGTGATCCACTCGATGTATTCCTTCCGGTGGCTCGGACGGAAGCTCGCAAACGTGGCCGCGGCCGCCTTGTTCTTCTTCAGGGCCTTAGCGAGGTCGGCCGGTACAGGAAGCGCTGCCGCGGGCCTCCGGGCCGGCCGGGGCCGGGCGGGCGTCTCCGACTCGTTCAGCTTCGCGGCCTGCCGGATCAGAGCCAGGAGCCTCTTGTCGGAGGGAAGCTCCTCGAGCTTCGTGATCCGGCCGAAGCCCCCCATCCCCTCGTCTTCCTTCGAGCTGACCGGACCGAGCGCCACCTTCAGTTCCCGGCGCCAGAAGCCGAAAGCGCAGTGCGCCTTGAAGGCCGCCATCCCGCAGAGGATTTTTCCGCCGTAGACGAACGCCGGCATGCCCCACTTGATCGTCTCCTCGGCCTCCGGACATGCCTCGCGGACGAGCGCGCGGAGATGCCGGAGGACCGGCCTCGCGAAGGTCGCCGACTTGGCAATGTAGGCGTCGATGCGCGGATCGGAATTCCTCACACAGCCCCCCCTCCCTGTCGGCTCATCGGCGAATCATGCACCAGGTGCAAGACAGAGCGGACCCTGCCGTCGGCTGCGTCGCGCATCGCGTGCCGTTCCTTAAGAAGCGGTTCTTTCAGCTGCCGGGCGGTTACCGGATCACGAAGGGGACCGCCACCGTGATCCAGGTCTTGACCTTCTTGCCGTCTTTCATGGCCGGCGTCCAGGTCCACCTCCCGATGGCGTCTCTCGAGCTCTCGGCGAGACCGACCCTTCGCTTCGTGTCACGGAGGATCTCCACGACCTCGCTCTGCCCTCTCTCGTTCACGAGGACGCGCAATACCACCGTCCCCTCGACCTGCAGCAGTCGCGCCATCGGAGTCACCTCGGGCCTGACCCGGGTGACGACCGAAGGCTCGGTGTCGACCTGCGCAATGTCCAGGAGGTCGCCTTCCCTGATTTTCGGCGGGGCGGCGGCCCGGGCTGCGGCGGCCGCTTCCGCGGCGAGCGTCCGGGCTTCCTCGGCCGCCCGGGCCTCGTCGAGCGACCGTTGGGTCTCTTCGAGGGCCGCCGTGGGCTTCGCACGGGGGGGCTCGCGCCGTTTCGACGGGCGATCCGTGACGAGAGGCCCTCTCGGCGGCGCCGCGGCAGGGGAAGGAAACGGGGACGGTGAAACGGCTTCGGGCACCGGCGTCGGCACGGGTGCGGCCGGCGAGGGTACCGAAAGGGGCGTCGGCGGGGACGGCTCGACCTCAGCCGTCTTTGGCGAGCGGAGGCGCGAGACGACGGCCACCGCGAGGAGGAGGCCGACGAGGATTACCGCGGCGACGAGAAGAGCGCGAAGGCCTCCCGGTCTTCCCGTCGGAGTGGCTCGGGCCGGAGGCAGGGGAAGAGGGGAAGGCGCCGGCGCCGTCGGCTCGGGGGAAGGCGAATCAGGTGACGGGGACGAGGAAGCCGGGGCGACGAGGCGCAAGGTCGGAGCGAACCTCTTCGGCTCGACGTCCGTGCGCTCTTCGGAAGCGTCGCCGAGCCCCGGGGCGGTGCCGGGCGTCGGCCGCGGGATGCGTGCGGCGACGGGGCCGCTCACGACCGGCGCGAGCGGGACGCCGAGTGCCACCGCGAGCGCCTGGACAAAGGCGAAGCAGGATGGAAAGCGGTCGGTCGGCTTTTTCTCCAGCGCTTTCGCCAGGACGACGTCCGCCTCCGCCGGGATGTCGGAGACGATCGACGAGGCTCTCGGGGGCGGTATGACGGCGTGCTGGTGGAGAAGGAGCATCGGCGAATCGGCCCGGAAGGGGACGAGACCGGTCAGGATCTCGAAGGCGATCACGGCGAGGGCGTACTGGTCCGTCCGCCCGTCGAGCGGCAGGCCCTGCGCCTGCTCGGGTGCCATGTAGAGCGGCGTCCCGAGGGCGACACCGGCCTGCGTCAGCCCCGACGTACTCGTCGAGCTCCGCGCCAGGCCGAAGTCGGCCAGCATCGGCCGCCCCTGCACGTCGAGGAGGACGTTTCCCGGCTTGACGTCGCGGTGGAGGATCCCCTTGGCGTGCGCATGGTCGAGCGCGGCCGCGATGGCCTGGAGCCAGACGACGGTGATGCTGAAGGGCATCGGCCCCGTGATGTGCGCCCGGAGGGAGCCGCCGAGAACGAGCGGCATGACGAGGTAGGAAAACTCCACGCCCTCGACGGTCTGCGTTCCGTAGTCGTAGACCGGAAGGACGTTCGGATGCTCGAGGGCCGCCACGAGCCGCGCCTCGCGCAGGAAGCGCTCGCGGTAGCTGGTGTCCTCCGCAATCGGTGTGAGGATGACCTTGACGGCGACGGTGCGGTTGAGCGTCGTGTCCTCGGCCTTCCAGACCTCGGACATTCCACCGGCACCCGCCTTCTCCACGAGGCGGTACCGGCCATACAGCGTACCGGCCTGCGGCGACACCTTGTCGGCCAGCATATCGCCCCGGGGTCGCTGCGGGAGAAGCCGGCCGGGCGGAGGAGAGGATTCGGCCTACGCCCTCGCGGAGTCGCGGCCGCTACTCCTCGCGCTGCAAGAGAACCGCGAGGGTGATTGTCGCCTTCGAGACGAGGCGCTCCTTGCCGGACGCCACGCAGAAGACCTCCGACTCGACGACCGTGATCTGCTTTCCGGCCTTGAGGACCCGGGCCCGACAGATCAGCCGCTCCCCCTTCGCCGCGCGAAGCAGGTGGATCTCGATCCCGGTGGAGAGAACGTACTGGCCCCTCCGGAGGAGTGAGGCGGCGGCGCCGCCCGCGGTGTGGTCCGCCACCGTCGCCTGGACGCCGGCGTGGACGTACCCGTCCTGCTGAAGATGCCGGGTCTCGAGGGACAGCACCGACGTGCACGCACCCGGGCCGACAGACTCGAGCCGAATCCCGAGATCCGCGCCGAACGACGCGCTCTCGAAGATCCGCCTCACTTCTTCAGGGACTTCGGACGACATCCGGCCTCCACTTCGTGCGCCGTGACGATATCGCGAGCGCGACATTCAGTCCCGGCGGCGACGGTGGCGAGGCCGCGTACGACACGACCTGCCAGATAGTGAAGGACTGAGTTCGCGTCGTCGCGGGACAGGAGAAGGGCCGGTAAAGGGGCTTGGGGTCAGGGTGCGGGGAGAACGGATGACCGGGCGAGCAGACTAGAGGTGCAAGACCTGACCCCGATCAACCTCGATCAACCCCGCCCCGGAGCTTCGAGACTCCGCGGGGGCGCGGGTCCTGGGCGAGAGAGTCGATGTGCCCCTTGAGACGGACCTGAATCTGGGCGGGAAGCTTCTTCAGATCACGGATAGCTCGGGGTGACAGTTCCAGCCGGT